>Ga0187894_10006738_pt1 | contig 11121 bp, 10 predicted proteins | sample GBC1701081metaG_FD_136650 | JGI IMG/M metagenome (GOLD analysis project Ga0187894, IMG submission 136650) | White microbial mat communities from a lava cave in the Kipuka Kanohina Cave System on the Island of Hawaii, USA - GBC170108-1 metaG ...
GAGGGCGGGCCCGGGCCGCTCCGAGCCGCGCAGCGCGGGCTTCTGGAGAACGTGAGCGATGCGCGATGTCTGGGTGTTCGACGTGGACGGCTGCCTGATCGACGCGATGACGGGCCGATCGCTGCGGCCGCTCGCCGCCGAGCTGCTGGCAGAGCTGCGTGAGCGCGGCGCCAAGATCGTGCTGTGGAGCGCGGGCGGCGCCGAGTACGCGCGACGCAAAGCCGCGTCCGTCGGTATCGCCGAGCTCGTCGCTGCCTTCTATGCGAAGACCACTCGCGACGCAGACGGTCGCTGGAGCGCCGCGCACCTCGCTCCCGAGCACCACGCCGCGACGTTCATCGATGACATGCCCAACGAGGCGCCGCGCTCGCCGCGCCTCATCCCGGTCAGCCCCTACATCGCGGAGAACGCGCACGACCGGGGCCTCGAACCCGTGCTCGAGCTCGCGCGCGCTCGCGAGTCCACTCGCTGAAGGAGCCCGCCGTGTCGGAAGCCATGCAGGCCGACTTCGAAAAAGCCACGCAGTACACGTTCGACGATCGCGACGTCGAGCGCGCGAAGCTGTTGTTGGGGATCGATCTCGCCTACGGCCGCCGCGAGCACTTCGCCGTGGCGACCGCCGACGCGATCCGCAACTGGTCGCTCGGCATGGGTGACGACAACCCGCTCTACGTCGACCCCGACTACGGAACGACGACGCGCTGGGGATCGCAGATCGGGCCCGGCCCGATGGCCGGCCACGTGAAGACGCCGATGGCTGGCGATCGCATTCCCGAAGAAGTGAAGAAAGCGACGAAGAGCCTGTTTCGCGGCATTCACGTCTTCGTGTCCGGCGGCACCTGGGATTGGTATCGGCCGATCTATCCCGACGATCGCCTCTACGCGTTCGGCGGCGAAGAAACGCTCGACGTCAAACAGAGCGAATTCGCCGGCAAGAGCGTCATCCAGGTTCGGCGCGACGTGATCATCGATCAGCGCGGCAGCGTCGTCGGCGTCTACCGGATCTTGCGCGTGCTCACAGAGCGCAAGGCGGCGCGCGAGCGCGGCAAGTACACGAAGCTCGAGCCCGCCGTTTACACCGACGCGGACATCGAGCGCATCGATGCGATCTACGCGCAGGAGAAGCCGCGTGGGCGCGAGAAGCAGTACTGGGAAGACGTGAACGTCGGCGACGCACTGCCGCCGATGGTGAAGGGACCCCTAACAGTCACCGAGATCATCGCCGTGCACGCGGGCGGCTACGGCTTCGTGCCCTACGGGCTGCGCGCCTCGCGCGTCGGATACAAGAACCGGACGCGCATCAAGCCGTTCTACATCAAGAACGAGTACGGGATTCCGGACGTCGCGCAGCGCGTGCACTGGGATTCCACGTGGTCGCAGGCGATCGGCAACCCGATGGCGTACGACTACGGCGTGATGCGCCAGTGCTGGATGTACCACCACGTCTCGGACTGGATGGGCGACGACGGGTTCGTCGTGCGCATGGAGGACTCGATCCGCAAGTTCAATTATCAGGGCGACACGCAATTCCTGAGCGGCCGCGTGGTCGCGAAGCGCGAGCAGGCGGGCATGAAGCTCGTCGACCTCGAGCTGAAGATGGTGAATCAGCGTGACACGGAGACGGCGTATGGGAAGGCGAGCGTGTCACTGCCGTCTCGCGCCGCCGGCCCCGCGCTGATCGCGCACGTACCAGACGCGCTCCAGCGCAAGGCCGCACAGATGTTTGCTCGCCACAACGAGCTCGCGGCGCAGCGCCGCGCGAAGAAGAGCGCCGCGAGCGCAGAGGACGAGTGAGCGCATGGTCTGGGTGAACCAGGACAAGACTGCGATCGTCGGGATCGGCGCCACTGATTATTGGGTGCGCGGCCAGAGCCATCCGCGCACGATCAACGAGCTCGTCGGCGAGGCGATCCTGCGCGCGTGCGCCGATGCCGGGATCCAAGTCCAGCAGATCGACGGCTTCGCGTACTACTCCGGCGCGGGCGCCGGCTACGGCGATCGCATGGACACCGCGAGCCTGATGGAGATGCTCGGCATCCCCGAGGTGGGCTTCACCGCGGCGCTGACGAGCGGCGGCGGCGGCGCCGCGGCCGCGCCGGGGCTCGCAGCTGCAGCGATCATGAACGGTGACGCGAACTATGTCGTCAGCGTGATGGCGCTCCAGCAGCGCAAGCAACGCCTCGGCACCGTGTTCGGCGCCGGGCCCCCAACGCCCGAGAACAGCTTCCTCCAGCCGTCGGGGCTTGTCGGGCCGGGCCACCTGATGTCGGTGCTCGCGCGGCGTCACATGCACCTCTACGGCACGACGCGCGATGCCTTCGCCGAGGTGGCGATCGCGACGCGCGAGCACGCGCTCAATCGCCCGAAGGCGATTCGCCGCAAGCCGCTGACGCGCGAGGAGTACTTCGCGTCCCCGATGCTCGCGGATCCGCTCTGCCGGCTCGACTTCTGCCTCGAGACGGACGGCGCCGTCGCGGTCATTACGACGAGCACCGAGCGTGCGCGCGATTGTCTTCAACCACCCGCACTCATCCACGGCGTCGCGCACGGCGGCCGCGCAGAATGGGGACGCGCCTTCGCATGGATGGGCATGCCCGATCCGCACTTCGCGAGCTCGGGCCACAAGCCCGTCGCGGATCGCCTCTACGCGATGTCGGGCGTGAGTCCGAAGGACATCGACGTCGCGCTGCTGTACGACCACTTCTCCGCGATGGTCGTCATGCAGCTCGAGGACTACGGCTTCTGCGAGAAGGGCGAAGGCGGGCCGTTCGTGCAGAGCGGTGCGATCCGATTCAAAGGCGGCTCCATTCCGGTGAACACGCACGGTGGCCAGCTCTCCGAGGCCTACATCATCGGGATGACGCACATCGTCGAGGCGGTCGAGCAGGTACGCGGTACCGCGATCAACCAGGTGCCGGGCTGCGAGCTCGCGCTCGCGACCGGCGGGCCAGCCTCGTTGCCCGTCTCCGGTCTGATCTTGAGGAAGGCGTGACATGCCGTACGGGGCCGCGCACCTAATACCCGGCGAGCGCGTCCGGATCAGTACCGACAGCTGGACCGAACCGTTCTGGCAGGCCGCGAAGGAGCACCGGCTCACGGCTGCGCAGTGCGGCGAGTGCGGTCACTTCCGCATGCCGCCGAGTCCGTTCTGTCCGAAGTGCCAAAGCCAGCAGACCGAGTGGCCGACACTGCCGGGCACCGGCGCCGTCTTCAGCTTCGCGATCTGCACGAAATCGCCCTACCCCGACCTCGCCGACTTCGTCTACGTGCCCGCCGTGATCGAGCTCGACGGCGCGCCAGGCGCTCGGCTCGTGACGAACCTGCACGGCTGTAACGCGGACGACGTCTCGATCGGGATGCGCGTTCGCGTCGACTGGAATCCGATTCGCGACGGCTGGGTGATGCCCGTCTTCCGGCCGGGTTGAGGACGTCGAGCCCCATCATCCGACCCGGAGCAGCGACCGCGAGCTTCGCTGAGACGCGGACGCGCACGACTCACGCACGTCGCGTGCGGGCCGCCTCGAGGAGCAGCTCGACGTGGCGCTCGACGCGGGCGATTCGATCGGGTGCGGGCGGCTCGCCGCGCAGGTCCGCGCGATGCGCGGCGCCGTAACTCGCGTCGAGAATTTGTTCGAGCAGTTCGTCGCGCTCCTTCGCCCGGAGGCCGAGACGCTCGCCGGCGAGTGCCGTGGCGAGTGCGTCGCGAAACGCGAGGTCCAGCTCTTGGAAGCTCTGCTCGGCAAGAGCCGCCCGCGATTCGAGCAGCTCCGCCGTGTGCGGGCTGCCGGCGAGCACGCGCCGGAAGTAGGAGAGCTTCGCATCGATCGCGCGCGCGAGGCGGCCGGCAACCGAGCCGGGCGCGCCGAGGGCGGCTCGCACGCCCGCGAGTGCATCCCTGCACATCTCGCTCACGAGGTTCGCGAACAGGTCTTCCTTCGACGCGAAGTAGAGATAGACCGTGCCCTTCGCGAGATTGGCCTCGCGCGCGACGTCGTCCATCGCGGTGCGCCGGATGCCGTTGCGCCAGAAGCAGCGCTGCGCAGCGGCGAGCAGGGCTGCACGCCGCGCGGGTGCGCGATCGAGGGTGCGCGGGCGGGCGCGGGACGTTCGGGCGCGGGACGGCTTGGGCATCGTTCGTCTCTTCGAATCGAAATGACCGAATGACCATATAGACCGATTCGGTCATCGGGTCTACTGTGGTGTTCGCGCCCGCCTGGAGAACACCGATGGCCGATCCGATCTCCTTCACCGTCAACGACGCCGTCCACGCGCTCGACGTCGAGCCCGAGATGCCGCTGCTGTGGGCGCTGCGCGAATCGCTCGCGCTCACCGGGACGAAGTACGGCTGCGGCGTCGCCTACTGCGGCGCGTGCACGGTGCTCGTGGACGGGCAGCCGCAGCGCAGCTGCGTCACGCCGGTGGCGAGCGTCGCCGGGCGCGCCGTCACCACGATCGAGGGCCTCCGCAAAGGCGAGACGCTGCATCGCGTGCAGGAAGCTTGGCTCGAGCATCAGGTGCCGCAGTGCGGCTACTGCCAATCCGGCCAAATCATGGCGGCCGTCGGATTGCTCCAGCAGACGCCCGACCCCACCGACGCTGAGATCGACGTCGCGATCTCGAATGTTTGCCGCTGCGGCAGCTACTCGCGCGTTCGCTCGGCCATTCACGCCGCGGCCAAGGCTTAGGGGGCCGCCATGGCAATTCAGCTCTCGCGCCGTGCGCTCTTGGTGAGGGGCACGCTGGTCGGCGGCGGCCTCGTCGTAGGCTTCAGCTTGCGCCCCTTCGCAAACACCAACCGCGCGCGCGAGCTCGCTTCGCGGGGCTCGGAAGTTCTGCTGACCACGTGGGTGAGGATCGCGCCTGACGGACGTGTGACCGTCGTAGTCCCTCACTCCGAGATGGGCCAGGGCGCTCACACCGCGCTGCCGATGATGCTGGCCGAAGAGCTCGACGCGGACTGGAGCCAGGTCGGCGTGGAGCAGGCACCCGCCGACGCCGCGTTCGCGAACGGCCCGCTCGCGCGCGCCTACCTAATGAGTGGCGGCGTCCCGCGCGCGCTCTCTCGCCCGGCAGACTGGGCCACGCGCAAGCTCGCGGAGTTCATGAACCTCCAGATCACCGGCGGAAGCTTCTCGGTGCGAGCGACCGGCGTGGTGGGCATGCGCCGCACCGGCGCAGCCGCGCGCTGGATGCTGATGCACGCCGCAGCGGAACGTTGGAACGTACCGATCGGCGAGCTCACGACCGAAAAGGGACGCGTGCAGCACGCAGGGTCGCAGCGTTCCGCCGGCTACGGCGAGCTCGCAGCCGACGCCGCGCGATTCGATGCCCCTGCCGATCTGCCGCTGAAGCCGCGCTCGGCCTACACGATCGTCGGCACGTCGAAGGCGCGCTTCGACTTGCCTGCGAAGGTCGACGGCAGCGCGCGATACGGCATCGACACGCGCCTGCCCGGAATGCGCTACGCGGCGATCCGGGCGTGTCCGGTCTTCGGAGGCAAGCCTGCGCGCTTCGATGCCACCCAGGTCGCGAGCCGCCGCGGCATTCACCAGATCGTTGCGCTGCCCGGCGCTGTGGCCGTCGTCGGTGATTCGTACTGGCGCGCGCAGGCTGCGCTCGACGCGCTCGACATCACCTGGGACGAAGGCGCGGGCGCTTCTCACGACTCCGCGTCGATCTTCGCGAAGATGGAGCAAGCGATCGAGCGCGGCGAGCTGAAGCGTGACTACCGCCACGGCGACGTCGCGGCCGCTCTTGGCCGTGCGGCGCGGCGCATCCAGCAGACTTATCGCGTGCCCTATCTGGCCCACGCCACGATGGAGCCGATGAACTGCACTGCGCATTTCGCTGACGGCAAGCTCGAGATCTGGGGCGGATTCCAGGACGGACTCGGCGCGCGCGCGCACGCCGCCGAGACCGCGGATCTCGAGATCGACCGCGTCACTCTGCATCACACCGTGATGGGCGGCGGCTTCGGCCGGCGCGGGCCAACGCTGAACTATCTCGAGCAAGCGATCGCAGTGGCCCGGCAGGTCGACGGCCCAGTGAATCTGATCTGGTCGCGCGAGGAAGACATGACGCAGGACGCGTATCGAAACGCGTCGATCTCGCGCATGACGGCGGGACTCGACGCCGCTGGCCGGCCGATCGCGTGGCTACAGGAGTTCACGGAAAAGCACGATCCCGCCGACGCAAACTGGATCCCCTACGGAATCGCCGACCGTGAGGCGCGCTACGCGAACGACACCGACCCGATCCCGTTCGGCCCGTGGCGCAGCGTCGACAACAGCCACCACGCCTACTTCATCGAGTCGTTCGTCGACGAGCTCGCGCACGCGGCGCAGCGCGACCCGGTCGAGTATCGGCGCGATTTGCTCGCGGGCGCGCCGCGCCACCGCGCGGTGCTGGACGAGGCCGCGAAAATGTCCGGCTGGGGGACGCCGAGCGAGCCAGGGCGAGCGCGAGGCATCGCGCTCAAGGAAGCGTTCGGCACGGTCGTCGCTCAGGTCGCCGAGGTCTCCGTCGGCGACGACGGACGCGTGCGTGTGCACAAAGTCTGGTGCGCGGCCGACCCCGGCGAGGTCGTGCACCCCGACGCGTTCGCAGCGCAGATGGAGGGCGGAATCATCTACGGCCTCACGGCGGCGCTCTACGGGGAAATCACCATCGCGCGCGGCCGGGTGGTCGAGAAGAACTTCCCCGCGTACCCGATGGTCCGGCTCGCAGATGCGCCCCAGATCGAGGTGCGCACGCTCGAATCCGGCGCGCCGACCGGCGGCGCCGGCGAGCCCGGCACGCCGCCGATCGCCGCGGCGGTGGCGAATGCTGTCTTTGCGCTCACCGGCCAGCGTGTCCGCGAGCTCCCGCTTCGCAAGCACGCGCTGAAGGCACGCGCGGCAGGCGACGCCATGCCGGCGTGAGTGCCGCGAGACGGTCGAGCGTGGTCGAGCGGAGGCTTGATCGCCTGCGCCACGAAAGCGAGTCGAGCAGGGACGCCCTTCTCACACGAAAGCCTGGCCGGTCAGTCTCCGCCGAATTTCACCGAGAGCCTGGCGCCAAAGGTCCTGGGAGCCGCGAACTGTCCTGCGACCATCACGAGAGCAGACGGCGTGTTGAACGAGACGCGGTTCTCCGCGTAGAGTTCCTCGGTGAAGTTGTCGACGAAGAACATCGCCTGATAGCGACCGTCGACCGAATCCCAGATGACACGCGCGTTACCGAGCCAGAACGAGGGCTGCGTCGTCTCCGTAGCAAACGGGGCCTCGCCGTTGAAGATGTCATTGAAGTAAGTAGACGTATACGATCCTTCGACGCGCGCTGTGAAGCTGCCCATGCTCCCGGCGTGATAGGTGTACTGCCCGCCGAGGTTCACCTTCCATTCGGGCGCGCGGATCAGATCGTTGCCCTCGATCGAGATGCCAGGTCCCAGCGGCGGCGCTTGCACGATGCCGGCGACGTCCTGGAAGAACCCTCGTCCGTATCTCGACTTTTCCCAGGAGACCGAGCCATCGAGCTGAATACCCGCGAGCACCTCCGGGCGGAGCAGGTACTCGAGCTCGAGGCCGTACGCCTTCGCCGTGCCCGCGTTCCGGATGAACGATTGGTTCGGAACGTAGAGCGTGAACTGAATGTCCTCGTAGTCGTACCAGTAGAAAGCGGCGTTGGCCAAGGCCTGGCCGTCCCAGAAGATTGACTTCACGCCCGTCTCGTACGCCGACAGATACTCCGGATCGTAGTTCTCTCCGCATTCTCCGGGGTTCCAGCCGCCGCCCTTGTAACCGCGCGAGTACTTCGCATAGACCATCACGTCGTCCAGCACGTCATAGTCGACGCCGACCGTGCCCGTGAAGGCGTCCCACGTGACATCGTCCTTCTGCTCGTGGCACAGCGTCGGAGTGACGCCGTCGGGTGCGACTGGGCTAGCGAGCCCCACGTTGATCAGCGTCGCAATCAGGTTCGAGTGCAAGGAGCGCGTGACATCCTTGCTGTCGAACGTGTAACGAAGCCCGGCGGTCATCCCGAGCTTCTCAGTGAGGTGGTAATTGAGCTGTAGGAAGCCAGCCGCCGACCAGCTCAGCTGCTCGGTTTGGAAGCCGAGGAAGGCCGTCTCGGGCACATCACCGGGCTCCACAGGGGCCACCCGAGCCGACGGTATTCGCCCGCTGGACGACTTTGTGATCTGCGTCAGAGGGTCGGACGGGAATTGCTGAAAGGCGTCATAGGGGAATGAGCCTTGCGGAATCAATGCGAAGGGGAATGCGCCCGTACTCGTGGTGCAGCCCAGCGTCGCGTTGAGGAAGGCGAGCCCCGCCGTCGTTCCGCACGCGGCGAGGAAGCTGTCTCCGCTCGTCGGAAGCCATACTGACGTGTTGAAGTCCGCGTTGTCGCGGAAATAGAAGGTTCCAACGAGCCAGTCGAGCTTCTCTCCGAGTGCGGCGCCAGAAAAGTTGAACTCCTGCGTGAACTGACGCGTGACGTGAGTGAGCGGGAAGAAGACGACCCCAGGGGTCCCCGCGCCGAGGCTGTCCTGGTCGAACTTCAGACGACCGTAGCGATAGGCAGTGATCGACTTGAAGCTGAACGTGTCCAGGTCCCAAGCGATCGTCCCACTGAAGTTGTGAAGGTTGACGTCGTACCGAGAAGGCACTGCGTTCGAGTGCTTCAGGCTCTTTTCCGGATCGGGAGGCACGGGCCCGGCAGGCACGAGGCCGTAGAAGTCCGCGATGCTGCCGCCGTTCAAGCTCGCGATGTCCGCCGGTGACATGAGCCCGGGGGCGTCGAGGAAGAATTGCGCTGGCATCGAGAAGATTCCGAGCGGAGCCGTGCCGTATGGCCCACCCGTGATGTTCGTCAGCGGATCTGTCCCCCGGGAAGGCCCGTAGGGTTCGACGAGAGCACCGTGTAAGCGGACGAGGTCTCGTGATTCGCGTAGCCGCCTCGCACTGTCAGGCTGAAGTCTTCGCTCGGCGTGAACAGCAGCGCACCGCGCACCGCAGCGTTCTCGAGGTCGTACTCCTTCTCGCCCGTTACGATGTTGCGCCGGTAGCCGTCGTGCTGACCCCAGCGGACCGAGATACGCCCCGCGAGCTTCTCGTCGATCAACGCGCCGGTCGCCCCGGCATCGACCTGCACGGCGTTGTACTTCCCGTAGGACACCGCCGCGTTTGCCTCTGGCTCGAAGCGCGGCGCCTTGCTGATGTAGTTGACGACGCCACCGTCGGCATTGCGGCCGTAGAGAGTCCCTTGCGGACCCCGCAGAACTTCGATCCGCTCGAGATCGAAGCTCGGGACCTGCTGACTCAGGAGAGAGCCGGTATAGACCCCGTCCTCGTATGATGCGACCGACGATTCGGCCGAGACCGTGACATCCGTGCCGATGCCCCGCAGCGTGATGAAGTTGTAGCTCGACTGCTGCCCGTAGGTCATCGAGGGGACGGACCACTGCAGGCGGTCAGGGCTGAAGATCTGGGCCGTCTCGATTGTGTCGCTTGTTAGGGCGCTGACCGCGATCGGCGTGTCCTGGAGACTCGCCTCCCGTTTCTCCGCGGTGATGACGATCTCCTCGATCGGCCCCGTGCTCGAAGGTGCCGTCTGCGGAGGGGAGGCTTCCTGCGCGGCGAGCGGCAAAGCGATGAGCCAAAGAAGCGAAACAACGAGTCGGTTCATGCGTTACGCACCTCCGGCTGCATAGAGCATCCTCAACCGTGTTTGCGTATAATTCAACATGAATTCTGTGCAAAATTGCGAAAATATTGAACTAGCCGCCCCCTTTGGTCTGAAGCTGAGCATTTTGCGCGATACGAGGCCCAGAACGGCTCGCACCTCGAGGTCGAAGTGACGCGTCTTCTGTAAGCTGCGCACGCCAAAACGCGGCAACGTGAATCAGGAGCGCCGGCGTTGGGCCCGAAGCACTTGCAGCACCGCGTGCCGCCGACTCAGCGCATCGATCAGGTCGACCAATCCATCATCGACCACTTGAAGCAAGACGCGGGCGCGACGAATCGGGCGCTTGCGGCCCAGCTGGGAGTCGCCGAGCAAACGATCGCCGCGCGCATTCGGCGTCTCGAGGGCGCCAACTTGCTGCGGGTTCTCGCGCTCGTCGATGCGAAGGTGGTTGGATACCGCCTGTTCCTGATGGTGGGAGTCCAGGTGGCCGGGCGTTCCCCGGACGAGGTAGCGACCGAGGTTTTGGCGTTCCCGTTCGTGACCGCCGTCAGCTCCTGCCTGGGCGGCTTCGAGCTCATCGTCTCGCTCTACGCGCGCGACGAACAGGACCTGTATGACGTGCTCGAGCGCAAGATCGGCGCGATTCGCGGCGTCGAGGATCTGGAATCGTTCCTGGTGCTGGAGCGCATACACCATCGTGTGGATTGGGCGGTGATCGATCGACTCGAAGATCTCCGGCTCCCGTCCGTGGATGGCGAGCCAATCGATGGCCTCGACAGAGAGATCCTGAAGCATCTCCAAGAAGACGCGCGCACGAGCTTGCGCGAGGTCGGGCGCCGCCTCGAGCGCTCCGAGGGCACGATCCGTGCGCGAGTTCGTCGCCTCACCGAGACGGGACTCTGTCGGATTCAGGTCGTCACCGATGTGTCGATCGGACCGGGCGCGGTCGGGGCCGTGCTCGTGCTCAAGACGAGGCGCGGCACCGTGCAGCGCGTCGCGGCGGAGATCGCCAAGGCGCCGGAGGCCGGTTTCGTAGGAATCACGCTCGGCCGCTTCGATGTGCTGGCCGTCGTGAGTGCTCCGGGCCGGGACGCGCTCTCGCGCCTCATGTTCGAACGCATCGCCCTGATCCAGGGCGTACAGCGGACCGAGGCTTGGGAGCTCCTCGAGACCTACAAGCACGACTTCCGCGTCGTGGATCTGGCTAGCGCAAGCGCTGCGCCGCGTGCGGCAAGAACGCAGCGTCGTGCGCGACATCCCTCTCGCGCTCGCACATGACGATCCGTGGCGGAGGACTGAGCGCCCCCTCAGAACGGCCGAACGAGGCGAGTCACGAGCGGCCCCTCCGCGGAGCTGTCGGTGCGAATCTCGAGCGCATCGTCTGCTATGCGCGGCGTCAGTTGGAACGTGAGCGATATCGCGACCGAGTCGCCAGCACGCTCGACGGCCGACACA
>Ga0187894_10006739_pt1 | contig 11121 bp, 22 predicted proteins | sample GBC1701081metaG_FD_136650 | JGI IMG/M metagenome (GOLD analysis project Ga0187894, IMG submission 136650) | White microbial mat communities from a lava cave in the Kipuka Kanohina Cave System on the Island of Hawaii, USA - GBC170108-1 metaG ...
CTGCTCATCTTCATCTTCTGTTTTAATTCATTTCGTATCTTCTTTAACTCTTCTGGATTCTCTAAGATACTCTCTATATTATCATGTCCCGCTATCTCTAATATCTGTTTTAATAATATCTTATCATCCAATTCATCTTTATCAGTATTTAATGCAGAATATTCTTTTTTTAGATCTTCGAGATATAAATTCTGTCCAGAAGCTTTGGCTTTTGTCCAAACACATCTGTTCCTAGAATTATTCTGACCATATACTTCATTTCGTAATTTTCGGCTCTTATGGAGATTACGTCTTGGATGATCTGTATCAAAACTAGCTCCAGTATATTCTTTAGTAAATTTGTCTAAGTAATCTTTGTCTTTTTCGGATAAGTTATTAACATAATCATAATCTATAAGCTCATACCTAGTCTTAAGATTAAGCTCGGGTTTTAGATTGGGATGTTTAGTTGCTCCCCTTCGAGTGAGCTTCTTTCTTTTCTTCATCTTCTCTTCTTATATATTCTTTTACAGATTCATCTAATCTTAACCATTCTTTATCATCAAAAGTTTTCTTCTTCTCAAACTTGCCCCAGCAAAACTCTTTAAATCTCTTAACTCCAAGATTCTTTCTACCTGACCATTTCACATACATCTCGTACAATCGGTCAATGTCTACCCAATACTTACCAGGCTTAATAGATCTTTCATTAAAGAACGCTTCAACCCGTCTCTCTGTCATTGTATTCAAATGTCCTCGTCGGCGTCTGCGACGCTTGACAAGTTCCATATTATCCCATACACTCTTGAAGTCTTTATCTATCTTAAATTCTCTTTGACCCTTCCATTTTTGATTTAGAGCGATAGACAACACCATTTGAAACTCTATAAAGTTCTTAGGATTCTTAGACCATAACTTATATATATTATGTAAGATCTTTGCATTTACAAGGTGATCGCCGGATTTGATATCGTAATGTTTTAGAAAAATAACAACTTCATCTTGAACAGGTATAGTCTCTATTGTAGCTGCTGTTACTTCATTCTCAGCAGCATCAAGTAAAGCTTCTAACTCATCATCGGGTAAGTTGCGTCGCACTGTAGACTGCAAGTCCTGTAACTCCTATGCCAATCCCAAACCAGAGTAATTTCTCTAAGTCTGTAGATGATTTACTATCTTGTAAAGCTTGTGATAACTTATCATTCTGATCCAATAATAGTTCGAGTTTCTTTTGATGAAGATCTTCTTTCTGCTGATAATAGTCCAAGCTTTTCTTCATAGATTGATTAATATCTTCTAAGTAGTCTTTCTCTATTAATTCTTTATGAATTTCTTTAGCTCGGTCCAAAGGCATCAAGAGACCAGGATAAGGAGCAGGATTGCCTTTATCAAGATATACAGTTTGATCAGCGAACGAGAAGTTAGTGACTAGAACGCTTGTTAAAGAAATCCGCCAAATCGTCTGGACTAAGTTCATTATTTTTCTCCTTATTCGCATCTTCTTCAATCTTCTTTCTAGTCTCTTCCTCAGTATGCAACTTCTCATCTAAGCTAGTTTCTTTCTTCTCAACATCCATAACTTTTTCTTTAGTTTCAAGATTCTCATTTAAAGCTGAAGCTTTATTGGATAAAGATCTTTGATATAGATAACCTAAACCTAATAAACCGAGAAGTGCTAGTAATAAAACTTGTATGTCCATACATCCCTACTTGGAACTTTTTTCTTATTAGACTTATCTTCGCCAGGAGCCGGAGGCTCCTCAGAAGTATCTGGATCAACTTCTAATGGATTAACTGACACTTTGATCAAAGAATCAGCAAGGTTCGTATTAACTGCGTCTTCTCCATCAATCCATAGATCATCTTTAGTTAAATCCATAAATTTAGCATAAGTCATATTTGACCGCATTGCGATATGTGTATTCATCTTTTCAAGTTTGCGTCCAAGGAAATTAAATAGAGATCTTGTTTGACGAAATTTCCCTTGAGTAGATAAACTAGCGTCATGAAACATTAAGATGGCTCGATCATACATATAACGTTGTTTTCCATATTGATGAATCATAGCTGCCATAGAAGCACAGATCTCCACACACACAGTATGAACAGGAGCCCTAGAAGATTCCATGGCAGAAATAAGTAATTCTCCATCAAGAACTGATCCTCCAGGAGAATTAATCAATAGATAAATCGGATTATTTGATATGACATTCAATAAAGAAATCTCTCTCATTACTTTTCCCACTGTATTGGCATTAACTTCATCTAATAAAGTAACTACTCTTGTTTGAGGAATATTGACTGCTTTCAATGTCTTTGATCGTAATACATTCTCGGTATTAGCTGTCATATTCATGACTACGGGAACTTCAATTTTGATATTTGTTCCTGGACTAGTCATTTGATTCGATTTTAAGTTATAAAGAGAGCTAGCCGCAAAAACTACTGCTGCTACACCTAAACTTACTACTAAACTAAAACTCAACACGTTACTTAGCTTCACTTTCTGATCCTTTCTTATCGTCAGATCCTATAGTCTGATTGTTAGTTTGAACTCTACGCATAAAATATAAACCCGAACACATACCCAATAAATATAAAGCTTGCTCTAAACTAATACCTTCCAACTGATTAGCCCATTTGCCAACCAATCCTACAACTACTATATTGAAGCTGATGAAAGTCATAGTTAAAGAAACACTACCCTTACCGGTAGAAGGATCTCTAAGGGTAGGAAGAGGGATACCTGTCTCGTTTAACTTTCTAGCTAATTCTTTTAACGAACTTATGTCCATAAATTGATTTTAATCTTTCTTTTTCTTCTTAGCAAGCTTTTTCTTTGCATCTCTAATATTATTCTCAATCATACTCTTTGCCTTATGACAGGTATAACATAATGTTTGGTAAGAACCAGTTTCCACAAATAACCGAGCTATGAATTCATCCCAAGTTGTAAATCCCCTCTGTGGATCAATTACAGGGTCTATATGATCTACTACTACCTCTTTGCGATGGAAGGTACCTTTGCACATAGCGCAGCTGTAATAGCCTCTAGAGACGCGTGAGAGCCTAAGCGTTTCGTTCCTAGGAGGCCATCTTAACGAAGCTCTACGCAATACCGGAGTAATGAATCCTCTATGGTTATGTCTATATTTTTTGGGCTTTGCTGCGCCAGCCACAGATGCCGCACCTTTCAAAATATCTTCCAGCTACTGCTATTCCTTCAAGAGTTCCTTTGCCGCATTCTTTGCAGACTTCATAAGATCCTTTATCTTCTTCGTATTCCTCGTCTGGAGTATCTTCTCTAAAGGATTTCTTATATCCCTTATCAATCTTCCTTAACCGTCTCCTTAAGGCACGATTCTCGGCCTTAAGCTCTCTTATACGTTTCTCAAGCTCTTCGACAGCGTCAACTTCTACATGACGCCGTCTACCACGGCGTATCATAGTAAACTACAGGTTAGTTTGGTTGTACAGGAGCTTCTTCTGCATTTCCTTTAGCTTTCGCTAATTCGGCAGCAGGAACCTGTAAAGGGCGCAAGGATTGGATAAGTCTAACAAGTCCATGGACCTCTTTATAAGGTTTCTGGGCTAAATAATCCAGAATAGTTTGAAGAAACTTCTCTGGCACTTCATATAACACTAACTCTTTATCTGCGTTATTCATTGAATCCCCTCCAGGGTTTAATAACGTTGTCTAACGTTTCGTCTTTATCTGTATCTTTATTCACTGTTATAAGTCTAAGATCTCCTACTGCATATCCAGGTACACTCTCAAATATCCATTGTCCATTGTTAGTCTCATAGCTGCCCATGCTAACCCCGAAGTGATCTGCCGGAGGGAGTCCTCCGTTTCCGATCAACACAGTACCGTTAGGTAGGTATATGACATGAGCCAGATGCGTATGGCCATACAAGATCGCAGAAAATTCTTGTTTATCTGGCAATGCAGCATTGATCTTATTGACTTGATTTTCTAATCTACTAACATTGACGCTCTTATAAGGATTACCTGGATTGATAACTGTATCTCCATGAGTGTAACCAATCTTCTTGCCGTACACTTCATAACTCGACAAAGGTGTTTTGGGAATATTCACTTTGACATTAGGTACACTCTTGAGTGATGTTTTGAGAGCATAGTAGATCATGGTACTCATCGAATCGAACTTTTGATGAATCGCTCTCGTTAAATGTCTAGAGGTATTCCTATCGTGATTACCTGTGGCGCATTCAACTTGAACCTCTGGATAATGACTAGCTAAGTAAGCAATACCTTGAACTAATAGATGAATAGCTCTACATACCTGTTCAGCTACGGTAGCTCCGGTTCTTTTATCATGAAGAGCGTTCTCAATAACATCTCCTAGAAGAGCAACTACTAGCTTAGTGTTCTTTCTATATTGAATCTTATAACTAGCAGCTTGAAGAATTACTGCAGCGAATCTTCTAGATTCCTCTGTAGCTTTAAAATCAGCTACCCCTGTTTCATCTCCCTGAAGATCAGCACCGAAATGTAGATCAGAGAGAACTAACGTATGAGTACGCTTTAAAACTTTAGCTCTTTTTGGGAGCTTTCCAATCTTAACCTCTCCTTTAAAAACGTTCTCAGCAAAATTAGCTACATAGTCCAATACAGATACATCTGTTACTAGTTTCCCGTTTATTTTATTCCTGGCTTTCTTCTCAAGTTCTAAACGATATGTTTCCACATCATTGAATTTCAAGACAGCAGGCATGACCATTACATCTAATTCTGGATACTTTTCTAGAGCAGCAGCTCGAAGATTAATAAAACTATCAAACTCTCTATAAATAGATTCTGCGCTAATACCGAATCTTATTGATGCTCTCTTAGATGGAAACTTTCCAAGTTTTCGAGCCAAAGTTACATATTTATCTAAAAGTTCTTTTTTGCTTGTGTTCATTATTTACCTCTTGAAAACATTGTTTGATTTAAGGATATAGTAAAAAGATTTCTCAAGGGCTAAAATTTGATTCTCTGTTAGTTTAATTCCATATTCAAAACTGATAGCATGTAGAAGTTCGTGTAGATAAGTAACAATAATATCTTGATCTGATAAATCTTTCCTGATAACAATCTGTTTATATCCTTTATCAAATCTTGTTTGACCCATTAAATGGTGGTCTCCTGAGATCTCATCACTCCATAGTACTTCATAATGTATATCTTTGTCTACCTGAACTTTACTAGGTATTCTTTTTATTAGGGAATTCCATGACATTTTCATACACAGTTCCTTTATTCGCTAATATCTTCTTTTGATCATTAAGATGTATCTCTAAAAACATTTTAGATGTATCCATGATTGAGATACAATCAGTTACATACCTATACTTTGTATAGGATTTCATCCTTTCCATAGTTGTTCCGATGATCTTGATGACTTCTTCTAGATCTTTTACTATGATCTTAGCTTTCTTGAATTGGTTTAAATCTGATATATTACTCATTGACTACAATAACTCGATCAGACTTTTTGAAGTTGCGCAATGTACATATAATCCTCATATCTGATGAATTAGTTATTTTAAACATATACCTACGATATTCTATTAGAGACGCAATCCTCATAAATAATCTATGTGACAAATTATTTATATCAAAGTCATTCTTGGAATTAATTCTTCGCATTTCATTTCCTATATCTATATCTATATATAGAGTTCCAACTATGAAATGTACCTTGATATGACGATAAATCTATGTCTTCTACATCTAAAAAATCCCAAGTTACACCTTTGAATAGTTTATGTATCTTTACGGATGAGATCATGAACATCTTTGAATTGATATCTGGGTGTCCAATAAATAATAATGAATAGTTAAGTGGTTTCATTATATATTTTATGAATACGTCGATTAAATGGACCACAGATCTCTTGCTGAGTTATTGATGCTGTCCCTCTATAATATAGAGTCATGTAACAAAAGAATCTTCCCATTTTCTTTTCTAGTTTATATTCTTTATTTATAATGGAATGATACTTAACATATAACATATCTAATTATTCGTCATCTTCGTATACAAAAAATTTCTTATACATTTTATCTTCGAAACTAGTCAAATAATGTGTATACTCTGTACCTAAAAATATATCATCGGCTTCATTGATTATGTGATATTTATGATAAAAAATAATATTTCTGACCTTGTGATTAAATCTATTATGGGGATAATAATCATGGAATCTTCTTTGGAAAAACATACTACAATCCTAGTCTATTTTTATCGCTAAATCCTTTATCATAGGTCTCTATTTCTTTTTGTAACTCTTGAATAACTTCATCCATTGTCTTTTCATAGATAGCTGATCTAATGATGGCTTCTCGGATATGAGCAGGAGTAAATTTATCACATTTAGACGAACCAATCAAGGACATATGTTCATCTGTAACATTACCCTTTGAAAAGAACTTTAATAAAGCTTTTCTGTACTCTGCTTTCGGAAAACTAACAGAAATTTTATCATCGAAGCGTCCTGGGCGATTAGTTAAATTTCCCATGAAGATCTCAATGAAGTTAGTAGTAGAAAGTACAAGAGTAGGAATCTTGAAGGTATTTTCTTTATTATCAAGAAGAGACAATAAAGAACTTTCACTTCGCATACGTACTTCATCTATTTCTACTCCTCCTAAATCTTCTATAATCAATATTAACTTCTTGACATTATCTTCATACTGAAAAGACTTCAAGAAGTCTTTGATCACATGAGCTTCAAACTTATCAGTATGCCATACCACTACTGCGGTATCTCCATTTCCGGCATACTTCTCGGCAACTTTATTAATAGCTGTAGTTTTTCCTGATCCTGGAGGTCCATAAAGCATCATTTTTCGGGTAGGGATATCAATTCCAAAATCTTTGTATACATGAAGTTTCCTAAAAAATGAATCTATCTTATCTGTAATATCTTTAGTATATATAAATTCTTCCAATATATCTTCTTTGGTGAAAGAAGTATTAACTAGCTTCAATCCTGTGAAATCTTTAGTGATAGCCCAAATTCCAGGTTTAACTTTATAAGGAGGAAGTTCATCTTTCTCTTCAATATGTTCTAGTTGAACAAAAGTACCATCAGGAGACATACTAGCGAAATCACTTTCTTCCACAAAATCACCAATATTTAGATCGGATAATCTATTTTTGGCTTTGACTTTAAAACGTCCCATGTTACCTCTTTCTACATTGTTTATTTATCTTATCGTCAATTTCTTTTGGTGTTTCTAAAACTTCTATATACTCTTGACCGGACAATAGTATATTCGTCCTATCTTTTGAGTTTATCATTATTGTTCTGATGTCGTCAAGCTTAATCATTATATCAACTTTACGACAAGGTCCATTATTATAACAAAGCATACTGGTTAGCAGCAACAAGCAAGGAAGTATCAATGGAACTCCGTTCCGTCTTCTTGAGCTTGTTTAAGATAATAATCATCGTTTATGAATTTAAGAATTTTTCGACCTATCGAAGATATTTCTTCTACAACAGGTTTGACTACAATACCTTCTCTAACTTTTTGTTTTGAAGTAACCTCACTATCTCCTGTTCGTAATTTATCCACTATTTCTTTAGAATAAGGTCCTACATAAAGTTTAGGAACTTTTTCCAATCCCATAGAATTCACTGCATTATCAAATTCTTCATAATTTAACCATCTACCTTCTTTGTGATTCCAAACATCATAAACATAAAATTTATGTTCCTTTCGACCGCACCCGTAAGTATATCCTTTTTGGACTCCATCCCCGACAATCTCCCCGTAGACACCGAAGCCTTTCGGGATGTGCTGTTTCAAGTCATATTGATTGGATATCTTTGTATAAAGATCTATATCATAGAATCCTTCATGTTTACCCTTCATCTGAATCTGAACATTCCTGCTTCCCCAACAAAATTCATATTCAGGTAATTGCCCAAAGAATTTCAATACTCGTTTCCGTAATGTATTGACTTCTGTAGGAAAGTAACCAAATCTAGCTGAAGTTCCATGAAGCTTTTCGCTTATATAAACTTCTTCTCCGTCTATAAATATTCTAAGATAATTCTTTGCATTCTCTATATCGACATACTTACGAAAGGAATGATTTGCGTTCTTTTTAGGAGACTTCATCTGCATGTGAGCAGGCAGGCTTTTCTCTTCTGGTTCGTATTTCTTTATCCCTAACTTTTCTGATAGATCAGCTTCTATAGAATATCCAGCTAAAGTCCGGTCATCTAATAATTCATGAGGATCTACGATCATGCCTTGTGAGATTTGACCACGAAGCTTTATAGAACGAATGCGGTGATTATTTAATTTGATCTTAGAGTCAGGAGGAAATAATTTATCTTCTAGCTCTCGGGGAAGTATAGAGTCTACAGGTATATACAAAACAAAATCATGTGGTTTATATCTTCCGCGTTGAGTTACAACTTCCCAATCATAAATCTTAACGATATCTAATCTATCAGCATTGGGATGATTTTTAACAGTTTGAACGAATGTTAAAGGTACTTTAAATTCACTCATATTAAGATCCTTGGTTCGTCAATAATTTCATTGAATTTTCAAAAGCTTTATTCATTTTATCAAGAGTGTCCTTTAATTCTTGATTTTCTTTCTCAAGCTTCTCGATATATTCTTTATCTTTCAATTGTACAGAAATAACATTTGATAAACGTAATTGAGTGGTGTTAAAATCTTGAGTCAACATCGGAGTTTTATTTTCAATTACGAGTAATCCTTTTGATATAAGATCATTAAGTTGATGAGTAAATAAGTCCACGCATTGCTTGGTTATATTCTCAGCGAAGTCCTGTGATGTCGTTATAATAGTAGGTCTCATATCAACCTTTCACACATAAAACTTGTTTTAATTGAGCTACGACTTCAACCAGATCATTCTGATTTTCCATAACTTTATCTATATCTTTATATGCTCCTGGTATTTCATCTATTACTGCATTGTCTTTTCTGCACTCTACTCCTGTGGTTTGTTCTTTTAAATCATCCAAGGTAAAAAGTTTTCTTGCTTTGCTTCTAGACATTTTACGTCCTGCGCCATGTGAACAAGAATCAAACGAATCTGGATTTCCTAATCCTCGAACAATATAACTTCTAGCTCCCATACTTCCAGGAATGATTCCTAGATCTCCTGCTCTCGCTCTAACTGCACCTTTGCGTGTCACTAAAACATTGGTGTCGAAATGATGTTCCCGCGCTACATAGTTATGATTACATTTAACTTCCATTAATCTCATGACAGGGTTTCCATCATTCACTGCATATGATAGATCTTTAAGAACTCTGGACATCATCTCAATACGATTCTGATAGGCATATTCTTGACACCATTCAAGATCTTCTAGATAATCTCTGAATTCTACTATACCTTCTGGTAGATAAGCAAGGTCGGGATCTGGAAGTTCGATAAGGAACTTTTTCATCAATCCTTTAGCTTCATTTATATGATTCTCTGCCAAGACTTTGCCGACGTTCCTACTACCAGAATGTAGCATAACCCAAACATTATTATCTTTATCTAAGCAAACTTCAATAAAATGATTACCACCGCCTAAAGATCCTAGTTGTTTTTGAGCTTTATGTAAAAGATTTTTGCTCTTGAATTTACCAGGAAGTTTATTCCACTTATCCCAACCTTCCCATTGCTCTACAGTTGTAGTTAAGTCCCAGTTAGAATTATATCCTACAGGTACAGATCGTTCAATAGAATGTCTTATCTCGGCCAACTTATCCATAACTCTTTTGTAATCTAAATCAGTTTTAACAGCGGCCATCCCGCATCCAAGGTCTACTCCTACGCAAGCAGGAGAGATAGCTCCTCTAGTAGCTACAACTGATCCTACAGTCGCTCCGATACCTAGATGAACATCAGGCATAACAGCGATATGTTTAAAGATAAATGGAAGTTTAGAAGTATTCTCTAATTGCTTTAAAGCTTCAATTTCAACATTTTCTAACTTATCCCAGATCTTTACTGGAACTTTACCTGCATTTAATATTCCTTGAATGGGCATATTAACCCCATACTCGATAAACGACAACCAATAACAAGATACCTGCTATATAAAATTTCTGTATAACTAACTGTCTAGCTTTATAAGCTTTATAAGATAGTCGAAAAAACATTTCTGGTGTAACCATTATCTGAAACAACGCAAAGAAAGTAATTAGTCCAGAAAGAACGATTAAGATCCAATCAAATGCTTTCATTTTTTACCTCCTTGATCTACCCATAGACCAACCATCTGTCTTTGATATTCTGTCATGGTCAACCCTTTTGGCATATCTTTAGTAATCAATACTCTATATTTTATAGTCTCTCTTTTATAATATACATTAGAGTAATTCATAAAGTTCAGTGAAGAAATATTACTACTATGACAAGGAGAACATTTCTGTTGAAACAAAGGTTCTATATGTTGAGTATAAGTAACATGTTCTGGCAATAAAGTTGGTTCTTTTGTACAGCCTGCCAATAATAGTAAAATAATAATTAATTTAGTCACTTATTTGATTAATTTTTCGTTCCTTTTAAGACTATAATTTAGAAACATCTTTCTGTCAAGTACTTTAGAGAATACCCCAGTCGTTAACCATAGTTTCTTCAATAAAGCTTTCTGATCATATTCTCCATCAAATTTCTCTAGTAAGCACAGGATACCTCCTGGCTTATAGAACATATAGCATCTATCCCCTTCAAAGTAGTTTGAACCTTCCAGGGCTTGTCTCACTTTGACTTCATTAGTTCTAGTGGATTTAAGTACCTTATCTGTGACAGTTTTTCTCATGGACCATCTTTTCATATCTTTTATATTGACTATCTCTTTAACATAATTATCATAGATATGTACAAAATCTTCTTTATCATTAAGCATAGAATCTATAAGCTTCTTGATAAACTCCTTTAACGCTGGTTCTTTAACGGAAGCTTTGATCGAATTGCCTTTATAGGTTATCTTCTTTCCGTCATCTAGAACATAATTCTTAGCCTTCGCTACTATGACTCTACGATAATATCCATCATCTGTCCACTTAATGCGTTCTGGAAATAAACTATTGATTTCATATAGGTATCGCATCTGTTCAGTAGTTGATATAAACCTACCATC
>Ga0187894_10006740_pt1 | contig 11120 bp, 5 predicted proteins | sample GBC1701081metaG_FD_136650 | JGI IMG/M metagenome (GOLD analysis project Ga0187894, IMG submission 136650) | White microbial mat communities from a lava cave in the Kipuka Kanohina Cave System on the Island of Hawaii, USA - GBC170108-1 metaG ...
GGGCCGCTGTTAGGCGAGGACTATCAATACACATCCGATCGCTCCAAGAAGCATCAGGGCACCATGTGTATAGCGTGATGCCCATGTGTTGAGTTTGATCATGCGGTTGGGCGCGAGGAGGCGTGTCACTTCTCGCGAGGATGACCCACCCCGATTCTCACGGGATGACCCAGTGCCCGAGGCGCTGTTGGCTATAGCATGAGACGAATGATCGGCGTCAATTGAGTAGTCCTCGGCGCCGGCGCGGCTTGCGAGAGGGAGCGGGAACGGCGTCGTTGTGGCCGGGGCGCTGTCGCTTTCTATAGCTGTCGCCCTCGATGACGAGTTGGTGGGCGTTGTGGGCGAGCCGATCGATGGCACTCTGGGCGAGGATTGGATCGTCGAACAGAGGGATCCACTCATCGATGGTGCGGTTGCTGGTGACGATTGTGGATGCGCGACGGTGCCGTTCCAGAATCACCTCGTAAAAGTCGCTCGACTGCTGAGCGTCGAGACGGCGCAGTCCGAAGTCGTCGATGATCAGGACGTCTGGAGCGAGAAGGCCGCGCAGGACTTTTTCGGTGGAGTGATCGGCGCGTGACTGGTGAAGGCGCTGCAGAAGGTGATCGGCGCGCAGAAACCGCACCTCATGGCCGGCGCGACAGGCGGTATGGCCGAGAGCGCAAGCGAGGAAGGTCTTTCCGACTCCGACCGGGCCGAGGAAGATGACGTCTTGGTGACGTTCGACGAAACCGAGAGAGAAGAGATCGCGGACGCGATCCCGGTCGAAGGTAACGGGCGCGTCCCAGTCGAAGCCCTCGAGCGTGTGTTCTTCGTCGAACCCCGCCCTCGAGAGGCGGATGCTGAGATTCTTGTGATCGCGCCGGTCGATTTCGTCCTGCAACACGAGTTCGAGCAGATCGAGTTCGGAGACCTTCTCTTTTCGAGCGTAGACGACGCGGTCAGGGAGCGTCGGGACGATCCCGGACAGTTTCAGACGCTTCAGCACGGTCTTCGGGGATTGGGTGACTTCCATCATTCGGTGCCTCCGTTCCTTCTGGGTGTTGGTGGATGAAGCTGCCTGCGGGGCGCAGGAAGCGGGCTGGAATGAGTCGGAGCGGCTTTGTCTTGGAGTCGCCGGCCGGCTTGGTCTCGCGCTCGAGGCTCTGGCGGATGATGTTCTCGACGCGGCCGACGTGGACCAGGTCGAAGCTGAGAGCGCGCCGGCAGGCGCCGTCCACTCGGTCGGCTCCGTACCTGTTCACCAGCCGCAGCAGCTTCTGCGCCTGGCGCAGGTGGGCCCACGGGAAAGTACCGCCGAGGAGCTCGTCCATGAAGTGGCCCGCGTGGTGCCCGACCTCGTGGGCCTCGCGGATCATCCGCTGGGGATCGCGCATCGCATACGGCGCGAGGCCTTTGGGGTAATCGTCGTAGTCAGTGCACCGCTCGCCAGGTTCCAGGCGCGCGTAGGACCTGACGAGCTCGGCGTCGCAGTATGCCCGCACCACCTTGCTGTCGGCCCGCACCCAGAGCTGGCGGCCGACGTACTCGGTCGGCAGCGAGTAGAGGGCCTTGTCGAACTGGATGTGGTGGTCGGGGTGGACTTTGCACGGGTGCCACGTCGGCGGATCGAAGCGCTTGGCCTCCAAAGGGCCGAGCGCGCCCTTCTCCACGGTGGCGAAGATTGCGAGCGGCGGCTGTCGCGTGGTGCCGTGGATGCGCCTGCCGGCTACCTCGGTGCACCACACAACCGCCTCCCGGCGTACGTGCTCCACGTCGATCCACTGCTCACGGCGAAAGAAGTTCTCGCGCAGGTACTGCACGTTCCTCTCGACCTTCGGCTTGCCCTTGGGGTGGCGCACCACGGCTGCATCGATGACGAAGCCTCGGTAGGCGGCGTACTCGTCGAAGGTGCGCTGAAATGTCGGGTCGTAGCGGTTGGCCTTGGTGACCGCCGCTCGCAGATTGTCGATCACGACCCGTTTCGTTACGCCGCCGAAGTACTCCCAGGCGTCCTCCAATCCAGCGATGAACTCCGGGACTGTCTGACGAAAGCTGACGTGGACGTACTGGTGACGGCTGTGAGCCAGCGTCACCAGCAGTGCCCAAGCGACTCGTCGCCGCCTCGCGTCGGCATCGTAGACGAGCCCCAAACGGCCGTAGTCGACCTCGGCAAGCTCTCCGGGCTCGACATCGGCTACTCGCACCGTTACGCGCTGCCGCTCGCGGAAGCCGCAGTAGCTGACCGCGAAGCGGTGCAGCGAGCTGTACGGCACGTCCAACCCTTGGCGCGTCAGTAGACCGCGCACCTTGGCCAGTCGAAGCCCTCGGCCACCATCGGCCGGGGATACCCACTCAGTGATCGCCGCTCGGTGCGGCATCAGCTGTGCCTCAACCGCCCCGAGCCCCTCGACATCGCTCACCGGACGTAGGCTACGCGCCACTGCCGCCGCCAACTCCTCGTCGGGCTCGCGCTCCCCACCTGGCTCCCAGCCGAGCTTGCGCGCTCGCTGCTTGTAGCGACGGATCGTCTTGCGCGTGCGACCTGTCGCTCGCTCGATCGCTGCATTCGGCTCTCCGCGCTGCAGCCGCCGCAGCACCTCCAGAATCTCCCACACGTCCACCTCCCGATACGCCATCAGCCCGCACCTCCTTCCGGCGCGTACCGTGGCGACTTTCGCCTCGGGTGTGGACTCGGCGACCCTCCCGACCGCCCTACCTCAGGGGTGGGTCATGCCGTGAGAGATTCGCTCTGCCCCTGGGTCATCCCGTGAGAAAAACTCCCCTCAAGGTGGGTCATGCTCGTGAGAAATGACACCATCGAAACGAATCGGATCCGGAGCTGTCCGTCGCGCGAGCTGTGGATCGTAGTCGCGAAAACCGAATCGCACGAGGCCGGTGTCCGAATCCGTTACTTCTCGCCGCCTCGGTCAACGTCTCGAGCCCGGTCTACAACTGGCCGGTTGTCAGGTGTCGATCACTGGCCGGATTTGGGTGTCCACTGAGGGTCAGGAAGAGATTTGCTGTCCGGTCATTCAAAGTGGTCCGAGATCAAGCACAGGGGGATTACGCCCGAGCGGATTGAAGAAAGAAGAGGCACCAAGCCAGCCCTCCGTTGCTCCTACAGCTGCGACGCAGGCCGCGCCATGCCTCGATGCGGAACCTACGCCTTGACGCGGCGCGTTCGCAATCGGAGTAGTCGGGATGGGGGACTGGGCGACGTTCGTGTGTTTTGTGCAGCCGTCACCCTTTCGGTGCAGGAGAGGGTTTCACTGCAAAGCAGTTCGCCCGGGGCGCTCGTCGACTCGACGAGCGCCGAAGTGGTTGGGAAAGGGAGATCGCCGTTCGTGACCATAGGGTTTTCCCCAATTGCGCCCCATTGGTGACAGCGCGAAACCTGCGGCAGGAGACTAAGTCATGGCCGAAAAAGTAGTCTGCATTACTAAGGGCGACGGTCGATATTCGGACTGCAGGTGCATCACGCAGATCCGAACTACCGTTGGCTCATACACCCGAGAGCAAGCCCACGAGGCAGTAAAGCAGTCCCCTGGGTCGATCTACGTCGAGGGCGGGGGGCAACGCGCGGATCTGATTGCAGCCTTGAGGGAAGGCACGCGCTACGTTCGAACGCGACCCGATGACACCGTGCAAGACAATCTACTAAAGGCGCCGGAGTGCTGACCTTTCCTTGAGTTCGGCGGTCACGGGCGCGATTCACCTCGCGATCAGGGCGGTCGCGCACGACTGGGTCAGCATCAGCCGGTGCAGGAGGCCCATTGGCAGTTGTCGAACGATCGGAAACTTCGCGAATGGGGCCCGGACGAAGCGTTCTGCCTCGCTTTGGAGATGTACCGTCAGTACGCGTCCAATGGGCCGCCATTGCGGCGTAGTAAGGCTAGTCGCAGATGCAGTTCACAACGTCCAGAGCCCAGGTGGTCACCGGTCGCGGCGCATCGAATCGTCGCGTCCGTGTGCCACTGAAGCGTTCTCGGCATCGGGAGCGAATGGTAACGCCGTTCCAAAACAGTGTGGTGTGCATCCATGCTGCAAATGAATGCCCCGCACTGATCGTGGGCACCTACTTCCCGCCGCCATTGCGACAAGCGACGCGAGTATGAGCAACTCACCACCGGTCTAGAGAGCACGCATCCTGGACAACGCCGGCAAGGGACCAAGATGCGTGAAGCTCCAAAACGGAGGGAACAGCATGGCTAGGATCCGGACGTCAAAGACTCGCAAGAGAGCGGACCGATCTCAGCGCAGAACGATCTTCTTGCTTGCGTTGGGCGGGGCGCTCTTACTTGTCGCGATCGTTTCAATAGACCGATCTGGCGTAGGCAAGCACTCCGTAGCCCAAGCGCAAGGTCCTGGAGGCAGACGTCTCCCTGAACCGCCTCCGCCGATCAACGAGGGCGAGGTCTCCGCTCGATTGGCTGAACGCTTCGTGCGTCTTCGGGATCAGGAGGGCGCTGAGGCTCGTCAAGCCATTCAAGCGACCAATGGCAGCAGGGTCATGCGGGTCGATCGCGTACGAAAAGGTCCACCGCCACGCGTCCCGACGGACGTCGAGCCGGATACCGGCATGCTCGAGTAGACGTGAGGGACGCACTCATGCGTAGATGGTGCAGACTCGCCGCGGGAGTGGTCATCCTAGTGGCGACCGTGGTCGCCTTCCCGAGCACGCCGGTTCGTGGCGAACCCGGTCGTGCAATCGGGTCGAATACGGGCGACGGAACCACAGCCTTCATGGGGTTGGCGCAAGCACCCGAGGCCAACTTGATCGCCGGCGGAAGTACCACGTCAATTCCGATTCTAGTGCCGCCCGGGAGAAAGGCGATGACGCCCAAGCTGGCACTTTCGTATAGCAGCAACTCGGCCATGCCGAGCCCATACGGCTACGGGTGGGATCTGCCTCTTGGGCGCGTACAACGGTCAACCAAGCACGGGGTGCTGTCCTGCACCGATCCGACCTACCGAAACGACTTCGTAGTCGATGTTGCGGGGACCCAAATCGAGTGCACTCTCGATGCGCAGAATCGGTGCAATGCGTGGGCGCAGGAATCATTCGTGAGGACAACATACAACAGCACGGACAATACCTGGAACGTATGGGATCGGAGCGGATTCCACTATGTATTTGCACAGGCTATGGGAAGCGACACGAGTAGCTTGTTTACGGGCGGCCAAACAGGATCAGATTGCGGATACACCTTCTTTTGGTTGCTTACGAAAATCGAAGATACAAATCTGAATGACATAGAAATCACGTACACTTCTGACGGCTTCGGAATCTTCTATCCCGACGTGATCGTCTATGGCGGCAACGGCGGTGTGGGCCATGGGTTTACCATCGATTTTGTTTGGTCCAATGAAGTCGGCTACGCGAGACCGGCCGCGGATGACATCGTCAACAGCCTTGGCGGCTTCCCCGCGCGCCTCACGAAGCTCCTCTCTGAGATTGTCGTGAGCCACAACTCGACCATCATACGCTCCTACTTGCTCCAATACGAAGACCAAATTGGAACCATGCCTCCTCTGCGTATGGCGCGCCAGTCATTCCTGAGCGCTGTGATTCTACGGAACGGGGCCGGGGAAGCCCTGTCGCGCGTAGACGGTGCTCCGACGGCAACGACGTTCATCTACCAGGAGAACGAATTGGGCTTCGCGCCGCGAGAAGCGCTCGCATCCTATCAGCCGCCCACAAACCCGGCGTTCGGGAAGGCGACAACCACGGCCACCAACATCACGTATCGTGATCTCTTCGACGTCACCGGTGACGGGATTGCAGACTGGGTCGACGCGGTGTTCGCGCAGGGGCAAACTGCTGCGTACTGCGCCCAGGGGGCATTCCCCCCGATCGCGCAGGGGCAACGTCTCTGGTGCGTGTTTCCCGGCATCGCGGGAGGCGGTTTCGGCCCCGCCGTGCCCTGGCTCGTTCCTGAAGCAGCCAACGGCATCATTCGCGATGTCGATGTTCCGAGCAGTGGTCCGATTACGGTCAAGGACACGTTCGACATGAACGGGGACGGGGTCCCAGATTTCGTCGATGCTTCGGGAAGTACCTGGCAGGTTTACTTTGGACAAGGTGCCGCTCTGTTGTCTCATGGTGGGTTCAGCAATCTCCCGACGCCTTGGCCGGCACAGCTAGCGCACATCCGCGAGAGCCATACCAATGTGTTCCCTTATCCGCCCATGATGGGACTCCCGGCTGGCACAGCGGACATCCAAGACGTGATTGACATGAACGGGGACGGGCTGCCTGATCTTGTACGAGCGGATTCAGCCACCTGGGACGTCCGCTTGAACAACGGAGCTGGGTTTTCGAGTCCGACCCCGCAGAGCTCTTCGCAGGCGTTCCTCCGTTTTACAGCTGAGCAACTCCAGTTGATCAACCAACACTTGGTGCCGGATCTTTGGCCATCTGTATGGTTCGCCATCTTCGATATGAACGGCGATGGCCTCCCGGACGTCATCCAAGTCGGCAACAATGAGCTGCAGGTGCAACTGAACCTGGGCCACGCCTTTGCGGTCCCAAAATCTTGGCCATTGCCCGCGCTCATTTGTGACCACGGGTTCGGTGGTCTGCCTCGAACGCACCGTGCCGTTCGCGAGGAGTTCGGCCCCAACTCCAACCGACAGGTTTTCCGAGACCTCTTTGACATCAACGGAGATGGTCTACCGGACAGCGTCACCGCCTGTGGCTCGACTTGGACAGTCTACTTCAATCGTGGAAATGGCTTCTCGCCGACTGCTTACGCTTGGCCGAACGTACCAAGTCGCATTCGAGATGCGGGGGATACCATCTACCTCGACACCTTTGACGCGGACGGCGACGGTATCGTCGACTCCGTCGACTTCACCACCGGAGCGTCCCCGACGATCTACCGGAACGCGGGCGGGGCATGGTGTCCGAGCGATGGGTTCAGCTGTGGATATGCACCGCTCGTCACATACCCGACACACATTGCGCAGCCGTTCAATGCCCCCCCCCGATCTGCTTGCATCATCTGAGAATGGAATCGGCGGGACGACGCGCCTGCAGTACCGCCCGTCAACAGATCCTGAAACGGCCGGAAGCAATGTCGACGCGAACGGCCGCGAAGCAATGCCGTTCATATCGTGGACGGTCACATCGATCGCCCGTGACGACGGCCTTTGTGACAACTCCACTGACTGCATCGCCGCCGGCCATCGGTTGGTGACCGATCTGACTTACACAGGCGGGTATTTTGACGCCGCGAGCCGAGAATTTCGCGGGTTCGCTAGCGTGCAGCAGGAGAACGGTGCCGGCGATCTTCGCATGACGTGGTTCCTGCAGGACGCTGCTCGGAAGGGCAAGATCTGGGTCGAGAAGGTCTTCGAGAGTACCGGAACTCCCAACGAGCAGGTAACTGACAACGACCTCACCATCAATGAGAATACCTGGGAGTGTGCCAACGCCGCGGGAAGTGTCGTCGGCTGCCCGCTAGTGATCAACCCGAGCAGTCCCGTTACGGTGCGCCTCAAACGAGCGAAGCACACCGACATTTCGAACTATGCATTCAGTCCAACGGACAATCGAGTCTGGACGACCGAGAATCTCGCCTGGGACACGTATGGTAACATTACGCATGCCAGGCGTTTGGGGACGAACACGGAAGAAGTCCACTCGTACACCGAGTATGCCTATCGGGACCAGGCAACTCCCAGTGTGCCCGGCGAGTACATGGTCGACCACCCGATCCACACTCGGCTCGCCGATAGCGCTGGCAAGACCTACGAGGAAAAGTGGTTTCTCTATGACGGGCAGAGCTGGGGTACCACCTCACAGTTGGGCAACATGACCAAGGTCCGTGCGTGGTTGAGCCCGCCGATTGCCGGGCCGTCCATGATCGGCACGCCATGTCCGTCCGGCCAGACTCCGGCCGAAGGAGTCGGCAGGTGCGCCGAGACGACGATGGTGTACGACGCGCTGGGCAATGTGTCGTCGGTGCAAAACGCCGCGGGCGCCGCGACCACTACTACGTTTGACTCAGAAGGTCTCTACCCGATGGTCGTGACGAATGCTCTGCAGCAAGCCACGACGACCCTTTACGACGCTGGGTGCGGCAAATTGCGATCCCAGACGCTACCAGGATCAACCTTCAAGACCGAATGGGAGTACGACTCGTTCTGCCGCCTTAAGAAGGTAGCACTGCCGGATCAAACGTTAGACAACCCACAAGTGATCTACACGTACTTTCCGGGAGCACCAAACGCCACACCCGGTCTTCCAGGGCGTCCGACGGTGACAATCGCTAACGTGGCCGTTGCCGGCGACGACCCAATGCAGCCGCCAAGTCGCGCCTACCGCGCCGAACTACTCGACGCACTTGCTCGACCCATTCAGACCAAGCAGCCAGCGGTCGTCGATGGCGCGGCAGTCGACATTGTGAGCGCAACAACGACGTACGACTCGCGCGGCAATGCCGTCGCAGCCTACGTGCCATTCACATTCGATATTTCTTCGATCCTTTCATACGCCGATCCGGGTGGGGCGGCGTTGACGAAAACCGAATACGACGCGCTTGGGCGTGTCACCCAAGTCACGAATCCCGACAACACCCACCGCACTATTGAGCGCAACGTGGCTTGGCAAATTACGACAAAAGACGAGTGCTACACCTCCGGGACCTGCCCCGGCTCAAAGCGGGTCGCGCTCAGTGACGCCTTCGGCCGCACCACCGAAGAACAAGCGTTCAATGTGGACACGTTCGAGACTCGCGTTGTCAGAAACTACGATGTCCTTGGCAGGCTCCTTTGGAGCAAGCAAGGCAAAACACCGAGCACCCTTGAAGAGACGACCAAGGTCTCGTTCCAGTATGATTCGCTCAGTCGGAAGGTTACAGTTGACGACCCCGACACCGGTGGATCGTGGCGCTATGCCTACGACGTTGCGGGCAATCTCGTCTACGAAGACGACCCTCTCAGCTTCCCGACCCACAACCATGTCCAGTACTGCTACGACACGATCGGCCGCGTCACGTTGCGCTTCTACCCGCCTGGGGACAACTACGATGGAGCAACCTGTGTTCAGGCCCAATCGCAGTATCGTTTCGTCCGCTACACATACGACGAAGGCGGCGGGGTCCAGACCGGACATCTCACCAGGGTCGAAGAGTCGGATGCGAACACGACTTGGTTCACCTACGATGCGCGCGGTCGAACAGCTTCAACCCGGTCAACGATCGAAGTGGTGGGAGTGACCAAAGCCTCGAACGTCACCTTCGGGTACGAATACGACGTTGGAAACCACTTGCGCAAGCTCACGTACCCCGACGGCGAAGTCGTCGAGTACACGCAGAATGAAGTCGGCCAGCACGAGAGAATCAGCGAAGAGGCGACGGGCGGCGCAATTTACCTAGACGATCAGACGTATGACATCTTCGGTCGACCGAGACAGACTTCGCACGGGAACGGAACGTACGACTTTCGCGAGTACGGTCTGGCCAATCAGAATTTTCGCCTAAGCTCCGTTCGCACCTTCGCCGATATCGTGCCGGTCCAGGACCTTTCGTTCTCGTACACAGCCAACGGGCAGCTATCGGCCATTGCCGATGCCGTATTTGCAGGTACCGAGAGGAGCAATGCCGCGACGTTTGCATATGACGGACTTGGTCGCCTGACCGGAACCAGCAACAGCCGCTTCGACGACACGTATGGATTCGCTGACCAGCTCGAAAACCTGAGCGGAAAGAGCGGGAACACGTTTACTTACTCGCCATCACATCCGCATCAAGTGCAGACCGCTGGTGCGCTTGGGAGCGTGACGCACGACAGCAATGGGAACCGTACCGCCCGAGGGTCCCATGCCTACGGGTACGACGACGATGATCGCGTTGTTGCGATAACCACTCCGGGCGTAGCGGTCGATATCGCCTACGACCATGCCGGGAGCCGCGTGTGGATGACACGCAACGGTACGGAGACCGTGTATCTCGGCAAGCTCGCCGAACTAACGGGCCAATACCTGACGAAATACTACTACGCAGGTGATCTACTGATCGCGTCGCGCCGCGTGCTCGGGCAGGGCGGCTTCGCATCGATCGGCTCGGATTCTGCAATACGCGTGGCCGACGCCAGGCTCGGCGACGGTCATCTGCTGATGCACGTCGTGCTCGAGCCGAGCGCGACTTGCGGCTTGGGGGTATTGGCCCTTGTGATCTTATCGGGCACGGCCCTACTTCCCGGACGCCGACGGGTCCGTGTGGGGCTCATTATTCGGCGCGGGCATGCGATGGTCCTGATCGTGGGGATCACGGTATCGACAATGCCCGTGACTCTACTCGTCGAGCCATCGTGGGGTGCAACCCCGACACCGACGCGAACGCGCACTTCGACCCGAACGCCTACCGCAACGCCAACGTCCACATACACGCGAACGCCAACGGCGACGCGAACGCCGACTCGAACCGGCACCGCAACTCGTACCGGCACCCCTACGAAGACAGGCACGCCCACATCGACGCCGACTCGGACTAAGACAGGTACCCCGACGCCAACGCTAACCAATCCGCAGTTTCTGGGAATTTTCCACTACCATCATGACCATCTGGGCTCAGTTCAGGTCATGACAGACAGCGCGGCTGGCGTACATAAATACGTCCGATATGGGTCCTATGGCGAAGTGCGTGGACACTTTAAGGCAAATGGCAGCCTTTGGAACGACCCTCTCACGCCAGACGACTGTGGCTTCGATCGCTACTGCCGCGGCTTTACCGGCTATGACGCAATCCCTCAGACTGGCCTCGCCTATGCCGGAGCAAGGGTCTACGACCCGGCGTTGGCAATGTTCCTCAATCACGACCCGGCGCGAGAATACGCCAGTCCCTATAGCTACGTCGGCTGGAATCCGACGAACGTCACAGATCCGTCGGGTGCGTGCGATCTCCTTTGCGCGGTAATCATCGGCGCGATCGTCGGCGCAACAGCCGCCGGTGTTCAGGCCCTTGTCAAGGGTGAGTCGGTTGGGGGCTCCGTCAAGGCGGCGGTGATCGGAGGTGCAATTGGAGGCGCCTCCGCCTTTGTCGGAGGTCTCTTGGCTCCGCAAGCAAGCGCTGCTACAGAGACCCTTGCGACGCAATTGAAGACCATGCACGTGGAGTATGCAGGGGCGTTCGCGA
>Ga0187894_10006741_pt1 | contig 11119 bp, 11 predicted proteins | sample GBC1701081metaG_FD_136650 | JGI IMG/M metagenome (GOLD analysis project Ga0187894, IMG submission 136650) | White microbial mat communities from a lava cave in the Kipuka Kanohina Cave System on the Island of Hawaii, USA - GBC170108-1 metaG ...
ATCCTCTTCACGCTGTTCTGGTGCGCCGCCTACGTCGTGTACCCCGAGTTCGGCATGCACGAGAACTCGGGCGTCCTGGCCATGGTGCTGGTCGGCAGCTTCGTGGTCGGGCTCGTCATCTACTACGCCGCGCGCGCGGTCCGTACGCGGCAGCACGTGCCGATGGACCTCGTCTTCGCCGAGGTCCCCCCGGAGTAGCCGATGTCGCGCCTACAGGGAACGCGCCTGCTCGAGACCTTCCTCGACGCACCGCGCGCAACGACGGCCGACCTCAAGCCCGGCTCGATCGCGGTGCTCGGCCTGCCGCACGACGCCAGCAAGCTGTCGCGGCGCGGAGCCGCCGAGGCCCCACGCGCGATCCGTGAAGCGACGAGCATGTTCCACTTCGCCGTCACCGAGATGGCCGCCGGCGAGGTGGTCGACATCGACCGCGAGCGCGCGTACCGGTGGACCGGCACCGAGATCTTCGACCTCGGCGACCTCGAGCTCGGCGACGACGTCGACGCCAACCTCGAGCGGATCTCCGACACCGTCGAGGCCGTGGCCGCGAAGGGCGCGCTCCCTGTGGTGCTGGGCGGCGACCACCTCGTCACGTACCCGACCGTCCGCGGGCTGGCGCGCACCTTCGAGGCGCCGCCGTCGTACCTGCACATCGACATGCACCTCGACCTCGCGCACTCCGTCCCCGGCTACGGCAGGCATGCGTCGGGCACGCCGGTGCGGCGGCTCATAGCGGCGGGCGCGCTCGATCCGGTCCGCGTAGCGATCGTCGGCGTCGAGGGGTTCCAGCACCGCAACGAGTGGTCGTACGCGCAAGAGACGGCGCTGGCCGTGGTGAGCGCCGCGGGCCTACGTCGCGAGGGTATGCGGGCGACGCTCGAGCGCCTGTACGAGGAGCGGCTGGCCGGCGCTGAGGCCGGCGTCTACGTCTCGCTCGACATCGACGTGCTGGCGCGCGCGTTCGCGCCTGGCACCGGCAACGCCGTCGGTGCCGCGGGCCTGCTCCCCGAGGAGCTCGTCGAGCTCGTCGAGGTCGTGGCCGGGTGGCCGCTCGCGGGCATCGATCTCGTCGAGGTGGCGCCACGGCTCGATCCGACCGGGCGGACGCCGGCGCTCGCCGCGGCGCTGCTCGTCGAGGCGCTGCACCCGCGCCTGTTCACCGCGGTCGCTTGGTGAGCTCACCGCTCCCCGCACTCAGCGGCGAGTTCCACTTCTGGCGCCATCCGCGCCTGTTCTGGGAGCGGATCCTCGACTCGATGTGCGACATCGGCATCGGCGTCGTGGCGACGTTCATCTGCTGGGAGTTCCACGAGCTCGAGCAGGGCGTCTTCGACCTGGAGGGCGAGACGGCGGCGGAGCGGAACGTCAACGAGTTCATGCGGCTCTGCGCCGAGCGGGGGCTGCTCGTATTCGCGCGCCCGGGCCCGATCATCGACAGCGAGTGGCCGAGCCGCGGCCCCAGCTCGGACATCGCTACGCTCGAGCGCACCGACCCGGTCTTCATTGAGCGGGCCCACCGCTGGACCGCGGCGATCTCGGCGAAGCTCGCCGAGCACCAGCAGCCGGACGGTCCTGTCGCGTACGTGCAGATCGACAACGAGGTCTTCTATCCGCACTTCACCGAGGTCAGCGCGACGGAGGCGGACTCGGCGATTCACATCCCATTCCACGCCGACCGGGTACTGGCCGACCTGCGCGAGTGGAAGTCGGGCGGTCACGACCTGCCGGCCGAGCTCGCCGCCGCGGTCGGATCATTCCCCGAGGAGGCGGTGCTCGCGTTCTCCGACCTGCGGCTCGAGCAGCGGCTGCTCGCGATCGACTTCATGAACTCCGTCGTCGACGGCTACCTGACGTGGGTCCGCGACGACATGCGGGCGGCGGGGCTGACCGTCCCGATCACCACGAACATCAAGCAGTCGTGCGCATATCTGGACGCCGCGCGCTTCGAGCGGACGATCGACTACGTCGGCTACAACTACTACCTCGAGCACTTCGAGACGCCGGCGCACCTGCGCGTCGGCCTCTGGTGGGGTGAGCTCGCGCGCACGCAGCTGCGCGAGCCCTGGGCCCCGGAGTTCTGGTGCGGGCGCTGGGTCGAGGAGGACGCCGATCCGCAGGTGTTCAAGGAGGACCACTACCGCTACGTCCTCCTCACGACGCTCGCGATGGGCTTCCGCCGCCTCAACCTGTTCATGGCGGTCGATCGCGACGACTGGCACTACGCCGCTCTCACCGGCCTCGGCAAGCCGCGCGCGGCGGCGCGCACGATCGCGTCGCTGCAGCCCGTGCTCGACGCGGTCGAGCTCGACGAGCGGCTCGCCGACGTCGGCATCGTCTGGACCCAGGAGCACCACAACGAGCACATCGCGTCCTCGTTCGCCGACTGGCGCGAGCCGTCGAGCATCTGGACGGACCAGACCGGGGCGAAGGAGCTCGACGGCTGGTGGTCGACGTTCACGGCGCTGGTGGACGCGGATCGCGACGTGCGCCTGCTCGCCGGCGAGGACGCGCTGGTCGAGGTGCCCATCGCCATCTACGCCGGCCCGGCCTGGGCGCACGAGTGGGTCGCCCGTGGCCTGGTCCGGCGGCTGGAGCTTGGCCGCCCCGTCCTGTTCGCGGGCCCCGTGCCGACCGACGATCTGAGTGGCCGGCGCCGGCCAGAGGCGAACCGCCTCGAGGAGCTCGCGCGGGACGCGGCGGTCACCCGGCCGGACGGCGTGGTCGCGGCGGTCGCGGCCGCCGGCGCCCGCAACTGGGTGGGCGCGGACGGCCTCGTGACTACCGCTTACCGGCGCGGCGACGGGTCGGTCTGGGTGTTCCTGGTCAACCCCCACAGACGCAACGTCCGCGCGCTGCCCGAGCTGCACGAGCACCTCGCCGGACGCGAGCGGCGCGCCGTATGCGGGCTGGAGCCGCTCACCGACGAGACCGTCGAGGTACCCGCGCGCAGCGTCACGATCCTCGAGCTCGTGGCCGCCTGACGCGGCGCTCGTTGGAGACTCCAAGTCCCCACCGGCCACCGGCTGGTCGAGCACGAAGACCTCGCTGATCACATCTGGGTCCACGCCGGAAGCGGTGGCGCGGGTCGATCCGGGCTGTTCGGTGTGGGAGCGGCGAGATCTATCGGGAGGAGCAACGCCCGTCATGTCGCGGCCTGGCAGCATGGTCGCTGTGCGTACGGTTACCCTGCCCGCCACATCTGGCGCTCCGATGCAGCGGTCGGTGGCTGCGTGTCTGGCGTCGATCCTTGAGTTGGACGTGGGTGAGATTCCCGTCCCGGATGAGGACCATCCTGAGCCGTGGACGGTCTGGCGCAACTGGCTCGCGCAGCGCGGGCTCGGGCTCGTGCCGATCGCTGAGCCTGCGAGCTTCAACTGGCCGGGGGCCTGGCTGGCGATGCTGCGGGCCGCCGACGGCGAAGGGTGCATTGGCGCGGTGGCGTTCGGCGCGCCACCGGGACTGGCATGGAGTCCGTTAGGCGGGCGCGAGGCGTTCGACGCGGTGCAACGCGGCTACCTGATCGCACCTGCCGATGTCGCGCTGTGGGTACCGTCATCCGCCCCTGCTCCACGCGGTGCCGGCACGGTCGAGGCCCTTCTGGTCGCCCCAGAGGCCGAAGCGGTGATGGTCCGCGTCGATCGCGCAATAGCGCGAGGTGGCCGTGGGCTGCAGGGCGACCGCTATCTCGAGCAGCGCGGCACGTTCTCCAACGCTCAGGCACGTGGACACGACCTCACCCTCATTGAGGCAGAGGTCCTCGACAGCCTGGAACTTCCGGCCGGACGGCTCGCCGCTGAGGAGGCCCGTAGGAACGTCGTCACTCGCGGCATCGGCCTCAACGCGCTTGTGGGCGAGCGCTTTACCATTGGCAGCGTCGAGTGCTTCGGCCAGCGGCTGTGCGAGCCATGCGCCCACTTGGAGAGCTTGACCGCCCAGGCGGGAAAGACCGGCACGTTGCGGGCGCTTATCCACAAGGGAGGCCTGCGCGCCGACGTCCTTAGCGACGGCGAAATCCGCGTCGGAGACGAGATCGCAGCCCGCTAAGCGGACCACACCGTCGCCACTTTGACTTAATGCCGCCTTCGACGAGTCTCGACAGCGCCAGGGCCCCCGCGACCCAGCCCACGTTCCGCTCTCGCGTCGAGGGACCTGGGCGAGTCTAAGCGAATCGATACGCGCTATCGCAACGGGCGACCAGCAACGGGCGACCAGCAACGGGCAGGCGAGACGCTGGCTCCTCCCCTGCGCGATTTTCGCAAGCGACGGCCGTTCGGCGCTCTCGCAAACGCGTGGTTGCGACACTCGCGCGTCGGCATCAGCCGAACTGCCCATTTCGTCGCGCTGCGAGGCACAACACGCGCCGCTTCATCTCGACCACCGCTCGTCCGACTTCACGTTCCGCGAGCTGATTCGCTGACGGGACAAGCCCAAGCGGCTCGCGCGCGGGTGGCCTGGCGGACCAGGTGGTCGCGCTCGGCGACGTTCGTGGCCCGGCGGGCGGCCTCGGCGTACGCCGTGGCGGTGGCGGGCAGGTCGCCGTCGAGCTCGTGCAGGTGCCCGCGCACGGCGTGCCACCGGTGCCGCGCGCCGATCGCCTTGCGCAGCCGGTCGGTCTCGCGCAGCCCGGCGGCGGCACCGAGGACATGGCCGACCGCGACCGCGCGGCCGAGCACCGCGGCGGGGTCCTGGCGCACGGGGTCGTCGGTCAGCGCGACGAGGTCGTCGTACCAGGCGAGGATCTGCGGCCAGTCGGTCTCCTCGGCGCTCGCCGCGTCGTCGTGCAGGGCGGCGATGGCGGCCTCGACCTGGTAGCGGCCCGGCCGCCGTTCCTCCGACTGCATGGCGAGCGCCGACTGCAGGACGCGCACGCCCTCGGCGATCTCGCGCGTGTCCCACAGGCCGCGGTCCTGCCGGTCGAGCGTGACGACCCGGCCCTCGGGGTCGAGCCGCGCCGGGAGCCGGGCGTGGTTGAGGAGCATCAGCGCGAGCAGCCCGCGCGCCTCGGGCTCCTCCGTGGCGAGGGTGAGCTGGCGGGCGAGCCGGATCGCCTCGCCGGCCAAATCCACCCGGCCCGCGTGGCCGGCCGTGTAGACGAGGTAGAGCACGCGCAGCACGACGGCGAGGTCGCCGGGCTGGTCCAGGCGGCGCCCGCGCAGGGTGCGCTTGGCGCGGCTGATCCGCTGCGCCATCGTCGCCTCGGGGACGTAGAAGGAGTCGGCGATCTCCCGGGTGGTGAGGCCGCCGACGGCGCGCAGGGTCAACGCCACCTGGGACGCGGGCGCGAGCTCGGGGTGACAGCAGCAGAAGAGCAGGAAGAGGGTGTCGTCGCCCTCCTCCGTGGCGGCCGGCCGCGGCTCCGCGTACGTCGCCTCCTCGCGGCGGTGCCGGGCGACCTCACTGCGGCGGGCGTCGACGAGCCGCCGCGTCGCGACCGCGGTCAGCCACGCGCGCGGGTCGCGCGGCGGGTGCTCGGGCCAGACCCGGAGCGCCTCCAGCAGCGCCTCCTGGAGTGCGTCCTCGGCGGCGTCGAAGTCCTCGCCCCGGCGGACCAGGCCCGCGAGCACTCGCGGGACGAGGGCGCGCTGCGCGCCCTCGTCCAGCCGTTGCACCGGCGCGTCGGCCACGCCGGGTCAGTCCTCCGACGGCGCCTCGGACATGACCTCCCGGACGTCGATCCACTCGTACAGGGGCTCGCCGCCGGGGCCGGGCTCGGAGGAGACGTACGCCGCGAGCTCGACCGCGCGCTCGTGGGACTCGACGTCGATCATGTACCAGCCCGCCACCAGGTCGCTGGTCTCGGGCAGCGGGCCGTCGGTGGTGACGGGCGCCGCGTCCGGGCCGCCGTAGCGCACCCAGGTGCGCGCCGGCGTGAGCGCCTGCCCGTCGACGTACTCGCCGTTCTCCTCGAGCAGCTCCCGAACGTGCCTGAGAAAGGCCATGTGCGCCTCCACGTCCTCGGGCGCCCATTGGTCCATCGGGGGGAAGGGATGGTGCGGCTCCGGGCCGCCGCGGTAGTGCTTGAGAAGCAGGTACTTCGGCATCGTGATCTCCTGGTGTCGTGGGGCCGCGCTTGTCGAGGCCCTTCACCTGGTGAGCGGAGCCAGCCGAGGCTTCTCGACATCGTGCCGCTAGTGAGCGTAGACCTCGACGCGGCAAGCACCACCCTCGCCACCTGGCCGGAACGCACCGCAGCGGTCCCGCTGAAGGAACCCCAACCGGCACCGTGCGATGTTAGCCAGGCCGGGCCGGCGCTCGGTACCCAGTTCGCGATCGTTCGACGCCAAGCGCGGCCTGCCGCACTTCCACGCGACGTATGCCGGCCAGACGGTCGTGATCTCGATCGAAACCGGCGAGGTTATCGCGGGGGTCGTCCCTCCTCGCGCCCTGCGACTGGTCGCCGAGTGGCTTGAGCTGCACCGGGACAAGCTGCGCCTGAACTGGGTTCGGGCCCGAGAGGCGACTCCTCTGGTGCGCATCGACCCGCTCCCGTAGCATCACTCGCGTGGATATCGCGACCCATCTGAGCAGGATCACGAGCGTGACCGTCGTCGGCGATCATCGCCTCCGCCTCGTCTTCGAAGACGGCGCCAGCGGCGAGGTAGACGCGTCCGGCTGGGAGTGGCGAGGCGTCTTCGAGCCATTGAGCGACCCGGAGTACTTCGCCCGGGTCGGGCTCGACGAGGAGATCGGCGCGATCAACTGGCCGAACGGCGCGGACGTCGCCCCGGAGACCCTGCACCTCTGGGTGACTTCGGCGAGCGACCGTCACTCCGCGTAGGCGCGCAAGCTCGGTGGAGGCGCCGGATGGCCGCGGCGCGGTTCAAACACCGTCCGGTCCGCCGATCATTCAGACACCGCGAAGAGCGGTTGAGGTGTCTCTACCATCCGGCGACGGAGGACGGCTGGGGAGCACTAAGCCGGCCAGGGCGTCTCGGGTCGGTGCGGGGCAGCCGGCCTCATGACGGGGAAGGTTCACATCCCCATCAAGCGCCGCCAGCGTGCGATCCCGCCAGCCTTGCTCATCGCGGCGTAGAGCGGACCATGCCCGGACTCCCGGAACTCGGTAGCGGTTGGCCAGGACGATCGGCCGGCGACGAAGGCCCGGAGCTCCCGCTCGATCGAGTTGTCCGTCCAGCGGCTCGCCCCAGGGAGGCCCCTCGTGCAGTACCCGGCGCGTAACCCGGTCGACTACTACGGCCTTGCCATCTCGCCACTCGCCCTGCGAAGCAACACTCGGACGGCCCCCGCGCCCAGCAAACCTAGGCCGTTCGCAGGGCGTCGGTCGGTGAGAGCCGGGCGGCACGCAGCGCCGGATAGAAGCCGGCGATGCCGCCGATCACGAGGGCGGCGAGGGGAGCGCCCACCATGGCCTGAGGTGGTACGACCGCGTGCCAGTCGCGGCTGGCGGCGTAGGCGGTTGTCACGGCGCCGCCGAGAAGGGCGCCGCCGATGCCGCCGAGCGCGCCGAGCATGAGCGACTCGGCGAGGAACTGGGTGGCGATGTGGCGGCGGGTGGCGCCGATCGCGCGTCGTAGGCCGATCTCGGAGCGTCGCTCGAGCACGGAAATGACCATCATGTTCGCTATCCCCACGCCTCCGACGACCAGTGCCACCGCTCCCAGTCCGAGGAAGAGCGAGGTGAAGGCGCTGCGCGCGGCGGCGCGCGCTTCGAGCGCGTCGGAGGGCCGGCTGACGTCGGTCTGGTCGGGGTTCTCCGGATTGGCGGTGGCGGGAAGCAGCGTGCTCGTTCGTTCGACGCTCTCGTCGCGGGCGCGTACGTAGATGGTCGTCGGCGATCTGTTGGCGCCGAGCAGGCGGTCGGCGACCGGGTAGCCGATCAGCGCGCTGCGGTCGATGCCGGGATCGAGCACGACCGGGTCGAGGATGCCGACGACGGTGAACCAGCGCTCGGCGAGCCAGACGTTGATGCCGGGGCGGGTGATGGCGAGCCGTCCGGCGGCGACCGAGCCGAGGATCACGGCCGGGTAGCGCGCGGTCGCCGGGTTCAGCCAGCGGCCCCGAGCGAGCGTCGCTCCCAGCGTGCGCGGGAGCCGTAGCTCGGCCGCGGCTACCGCGATGCCGCCTGTCACCTCCTCGGGGATCAACTCGTTGCGGCGAACGGTCGCGTCCTCGATCAGCTTTGTCGAGGCCGTGGCCTCGACGGTCTCGATGCGGGCGATCATGTCGCTCGCTCGTGATGGCAGCTCAGACTCCTCGCCGGTGAAGCCCCGGCCGGGAGCGACCGTCAAGAGGTTCGTGCCGAGCCGGTCCAGCGAGCTGAGCAGTTCGGCTTTGCTCGATTCCGAGATGCCGAGCACGGCGACCATCGCGGCGATTCCGATCGCGATCCCCAGGCCCGAGAGCGCCGCGCGCAGGCGCCGGGTCCTGAGGCCGACCGCTCCGACTCGCAACAGATCAGCCGGCAGCAGGCGGCTTGCCCGCGCCTCCAACGTCAATCAGCCTCCGCCGTGGCGGGCGGTCAGCCGTCCGTCGCGCATCGAGACGCTGCGCGGTAGGGCGCCGGCCAGCTCGAGGTCGTGGGTGATGACGACGATCGTCGTGCCGTCGGCGTTGAGTTCGCGCAGCAGCGCCACGATGCGCTCGCCGGAGGCGGTGTCGAGGTTGCCGGTCGGCTCGTCGGCGAACACGATCGCGGGGCGAGCCAGCAGCGCTCGTGCGATCGCCACGCGTTGCCGCTCGCCGCCGGAGAGCTGGGCGGGGCGGTGGTCCAGACGATGCCCGAGGCCGACGCGGCTGAGCATCTGCTCGGCACGGTGACGCCGCTCGGTCGCGGTGACTCCCGCGTAGAGGAGGCCCTGGGCGGTGTTCTCGACGGCGCTCATCCCGTCCAGCAGGAAGAACTGCTGAAAGACGAAGCCGATCCGGCGACCGCGCAGCCCCGCGAGCTGCGGATCGGAAAGCAGGGAGACGTCGGCACCGGCGATCCGCACGCGGCCTGCGCTGGGACGCTCGAGCGTGCCCATGATGTGAAGGAGGGTGGACTTGCCGGATCCGGAAGGACCCACGATCGCGAGCAGTTCGCCGGCTTCGACGTTCAAGTCGACCCCCCGCAGGGCCTCCACTCCCCCCGGGTAGGACTTGCATACCTCGTGGAGCTCCAGCACGGGCTCCGGCCGGAATGGTTCGCTCATCCCGCCACCACGACTCGCTGTCCCTCACGTAGGCCGCTCCCGGACACCTCGACGAGACCGTTCGCGAAGACGCCGGCGCGCACCCCCATCAGCCGTCCGCTCGCCAGCTCGACGGCGAAGTCGCCGCCAGCACGGGCCAGCAGGGCTCCCACCGGCACCGCGAGCACCCGCCGGCTTCGCGCTCGAGCGATCGCGACCCGCACCGGAGCCTGGTCGAAACGCGACGGGTTGCGGGCGGGGGTGACGATCAGCTCGATGAGGGGCTCGGCGTCCGTCGACGCGCCAGACGCCGGACCGGGTTCGGACCCGGACTCACCCGCCGGGTCGCGGGCGAGCCTGCCGATGCGACGGATCCGTCCGCGCACCGTCCGGCCGCCGGGAAGGGTGACGCGAACGCGTTCGCCCTGGCGGACCAAAGGTTGCAGCCTCGCCTCGAGTGAGACGCTGACGACCTGACGGGTGGAGCTCGTGACGAGCACTTCGCCGCCAGCCTCGAGCGGCTGCCCGAGACCGAGGCGCCGTGCCGCGACGCGCCGGGCGCCGGGAAGGAAGGCGACCCGACCCAACCTGACCGCGCCGGTCTCCGGAAGGCCGGCTGCGCCCTGCCACTCCCGGACCGCTTCCGCGGTCACCGCGGTGAACTCCCGATCGACGACGCCGGGATCGAAGCCGAGCCCGGCCAGGTTGTGCTCGAGCTGTCGCACATCTTCGCCCACCACCCCTTCCCGGAGATCCCGGAAGACGGGCACCGAGCCGTACATCAGGATCACGGCGCGTCCGTTCGCGCGGTAGAGCGGCTCGCCCCGACGCACGACCGAACCCTCCGCCGCCAGGCCGGTGATCGTGGCCGACCCGGCCCCCGTGGCGCCGCTCCCACCCGGAGGGGTCGCCGACGCGCCCCCTGAACCGAACCGGCTCGCGGGCTGAAGACGGTGGACGACGGTTCGCGGATCGGCGTATCTGACCGTTCCGTCGACCTCCTCGCGCTCGACCAGGGTCGTGCGCCGCACCGCAGCGGTCACGCCGGAACGATCCGCGCCAGCCGGCGCGGCGGGTTCGTCCTCACCGCCTACCTGGGTCCCAGCCACACCTACCAGGACCGCGACACCCGCGGCCAGGGCGGCGAGCGCAGGGCCGCGTACCCGGTCACGGCGCTTCATCGCCGCCGAAGTCGAGGTGTCGCAGGCACTCGCTCTCGGCCTCGGGGAACCCTGGGGCGTTCGGATCGACGCCCGGCGGATACCCGCCCGCCAGCTCCTCCCCGGGTGCGGGGTCGGGGTAGTCGATGCTCCGCTCGCGCATGCAGCGAGCGAACCTGAGCGCCGCGTCGCGATATTGGGCCTGTTCCTCCGGGCTCACGCTCTGAGGCTTCACGGCGCTCAAATGCTCCTGACACGCCGCCTGCGCGCGCTGTATCTGGTCCGGGCTGCCCTCGAGCTGGGTCGGCTGCTTGCCGCCGCTGGCCCCCGGTTCGGGATCGGGCACGTCGACGCCGTTCTCGCGCATGCACTGCGCCCAGGCCACCGCCGCGTCGGCGGGATCCCTGGGAGCCGAGCTCCCGGCTCCACCGCCATCATCGCCACCGTCCTCGCCGCCTCCGCAGGCGGCAAGAGCAAGGCCCACCGCGCATTGCGCGAGCCATCCCCCAACCCTCCGACCCGCCGTGCCCAAACTCACTCCCGCTCCTTTCGTCGAACACCAGCACCGCGCAGTAGGCCAGGCGTGGGCTAGAGCCGCGTTAAGGGCGGCCTAAAATCCGGTAAGAGCGACGGCGTGAGGTCGCTCACGGCTTCGGAAACGCGACCCGCAGCACAGCCCCGCCGCCCGGGGCGTTGGCCGCCTCGACGTACCCGCCCTGGGATTCCGCGACAGCGCGCACGATGGCCAGGCCGAGTCCCGAGCCGGGCATTCCGCGCGCAGTCGGCGCTCTGTAGAACCGATCGAAGACGTGCGGGAGGTCCTCCGGC
>Ga0187894_10006742_pt1 | contig 11118 bp, 9 predicted proteins | sample GBC1701081metaG_FD_136650 | JGI IMG/M metagenome (GOLD analysis project Ga0187894, IMG submission 136650) | White microbial mat communities from a lava cave in the Kipuka Kanohina Cave System on the Island of Hawaii, USA - GBC170108-1 metaG ...
CGGCCTGCGCGCCGGAAACCCTGGCGCCAAGGCGGATGTCGAGTCCCTGCTTCCCGAAATGCCGCTGCGCTTCCTTGGAGATCGCGCCGTCGGCCATCGGCAGGAATTGCTCCAGCGCCTCGAGCACGACCGTCTCGGCGCCAAGGCGGCGCCAGACGCTCCCGAGTTCGAGCCCGATGACGCCCGCGCCGATCACGCACAGCCGCTTCGGCACCGCCGCGAATTCGAGTGCGCCCCAGGAATCCACGATCGCCTTGCCGTCGAACTCGACGCCGCGGAGTGGCATCGGCTCTGACCCCGAGGCGAGCACCACGTGCTTCGCCTGCAGCGTCCGCTTCGCGCCGTCGGCCCCCGTGAACTCGACCTTGCGCCCGGGCAGCACCCGGCCATGGCCTGAGAGCGGCACGACGCCTGCCGACTTCAGCAGGGCGAGGATGCCGCCCGTCATGCCCTTCACGATCGCAGCCTTGCGCTTCTGCATCTGCGCGACGTCGAAGCCGATTCCGTCCAGCTTCAAGCCATGCGACGCGAATTCGTGCTGCGCCCGGTGCAGCAGTTCCGAGGATTCCAGCAGCGCCTTCGAGGGAATGCAGCCGGCATTCAGGCAGGTTCCGCCAAACGCCATGCTGCCGTCGCGATTCTTCCAGCCGTCGATGCAGGCCACCGAGAGCTTGTTCTGTGCGGCGCGGATCGCCGCCGGATAGCCCGCCGGGCCGCCGCCGATGACGATGACGTCGTAATTATCGGCCATGTCGGTTCGTCCTCAGACCTGGAGCAGGAGACGCGCGGGGTCCTCGATCGCTTCCTTGACCGCGACCAGGAACTGCACCGCCTCGCGCCCGTCGATGATGCGGTGGTCGTAAGTAAGCGCCACGTACATCATCGGCCGCACGACCACGGCGCCGTCGACCACGACCGGCCGCTCCTGGACCTTGTGCATGCCGAGGATTGCGCTTTGCGGCGCGTTCAGGATCGGAGTCGACATCAGCGAGCCGAACACGCCGCCGTTCGTGATCGAGAACGTGCCGCCGGTCAGATCCTCGATCGTGATGCTGCCGCTGCGCGCGCGCTCCGCGAAACCGGCAACCGCCTTTTCGATGGCTGCGAAGTCCATGCGGTCCGCGTCGCGCAGGACCGGCACGATCAGGCCGCGGTCGGTCGAGACGGCCATGCCGATGTCGTAGTACCCGTGGTAGACGATGTCGCTGCCTTCCACAGAGGCATTGACCACGGGGAAGCGACGGAGCGCCTCGATGCTGGCCTTGGCGAAGAACGACATGAAACCGAGGCGGACTCCGTGCCGCTTCTCGAAGGCCTCCTTGTAGCGGGCTCGCAGGGCCATCAGCGCCTGCATGTCGATCTCGTTGAAGGTCGTCAGCAAAGCCGCAGTCGCCTGCGCTTCCACCAGCCGTTGCGCGATCCGCGCCCTCAGGCGCGACATCGGCACGCGCTGGTCGATGCGCCCCGTGGCGGCTCTCGCTCCCGGGGCGGCCGACTCCGCTTCGAGGTGGTGGGCGACGTCGCTCTTCGTGATGCGGCCGTCCCTGCCGCTGCCGACGATGTTCTCCGGCGTGAGCCTGTTCTCCTCGACCATGCGGCGCGCAGCCGGCGAGAGCTTGCCGGAGGGCTCTTCCTTGCGAGCGGCGGCTGTCGCGGGTTCCGGCTTCGCCGCCTCCGCCGCCTTGCGTCCCTCCGCCCTCGGAGCAGGTTTCACAGGCGCGCCGGCTACCGCCTGTTCCTCGATCACGGCCAGCAACTGCCCGCTGGTGACGCTGGCGCCGGCTTCACGCTCCAGCGACTTGACGATGCCCGCCGCCGGCGCAGGAACTTCGAGCACGACCTTGTCCGTCTCGAGGTCCGCGAGATTCTCGTCGCGCGCGACGGTATCGCCGACCCGCTTGTGCCAGGCGACCAGCGTGGCATCAGCGACCGATTCGGGGAGTTGAGGTACCCGGACTTCCAGTGTCATTCAGGTTTCCTGTCGAGGGCTGCAGCGACGAGCGACTCTTGCTCGCGCTGGTGCATGGCGAATAGTCCCGTGGCGGGTGCCGCGGCGCCTTCCCGGCCTGCGTAGTGCAACGCATGCGCGGGGGTCAGCGGTGCCTGCAACCGGTGCCGGATCTGGTACCAGGCGCCCTGGTTCTGCGGCTCCTCCTGGCACCAGACGACGTCCCGCGCGCCCGCGTAGCGGTCGAGGATGGCCTGGTAATCCTCCGCCGGGAAGGGGTACAGCTCTTCGATGCGGACAATCGCGACTTCGTCGTCGCCCGACGACCGGCGGCGCTCCAGCAGGTCGTAATAGACCTTGCCGCTGCAGAAGACCACGCGGCGGACCTTGCCGGCGTCCAGCGCGTCCACGTCGTCGAGCACGGGCCAGAAGCGGCCATCGGCAAGGTCGGCCATCGTCGACTGCGACAGCTTGTGGCGCAGCAGGCTCTTGGGCGTCATGACGATCAAGGGCTTGCGCAGTGCGCGCAACATCTGCCGTCGAAGCAGGTGGAACATCTGCGCCGGAGTCGACGGCACGCAGACCTGGTGATTCAGCTCGGCCGACAACTGCAGGAATCGCTCGAGCCGCGCGGAACTGTGCTCGGGACCCTGGCCTTCGTAGCCATGCGGCAGGAACAGCGTGAGTCCCGAGAGCCGCCCCCATTTCGCCTCGCCCGAGGTGATGAACTGGTCAATGATGACCTGCGCGCCGTTCACGAAGTCGCCGAACTGGCCTTCCCAGATCACGAGGGTCGAAGGGTCGGTCGTCGAGTAGCCGTATTCGAATCCGAGCACCGCCTCCTCCGAGAGCGTCGAGTCCGTGATCCGGAAGCGTGCCCGGTCCTTGGCCACGCGTGCGAGCGGCGTGTCCGTCCTGCCGGTCGCCTGGTCGTGCAGCACCGCGTGGCGGTGGAAGAATGTGCCGCGCTGCGAGTCCTGGCCGGTCAGGCGAATGTCGATGCCCTCCGACAGGAGTGTCGCGTAGGCCATGGTCTCGGCCGCCCCCCAGTCGAGCGGCAGCTCGTCGGCGTACATGCGCGCCCGGTCGTCGATGATGCGTGCGACACGCGGGTGCAGCGAAAAACCCGCCGGCGGTCGCGTCAGCGTCTTCGCAAGCGCGTCGAGCTGGCCTCGCTCGACGGCGGTCGCGGCTTGCTCGGCCGGGTCTGCGTCGAGATGCCGGCTCCAGTCGACCGTGAATTTGTTGCCGGTCACGCCCGCGAAAGTACGGGCCTGCGGCCGGTTCTCTTCCAGCCCACGCCGGTAGTCCTCCATCATCCTGCCGGTCTGGCCGCCGTCCAGCAGGCTGTCCTTTTCCAGCCGCTCGCCGTAAATCTGCCGCGCGGTCGGGTGCTTGCGGATCGCCTGGTACATGAGCGGCTGCGTGGCCGCGGGCTCGTCGGCCTCGTTGTGGCCGTGCCGCCGGTAGCAGACGAGGTCGATGACCACGTCCTTGCGAAACTTCATGCGGTAGTCGAGCGCGAGCCGCGCGACGAACACGACCGCCTCCGGGTCGTCGGCGTTGACGTGGAAGATCGGCGCCTCGATCATCTTCGCGACGTCGCTGCAGTAGAGCGTCGAGCGCGCGTCCGACGGCTCGCTGGTCGTGAAGCCGACCTGGTTGTTGATCACGACGTGCAGCGTCCCGCCGGTGGTGAATCCGCGAGCCTGCGAGAACTGGAGAGTCTCCATCACGACGCCCTGCCCCGCGAAAGCGGCGTCGCCGTGGATCAGGAGCGGAAGGATCGTCGCGCCGGTCGCGTCGCCGCGCTGCTCCTGGCGCGCGCGCACCGAGCCCTCGACGACCGGGTCGACGACCTCGAGATGCGAAGGATTGAAGGCGAGCACCACGTGCACGCTGCCGCGAGTCGTCCGCAGGTCCGCCGAGTAGCCCTTGTGGTATTTCACGTCGCCCGACCCGCGCGTGACGTCCGCTTGCTGCTTGCCCTCGAATTCCGAGAACAACATGGACGGAGACTTGCCGAGCACATTGACCAGCACGTTGAGTCGGCCGCGATGCGCCATGCCGATGACGATCTCCTCGATGCCTTCGGTGCCGCTGCGCTGGACGACGTCATCGAGCAGCGGAATGAGCGCATCGCCGCCCTCGAGCGAGAACCGCTTCTGGCCGACGTAGCGCGTGTGCAGGTAGCGTTCCAGGCCTTCCGCCGCCGTCAGCTGCCAGAGCAGGTTCAAACGTTCGTCATTCGTGAACCGATGGTGCAGCCGCCCCTCCTGGAAGCGATCCTGGAGCCACAGCCGCTCCTCGGTCGTCGAAACGTGCGCGAACTCCGCGCCGATCCGCCCCGTGTAGATGAGCCGGAGCTGCTTCAGGATCTCCGACAGCTTCATCTGCCGGTCGACGCCGCTCGTGCGGCTCGCGGTGTAGAACACCTTGTCGAGGTCGGCCTCGGTCAACCCGACATAGGCAGGATCGAGCACTTTGGGCACCGGCCGCTGCATGAGGCCGAGCGGGTCGATGTTGGCGATCAAATGGCCCCGGTTGGCGTAGAACTGGATGAGTCGCGAGACGGAGGACTGCTTCTCGACGTCGGATGCCACCGCCCCAGTCGCTGGCTGCGGTTTCGGCGATGCGCCCGCGATCTCCTTCGCCGGCGTGGTGCGCGAGGCCGGCAGCTTGCCACCCCCCACCTGCCCGAAAAAATCGCGCCATTCGGGACTGACGCTGCCCGGGTCCTCCAGGAAGCGCTCGTACTGGTCTTCGACGTAGGGCGCCTGCGCGCTCGCGAACGGGCCCGACTCGTAGAGTTCGCGCAGGGATCGGCTCATGGCCTGACCAATTATACCGGACGGTTCCGGCACGCTTTGTGACTGGCGCCCCGGGCCGGAGTTGAACCGACGACCTGCCGCTTAGGAGGCGGCCGCTCTATCCACTGAGCTACCGGGGCGGGCGGCGAAAAAAACATTACCCGAGGCCGGCCCCGCCGGCCTCGGGTCATGAAGTGGCGATCCTGTGCCTCAGGCGGCCTGAGCGGGAGCAGCCGCCAGGAGCGGCTTTGGCTCCGCGAACGACTGGTCGACCGCCACCGCGGCCTGCTCGACCTTCGCGGCGGTGGCCATGACCAGCTGGTTGGCGGCCTTTTCCGCCTTGACGGTCGCCTTGCGTACGCTCCGGGCCGTTCCGCGGATCGCCGAGCGTGCCTCCCGCTTGGCGACGCGCACGTTGCGCTTGGCCGCACGCGCGACCTTGCGGACCGTCTTGCGGGCCTTGCGAGCCGCGCCGCGCGCCTTTGCGCGCACGCCGATCTTGCGGGCCCGGATCTTGCGCTTGGCAACCCGCGTCCTGCGGGCGACCTTGTGCTTGGCGACGCGGCTCTTGCGCTTGGCCGAACGCCGTGCGGACTTTGCTGACTTCTTTCTCGCTGCCATGGGTTTCTCCAGAATGCGTGCCACGCCTGACCTTCACGCTAGGCTTCGCATGGCGGCGTGTCAACGCGAAAACGGAGAAAAATTGGTGGAGCGGAAGGGGATCGAACCCTCGACCTTCGCATTGCGAACGCGACGCTCTCCCAGCTGAGCTACCGCCCCACGAATGAGGGCCGGGATTGTAATGACCCCCTGCCAGACCAGCAAGCAAGTTGCCCGTGGGCGCCAAGGCAGGTATGCCTGCAATGAGGTAATTTGACCATCCCATGAAGATAAGGGCCGCTACCGCCTTTGATTTGACTTTCATCGTGGCCGCCAACTCGGCACTCGCGGCCGAAACGGAGGGGCAATCCCTGGACCCGGCCTTGATCGGCCCCGGCGTGCAGTCGGCGCTCGACGACCCCAGCCTCGGGCATTACTACCTGGCCGAGGTTGACGGCCAGGTCGTCGGCCAACTCATGACCACGTCCGAGTGGAGCGACTGGCGAAACGGCCTGTTGCTGTGGATCCAATCCGTCCATGTCCTGCCCGAACACCGCGATGAAGGCGTTTTCCGGGCCCTGTTCAATCACGTGGCGGAACTTGCCCGCACGGACTCCCGGATTTCCGGCATTCGCCTGTACGTCGACCGCAGCAATACCCGCGCCCAGGAGACATACTCCCGCATGGGCATGCATCGCACCAACTACGGAGTGATGGAAACCATCCATCGGGGCCCGACGTCTCGCGAGGCGGGATGACCATGCTGAAGCCGGGCGATGAAGCGCCGGAATTCCGGCTGCCGGACCAGGACGGCAAGGAACAGCGGCTGACCGTGCTGCTCGCCGGCAGGCCGCTGATCCTCTATTTCTACCCTGCGGATTTCACGCCCGGCTGCACGAAAGAAGCCTGCGACCTGCGCGACCTGCATACCCGGATCCTCGCCTCCGGCCTGCGCGTCGTGGGTGTCAGCCCGCAGCCGCCGGAAAGCCACCGGCGCTTCAGGGAAAAGTATGCCCTGCCTTTCACGCTGCTGTCGGACGAGGACAAGGTTGCGATCAAGGCTTACGGGGTCGACGGGCCGCTCGGCATCGGTGTGCGGCGTGCGACCTTCCTGATCGACGCGCAGCGCAGGATCACGGAGGCCGTCCTCGCGGACCTTCGGATTGGCCGACACCAGGCATTCGTCGAGCGCGCGATCGAGGCTAAGGGAGATCGAAGCGGGTGACGGCCGCGCGGCTGAAGCGCGGGATCGTCACGAGGTAGACAATCCCGTACTCGGCCTCCGACATCGGACCGACATCGACGCTGGACAGTGCCTTGACGATCTCAGGCACCGTGTCGGAGTGGCCCACGATCAGCACCCGGCCGCCGCGATTCTCGTCGAGTGCGCGCCTGGCGGTCGCCCGGGTGTCCTCGGCCGGCACGACGATGACCGGGATGCCAAGCCGGTTGGCGAGCGGGCGTACGGTGTCCTGCGTGCGCCGGAATTCGCTGACGACGACTGCGTCGATGCCCTGCCCCTTCGGTGCCCGGCCGAAGAATTGCGCGAGCTCGAGCGCGCGGGCCTCGCCCGCTGCCGCCAGCGCAGGGTCCGGGTCCGCCGGATTCGAGGTCCGCTTCTCCGCATGGCGCATGACGAAGACGGTCGTCGTCGAGGCGGCGCCGACGAGCCAGAACGCGAGCGCGATGACGAACAGCCCGGAAAGCGCCGCCAGCCAGACCGGGGCCAGCAGTGGCCGTCGTCTCAGACTTGCGTACTCCTTGCGCATGCGTCAGATGATACCCGCGAGAGCGCGCCGCACGCGCGTGCTGCGGCGCGTTCCGGCAAGGCCGCCTGCTGCCGGTGTGGCTAGTTCTCCAGGCTGGGTGGTGTCGAAGACGGTACCTGGGCCTTGCCCGGATTGCCGGCCGGCGGCACCAATTGCGAGGACGCTGCAGCTGCAACCGCCGCACAGTTCGGGTTGCCGGCCGGGTAACGTCCGTACTTCAGGATGAACTTCGCCTGAGTCGGCGCCCAGTCCCAATAACTGATCACCACGGTGTACCAGCCTGTTGCGGGCATCTCATCCTGGAAAAAGAGGGGGCGCGTGTCGACGCCCTCCTCGCGGTCGTCGTTGCCCGCGATGGCGTTGGCGGACGGCGAAACCAGCGCCAATGCGAGGTCTTGGGTCTGCGAATCCACATCCAGTCTCAGGCATTCGCCCTCGGCTGCGAAGACCTGGATGACGAAAGGCTCATTCGTCTGGTGCACGCCCCTGATGGCCATCGCGGCACAGTTGATGCCGGTGCAGTTGGAGACCGTGTCTTCCAGCTGCGAACCCGCCCAGGCGGCACTTGCCGCCACGCAGCTGCCGACCACGGCCATTGCCAGTTTGCTTCTCATATTTCTCCCTCCCCGTGCGACGACGCGGCTCGTCCAAGTTGTAATGGCGCTTCAGCCGCGCGCCGCGACCTAAGGTACTCCCGGCGCGCGCAAATGAGAACTCGCTCGTATACGGGCCGGTGAGGTCGCGTCCGACCGCCGCAATGCGCAATATCGCCTGGCGGCCATCCTCCGGAATGCGGTCACCTTGCTCCTGCGCGCATGGATCTAGAAATCACGGCACTCCATGGGAACCGTCGGCCAGGCGAGGCGCGCCCGAGGCCGTTGCGGTGACCACGGCCTCGAAGAACACGCTGCCGTCGATGTCGTGGTCGACGCTGTTGCGGTCCTGGGTGTGCACGATTTCGATCCCGTCGGCGCCTGCTTCGAGTGCCAGGGCTCTCGCCTTCGCGCCGGTCAGTTCGCAGGCGCGATCGAGCGCCGCGTCCAGCTCTGCGAAATCCTGCACACCGCCGGGCGTGAAGAGACGGTACTGGAGGCGCGAGATCTCTATGACCGTCATGTGCACGCGCTGCGCCACGCGGCCGAGCACCGCACCCACCGCGTTGGCGACGTCGGCGAATGCCGGCAGGACGACGCCCATGCCAAGGCGCTTTGCCACGTCGGGGTAGTAGCTCGCGGCCGGCGCGCCGACGGCCACGAGCGGCATGCCGGGTGCAAAGTGGAGCTGGAAGATGCGGCGCTCGGCCGACCCGTCGTGACTCGCGAGTGCGAGGCCGGTCAGCGTTTTCGCGAGCCGGTGCGCATGCCCTTCGCCGAACTGCCCGGCGTCGTTCAGTCCGGCTTCGGTCAGCCGCGTGCAAATCGTCTGCACCAGGTGCTCGACGACCTGGCGGGATGGTGCCTCGGCGTCGCCATCGGGCCAGGCGCCGTATCCGTAGAGGTACCGCGCCTGCCGCGCCCAGATACGCGCGCCCAGCGTCGCGGCCTCGTGGCTCCAGTGCCGCGACAGGCCGAGCACATGCGCCGCGTCGGTGGGCGTGAAACCGCTGTAGATCGCAAGTCCGATGCGAACCAGGCGCGCGAGCTGGCGCGAGAGTGTCCGGTCTTCGAGGCTCAACCGCTGCATGTCGAGCGGACCGCGGGCAAGCCGTTCCCAGGCGCGCGCTTCGTCGTCGGTCAAGCGCGCAATCGCCGCATCGTCGGCCTGCCAGCGCTGCACGAAGCGCCCCAGCGTCGCGTTCGGTGCCTCCTTCTGCTGGCGCTGCAGCACTTCGATCACGCACGGGTGCTCGTGGCCGAGCAGGGACATCGGCACGACGCGTCGCGGGCCAATGGCCATGCCGTGGCCGCCGGCGAAACGCACTTCGCTGTCGCCGCCCAGGCCGATTGCGTAAACCTTGACCGCCTCGACCATCGGCCGCCAGTGGCCGACGAGGGCGCCTTCAGCTCCGAGTTCGGGGCGGCCTCCGCGAACGATGGCAATGTCAGTGGTGGTGCCGCCCATGTCGGCCACCACCGCGTCGACGTGGCCGCTCAATGCACACGCGCCAATCACGCTCGCGGCCGGTCCCGACAGCACCGTCGTCACCGGGCGCTGCAAGGCGGTGGCAGCATTGACGAGCGTGCCGTCGCCTTTTACGACCATCAGCGGCGCGTGGCCGATGCCGCGCTGCGCCAGCACCTGCTGCGCCGATTCGATCAGGTGCGTGATGTAAGAAATCATGCGCGCGTTGAGCGTCGCCGTGAGTGCCCGCCGCGGCGCGCCCAGGCTGGAAGCGAGCTCGTGGCCGCAGGTCACCGGCCGGCCGCAGAGCCCGCGCACCGCCTCGCGCAGCAACAGCTCGTGCGCCGGGTTGCGCACGCTGAAGGTGGCCGAGAGTGCGAAGGCGGAAACGAGCGGCGCATGACGCGTGATCGCAGTGCGCGCGGTGTCGAGGTCCAGCGCCTGCGCCTCCTGGCCGAGGGCGTCGTGGCCCCCGGCCACGCAAACCACAGCGTCGGCACCGATCAGGTCCACGAGGCCGCTGGCTTTCACCTGCGCAGCGTCGTAGCCCGCCAACAGCGCGCACACCGGCGCGCCCTTGCCTTCCACCACCGAGTTGGTCGTCAACGTGGTCGACAGCGAGACCATCGCCACGCGCGCGAGCTGCGACGGGTCGAGCTTGTCGAGCGACGCGCCGACGCCGGCGGCGAGGTCGAATCGCGTGGTAAGGCTCTTGGCGGCGGCGACGATGCGTCGTTCGCTGTCCACCAGCGCCGCGTCCGTGTAGGTCCCGCCGGTGTCGATGCCAAGGAAGAAACTACCCGGAGGCGGTGCGCGCCAGCCGGCCGGGGCAGCGAGCGCCGGACCGAGCGCGATCACGGGTGGCGAATCGGGGCGCATGGCGCGGGTAATCGTCATGGCGGAGAGGGTGAGATTCGAACTCACGAAGGGTTTGCGCCCTTGCCGGTTTTCAAGACCGGTGCATTCAACCGCTCTGCCACCTCTCCTTCGGGCGTCGCGTACCGCCGCGATTCTAGATCATTGCCTGCATCAGCAGCTTCGGCAGGCCGTCAAGGGGCATCACGGTGAGCAGGAGGGGCTGCATCGGCGCCGCGGGTCAGGCGCCGGCGCGAACGGTATCGCGGATCCGTCCCGCAAAGCTGCGCGCCTCGAGCGCAAGCGCGATGACGGCGATGCCGTAGACGATCGAGAACACGGAAATCAACCACAGGATGGTCATCTTGCCCGCAATCGGATTCAGCATCGCGAGCACGCCGAATGCGACCGACGCAACCCCGCCGAGGATGAGCCAGAACTCGCCCTGGATCTCCTTGCGAAGCCGGATGGCCGCGACGATCTGGAGTACGCCGGTCGCGACGGCCCAGATGGCGATGTAGAACAGGAGTGCGAGCGCCGTCAGCATCGGGTTGAGGAGGCTGAGAAGGCCGACGCCGATTCCGCACAATCCCGTGAACAGCAGGATCCACCAGTCCTCGTGCTGGCCACGGCCGCCGATCGCCGTGACCGTGTTGCCGACGCCGTCGGCGAACACGAACATCCCGAACAGGAAGGTCAGCGCCGCGATCGAGATCGCAGGTTGCCGATAAACCAGCACGCCGAAGACGACCCACAGTGCGCCGCGCAACAGCGCCATCCACCAGAACCGGCTCAGAATATTCGCGAACATTGCCGCCTCCCCTACGACGCCTGAGCGCGCAATACTACACTCTCGTTTACAGAATTCCCGCGGAATATAAGGGCTTGGCGGTTGCGCTATACTGAGGCGCAGGCCCGTGCAACGGGCGGGAGGTTTGAGGCCATGGAGCGCAACAACGTCGTCGTCGCAGACCGCATTGAATCCCGCGAGTCCGCCCTTTCGACCAACAAGGTCCTGCGCAGTACCTACCTGCTGCTGTCGGCCACGCTGGCCTTCAGCGCGCTGGTTGCCGGC
>Ga0187894_10006743_pt1 | contig 11115 bp, 11 predicted proteins | sample GBC1701081metaG_FD_136650 | JGI IMG/M metagenome (GOLD analysis project Ga0187894, IMG submission 136650) | White microbial mat communities from a lava cave in the Kipuka Kanohina Cave System on the Island of Hawaii, USA - GBC170108-1 metaG ...
AGAGGGTGGGAATTGCCCGCCCGACTTCGCGAGGCAATCGTGGCAGTAGATGCACAACCGATGCACGATCAGCAAAATCGGTCTCTTCGAGAAATACACTGGTGGCCGTTCCCATCGTGCTGGTTCTCACGAAAATACCCACCCCTAAGGCCAAGGAAGCACCGTTGTTCGCGAGATAATCACCAAGTTCCTGACCGAGACGCTCGTCTACGACCAGTCGCTTGTACATCGTCGTTACAGTCCCGTCAGTGGTGAACTCTAACGGCTGAAGCTTGCCGCCGGCAACAATAGAGAAGCGATGGGCGGAGACTCGCCGAGGGGCCTTGCCAATATGCTCGGCTTGCGTGACCAGGACCGGCGCGTGCCCTTTCCGAGGGGTGTAGCGTCGCTCGACGAAGACCGTGCGCGGAGCACAGGCGAAATGACGATGCAGAAGAAAGAGCCCGAGAAACTCGTGCGCGTCATGGTTTTTGATGATACGCAGGGCGCCGCGGATGATTTTGAGGCGTGCCGGATTTTCTAAGAGCTTTGCATAGGCCGCGTCAACATCATCGGGGAGACTGTTGTACGCGGCTCTATAGGCTTGCAATTGCGACTGGGTGAGGAGCATAGGATACCTCCGATTTCCCGCTCGGTGCACACCGGTGAGCACCGTTGTCCGTTATCTAGGCTGGAACGAGGTGACGAATTCCAGCGCTGAGTTTAACATGAAACGCTCGCAGGCAAAGTCGTCAATGGTCTTAACTGTGAAAATCTGAACTGCATCTGTCGGACACGTCCGAGAAAATTGGAATCAGCACGGACACTCATAACTGTCATTCAGAGACGGCACACCGAAGAATCTCTTTTCCGGAGAGAGCCTTCGCGCTGCTCAGGATGACAGAGCTTGCCGCGTTTAGCCTGGACCCACTCTCGCGTGAGCTTTCACTGTCTGTTTCATGAAATTCAGATTTTTACACCTTAACGCCCGACCGGTTTGCGCCCGCCAGCTGCATGCGCCGCAGCAGGATAAGTGGCACGCAGCTAAACGACCGTATACAGCCCGGTTAAGAGGGTCACCACGAGCGGTCCAAGCAACCAAGGAAGAGCAGGCAGCTTAGGGCGTCCTTTGCTGTAGAGGAAAATCCCGGAGAGTGCCGCCACTGATATAACTGCAACGATGTAGGCCACAGATGTCCTTTTTAATTCGGACCTCGCCAGCGCGCCAAGCTAAACCACACAGCCCTAGCGCAGTGTCGCCCCTGCCGGTTAACGCCTCTGATCACCTGCCACAGCCCAAACGGATCCCTTCAGGTTCGCTCAGAGTCGCCCACGCGAAATCAATCGGGCACTCATGAGCCGCTCCCGAAGCTACGGAGCGAGAGGGTGACGAAGAAGCCGTAAAAGAGTGCCATCCCGATCAAGGCCGCGCGCCGCCACATCGGCGGGCGCACGTGTTGCGGTAGCAGCCGCGTGTTGACGTAGAGCAGGTGCAAGGACGCCACGATGAAGACGACAGCCGCTACGTTCGCTCCTAGCTTCAGCAGAACGATCGGCTGAGCGAGGCGCAAGGCAGCGATGCCCCACAGCACGACGACGGCCAGCACGCTGTAGTACACCGTGCGCACGTCGCCGCCCCGCCATGCGCGTACCCGGCGGCTGCCGGTCCAGAGGATGTCCGTAATGGCGCGCACCATCCCCTCCAGGAGGTCGAGCTGAGTCTTGAAAAGGATCCACGCCCCCAGGAAGGCAATGGCTCCACCAAGCAACGCTCCCGCCCTCGCGTCGACGCCGTGCGCGAGCGCGGCACTAATGCCGAGGCCCTGGATGTCACTCCCGCGGGGGAGCAACGTCACATACAGGAGCGCCGGGAGCACCATGCCCAGAATGGCGCCGACGAAGAACACCCCCCACTGATCGACCCGGACGATGCGCCACCACCCGCGCCACCGGCGCATGGCTTCGGTGTCGTGCGCGAAGATGAAGCCGCTGTGGGCGAGGTTCACCTTGTGGCCGCCTACGGCGGCGGCGATGTACCCCGCTCGCTCTCCCATACCGTAGCCCTTGTCTCGCGCCCAGTTCGACAAGGTGAGGTTGCCGACGCCGCCGGCCCCCGAGTACGCCACAAGGGCCCCCAGCAGGAAAAAATCCATCCCTGCCGGAAAGAAGTTGAAAGTGCCACCCGCCACGTCAAAGCCTCCGAGTCCGGCCGTTGCCGCGAACCACGTCCCCACGGGAACGAAGAGCACGGCCAAGGCGAAGAAGCTGCCCAGGATGCACACGACGAGAACCCAGTTGAGCAGCTCGAGTGTGCGCTCGATGCGCCGCCCGACCGAGAGCACGGCCACACATACCAGAAAGGTCCCCACGCCAATGTAGTAGATCGCCGCGGCGTCCGATGGCCCGGCGAGACGCCGCGCAAACAGGAAGAAAATCGCCGCCGCCGCGGTGCCCGCCCACGCGGGCCAGCCGACTTGCAGAAAGTAGAGAACGGCGTACAACCACGCCCAGGCAGTCGACGACGGACGCGTGCGCATGAAGCCGGTGAACACCGGTTCCCCGGTTGCCAGCGTGTAGCGCATCACCTCAGTGTTGAAGACGGTTTGAAACAAGACCGCGACCGTCGTCACCCAGAGGGGCGACAGCCCGTGCCGTACGAAGACAGCGGGGCCGAGGAGAAACTCGCCGCTCCCAATCGAGGCGCCTAATACGATGACGCCGGGCCCGACGACGCCCACCCAGTCGAGCCCCCTCGGCACGGGCGGCGCAGGCAGGTCCGCCCGCACCCACGGATCCAGGCCCGAGCGAGTTTCCAGGGCGACGGTGGTCGTTCGGGCTACCGGCGTAGTAGACATTGGGTCCCCCTTGGGAGTGAGCTGTTCCACAGTAATCCATTCTATCGGAGGGCATCTGGATGAACTTTTACCCGCATCAACATAAACATTGCGGTCTGAGAAGGGTTCGGCCTGTCATCCACAAAGAGCCGCTATGGGCTTGCCTTCCGTATCGGGCAGTGATGTATTCAACAAGGCCGCAATCGTCGGCCCGATATCCATCCGGCCGGCGCGACTCAGCACGTTCCAAAACGGCTCGTGCTTTAAGTGTTCATCACGAAAGTGTGGCGTCATATAGGAGCCGCTCTGAAGAGACTTCCAGAAATATCGACTATGCCGAGCGGGGGATACTGCCGTACAGAAGGATGCCCACACCGCGTCATCCCCCATAGCGGGCGGGCTCGTGAGTTTGCCCTCCACGCCCTTCTCCCTGAACGCCTGTAACACCGGCAGCTCACCGGAGTCACACCACTTCAACAACAGGTTTGGGTCCGCAGAATCCAACCCAATGACAAGGATTTTCGCCGGAGAAACCATGAAACCTCACCCTCTCTTTGTCTCCATGTCTTTCTACCAGAGCTTCTGCAGGGCTTAACGCCAAAGCGCACTGCGAGCCAATGAGCTATTCTTTAACTTAATGCCATTGGACCGCGATCTTGTAGCACCGCAGCGGATCGTCATAGAAGGCCAGCAGGCGATTGGTGGCGACCTCGCCAATGATCTCTCCCTGATACATCTCCATGACGCCTTTTTTGAATTCGTCCAAAGACATAGCGAGCACCTCCTTAGTGGTTTAGAGCGTTGTTTGGCCATCGATTGTCAGTGTCACAAGCTGCGTACATGCACCCTGAATACAGGCATCGTACTTATTTCGATGTCAGAATCCAGGCCGTGATCGCGTCAAGATCAGCATTCGGCACATCGGAGTGTGGAGGCATGGGGATCATCCCCCACACTCCCGCACCACCACTCTTCACTTGCTTAGCAAGGTAGGCGGCTGCGCCTGTCTGCGCGCGATATTTTGCTGCCACGTCCTTGAATGCCGGCCCAACGCCTCTCTTTTCGACGGCGTGACACGCCACGCAGCCGTACTTCGCCAGCAGCCCTTCCACGCCCGTCGTAGGCAACGCAGGCTGCGGCGCAACGAGGGGTGTCGGAACATCGACAGCCGGCGTGGCTTTGGTTGCAGGGTCTTCGTACGATGTCGTCGGCCCTACATTCGGCACCGGCTGCGACTTCAGGTACGTCACGATCAGCCACACGCCTTCACTCCCCAGCAGCCCGCCGTACGCGGGCATGCCCTTCGGTCGGCCATAGAAGATCGAGTGGAAGATTTCTTCGTCCGCGCCGCCATAGTGCCAGCGCCCATCGACCAGACTCGGCCCGATCATCCCCAGCGCGCCGCCACCATGACAACCGTCGCAGTTCATAGAGGTAAACAGTTTCGCCCCCGTTTGCGCGCTCTGCGGGTCGTCCTGGTGCGGATTCTCGAGCGCTACGCCGGCCGGTTTCACCCCACCCGCGGGGATATTGGCTTCATACCGGATCGTCGAAGGTACATCGTTCGCATCCCCGGCTTCCGCGTCGCACTTGATACAGACCAACGTTGTAATCAATGCCGCGAAGACGAGTACTACGACCCATGCATTTCGCAGTTTCATCTTTCGTCTCCCCTCTACAGCGCAAAGATCCACACGATCCCGCCCTGGCTCGTATGGCGACCGAGGTTTTTCATAAAATCCGCCGGCGGCCGCACATCCGCCGGATCATCGGCACGCACATCACCCGAAACCAGGAACCAGTCACCGCCCACGCCCGCGTACACCGCCACATATTGCTTTCCGTCCGGGCCTGTGTAGGTAATCGGATTGCCCACGACTCCAGATCCCACTTTGAATTTTGAGAGTAATTCACCGGTCTTCGCATCGACCGACTTAAACCAGCCGTCGAGCGTTCCGTAAAATGCCACATCCCCGGCAGTGACGAGAGCGCCGCTCCAGGCAGGATACGGTTCCTTCACCTCCCACACCTTTTTCCCGCTGGTCGCATCCCAGGCAATAAAAGCACCGAGATGGCCACCGGGACCCGCGTGGTACGGCGAATTCACGCCCATGAATGGAACCCCGCGGATATAGGTCGCACGCGTGGCTTCGAAATCCATACAAAAGTTGTTCGTCGAGGTGTAGAAGAGTCCGGTGCGCGGCGAATAAGCGCCCGGCGATGCCGGACTCACCCCACCCTCAAGGCTGGGACAAACATCCTTGACATTGCCCTTCGAGGCGCCGGTTCGTTTGCTTGGGTCAAGTACCGGTCGTCCAGTCGTGAGGTCAATCGATTTGGCCCACGTCACCGTCACGAAAGGTGGTGCAGACAGAACCTCGCCTGTCGCACGGTCTAGCGTATATTGGAAGCCGTTCTTGTTGAACGATACCAGCGTTTTGCGCGGTCGTCCGCCGATCTGGAGATCGGTAAGAATCATGGTGGCGTTGGCGTCGTAGTCCCAGTTGTCGTGCGGCGTAAATTGATAGGCCCACACCAGCATGCCATCTGATGGCCGTCGCGCGAGTACGCTCGAGGCCCACTTGTTATCGCCCGGACGCTGCTCAGGATTGTAAGGCGCGGGATTTCCAGTGCCGTAGTACAGCAGGTCGAGTTCTGGATCGTAGGATAGCCCGCCCCACACCGGAGCGCCGCCGATCTTCCAGGCATCGGCGGGCCAGCTCGACGTCCCGAGTTCAGCTCCCTTATCGTAGAATGGCTTGAAAGTGTTGGCATTGATGAGCATGTCAGCGTCGGGACCGAGATTACGGGCGGTCCAAAGAACCTTGCCGGTCTTCAAGTCAAGTCCTTTGACCCAGCCGTAGATGCCGAACTCACCACCCGAGGCACCAACGATGACGCGGTCCTTGACCACCAAGGGAGCCATCGGAGTCGTTTCACCTTGAGTGACATCGGCAATCGCTGTGATCCACACTTCGCGACCCGTTGACGCGTCGACTGCGACGGTGTGCCCGTCCAAAAGATTGTAGATAATTTTCCCGTCGGCGAAGAACGCGCCGCGATTGATCACATCGCAGCAAGCGATGCCAATGGCGTTCGGGCTCACGGCCGGACGGTACTTCCATTTCAGCGGATAACCTTCTTTTGCGAGGTCGAAGGCGTAGAGCACGTTCGGGTACGGCGTGACAACGTACATGGTGTTATTGACCACCAGGGGCTGCCCCTCATGTCCGGCCAGCACACCCGTGGAAAATGTCCACACCGGATGAAGCCCTCTGGCATTTGCGGCAGTGATCTGTGCCAACCCACTATAGCGCGTAGACGCGTAGTCTTTGGCGGGCATCGTCCACTGGCCGTCTTCCGCTCCCTGCGCCGCGTCACACGCGAAGACAAGCATCAGGAGAATCGCGGCCATCCGGGCCAAAACCCCGGTCGGTCCGTGAGCCAATTTAACGTGTTTCATGTTTTTCTCGCTTGCATTTGGGTAAGCGTCCGCGATTACTTCAGCTCGTGCCTAGCATCGCGCCTGACTATGGCAAGTTTTTTCTATACCGGGAGCGGTCCCTTGTCTGGGGCGTCGACGAGTGGCTCACGGAGAGCGCCTCGACCGATCCCTGTCAGGAGCACCAGCAGGGTTCACTGCGCTCTTGACTTGAAAAAGTTCTTGGCCACTTGAATCTCGTCGAGCAGAGCCTGCCTGTTGTTGAGAAAGACCTCTTTCGGGACGGCATCCATGGTCGGGTCTGACAACTTTGCGGCCAGCACCTCAATGTTGTCCTCCGCGAGCACCTTTTCGAGGTCGTTCAATCTCGCTAGGAAGCTCTGGGCGACCGCCTTGGAGTGAGCGCTTTTCTCAATCCCTGGCCGGTTCCTGAGCGAAACATAGATCGGAGATGTATGCACGTTGCTCGTCGGCTGGAAGGAACTAAAAATTATGGGATTCACGAACGTGTTTTCTTCGAAGCGTGCCCCGTAGCCGCGGACGGCGAACCAGGACGATTCATCGACACGACGTTTGACCTTGAATTCTATTTTTGCTGCGCCTTTGACGCGGGAAAACCGTTCCACCACGTTCCCATTTTGCACAAGTTCTACGGAGGCTAGATCGTCCCGCGCGGGGTCAAAAACGACACTGCCGGTCAGTTCCACGGTGGACGGGTTGTCCAGTAGGATTTCACTGCCGATGTTTTTGCCGTTGATTCGAAATTCCACAAGGGGCCCGGACGTCACAAAGGTACGGCCTTTGCGCACGCTCTCGATCCACTTCGCGTAGGTTAAAGGCCCATCAACTTTCGTATAGAAGCGCTCGTGCCCGGGCAGGGATTGTCCTCCGCAGGGATAGTCGCTACCCGCCGTCGCGGTCAAACGAAATCCAAGCGCGAGCAGGTCATACCAGGTTTCATAGCCGCTTCGATTGAATTGCAGGACCTCCACGAAGTGCAGCAAATTGTGAGGCAGGACCACGGCCATCCCGTCCTGTGGCGCAAGCAAGAAACTGCTCGGAGCAATCAGGTGGGCGTAGCCATTGATGGCTCCTTCCTTGACCGTTTGCTCCCACAGTAACCGATAAATTAGATATTTCTCGGCATCGAAATGCGCGGTTGCGGCGCCAAGCGTAATGGTATGCCCCAGGAAGTGAGTGCGCGGATTTTCCTGGCCCGCGGCGAGGATGTAATTGCCGTCCTGATAAAGGCCGCCAGGGCCGTGCGCGTACTGTGAAGCGATGGAGAAATTCGTGACTTTGCCCATCTGCAGGAGGTTGCCGACGTTGATGTCTTCCGCCTGCAGCATCTTGGACAGAGAAGCATTCGACTCGGGTGACGGTCGTGGAATATGCAAGTGATCATCAGCGCTGTACCAGCCTTGTTGCGGCATGTTGATCCAACGCGTCAGGACGATCTGATGCTCGACCGTGGCGCCGCCCGGGATTTCGATCTTCTCCATGCGCACCTTGTATTCGGGTCCTTTGAAGACCCTGATGGTCGCGGTGCCGACCGGCAGCCGGATGGATGACTTTCCCGTGCTGTAAAACTGTGTAGTACCTGTATAGGGGTTGCTGACCCGAACCCGGTCAAAGAATTTCTCCAGCGACGCGGCCTGGTCCACCGGACCTGACCCGGGGTCGCCCATTCCACAATCGCCGCTCGCCGGGAGCGCGTCCTCCGCCACGTGATAGGCCCCATCTGCGCCTTGAATCTCGACCCGCGCTGGAACAGGCTGTCCCGTTGTAGCATCGTTGATGGTCAACCGTAGTGTGCCGGAGGGCGCCTGGGCGAACAGCGGATTTGGACATGACGCGGTTGCCAGCAAGAGCAAGATCGTGCTTGCGGAGCTACAAATCGAAAAACGTCTGGCTGTGATCATTTTGGCACCCCTTCCTCAGGCCTGGAGTTTCTAGGATCGTCGGACCAACAAGCTTCGCGGGTCGAGTCCCTGTTTCGGTGTAAGGGGGACGAGGCCGAGCGCCAACGGGTGACGCGCCTGCCACCTGCTCGGCAACCACTACCAGCGAGGCGTCCGCTAAGTCCATCGGTGTGTCATGGTACTGCCGCATCAACTCCCCCACTCGCTCCCACTCTTTGGGCTCTGGCGTATGCAGTACTACTAATCCGTCAGCCAAGTAGCCCCAGAGTTCCTCCTGAGCTGGTAAGCCACCTGCACGCCACAAAAGATACATGGCTTCCACAAAGCACGGCCACGTCGTAAGCAAAGGACTGGCTGGGAGCGTACTCAGAGCTGCCACACAACGGGTATGGGCAGCGTCATCTTGGTCCACTAACGCTACTAGAGGACCAGTGTCACAAAGAGTCACAGATGACCTGCTTTTCGTTTCTCTTCCAGATAGTCCGTGAACTTCGCGCCGCACTCCTCAGATAATTGTTCTCTCCCGCCGCTCCGGATGCGTCCGACTCGCCCGGCGAAAAGATCGGCGAGCGTCCTTGGACCGCTCGCTTGTTTGGCTTGACTCTCGGTTTCACTTTCGGCGTGTTGAAGGTGTGCTGCGATCCACGCTACTAGGGTGAGACCTCTCGCCTCCGCCGCCTCTTTCAGAGCGGTGTACAGCGTATCGGGTATCTCAAGTATCTGGCTCATAATTTTTCCTCCACGCTATTGTAGCGAACGAGAGAAAGCATTGGCTAGCGGTGTTTCATTCTTTCCGCTTGTGGTGTGACGCTAATTGCTCGTCGGTGTGAGACCGCCGCTATTCACTCCTTTTTGAAGGGGCCGATAGATGTCCCAGTTGCGCGAGTATTGCCATATTGTCCCATGTCACCCACCACTCCGCAATCTTACGATTCTCTACCCGGAACACTGCTCCAAAATCAAATCGCACTTTCTTCCCTGATGGTGGGAATGGTCCCATCTGTCCCAGCTGGGTGCCTTCGTATGTTGCCCAGACCGCCACAAAATTCCCTTCGGCCACGAGATGCGTGATGGTTTGCACAGAATCAGGAAAGGTTACGGCGTCCTGCCGGCAAAACTCCTTGAACTGCTCACGGCTCTGGACGTTAAGATCTGGAGTTGCCTGGCAATGGCGGACAACGTTCGACGTGAGGATTTCGTCGAGCAGGTCCAACTGACGCATGTTCATGGCTTCCCAGAAACGGCGGATTACGTTCTTGTTCTCCTCGGTGTTCGTCTGCATTGGCATCTCCTCTCATCTCTTTCGCACGAGCAGTCCACTTGGCCTAATGATTCAAAGTGAATACGAGCCAACTACACTTGTGACCTAGTGTCTCGCTTTTACGAGGTGGGACCAAGTGCTACCCCTTCGGCCAAGATGAGCTCAGCGTCAGAGCCGCTTTGCCGCAACTTGATGAGGGGAACGTACTCCGGGTCTTGGTACCATGCCCGGGCGTGCTCCATAGTCGGGAACTCAAGCACAACCAATACCTCCGGCGGTGGTGCGGCCCCTTCAAGTTTTTCCATTTTCCAGGCACGGACCAAACATCGCCCACCATGCTTCTCAAGTAAGGGCTGCAGCTTTGTAAGATACTCTTCCACCCAAGACGGATCTCGCATCTGCACCGTGCCAATAGCATAGGCTTGCATATCCTTCTTCTCCCTTGTGTCTGATAGTGTCCCGATCTCTATGACGCTCTGCGTGGTTATATTGCTTTCACCATTGGGGCCTAACGAGGCTGTAGGAAAACTCTCTTTTACAAAATTTGCCCCCTGAAAACAAAGGACTTTCCGAAACGAAAATGCAAAATTCCGGGGTTTTCCTACAGCCTCAACGCCTCCGCGCACCGCGAGCGGCCAGAATGTGTCCTTTCAGGTTCAGTAGAAGCCCAACGTGGCCGCGCTGCGGTGGCGCGTAGAGTTAGGTGCTGCATTACTCAGCTTCACTCTGAGTGATACACCTTGAGCACAACGACTAAGATGGCTTCCTCTTCTAATGCCTCGAACGCCGCCTTCCGTAGCTCGTCAGTATATCTCGAGAGCCGAGCGACGTTCTCTTCAAAAGAAAACGTTGTGTCCGTGTAAATCAGATTGACCCGATCGCGAATGGGAAACCCGGCCTGCGAGAGGTAATTGCCGTCGAGCCCGTGGATCATCGTCGAACCACCGAACGTGTAGGTGAATTCCTCCTCCAGCGCCTCCAGCAGATTCTGATACGTCTGTTTAGGCAGATCGGGGAGATACACTTCGATTCTTGCCTTCTCGGATAGCGGCAACAAAGCGCTCCTTTCGCTGGGGAAAGTTCTGCATGCGTTTGAGAGACTCTTGTGGCGCAAGCTGCTCGCGTTCTGGTCGTTCAATCTTTAGTTCGACGATTTTTGATCGTTTCTTTGCCATACGATTGCTCCGGTGTTGTTCCACCTCAGCCCTGACTACGAGAGTCTTATAGCATCTGGGGTGGGTGACTCCTATTGCCCTTGAGATCAGCAAGCGCTGGCAGGAATTCTTTTCCTTTGGTGAAGCTGGGCACCTAACGCCACTGCTGTGAACACGTTGTAAAACCCAAGAACCTACGGAACAATAAGAAAAAAGAGACCATCACGATAAAGAGTTGAGCAGGAAATTCTTCTTCATCGTCTCACGTTTCCCGGGAACGTGCTGGTTTCTTAAGGAATTGGCGTCTTAATCGTGTTCACAGCAGTGACCTAACGCTATGCGATTGAGCGGCCACGAGCAAGCCGGAACCTGTCCCAGTGGTTGTGGCCACCCCGCGCAGTGGTCCGCTCGAATCGCCTGGTTGGACAGAGCGGCCTGCGGCGGTTGCCCTATGGGGATTTGAACCTTCCCCTCAGGCCGCCACTGCCCACGACTCTACCCGCGGCGGTGCACCAGAGGGCGG
>Ga0187894_10006744_pt1 | contig 11115 bp, 7 predicted proteins | sample GBC1701081metaG_FD_136650 | JGI IMG/M metagenome (GOLD analysis project Ga0187894, IMG submission 136650) | White microbial mat communities from a lava cave in the Kipuka Kanohina Cave System on the Island of Hawaii, USA - GBC170108-1 metaG ...
AGTGCTTCAAAAAGTTGATACGCAATCTGTCTTGGTAATAACAGAACAATCCGGGTTGGGGGCGCAGGGAAGTTGTGTTAATTTTATCACAAAAGAAGGTAAATTAGCATTTGAACTAAATCAGTCAGCATTAACGAAGCAAAACCTAAAGGCCTCCATCGAGTTAACCCGGTTGGCTACTATGATTTAATCTATGGAAAAAGAAAAAAAGAAATTCAGCGTCCGGTTTACCATTGGCAATAAGATACTGGCAGGGTTTCTATCCCTTATCATCTTGTTTATCATCAATGCCTCTATCATCTTTTTTACAGGTAATAACATTGATAAAGTTGTAGAGCAATCGTCACAAAATATCAGACCGTCAAAAGATGCGATTAATGAATTGATTCTGATGGTGACCCGTTCTAAAATGTTGATTACGAACTGGGTTTATCTTCAAACCAATACGGTAGACAAGCAGGCTTTACGCGACCTCCATAATTTTGATTACCCCGCATTGAAAGAGAAAGTGACACAACTCATGCCTCAGTGGGAGAGTGATAGCCAGCGTTGGCTGATGGACACCGTGTATATCAGGTTTGAAACTATGATGGAGGCTCAGAAGGAAGTGATGTCGCAACTCGTTACATTCGAAAATTATGAAGATCCATTAACAAAGCTGCTGGCCGAGGATGCTATTGAAAGCCAGATTATTCCGCAGACCAGCACCATTACGAAACTCTTAGATAAGATCGCAGAGTCGCAGGCTTCAGTAACTGCTGAGTCGGACGCAGAGCTGACCACCGCAACAAAAAATTTGAGAAACATAACCCTGATTCTTTCCGCTATAACAGTGGCTCTCGGCCTTTTCAGCGCATTTTTAATGATCCGCTCCATCACTGTACCGGTAAATTATTTGAAGAGCATTGTTGTTAAGTTAGGCAAAGGTGAGTTGGTGGAAGATAAGAATACGAAATTTAACAACGATGAAATTGGTGAGATGGCCGCAGCCATGGATAACCTGGTGAATGGGTTGAAAGACACCACTTCATTTGCAGAGAATATCGGAAAGGGTACGTACGCTACCGACTTCAAACCCCTGAGTGAACATGATGTATTAGGCAATGCCCTGATTAACATGCGTGATAATTTGTCGCGGGTGGCCGATGAAGACAAGAAAAGAAATTGGGCAACCGAAGGCCTCGCCAAGTTTGGTGAAATTTTAAGGACCAACACAAATGATCTGAATAAGCTTACGGATGAAATTGTGCTTAACCTGGTAAAATACCTGAAAGCAAATCAGGGCGCTATTTACATCATTGATGATGACCAGGGTGGAGAAGAGCCTACCATGTCTATGAAGGCTTGTTATGCATGGGATAAAAAGAAATTCTTAAATCATAAAATTCATAAAGGCGAGGGCCTTGCCGGACAAGCCTGGCAGGAAGGTGATTTGATTTATCTCACTGAAGTGCCACAGAATTATATCCGTATTACTTCGGGGTTGGGTGATGCAAACCCAACCAGTGTATTGATTGTGCCATTGAAACTTAACGAGCAAATTTTTGGTGTTGTTGAAATAGCATCTTTTGGTCAGTTCCGCGATTTTGAAATGGAGTTTGTCCAGCGTATTGCCGAGAGCATTGCATCCACAATTTCTTCGGTTAAAATCAATGCAAGAACACAACGCTTGTTGGAAGAGTCTCAGGAGATGACCGAACAAATGCGTGCCCAGGAAGAAGAGATGAGGCAGAACATGGAAGAGTTACAGGCCACCCAGGAAGAGATGACGCGTGGTCAGGCAGAATCGGAAGGAACAATGCGGGTCATTAATGATGCCTTGCTTGTAATTGAATTTGATCCGGAGGGAAATGTAATCAAGGCAAACCAGAATTTCCTGCAAACCATGGGCTATAAGCAAGACGAGATTGCAGGTGAGAATCACCGTGTTTTTGTAACCAAAGACGAAAGGGGATCTGAAGCATACAGAAATTTTTGGAGAGAACTTGGCAGTGGAAGAACAAACAGGGGAGAGTACAAGCGAATTACGAAACGTGGCGAAGAGGTTTGGCTTAAAGCCTCCTATTCACCAATCAAAGATAAATCGGGCAACGTAGTTCGAATAATGAAGGTGGCGAATGACATCACTTCATTGAAGAAGGCATAGTCGAAATAAATACAATGCAAAAAAGCCCTGCGTCCCAGGGCTTTTTTGTTTTACCTAAACCTAAACCTATGAGAAGATTACTCTACTCAAGCAGGTTTAACGGCAATTGTGTATGGGGGTTACATAAGAACTATAAAAGGACAATTTTTTTTATGAATGGCCTCTTTAGTCCTTAAGCTTGCTCTTAAATACCTTTTTGAATTTATCGATCTTTGGCTGAATGACATATGAACAATAAGGAGCATTGCCATTCAGGTTATAATAATTTTGGTGATACTCTTCTGCCGCATAATACTCAGACAGGGGACTGATTTCAGTAACAATCGGACTGTCAAATGCCCCCGATTCATTCAGCTTTTTCTTGTATACCTCTGCCAATTGTCTCTGCTCATCAGTATGGTAGAATACCACTGATCTGTATTGCGTTCCAACATCGGCACCCTGGCGGTTAAGAGTTGTTGGATCATGCGTTTGCCAGAACACTTCCAGCAATTCTGTGTACGTGATTATGGAAGGGTTATAGGTTAATTGAATTACCTCGGCATGCCCTGTTAATCCAGAGCAAACTTCTTTATACGTAGGGTTCTTCACTTTGCCTCCGGCATATCCGGAGACAACTTTTGAAACGCCTTCCAGTTGTTGAAATATCGCTTCAGTGCACCAAAAGCATCCATTTCCAAAGGTTGCTAATGCCAGTTCAGAGTTTTCAGTTGATGGGTTGCTCATAAGCGGTGTAGTGGTAGTCTTATCGGAATTTTTACGCTGTCCGCAAGATACACCGGCCAACAGCAAGATAAGGGGCAAAAAGATTCCTGATTTCATAACATTATTTGCAATACTAACGCATTACAACTCCTAAATGGTTTTTCGGGGCTGCTAATTTTATGTCAGCAATCCGACTTAGTCAGTAATTTCTATAAAACCCCTGGAGGGCAGGTATCAATTGGTTGTAGATAGGTCGCGTGAATTCCAGGAATAAATCCTGCGCAACAGGCGGTTGCAATTCCTTCTTTTTGCAAAGCGCCAGTTGCTGATCTGAAAGGGCACGATCATCTCCATTAAATCGTGCCCACGAACTTACCCATGCATATTCACCTGAGAATTTTTTATGCGAGAGCACACCGTTTGAGTTGGCATCCACAACGATCATGCTGAGGAGTCCTCTTGAAACTACCTCTTTACGAACGGTGGTAAGTTTAGCAGAAACTGTATTGTAAACCGGAATTGTCTTTCCGTCAACTTTAGCTTCACCCACCTTAACACTGTCTTTTTTCACAGTTTCCTCTTTCTCATTGATGGTTGTATTTCCAACTGAGAAATCATCGAATTGGATTCGTAATACCTGGTCAACCTTTGGCAGGTTCACATTCTTAGCTTCTTCAGGGGTATAAAATTTTATAAAACCACGATCAGGATAATTTTGATGTAAGTATTCTTCCACTTTATCCTGGAAGAACCCGCCACTTAAACTGTAGCGGGTTGGTACGGCTACTTGCTCAACCACTACTTTTAGGGTAGCCTCGAACTTGGCTTTGTCTAAATACTCCACTACATCTTTGAAGCCAGGAACAAAAGACTGGGCATCTGAAAAATTATAGTAAGCGCGTTTAGCCTCATCCCGTGTGCCTTTCATCAAAGCATCTATTCCGGCATTGTAACTTTCATCTGCCGCCTTCTCTTTCAGGGGCCCGATCTCAGCATAAAAATTTTTAGGATCGCGAATAACTTTTAGTGCACCGGGGGATTGACGGATTGACTCATACATCTGATTGATTTTATCATAGGAGGCGATCGCGTTTCTCCATTTAGAAGGAGAGTTGGATGCAATCTGATTATTGGCATCTGTCTGGAGCCATTCAACCGCCAATGGGTAGCTGTTTTTTAATGCTTCCGCAGATTTTGAATGGTCTGGGTTCTGGCGCAGGCGTGCAACGGCCTGCATGACAGCGCCATAATAATCCCCGCGTTCGTACGCCTTTTTTCCTGAAGAACATGCGGTTAAAGCAATAATGCCGATAAGAATAAGTAAACGTCCGGGGTTCATAGAAATATTTTAGATGAACAGGCAAATTAAATGCCCGAATTTAATCACTTAGGCGGAAAGAAGTAAACGAGAATATCATCAATTGTATCGCGCCAGTTACCCCACGAGTGACCTTGATTAGTTTCGCTATACTGAAAGGCACAGAAATTCTTTTCGAGAATGTCTTTCATCTTTCTGGCTCCAACCTCAGCATCATTAAAAACTCCTGTTGTCATATAAATTTTGACGGGTGGCTTTTCTGCATTATCACACACTGTATAGATTTCAGGTTTGAACCAAAATGCAGGAGATTGAATGCCGGCCATGCCAAATACACCCGGTTTTGTAAAGGCAAAATAAGCTGAAGTAAGGCCACCCATAGAGGTGCCCAGTATGGCTCTTTGTTTAGGATATTTCGAAACTGTATACTTTGATTCAATGTGAGGTATTAACTCCTTTTCAAAGAATTCTAGATAATTTGAATTCATTGCCAGTTCCTGCATTCTTCTGTTGTTGGAGCGGTTCACCGGTTCGCGATGATCGATAAAGATGGCAACAACAGGTTGTATTTTATTTTCATGAATAAGATTATCCAATACAGTGGCCATATTACCCAGACGTTCATGGAGATACTCATATCCATCGGTAACGTAGACAATAGGATATTCTTTTGAATAGGAGTATCCATAAGGCAAATAAACATTGTAGGTCAATTGGTACCCAAGTGTTGTGCTACTAAGAAGGATATCCCATATCAATCTTCCTCGCGGTACATTTTCCTTGAATATTGAAACTGACTGGGACTTCCAATAGGGCATTCGCAATTCAGAATTGGGACTGCCCCCGCCCACACCAGACCATTGCTGATTTGGATTGTATGGATCAATAATCCAATCAGAGCCATTCAGAATAATTTTGTAATCGAGGCGTGCATCTTTAGGGAAAGAGGCTCTCAGTAACCAAATATTTGTGTTCGGAATTTTTACGCCCTTGTTGTTGAATTTTTTGTCATAGCCCCATCCATTAAAATCTCCCATCCATGCAACAGATGACGCATCACCCCTGTATAGAAAGGCAACTGAATCTTCTTGAGCTAACGGAATGGAGTTAGCTTCTATGAGTGAATTCCAGAGCTGAGCAAGTTGTACGCTGTCTCCAGTTGCGGAAAGTGATGTGAGTTTAGTAAGCGTAGCGGTGTACCTCGAATAGTCCTGACTGAATGCTGTAAGACTAATTCCGAGCAATCCAATAACTAAAAAGCGATGCATAGCTTTAATTTTGTTGCATGGTCACTTCATCGAGATCGTCTACCCGGAGACAGAGCAATCCGGCAATGAACATGGAGATGCCCCCTGATACCAGGATGAAAATAGATTGTCCGTTAAACAAGTGTGTCAGCATAAAGCCTAGTAGAGTGCCGGCAATGATTTGAGGGATAACGATGAAAAAATTAAACACGCCCATATAGTAGCCCATTTTTTCTGCGGGTAGCGAACCTGATAGCATGGCATACGGAATGGACAGAATGCTGGCCCAGGCAATACCAACCCCTATCATGGAAAACCATAACCAGAACGGATCTGAAATAAAGTAGAATGAAATCAAACCAAGGCCACCACATGACAAGGCAATGAGATGCGTTATTCTTCTGCTCGTATATTTAGCCAATACTGGTAACATTAATGCGGCAAGTGCAGCAATTCCGTTATAGATTCCAAACAAAATACCCACGAGATCAGCGCCATTATTGTAAGCAAGTGAAGTCGGATCTGACGATTTGAAAATATAACTGGTAACGGCTGGTGTTGTATAAATCCACATGGCAAATAATGCAAACCATGAGAAGAACTGAACATACGCTAACTGTAACATTGTTTTTGGCATCGTGTTAAAATCTTTCACAATGTTCACCAAGCCTAAGTATGATCGACCCTGATTAATATAGACTGCTGCTAACAGATGGGCAAAACCAAATAGTCCGAACCCGAACCCAAGAACATATAATTCCTTTTCAAGGTGTGTTACGTAGACAACAGTTGAAATAGCAATGCCGATTAGGAGCAGGATCAATCCGATGTCGAAAAATTTTTTTCTATAGAATTGCTCGTTATCAATCTTTCTTTTTTCGCGATTCGTTAAATTGTTTTCGGCTTGTTCACTCGGAGGGTATTCCTTGGTGCTAAATACAGTCCACATAACGGTTATGAAAAGCATAAAAGCGCCAAGGTAAAATGAGTATTTGACGGAATCAGGTATTGTCCCTGCTTCAGCGGTATTAGAAATACCTAACCAGTTTGTAAAAATCCAGGGAAGAAAGGAAGCTACAATTGCACCGATACCAATGAAAAAACTTTGCATGGCAAATCCGGTTGTTCGTTGTGCAGGCGGAAGCATATCACCAACGAATGCTCTAAATGGCTCCATACTGACATTGATAGAGGCATCCATGATCCACAGTACGCCAACGGCCATCCAGAGCAACCCTGAATTTGGCATCAGGCATAAAGCAAATGCCGCAAGTAGTGCCCCGATTGCGAAATAAGGTCTTCTTCGTCCCCACTTTGGATGCCAGGTGCGGTCGCTGTAAAATCCAATGATCGGTTGAACAATGAGTCCGGTGATGGGGGCAGCAAGCCAGTATAAGGCAAGGCTCGAGGTGTCAGCTCCAAGTGTTTCAAAAATACGACTGGTGTTTGCGTTCTGTAAAGCAAACCCAAATTGAATTCCCAGGAATCCAAAACTCATATTCCAAATTTGCCAGAAACTTAAACGCGGTTTGGTGATACTGGATAATGACATAAATTAGTTTTTCAGCGTTAATTGCATTCGTTCGGATAAATTGGTTGGTAAGGTGAGAATTTCACAAGATCACTCCAAGTATTACCAGCGTATATCCAACTGATCTTGATCATAACTCATGGTTATATAATGCAACGAAGAAATTTTAGGGCCTTCCGGCATGGTATTTACCGGGTCGAAATTGGAAATCGGCTGAATAAACCTGTACTCTTTTTGATGAACCTTCTGAAGTTCTCCATTTAGAGTAACGGATTCGAGATTGGTAAATCCGTGAAAAAACAGAGTTACTTTTTTGAAGGGTGTTTCGTACTTACCTTCCTTCCTGCTAATGCGAAGCCGCTTTTCAGCAGCGAAGTAGTCAATCATTCGTTTTGAATAAGCACCTGACTCGTAATCAAAACTGATTCCATCATCTTCATACAACAGAAAGCTGTTGTCCTTATTTCCTTTATAAAGATGAACTTCTATCGTTTCTCCATGATCATGTGTAGTTGCCCCTGAGTTTTCACGCATGGCAATAATGGAAGACTCCCGTACATAAAGCGGTAACTGACCCATCGGACAATCTGTAAAGATTTCCGCGTTGCCTTTGTGCTGATAATCTGTAAAAAGTTCGTACCAGTTTCCTTCCGGCAGATAAACTTTAGTAAGATCTTTATTGCTTTCTACCGGAGCAACCAGTATTGCGGGGCCGAAAAGGTATTGGTTGTGATACCGATGGTCATAGACCAGGTCGTCAAACGTGAAGTCAATTGCCAGGCTTCTGTTCACCGGCATTCCGGTTTGGGATGCATCATAAAATAAAGAATATAAATATGGAAGGAGCCGGTAGCGCAATTTCATGTAGTTGCGTGAAATCTCTTCAACCTTTTCGCCATACGACCACGGCTCTGAATCCCGACTGTTAATCATGGAGTGGCCACGAAAGAACGGTGAAAAGGCTCCAATGGAAATCCATCGGGCAAAAAGTTTTTCATCTGCGTTTCCTACAAAGCCTCCAACATCATATCCGGTGAACGCTAACCCTGAGAGTCCCATGCTGTTTACTAAGCGTACGCCTGCCATCATATGCTCATCGTAGGCTACGTTATCGCCCGTCCACACGGTAGCATACCGTTGTATGCCTGCGAAGCCCGACCGGGTTAGATTAAATGGCCTTTTGTTTTTTAATAATTTCTTTGTTCCCTCATACGTGCTTCGCGCCATCATCATTCCAAATAAATTTCTTCCTTCGCGTGCAGTACTTCTTTTGCCCTCCATTTCAAATTCTATCAAGTCTGGAAGCATGTTACCCCATGTGGCGATCTCATTCATATCATTCCAAAAGCCTTCCACACCTAAATCAACATATTCATTAAAATGCTTCTCCCACCATTGGCGCGTTTTGGGATTGGTGAAATCAGGGAAGTGGCACCAGCCAGGCCATACCTGGCCTGCATAGTCTGTACCGTCAGGGTATTTTATGAAAACATTTTCTTTTTTGCCCGATTCAAAGGCTTCGTAACCTTCTTCTATTTTAATTCCGGGGTCACACATCACCACCACCTGAAAGCCAAGCTTCTTTAAAGATGCTATCATCGCTTTCGGGTCAGGAAAATGTTTCTTATCCCAGGTGAAAATTTTGTATGCATCCATATAATGGATGTCAAGAACAATGGCATCGCCAGGGAAATCGCGTTCGCGAAAATTTTCTGCAATGCTGACTACCTCACGGTCAGGATAATAACTGTATCGACATTGCTGGTAGCCAATACTCCAAAGGGGAGGCAACGGCATTCTTCCCGTAAGGTGAGTATAGGATTTAAGAATTTCTGCAACGGTGTTTCCTGCGATGAAATAGTAATTCATGTCACCCGTATCGGCTGTAAAGCTTGAGAAACGATCAGTGGATGCGCCAAAATTAAATTGTGTACGTGAACTGTTATCTAAAAAAATTCCATACGCTATTTGTTGATGTACGCCTATATAGAATGGTATTGATACATATAATGGATCTGAGTCAGGGCCATATCCAAAATTATCTGTGTTCCAGTTTACGTATCCGCGGCCACGCTTGTCAAGGGGCCCGGTTTTTTCACCTAAGCCAATAAAGCGTTCACCTTTTTGAAGTGTCTTGTACGTAGTTACTTGTTCGCCATTCCACCGCGTGCCAAAAGCCGGATCATCTCCATTTATAATTTCGCCAGAAGGATTCTTAAAAGTTATATGAAAAGGTTGCCTGGTAATAACAACGTGTAATGAATCTGTTTTTAACAGAATTGAATGTTCAGCATCAACTACCTCGAATGGTATCGAAACTGAATCGGCAATAACAGCATAGGAGAAGTCGTTGAAGGAATCTTGTTGAGTAAAATGAACACGGGAAACAGTGCTGGAATAAAATTCTAACTTAAAGCAGGTGTGATCGGTTTTTCCCTTAATTCCATAGGGTGTTTTTTTCCACTCGTTGAGATTGCCAGAGTAATGACTTAACTTGGATGTTTTGGTGAACATGGGAAGTATTGTAAACTTAATTTTACATTAAAGTAAAGGTAATTACCTGTACTTAGCACTGAGTTTTATCCATACAAATTCAGAAAACGATTGCGCTTTGGTATTCCGTTAACCTTGATTAAGGTCATGCCTGTACAAAAAATACGGTTTATGGCTGAATCACTTCACTTTTAATGATGAGGCGCGTATGATGAGGCGTGTTTTCAAGACTTTTGTTTCAGGAACAATTTCGGCATCATCTTTTTCCTTCATTTCGATGTGGCGAATTAAAAGCCGTGCTGCTTCCTGACCCATCTCAAACCCTGGCTGATCCACTGTGCTGAGTGGAGGTTCCATCATCGAACTAAACAGCCAGTTGCTGAATCCAACCACGGCCACATCTTTCGGAATTTTCAAGCCCTTTTCTTTGATTGCCTGCATCGAGCCCATCGCGGCAGGGTCGTTACTTGCAAAAATTGCGTCCGGTGGAGTTTTCAGTCGAAGTAATTTCTCGGTAGCTGTTTTGCCTTCATCTATCGAGCCCATCGGGCATGCCACAACCAGATCTTTATTATTAGGAATCTTATGTTGTTTAAGGGCGGCAAGGTATCCTTCTAATCGTTGCGTACTAATGGCCAAATTAGGAGGTCCTTCCAGGTGGGCAATTCGTTTATAACCCTGCTCAATTAAATGCAAGGTGGCTTCTCTTGCCCCTTCAAAATCATCCACGAGAACCTTGCTTAGTTGTGGGTTTTCGTACACGCGGTCAAAGAAAATGATGGGCACCCCCTTTGCCAGGATGGATTCTATATGATCAAAAGTAGTCGTCTCGCGGGAAATAGACATAAGCATGCCGTCAACCCGGCTATTGAAGAGAGCCTTTATGTCAGTCTTTTCCCGTTGCAACGATTCATTGGATTGCGCCAATATAACATTGTACCCCGCGCTATAGGCGACATCCTCAATACCACTGATAACAGTTGAAAAAAAGAAGTGAACAATTTCAGGAATAATAACGCCAATGGTGTTGGTTTTACTTTGGCGCAAATTGAGCGCAACTATATTCGGCTGATAGTTAAGTTTTTCGGCTAGAGCGTTGACTGCTTTTTTTGTCTCCGGACTAATATCGGGGTGATCTTTCAAAGCCCTGGAAACTGTGGAAGGGGAGATGCCCAACTCCCGTGCTATATCTTTAATTGTTACCTGAATGTACCTCATGTACAAAGAAAACGAAATCTCCGCAACTTGTTGCACAATCGATTGAGAAACTTCGCAAGTAAAGTGCATAAGAGTAAGGGTGCATCAGCATGAGGGCTCGGTAGTTTGTAAAAGTTACTTTAGTTCAATCGCTATTTTTTATGAAGATTTTAGTAAAATATTTTGCAAACGTTTGCGGATACGATTCCTGATTTTAATGTGAATATTTTGTTGTGTTGTAATGAATAACATCCAAAATTGAAAACGAAAAAGATGGCCTAGATCTTTAATCAGTTCAGGCCATTTTAATTTTTTAACATAATATTCACTTTAACCTAAAACCGTATGACAAAATTTTATCTGTTGTTAAGCAGGTATTTAACGGTTCTGTTCATCCTCACCGCCTCGGTGGCCATGGCCCAGAATAGAACTGTTACTGGGAAAGTCACTTCAGCAGATGACGGAACATCCCTGCCTG
>Ga0187894_10006745_pt1 | contig 11114 bp, 11 predicted proteins | sample GBC1701081metaG_FD_136650 | JGI IMG/M metagenome (GOLD analysis project Ga0187894, IMG submission 136650) | White microbial mat communities from a lava cave in the Kipuka Kanohina Cave System on the Island of Hawaii, USA - GBC170108-1 metaG ...
ATAGGAGCGCAGCAGCTCCTCGGTCTCCATGGCGAGGAAATTGCGGTACATCATCGTGGTCGGCTTCTGCATTGTCTCGGCCAGCGCCATCGCCGGCATCTCCAGCGGGAAGCCGCCCGCCTGCCAGATGCCGCGCTTTACCTCCTCGGCGCGCTGGCGGAAGTGCGTGTGGCAATGGTTGATGTCCGACCAGGTGTTGATGATCGCAATGACGGGCTTGCCCGCGTAGTCGGTGCGGTCGTAGCCCATCTGCGCGACGCGCGAGCGATGGCCGAAGGAGCGCAGGTCCTTGACGCCGAACCAGCGATGCGAGCGCAATTCCTCAGGCTTCTTTCTTGTCACGGCTCCTCCCGGGTGGAAGCGGGGATTGTAAACTCGCCGCATGGCATTCGCCGGCGAATTCATCCTCCGGCCGCGCAGCTGGCGGCGGCTGCTGCGCTTCGCGGGGTTCGCCACCGCGGCAGCGCTGTCGCCCTCCGCCTACGGGCCTGCGGCGCGCGAGGTCGCGGTGCGCCAGATCTACCTCACCGCCTGGAGGGTGCTGCCGGGCTACCTGGCGACCGCGACGCTGCTCAGCCTCCTGTTGATCGAAGTGGTGGCGGCGGCCGCGCGCCGGTACGGCGTCGCACAGTACACGCTGGAGCTGGTGCTGCGCGTGCTGGTGCTGGAACTGGTGCCGTTGCTGACCGCGCTGTTCGTCGCGCTGCGCTCGGGCGCCGCGATCGGCGCCGAGATCGCGACCATGAGCTACCGTGGGGAACTGGACGACGCCGAGGAGGCGGGCGCGAGCCCGCTGCACGCCGAGCTGGTGCCGAGAATCGCCGGCGCGGCGCTGTCGGTGCTCTCGCTGACCACCTTCGGCTGCCTGATCGCGGTGTGGGTGGCCTATCTGGCGTTCTACGGCTTCACGCCGGCGGGGCTGGCGGAGTTCACGCGCATCGTCGCCAATGTGTTCGACGGCGTCGAGCTCGCCGCCTTCGGCTGCAAGTGCCTGGCTTTCGGCCTGGCGGTCGCCATCATCCCGGCGGCCACCGCGCTGGAGGCCGAGCCCGGCGAGATCAAGTCCGTCCCGGCGGTGGTGCTCGGCGGCCTGGTGAAGCTGTTTTTCGTGATCCTGGCCGTGGAAGCCGCTTCCCTGGTGGTCAAATACGCCTGACCATGGCCGAGCAGCCGAAATCCCCCGAGCAACCGGAACGCTCCTCCGCCGCGCGCCCTGCCGAGATCGCCGCCGCGCTGCTGCCGCGCGGCCTCGGCGTCAAGGTCGGGATGCTGATCGCTTTCACCGTGATGGTGATCGGCGGCTTCGTCGCCTACGTGCTGTTCGCGCGCGGCGTGTTCGACCAGGAACAGCGCCTGTACCTGATCACCGACAATGCCGAGGGCATCGCGGTGGGCTCGGACCTCACCTTCGCTGGATTTCCGATCGGGCGCGTGCGCCGCATCCGGCTGCGCGACGACGGACAGGTGCGCATCAGCGTGCGGGTGCCGGTCGAGGAGGCGAAGTGGCTGCGCGAATCGACCGTGTTCGTGCTCGACGTGCCGCTGGTGGGCGGCGCGAAGCTGCGTGCCTTCTCCTCCAACCTGAAGGATCCGCCGCTCGCCGACCGCGCCGAGCGGCCGGTGCTGCGCGGCGACACCGCGCAGGAGATTCCGCGCCTGGTGGCGAACGTGCGCAGCGTGCTGGAGAACATCGAGCAGATGACCAGCTCCAGCTCCAGCCTGCAGCAGAGCATCAACAATGCGCGCACCGTGACCGAGCGCATGGCCGGCAAGTACGGCGTGCTCGGCGGGGTGCTGGGCAGCGAGGACAACGCGAAGAAGGTGATCTCCTCGATCGACCGCGCCAACGCGCTGATGGATTCGCTGAACGGCGTGACCAGGCGCCTGGACGGCGTCATCGGCAGGGCCGACCAGCGCGTGCTCGGGCCCGGCGGCCTCGCCGACGAGACGCAGAAGGCGGTGGCGCAGGCGAGCGCGATCCTCGGTGAGGTGCGCGAGAGCCTGAAGAAGGTAGACGCGGTGCTGGCCGACGTGCAGACGGTGAGCGGCAACGCGAAGGCGGCCACCGCCGACCTCGCCTCGCTGCGCGCCGAGGTCGACGCCAGCCTGCGCAAGGTGGCGGCGCTGATCGACGAGATCAACCGCAAGTGGCCGTTCGAGCGCGACACGAAGATCAAGCTGCCATGAGATTCGCCGCGGCCGCCTTGCTCCTCCTCGCCGGCTGCGCCAGCGGCCCGGTACCGCCGGACTGGCAGATGAACGCGCTCGGCGCGCTGAATTCCTTCCAGCAGCGCTACCTGCGCGGCGAGACCAAGGCGGCCGAGACCGAATTCGAGCGGGCGAAAAGCGAGCTGCGCGCCACCGGCAGGGGCGACCTGCTTGCGCGCGCCGAGCTGATCCGCTGCGCGGTGCGCGCCGCCGGCCTGGAGTTCGATGACTGCCCCGCGTTCGAGAAGCTGCGCGCCGACGCGGGCCCCGAAGAGCTCGCGTATGCGGATTTCCTCGCCGGACGCGCTGCGCGCGCGGCGGCGGATGACCCGCTTTCGCGCCTGGTTGGTTCTGGAATTCAGTTCAAGTCGGGGAGAGCCACCCCTGAATCGATCCAGTCCTCGGTCGACATTTCCTCCGGCCAGGGCTGGCGCCGGCCGCTGCTGGCGTGGTTGGGGGTGCAGGAGAAGCGCGCCGACGCGGCGGGCGACCGCGAGGCGCTGGAGCGGATCCGGCGCCGGATCGCCCTGGTCGAGGGGAAATCCTAGGCGGCCGCCCGGTATTTCAGCGGCACCCCGTTCAGCTTCTGCAGTTCGTCGAACGACAGTCCTTCGGCGCAGATTTCCACCAGGTGCAGGCCGTCGGGCTTGACGTCGATCACGGCGAGGTCGGTGTAGACGCGCGTCACGCAGCGCACGCCGGTGAGGGGATAGCTGCAGCGCTCGACGATCTTTGATTCGCCCTTTTTCGTCAGGTGTTCCATGGTCACGAACACCTGCTTCGCGCCGGCGGCGAGGTCCATCGCGCCGCCGACCGCGGGGATCGCATCGGGCTCTCCGGTGTGCCAGTTGGCGATGTCGCCGTTGGCCGCGACCTGGAACGCGCCCAGCACGCAGATGTCGATGTGGCCACCGCGGATCATGCCGAACGAATCCGCGTGGTGGAAATACGAGCCGCCGGCGAGGATTGTCGCCGGCGCCTTGCCGGCGTCGATCAGGTCCTCGTCTTCGGTGCCGGCGGCGGGCTTGGGCCCGAGGCCGAGGATGCCGTTCTCGCTATGCAGGATGATTTCACGGTCCTTCGGAATGTGGTTCGCGACCAGCGTCGGCAGGCCGATGCCCAGATTGACGTAGGCGCCGTCCGGTATGTCGCGCGCCACGCGCGCGGCGATCTGGTGACGGTCGAGTTTTTTCATGCGGCTTTCCTCATTTTCGCCAGGCGCACCACGCGCTGCACGAAAATGCCGGGCGTGACCACGACTTCCGGGTCGAGCTGGCCGAGTTCGATCACCTCGCGCACCTGCGCCACCGTGCACTTGGCCGCCGCGGCCATGATCGGGCCGAAGTTGCGCGCCGTCATGCGGTAGGCGAGGTTGCCCCAGCGGTCGGCGCGGTCGGCCTTGATCAGCGCGAAGTCGGCGTGGATCGGGTACTCGAGCACGTAGTCGCGCCCGTTGATGTGGCGCGTCTCCTTGCCCTCGGCGAGCTTGGTGCCGAACGCCGTCGGCGTGAAGAAGGCGCCGATGCCCGCGCCCGCGGCGCGGATGCGCTCGGCGAGCGTGCCCTGCGGCACCAGTTCCAGCTCGATCTTTCCGGCGCGCCAGGCCTTGTCGAAGTGCCACGAATCCGTCTGGCGCGGGAAAGAGCAGAGGATCTTGCGCACGCGGCCCGCGCCGATCAGCGCCGCGAGCCCGGCGTCCGCATTGCCCGCGTTGTTGTTCACCACGGTCAGTTCCTTCGCGCCCCGCGCGATGAGGCAGTCGATGAGTTCCGCGGGCATGCCCGCGTTGCCGAAGCCGCCGATCATCACCGTGGCGCCGTCACTCAGGTCGGCGAGCGCCGCCTCCGGCGTGGCGCATATCTTGTTGATCATCGCGTCGCGATTCCGCTCGGCAAAGGCGCGAATTATCGCGCCTTTGCCGCGGCCGCCTGCCGGCCGAAGTCAGTGGCCGCTCGCTAAAAGAGCTTCTCCGCGGTTCCTCACAAGTCACTTTTAGTGAATTCTATAAGTTATTGATTTAACAATTCTTTCAAAATCCAGAATTGATCTCCATTTGTACAGCTAAGTGATTGTCCTGCATGAAGAAATTCACGTCGGTCAGCTTGACCTGCCTGACCCTTTCGCATAAAGTGGTAAAAAGTAGAAAAAAGTGGTCTAAAGATGCCAAGGCAGTGGATTTGAGCGGTCCCGGTGGAGGAGACGAGACAGCATGGCAGGAACGTTTCACGGCGCCACGGTCATCACGCTCGACGCGAAGGGCCGGCTCGCCATTCCCACGCGCCACAGGGACGCGCTGCTCGCCGCGGGGCGCACGCTGGTGCTCACCGCGCATCCGGACGGCTGCGCGCTGCTCTACCCGGAGTCGGCCTGGGAGGGCGTGCGTGCGCAGGTGGAGAAATTTCCCTCGTTCCATCCGCAGGCCAGCTGGTGGAAGCGGCTGCTGCTCGGCTTCGAGGAGCACATCGCGCCCGATGCCTCGGGCCGCGTGCTGCTCTCCAGCGGGCTGCGGCTGCACGCCAGGCTCGAGCGCGAGGCGATGCTGGTCGGGCAGGGCCACTACTTCGAGCTCTGGGATGCCGGAGTGTGGAACACCAAGCTCTCCGCCGCGCTGGCCGGATCCGGCACTCCGCCGCCGGGGATGGAGGACTTTTCGCTGTGACCTGTGGCGCCGAGGATGAGCGCGCCCGCCCCGGCTCATCGTCCGGTTCTGCTCGAGGAGGCGGTCTCGGCGCTCGCGGTGCGCGCCGACGGCGTCTACGTCGATGCCACCTTCGGGCGCGGCGGGCACAGCCGCGCGATCCTCGCTGCGCTCGGTCCGGCGGGGCGCCTGCTCGCCCTGGATCGCGATCCCGAGGCGGTCGCCGCCGCGCGCTCGATCGCCGATCGACGCTTCAGCATCGCGCACGCCGCCTTCAGCGAGCTCGGCCGGGTGCTGGATGCGCAGGGCATCGGCGAGGTGCAGGGCGTGCTGGCGGACCTCGGCGTGTCCTCGCCGCAGCTGGCGGACGCGGCGCGGGGGTTCTCGTTCCGGGCGGACGGGGCGCTCGACATGCGCATGGATCCCAGCCGCGGCGAGAGCGCCGCGGACTGGCTGGCCACGGCAACAGAACAACAAATCCGGGAGGTCATCGGGGGCTATGGCGAAGAACGGTTTGCTAAACAGATTGCAAAGGCGATTGCTGATGCTCGGGCACGCGAGCCGATCCGGCGCACAGAGCAACTTGCCGCTGTCGTGGCTGCGACGCTCCGCAAGCGGCAGGCACGGCGCGAAGTCGGCCAGGATCCGGCGACGCGCACCTTTCAGGCTCTACGGATTCTCGTCAATCGGGAGCTTGAGGAGGTCGCGCTGATGCTGCCGCAGGCCGCGGCGCGCCTGGCGCCCGGCGGGCGCCTCGCGCTGATCAGCTTCCATTCGCTGGAGGACCGGCTGGTGAAGCGCATTCTGCGGGCCGGCTCGGCGCCGACGCTGCCCGCGGATTTGCCGATCCGCGCCAGCGAAATGCCACAACCGCTGCTCAGAATCTCCGCCAAGGCGCAGCGCGCCTCGGCCGCCGAGGTCGCGCTCAACCCGCGCGCGCGCAGCGCAACCCTGCGTGCCGCGGAGCGGACCGGCACGGCCGCAGAACCCGCCGCCTTCGAGCGGCTGATGAATCGAATCGGGCCCGACGCGTGGCGAAGCTGAACCTCCTCCTCCTCCTGGTTCTGGTCGCTTGCGCGCTCGGGCTCGTCACTTCGCAGCACAAGTCGAGGAAGCTGTTCTCGGAACTGGAGCGCGAGCAGGAACGCGCGCGGGCGCTAGAGGTCGAGTTCGGCCAGCTGCAGCTGGAATCGAGCACCTGGGGCCTGCACTCGCGCGTCGAGAAGATCGCCGGCGGCGCACTCGGCATGCGCGCGCCCGACCCGCGGCGCGTGCGCATGATCGAGGCGGCCGCGCCCGCGGCGCCGGCGAAGGGAGCGAAGCCTTGAGCGTCGCAGGAGCGGCACCTTGAGCGGCGCGGGCGTCGCCCTGCCGGTGCGGCTGCCGGTCTGGCGCGCGCGCTTCGCCCTCGCCGCGCTGCTCGCCGCTTTCCTGGTGCTGGCCGGCCGCTCGGCCTACCTGCAGTCGATGAAGACCGGCTTCCTGCAGGAAAAGGGCGAGGCGCGCCACGTGCGCGTGCTCGACATGCCGGCCACGCGCGGCCGCATCGTCGATCGCAACGGCGAGGCGCTCGCCATCTCCACGCCGGTCAAGTCGGTGTGGGCGATTCCGGACGACGTCGCCGCGCCGCCGGAGCGGCTGAAGAACCTGGCGGCGCTGCTGGCGCTGGAGCCGCGCGAGCTGGCGCGCAAGCTGTCGGTGGCCGAGCGCGATTTCGTCTACCTGCGCCGGCAGGTGCCGCCGGAGACGGCGGCGCGCATCGCCGCGCTCGGCATCCCGGGGGTCCACCAGTCGAACGAGTTCCGCCGCTACTACCCGGGCGGCGAGACCCTGGCGCACGTGATCGGCTTCACCGACGTGAGCGACACCGGCCAGGAGGGCGTCGAGCTCGCCTTCCAGGCACAGCTCGGCGGCGTCGCCGGCAGCCGGCGCGTGATCAAGGACCGGCTCGGCCGCATCGTCGAGGACGTGGAGTCGATCCGCGCCGCCCAGGACGGGCGCGAGCTGGCGCTGTCGATCGACAGCAAGCTGCAGAATCTCGCTTACGGCGCGCTCAAGTCCGCGGTCGAGGCGCACAAGGCGAAGGCGGGCGCGATCGTGGTGCTGGATGCGCGCTCCGGCGAAGTGCTCGCGCTCGCCAACCTGCCCAGCTACAACCCGAACAACCGCGCGCGCCTCTCGGGCGCCCAGCTGCGCAACCGCGCGGTGACCGACAGCTTCGAACCCGGCTCGACGCTCAAGCCCTTCACCGTCGGCCTCGCGCTCGAGACCGGCCGCCTCACGCCGCAGACCGTGATCCAGACCGCGCCCGGCACGCTCACCATCGCCAACTACACCATCCACGACGCCCATCCGGGCGGCGCGATGAGCGCGGCGCAGGTGATCCAGAAATCGTCCAACGTCGGCGCGGCCAAGATCGCGCTCGGGCTGCCGCGCGAGGAAATGCACGACATGTTCCGGCGCGTCGGCTTCGGCGCGGCGCCGCAGATCGGCTTTCCCGGCGCCGTCGGCGGCCGCCTGCGCGAGGCGCGCAGCTGGCGCCCGGTGGAGCAGGCCACCATGGCCTACGGGCACGGCATTTCGGTGAGCCTGGTGCAGCTCGCGCGCGCCTACACCGTGTTCGCGCGCGACGGCGAGCTCGCGCCGCTGTCGCTCACGCGCGCGCAGGCGGGCGCGCCGGAGGCCGGGCGGCGCGTGTTCTCGCCCGAGGTGGCGCGCGCGATGCGCGAGATGCTGGAGGCGGCGGTGCAGCCTGGCGGCACCGCGCCGCGCGCGCGCATTTCCGGCTGGCGCGTCGGCGGCAAGACCGGCACCGCGCACAAGCAGGAGAACGGCGGCTACGCGGCGCGCAAGTACATCTCCTCGTTCGTCGGCTTCGCGCCGGTGTCGGCGCCGCGCCTGGTGATCGCCGTGATGGTGGACGAGCCCTCCGCCGGCCAGTACTACGGCGGCCAGGTGGCGGCGCCGGTATTCGCGCAGGTGATGCAGGGCGCGTTGCGCCTGCTCGGCGCGCCCTACGACGCGCCGCTCGCCCCGCTCGAGCTGCCGGCCGAGGGCGAAGAGGCGAAGGAGAGCACCTGATTGACGACGACGTGTTCGCGCAGCTCGCGCCGCAGCTTGCGATCCGGGGCGCGGTGATCGAGCACCTCACCTCCGACAGCCGGCACGCGGCGCCGGGTACGGCGTTCTTCGCCTGGCCGGGCAGCGCCGCGGACGGGCGGCGCTACATCCCGCAAGCCATCGCGCGCGGCTGCGCGGCCGTGCTCTGGGAGCGCGAAGGCTTCGCTTGGGACAGCGGCTGGCAGCTGCCGAACGCGGGCGTCCTGGGCCTGAAGGAAAAGGCGGGTGCGCTCGCGCACCGATTCTACGGCCGGCCCTCGGAGTCGATGTGGGTCTGCGGCGTGACCGGAACCAACGGCAAGACCTCCTGCACGCAGTGGCTCGCCCACCTGCTGTCCGCGAAAAAGCTGCGCACCGGCGTGATCGGCACCCTCGGCGCGGGCTTCCAGCCGGAGCTCGCGCCGGTCGAGAACACGACGCCGGACGTGCTCGAGCTGCATCGCCTGCTCGCGCAATTCCGGGCCGCGGGCGCGGGCGCGGTGGCGATTGAAGCGTCCTCGCACGGCCTGGACCAGGGGCGGCTGGACGGCGTCGCCTTCGACTGCGCCCTGTTCACCAACCTGACGCACGACCATCTCGACTACCACGGCACCATGACGGCCTACGCCGCCGCCAAGGCGCGCCTGTTCGAGGCGCCGGGCCTGCAGGCGGCGGTGCTCAACCTGGACGATCCCTTTGGCGCCGAGCTTGCGCAGCGCCTGGCCAGGCGCTGCGTGCGGACCATCGGCTACGGCTTGTCGAGTTCCGCGGCCGGCATCGCCGAGTACATTTCAGCGCAGGAGCAGACCGACCGGCAGGTAAAGATCCGCTCGAGCTGGGGCGAGGCGGTCGTCACGCTGCCGCTGCTCGGCCGATTCAACGTCGCGAATGCGCTGGGCGTGCTGGGATGCCTGGTGGCAAAGGGCGTGCCGTTCGCCGAGGGCGCCGCGCTGCTGGCGCAACTGCCACCGGTGCCGGGCCGGATGCAGCAGATCGGCGAGGCGCCGCTGGTGGTGGTCGACTACGCGCATACGCCGGATGCCCTGGACCAGGTGCTCGCTGCGCTGCGGCCGATCGCCGCGGCGCGCGCGGGGCGCCTGGTGGCGGTGTTCGGCGCCGGGGGCGGGCGCGACACTGCCAAGCGCCCCGGCATGGGCGCCGCGGCCGCGCGGCTCGCCGACCGCATCGTGCTCACCTCGGACAACCCGCGCGGCGAGGATCCGCTCGCCATCATCGAGCAGATCCGACGCGGCGTGCAGCCGACGCGGGCAGCGGACTGCACGGTCGAGCCGGACCGGGCCGCCGCCATCGCCGCCGCGGTCGCCGCCGCGCACCCCGAGGATGTGGTGCTGATCGCGGGCAAGGGCCACGAGGAATACCAGGAGATCGCCGGCCGGCGCCTGCCGTTCTCGGACGCGCAAGTCGCCGCCGCAGCGCTCGCATTGCGGAGGGCGCGATGATGAGCCTGTCGGAAGCCGCAGCAGCGATGCACGGCAGGCTGCAGGGCGCGGACCGCCGCTTCGAGGGCGTGTCCACCGATACGCGCAGCGTGGCGAAGGACGAGCTGTTCGTCGCCGTCCGCGGCGAGCACTTCGACGGGCACGATTTCCTGCCCGGCGCGACGCAGCGCGGCGCCGCCGGCGCGCTGGTGGACGGAAAGCATGCCGGGCCGGCTCCGCTGCCGGTGATCGTCGCGGACGACACGCGCAAGGCGCTGGGACGCCTCGGGCGCCATTGGCGCCTGCGCTTCGCGCCGGCGCTGATCGCGATCACCGGCTCGAACGGCAAGACCACCGCCAAGGAGATGCTTGCGGCGATCCTGCGCTGCCATGCCGGCGAGGACGGCGCGCTGGCGACGCGCGGCAACCTGAACACCGACATCGGCGTGCCGATGACGCTGCTGCGGATGCGCGCGAGCCACCGCTATTGCGCGGTCGAGCTCGGCATGAACCACCCGGGCGAGATCGCGATGCTGGCCGAGATCGCACGCCCGACGGTGGCGCTGGTCAACAACGCGCAGCGCGAGCATCTGGAATTCATGCAGTCGGTGGCGGCGGTGGCGGCGGAGAACGCGAGTGTGTTCGAGGCGCTGCCCGCCGACGGGGTCGCGGTGCTGAATGCCGACGACGCGATGGCGGGCACGTTCAGGGAAAAGGCCGGCGGGCGAAAGAGGGTCGAATTCGGTTTGCATGCGGGCGAAGTCACCGGACGCTATGCGCTGAAGGGATTGCAGAGCGAGATCGTGGTCCGCACGCCGGCGGGAGAGGCGGCGGCGACGCTGGCGATCCCGGGCATGCACAACGTGCGCAACGCGCTCGCCGCGGCCGCCTGCGCGCACGCCGTCGGCATCGCGCCGGCCGCCATCGGCGCCGGCCTGACCGCGTTCCGCCCCTACGTCGGTCGCCTGCAGGTGAAGCGGACCAGCGCGGGCGCGACCCTGATCGACGACAGCTACAACGCCAACCCCGACTCGGTGCGCGCGGCGATCGACGTGCTGGCCTCGTGCCCGGGACCGACCGCGCTGGTGCTCGGCGACATGGGCGAGGTGGGCGGGCAGGGGCCTGAGTTCCATGCCGAGGTCGGCCGCTACGCGAAGGAGAGGGGGATCGAAGCGCTTCTTTCCCTGGGCAATGCCTCCCGGGAAAGCTCGAAGGCGTTCGGCAGCGGCGCGCAGCACTTCGAGGACCTGCATGAAATGACGGCAAGCCTGCAGCAGGCGAAAACGATCCTGGTCAAGGGCTCGCGCTTCATGAAGATGGAGCGCGTCGTCGCCGCGCTGACCGGCGGTCGCGCGGAGCTGCACTAGTGCTCCTGGAACTCGCCCAGTCGCTCGCCAAGGACGTGCGGCTGTTCAACGTCTTCAACTACATCACGCTGCGCGCGGTGCTCGCCTGCCTGACCGCGCTCGCCATCTCGCTCATCCTCGGGCCCTACGTGATCCGCAAGCTCACCGCCTACAAGATCGGCCAGTCGGTGCGCGATGACGGCCCGCGCTCGCACCTCACCAAGGCGGGCACGCCGACCATGGGCGGAGCGCTGATCCTGCTTGCCATAGGCATCACCACGCTGCTCTGGGGCGACCTCGGCAACCGTTTCATCTGGGTGGTGCTGCTGGTGACGCTGGCCTTCGGCGCGATCGGCTGGATCGACGACTACCGCAAGGTGGTGC
>Ga0187894_10006746_pt1 | contig 11114 bp, 9 predicted proteins | sample GBC1701081metaG_FD_136650 | JGI IMG/M metagenome (GOLD analysis project Ga0187894, IMG submission 136650) | White microbial mat communities from a lava cave in the Kipuka Kanohina Cave System on the Island of Hawaii, USA - GBC170108-1 metaG ...
ACGGCGGTGACCGTCGTCCTGACCCCGTTCACGAACGCGGGCGGGTCGCTCTCCTGGACGTGCACGGGCACGCCGAGCCGGTACATGCCGGCTTCCTGCCGCTAAAGCAGCATCAGCAACACCGGAACAGGCCCCTCTCGCGAGGGGCTTGTTTCTTTTTGTGCCCTGGGTTTTCATCACGCGGCGTGGGCCGCGCCAGGGCGATTCCCGCGCGGACAGCCTGACATCCGGATGCTCAAGGGCCTGCTTGCGAGCGTGTTCGGCGCCGGTACGCGCGGCGCCCCCGATCCGACTTCCGTCCGGACCCTCCTCCGGGAGGGCGTGGCGCATGCCCGGGCGGAGCGGGTGGCCGACGCGGAGCGCTGTTTTCTCGAGGTGCTCGAGCGCGCGCCGTCCAACCCCGACGCCCTGAACCTGATCGGCCTCATCGCCTACCAGCGCACGCACTACGGCGCCGCGGCCGCGCGGTTCGAGGCGGCGCTGCGGAGCGGAGGCGAAGTCCCGGACTTCCTGGGTAATCTCGGCATGGCGTACGAGGGGGAGGGCCGCCTGCGGGAGGCGGCAGAGGCGTATCGCCGGGCCGTAGCGCTCGCTCCGGGCGAGCTCCGGTACCGGCTGCGGCTGCTCTTCCTGCTTGCCCAGGACCCGGCCACCAGCCCCGAGGCGCTGCTCGCGGGACACCGCGCCATGGCGGCTGCGTTCACCGACCCGGTGCCACCGGCGGCCTTTCCGGCAGCCCGGTTCGCCCACCCGGGCCGGCGGCTGCGGATCGGGTACGTGTCGGGCGACTTCCGGATGCACGCGATCACGTTCTTCATCGAGCCGCTGCTCGCGGCGCGCGACCGGGACGGGTTCGAGGTCTTCTGCTATCACACGCTCGCCGAAGCGGACGCGCGGACGGCCCGGTTCCGCGAGCTCGCGGATCACTGGCACGACGTCTCGCGCCTCGCCGACGACCCGTTCGCCGCGCTCGTCCGCTCCCACGAGATCGACATCCTCGTCGACCTCGCGGGGCTCACGACCGGCAACCGCGTACTCGCGCTGGCGCGCCGGCCGGCGCCCGTCCAGGTGAGCTACCTCGGCTACCTCGCCACCACGGGCGTCGCGACCATCGACTACCGGATCACCGACGCGCTCGCCGATCCGCCGGGTGTCACCGACGCCTGGTACAGCGAGGCGCTAGTCCGCCTGCCGCGGTCCTCCTGGTGCTTTTCCCCGCTCGCACACATGCCAGAGCCGCTCGAGCGCACGGCCGACAACGCCCGCCCGATCGTATTCGGCTCGTTCAATCGCCTCACCAAGGTGCGGCCGGAGCTGCTCCGCCTCTGGGGGTGCGTGCTGGCCCGAGTGCCGGGGTCCGAGCTCTGGGTGCTCGATGTCGGGGACGACGCGGCACGCGAGCGCGTCGTGGCCGGGATCACGGCCGCGGGGGTCGCGGCGAGCCGGGTGAAGGCGTGGAACCGGCTGCCGTCGGATGCGTACTGGGACCGCATCCGGCATGCCGACGTCGCGCTCGACACCTTCCCGTACAACGGCGGCGCGACGACGTGCGAGTGCCTCTGGCTGGGCGTGCCGGTCGTGACGAAGGCGGGCGCGATGGGCTTCGCGCGGTCCGCCGCGTCGATCCTCGGCAACGTCGGCCTCGGCGAGCTGGTCGCCGACTCGGAGGACCGGTACGTCGAGATCGCCGCCGGCCTCGCTGCGGACCGGCCGCGGCTGCGCGCGCTGCAGCAGGGGCTGCGCGAGCGCATGCGCGCGTCGCCGCTGCTCGACGCACCCGGCTTCATGGGCGATCTCGAGCGCGCCTACCGGGATCTCTGGCGGCGGGCATGCGCCGCGGGCGGGTGCACGCAGTCCGCCAGCGGCGCGGGTGCGCCTCTCCAATGAGAGTCGGGCGGCTGATCGGCGAAGCGATGCGGCACGCGCTGGGCACGCGCGCCAGGACGGGCGCCGAGGGGCTCGCCGCGCTGGAAGCGGAGCTCGCCAAGGCGCTCGAACGCGGCGACAACGATCGCGCCCGCGCGACCTGCGCGAGCATCCTGACCGCCTCGCCGGAGCACCCGGGAGCCCTGTGGGCGCACGCCGTGCTGCTCTTCCAGGCGGGTGACGTCGACGCGGCGGTCCCCCATTTCGCCCGTCTCGATGCGCTCCAGGCCGACCGCCCCGTGACGACGCGGCGCTATCGCAGCGCCGAGCTGGACCCGGACCGCTACCGCCGGGGCGAGCCCTACGTCGGGTGGCGCGAAGAGGTCCTCCTCGAGACCAACCACTGCGCGGTCTTCGAAGGCGACAGCGTCTACGTCCGCGAGACGCAGGACCGCACCTTCGCCAACCATCCCTGGGTGAGGGGCCGTGCCTCGCCGGCCGGGCAGGACTTCGTCGTCTCGCTGCCGCCGGTAGACCGCGTCATCGAGAAGCCGTTCGTCCTGCTCGGGACCGACGAGAACTTCTCGCACTGGCTCGAGCGCAACCTGCTGAAGTTCGCCGTGCTGGAAGCCGCCGGCGTCGATGAGAGCCTGCCGGTGCTCATCAACGACGACCTGCGCGGCTACCAGCGCGAGTACCTGCGGCTCGTCGGCGTGCCGCCCGAGCGCCTGCTGCCGGTGCCGCGGGGGCTGCTCGTGTCGTGCCGGAAGGTGGCGATCCCCGTCTGCCTCCGGAACCGTCCGCGCATGCGGTTCGGCATGGACTGGCTCCGGGCGCGCGTCGCCGACCACATGGATCCGCCGGCGCTCGCGCGCGACCTCGTGTTCGTGTCGCGCCGCGACAGCAACCTGCGCGTGATGCACAACGAGGCCGAGCTCGAGCAGGCGCTGCGGCCGCTCGGGTTCACGACGTTCGTCGCGGGCGAGGCGCCGGTCGCCGAGCAGATCCGGGCGTTCTCGCGCGCCCGCGTGATCGTCGGCGCCCACGGCGCCGGGCTCACCAACCTGATGTTCGCGCCGCCCGGCGCGTTCGTGCTCGAGATCGCGACCCCGGGCAGTGTCGGCATGGCGGAGTTCCGCTACATCGCCGCGGCGATGGGCCAGCGATGCGTGACGCTCGTCGCGGAGCGGCCCGGCGACAACGCGGGCCCCGGCGTCATCCCGCTGAAGTGGAACTTCTACGTCGATGTGGCGCAGGTGCTCTCGGTCCTCCGCCAGCACCTGCCCGAGCTGTTCCCCGCGCGTTGACCGCAGCACGGCGCGCAGGCTAGGCTTCACGACGACCTCCGGACACGACCACCCACGCCGGACCCACACGATGAGAGTCGCGTTTCTCCACGTTGGCGAGGACCTGCGGCTGCCCGCGGTGATGGCCGCCTCGGCGAAGCGCTTCGGCTACGAGCTCGTCCAGATGACCGACGAGCGCACCGCGGCCGTCCCCGGCGTCGACACGGTCCTGCGCCTCGCCTGGGACGGCGAGCGGCTGATGACCTACCGCCTGCAGCACCTCGCTGCGCTTGGTGGGCAGGCGCTCATCGTCGACACCGACGTGGTGTTCATGCGCGACGTGCGCCACGTGTGGGAGCAGGTGTTCGACGTGGCGCTCACGCGGCGCGCCGGCCCGGCCCTCGACCCGAACGGCGTCGATCTGGCGGAGGTGATGCCGTACAACACCGGCGTGATGTTCTCCCGCTCGCAGGCGTTCTGGCAGCGCTGCCACGAGCTTTGCCTCGGCTTCCCGCCCGAGGTGCAGCGGTGGTATGGCGACCAGTACGCGGTGCGCTTCGCCGCGCCGGGCTTCGAGGTGCTGGAGCTCGCGGTCGATCCCTACAACTACTCGCCGGCTTCGCGCGAGGAAGACGTCTCGGAACGGTACGTCGTCCACTACAAGGGACCGCGCAAGGAGTGGATGCTCGCGCTCGGCGCCCCGTCGGTCGGGGGCTGACGGCTGCGCCGCGCAGACCGGTCCCACCAATGAGATACCTGGCCGCGTGCTGCGTGTTCAAGGACGAGCTTAGATACCTGCGCGAATGGGTCGCGTATCACCTGATCGTCGGCGTCGAGCATCTGTACATGGTGAGCAACGACGACTCCCCTGATGCCGCGTTCGAGCTCCTGAGACCGTACATACAGCGCGGCGAGGTGACCCTGTCCGGTGTGCGCGGCGGACCGTTCGCCCGGCTCCAGCGCCTCGTCTACCAGGAGCTGGTCAAGATGGCGCGCGGCCAGGCGCGCTGGCTCGCGTTGCTGGACGTGGACGAGTTCCTGCTGCCGGTGACTCAGGCAGGAGTGCCGGAAGTGCTGTCGTCGTACGAAAGCCACCCCGCGCTCGCCGTCAACTGGGCGTGCTTCGGGTCGTCGGGCCTGGAGGACCCGCCGGAGCTCCAGACCGCCGCCTTCCGCAGGCGTCTCCCGGACGACGACGACGAGAACCGCATCTTCAAGTCGATCGTCGATCCCGCCCGCGTCGTCGGCGTGTACAACCCGCATCGCTGCACCCTCGCCGGCGACGCCGACCTGATCGACGAGTTCGGCGCGTCCGTGACGCACGATTTTCGCAACGAGAACGATCCGTACTTCGGCCTCCGGCTGCGCGTCAATCACTATCGCACGCGTTCCGCGTCCGAGTTCGCCGAGAAGCTGTCGCGCTGGCGCGACGGCGGTCATCCGGAGCTGGGGAGCGACGAGGCGATCCGGCGCTTTTGGGAGCGGAACAATCGCTCCGACGTGCCGGACGACTGCATCCAGCGGTTCGTGCCGGAGATCCGCAATCGCCTGATGACCGACTGAGAGAAGAGGCGGCAAGACCCCGGGCCGGGCAGCGCCTTCCCGCCTCGACGCTTCCGCCGCCCCGCCGCCATGCTCCTCAAACTGCTCCGCGCTTTCGCCCGGCCTGCGGCCGCGCCCGTCGAGCTCGTCCCGGTGTCGGAGCTGCCCCCCGATGCCGATCGCGCGGTCGTCGACGCGCTGCATGCGACCCACGCCGTTCTGGCGCGGGACCCGGTCCGTGCCGCGGCGCTTCTGGAGCGCGCGTGTGCACGGCGCCCGCACGACGCGCTGGCCCACGCGCTGCACGGCGCGTTCCTCGAGCGGGCGGGGCTCCCGGACGCGGCGGACGGCGCGTTCGAGAAGGCACGACGGATCGACGCGCTGCACCCGGTCGAGGCCGGGGTCGGGCACCACTTCTTCGCGCGCGGCATCGTCCATATCAACGCCGGCGATCCGGCGCCGGCAGAGGTCTGCCTGCAGCTCGCCCTTCGCCTGCTGCCGCAGGCCGCCACTCCGCTCGAGATGCTCGGGCTCGCCAGCTACCTGTCGGGCGACGTCGACAGCACGCGCGCGTACTTCGACCGGGCGCTCGCGGTCGCGACGCCGGCCGAGCGTGGCGCGCTGGAGATCAACCGGCTGATCGACACCTTGCCGCAGGTCGGCCTCGGGTCCGGCGCGCTCGCCGCGGCGCGCGCGGCGTTCGAGATCGAGCTCGACCGGCTGCTCGCGCGGCCGCCGGCGATCGCGGATCCGCTCGCCGCGGTCCACCGCACGCCCTTCTTCCTCTGCTATCAGGGGCGCGACGATCGCGCCGCGAACGCGAGGCTCGCGCAACTGTTTCTCGCTGCGTCGCCGGGGCTCGCGTACGTGTCGCCGAACGCGACGCGCGCTCGGCCGGCCAGCCGCAAGCCGACCGTCGGGTTCGTGTCCCGCCACCTCGGGCGCCACTCCGTCGGCGCCTGGTACCGGGAGCTCGTGCGGCTCGTCATCGAGTCGGATCGCTTTGACGCGGTGCTCTTCGTGCCCGGCGACGAGGTGGACGAGCGGCTGAAGGCCGCCGCCGCGGCCCGCGGCGCGTTCGTTCCGCTCGGCCGGACGCTCGAAGAGGCGCGTGCCGGCATCGAGGCGCGGCGTCCCGACGTCCTGATCCACACCGACGTCGGGATGCACCCGCTGTCGTACTTCCTCGCGTTCAGCCGGCTCGCGCCGGTGCAGGCGCTGCTCGCCGGCCATCCCTGCACGTCCGGCATCCCGTCGATCGACTACTACGTGAGCAACGCGTTCCAGGAACCTGAAGATGCGCAGGTGCATTACACCGAGCGGCTCGTGCGGCTGCCGCGGATCGCGGTCTACGTCGAGCCCACTGCGCCGCCCGCCGAGCCGCTCACGCGCCCGGCGCTCGGCTGGAGCGAGGACACGCGCTACTACTTGTGCCCGATGATGCTGCAGAAGATGCACCCCGACTTCGACCAGGCGCTCGCCGAGCTGCTGCGGCGCGACCCGCAGGGCGAGGTGGTGCTGTTCGCCGACCGCGCGCGGCCGCTCTGGCAGGCGTCGCTCGAGGCGCGGTTCGCCGCGACGATGCCGGACGTCGCCGACCGCATCGGGTTCCGCGGCTTCGCGCCGACGCGCGAGTTTCTCAGCGTTCTCCTCGCCGCCGACTGCGTGCTCGACCCGTTCCATTTCTCCGGCGGCGTGACGACCTATATCGCTCTCTCCCTCGGCGTACCGGTCGTGACCCTGCCGGGCGAGCTCTTCCGCAGCCGGATGACTGCCGGGATGTACCGGCAGGCGGGCATCTCCGACTGCATCGCCCGCTCGCCGGAGCACTTCGTGGAGCTCGCGCTCGCGCTCGCCGCCGATCCGGCGGCGCGGGCCGGGCTGCGGGCGAGGATCGTCGCGGCGCATCCGGCGCTGTTCGCGACCCGGGAGGCCTTCGACGCGCTCGCCGCGTGGATCGACGACGTGGGCCGGAGTGGGGCGTAGACGCGTCGGTGCCGGCCGCCGCGGGGTACGGAGGAAACGGTTCACGCGGGCACGATCGACGGCCGGGCCGGCGGTCCCGGCGGCGGTTATGATTCCGGCATGCTCCGCACCCTGCTGAGGAACGTCTTCCCCGCGCGTACCGACCCGCCCGCGCGCGGTCCGGATTCCCCCGGGTTCGCGCGGGAGGTGGCGCAGCACTTCGCGACTGCAGAGACGCACCTGCGCGCCGGGCGGCCCGCGGAGGCCGCCGCGGCGTGCCGGGCGCTGCTCGAGATCGCGCCGAACTACTGGTCGGCGCACGACCTGCTCGCGTCGATCGAGCTGCCGGGCGAGAATTACCTCGCCGTGCTCGAGCGGATCCATGCCCATCTGCGGCCGCGCACGTACCTCGAGATCGGGGTGGCGCGCGGCGAGTCGCTCCGCCTGGTCGGCCCCGGAACGCGGGCGATCGGCGTGGACCCGGCACCCGGCGCCGCGCTCGCGCCGGGGCCGAACGCACGCGTCGTCACCGCGACCAGCGACGAGTTCTTCGCCGCGCACGACGTCCGTGCGGAGCTCGGCGGCCTGCCGGTCGATCTCGCCTTCATCGACGGCATGCACCACTTCGAGTTCGCACTGCGCGACTTCATGAACGTCGAGGCGGTGTGCGCGCCGTCCGCGACGATCCTGATCCACGACGCCTACCCGATCGACGAGCGCACCGCCGCGCGCGAGCGGATGACCGAGTTCTGGAGCGGCGACATCTGGCGGCTCGTCCTGCTCCTGCGTGCGCACCGTCCCGACCTCGCCGTGCACACCGTCGCCACCCCGCCCACCGGCCTGGCAGTGGTGCGCAACCTCGATCCGGCGTCGCAGCGCATCCGCGGCCGGTTCGACGCGCTCGTGGCCGAGTTTCTCGCCGTGGACTTCGGCACGCTTGCCGCCGGCAAGGCGGATCGCCTGGCGCTCGTGCCGAACGACTGGGCGCAGATCCGCGCGCTGCTCGACGCGCCGCCATCCGCCGTCCGATGACACGGCGGCGGCGCCCCAGGGATACGGCATGCTCGGACGATTGCTGAAGGGCCTCGCGCCGGCGACGCCGCCGCAGGGGGCGACGCGAGCGGCTGCGACGCCCGACCCCGGCCGCAGGGCCGTGCTCAACGTCGGCGGCAACAGCAAGGCGATTCCGATCCCGCCGCACTACGCCGGCTGGGACCACCTGCTGCTCGACATCGATCCGCGCGGCGGCGCCGAGATCGTCTGCGACGCCCGCGAGATGCGCGACCTCGCCGCGGCGCAGTTCGACGCGGTGTACTGCTCGCACAACCTTGAGCACTATTGCCGTCACGAGGTGCCGAAGGTGCTGGCGGGCCTCCGGCACGTGCTCAAGGATGCCGGGTTCGCCGAGATCCGCGTCCCCGACCTGCCGGCGGTCTTCCGCAGGATGCTCGACGACGGACTCGATCTCGAGGACGCGTTGTACGAAGCGCCGGTCGGCCCGATCCAGGTGATCGACGTGATCTACGGCTGGAGCCCCGAGATCGAGAAGAGCGGCAACGACTTCTTCGCGCACAAGACCGGCTTCAGCCAGAAGTCGCTGTGCGGTCAATTGCTCGCGGCCGGCTTCGCCGAGGTCTGGAACGCCCCGGCCTTCGCCCCGTACGAGCTGCGTGCGCTCGCCTTCAAGGGCGCGTCGACCTCGGACCAGCGCCGGCTGCTAAGGATCCCGCTGGATGCACCGGGCGCGGCGGGCGGCTGACGAGCGCGACGCCCGCCATGCTGTCTGCCCTGTTGAGGAAGCTCGTCAAGCGCGACGCGGCCCCGCCCCGGCCGCAGTTCACCGACGTCTACCGGCTCTATGCCGAAGGCCGGCTGGACGAGGCTGAGCAGGCCTGCGCGGGCCTCGACAACGCCCGCGCGGATACCGACTATCTGCTCGGGCTCATCGCCGAGGCGCGCGGCGACGTCGCCCTGGCGGCGGAGCGCTTCAGCGCGGCGGTACGCGGGCGCCCGGAGGAGTCGACCTTCCACTTCAGCCTCGGCGAGGCGCTCGCCAGGTTGCAACGGCACGAGGCCGCGGCGGAAGAGTTCGAGCGCTTCGTCGCGCTCGCCGCCCCGGACGATCCGCGCTGCGTGAGGGCGAGGCTGCTGGCCGCGGACTGCCGGGCGGAGCTCGGCGACGACGCCGGCGCCGGGCTGTGGTACGAGCGTGCGGCGTCGGCCGCCGCCGATCCGGCGGGACTGACGCAGGTCGTCTTCGCGCTGCGCGACGCGGAGCGCGTCGCGGCGGCGCGCGAGGTGCAGTCGCGGGCAATCGGCGCGCGGCCCGATCTCGGCTCGCGCATCCGGCGCGCGCTGCTCATCCCTGCGGTCTACGACTCGCGCGAGGAGATCGCCGCCGTCCGCCGGCGCTTCTCGGATGAGCTGGACGAGCTGCTGCAGCACCCGCCCGCCCCGGTCGCCGATCCGGACTCGGCGGTCGGGACGATGCCCTTCTACCTCGCCTATCACAACGCCGAGAACCGTGACCTGCTGCGCAAGCTGTGCGCGGTCATGCGCCGCCTGTACCGCGCGACGACGGAACCGCACGCGCTCGCGCCGGCGACGGGCAGGCTGCGCGTCGGTTTTGTCTCGACGTACTTCTACAGGCACTCCGCCGGACGCGTCACGATCGGGCTGATCCGCGACCTGCCGCGCGACCGGTTCGAGGTGCACGTGTTCGCGATCGAGCCGGCGAACGACGCGATGCGGGGCGAGTACGAGCGCGCCGCCGACCACTATCGTGCGCTGCCGCGCGTACTGGAAGAGGTGCGCGCCGCGATCGCGGCCGCCAGGCTCGACGTCCTCGTCTTCGCCGACCTCGGCATGCATCCCACCACGTATTTCCTCGCGCTCTGTCGCCTGGCGCCGGTGCAGGTCGCGTGGTGGGGGCACTCGGAGACGAGCGGCGTCGACACCGTCGACTACTACCTGTCGGCGGATGGGGTCGAGATCGAATCGGCCCAGGACCACTACAGCGAGGTGCTGGTGCGCCCGAAGGCGTTCTTCCTGCCCGGGTTCGACCGTTCGACGGTCGCCGCGCCGGCAGCGAAAGAGTCGCTCGGCCTGTCGGCGGCGCGCACGTTCTACGCCTGCCTGCAGACGCCGTTCAAGATCCATCCGGACATGGACGCGGTGCTCGCCGCGATCCTCGAGCGCGACCCGCGTGCGGAGATCGCGTTGCTCGGTAAGCGCGCCCTGCGCGAGCGGCTCTGCCGGCGATTCGCGCGCACGATCGGGGCGGAGGCGTCGCGGATCCGCTTCCTCCCGAACATGCCACACGACCGGTACATCGCTACGCTCGCGGCGGCCGACGTCGTCCTCGACCCGCTCTATTTCGGCGGATGCAATTCCTCCGGCGAGGCGCTCGGGCTCGGGGTACCGGTGGTCACGCTGCCGGGGACGCACCTCTTCGGCCGGTTCACGCTCGGCATGTACCGGGAGATGGGGCTCGGCGACTGCGTGGTCGCCTCGACCGGTGAGTACGTCGATCGGGCGGTGCAGATCGCGACTGAGCGCGATCGTCGCGAGCAGCTTGCCCGGGAGATCGGCGAGCGGAGCGCCGTGCTCTTCGACCGCAAGGACCTGACGCTCGCGTTCGCCGAGTTCCTGGAGGCCGCAGTACGCGACGGGCGGCAGCATCCGGCCGCGACGGAGGCCTGAGGTGGCCGATGCGCCGGTGCGTCAGCGCTTCGCGGTCGAGACCCGCGACGGGCGGCTCGAGCTCGAGATGACGGTCCGGCCCGGCACCTCCGACGTGAGCGCGCTTGACCAGGTCTACGGCGGCGGCAGCTACGATCTGCGCAAACTGCGGCGCTACGCGCAGATCGCCGCGCACTACCGGGACGCGGTGGCCCGCGGCCGCACGCCGCTCGTCCTCGATCTCGGCGCGAACATTGGCGCCGCCGCGCACTATTTCGCGAAGGCGTGGCCGGCCGGGCACGTCGTGGCCCTGGAGCCGGCTGCCGACAACTTCCAGCTGCTGTTCGAGAACACCCAGGATCTGGACAACGTCACCGTGATGCACGCCGGGATTGCGAGCGTCCCGGGCTGGTTGCGCATCGCCAACGAGAGCGCGGAGAAGTGGGCCTACCGCACCGAGCCGGCCGAGGCACATGCGACGCAGGCGGTGCACGCGGTAACGGTGCGCCATCTGCTGGACGAGTTCCCCGGCGACAAGGGCTACGAGCCGTTCATCGTCAAGATCGACATCGAGGGCGCCGAATCCGATCTGTTCGCGGCGGACACCGACTGGATCGACCGGTTTCCGGTGCTCATCATCGAGCTCCACGACTGGCTCTACTGCGGCCAGGCCGGCTCCGCGTCGTTCCTTCGCGCCATCGCCCCTCGCAACCGCGACTTCGTGCTCGGCGGCGAGAACGTCTTCTCGATCGCGAATCCGACCTAGCCGAGGCC
>Ga0187894_10006747_pt1 | contig 11112 bp, 8 predicted proteins | sample GBC1701081metaG_FD_136650 | JGI IMG/M metagenome (GOLD analysis project Ga0187894, IMG submission 136650) | White microbial mat communities from a lava cave in the Kipuka Kanohina Cave System on the Island of Hawaii, USA - GBC170108-1 metaG ...
AATGCAGGCGGGCCCCCCGGTTGAGGTTAAAATTGCCTGTGACGCATCCATGCCGCGCACATCTTCGGGCGAGGTTTCGCGGCGCACCAGGATAACCGCTTCGCCTTTTGCCGCCTGCGCTTCCGCTTCCTGTGGCGTGAAGACCACTTTACCCGCCGCCGCGCCCGGGCTGGCATTAACGCCTTTGGTCAATACTTCAAGCGTCGCTTTCGGGTCAATCATCTTGTGCAATAACTGGTCGAGGTCATTTGCCGGAACGCGCAGCAACGCTTCCTGCTCGCTAATCAAGCCTTCGCGCACCATCTCAACGGCAACCCTTACGGCGGCGGGACCCGTGCGTTTGCCATTGCGCGTCTGCAACATCCAGAGTGTGCCGCGCTCAATGGTAAATTCGAGGTCTTGCATATCGCGGTAATGTTTTTCGAGGCGGTCAGCAACCGCGATGAACTGTTCGTAGATGTCCGGCATATCCTCTTTCAACTGACTGATATGGCTAGTTTTGCGAATCCCGGCGACAACATCTTCGCCCTGTGCGTTTGCCAGATAATCGCCGTAGAGACTCTTTTCGCCGGTTGCCGGGTCGCGGGTGAAGGCGACGCCCGTGCCGGAGTCGTTGCCCATGTTGCCAAAGACCATCGTAACGACATTGACGGCAGTGCCGAGATTATCGGGTATCTTTTCGCGGCGACGATAAGCGATGGCGCGGTCACCATTCCACGAACGAAAGACCGCTTTGACCGATTCTTCCAGTTGCAAAAAAGGATTGGTCGGAAAGTCTTTGCCGGTCTCTTTTTTGACGATGGATTTGAAGGTTTTACAAATCTCTTTCAAGGCTTTGGTGTTCAAATCGGTGTCGAGCGTAGCTTTGGCTTTCTTCTTGGCAGATTCAAAGGCGTGTTCAAAGAGTTCCGCGTCTACGCCTAAAACGATTTTGCCGAACATCTGAATAAAGCGACGATAAGCGTCATACGCGAAACGCTCGTTTGAGGTCAGCTTTGCCAGCCCTTTCAAGGTGTCTTCATTCAAGCCTAAATTCAGTACCGTATCCATCATACCGGGCATTGAGAACTTCGCGCCGGAACGCACCGACACAAGCAGCGGATTGTTGACATCGCCGAATTTCTTGCCAGTGGCTTTTTCGACTTCCCGCAAAGCCCGAAGCGCCTGTTCCCACATCTCTTCGGGGAACTGTTCGCCGCTTTCATAATATGCATTACAGGCTTCGGTGGTGATGGTAAAGCCGGGTGGTACGGGAAGCCCTGCATTGGTCATTTCGGCAAGTCCCGCGCCTTTGCCGCCGAGCAAATCTTTCATCGTGCCTTGCCCGTCGGCTGTGCCATTCGCAAACAGATAAACATACTTGGTTGCCATTGATAATCTCCATTCTTGACAAGAGAAGATAGTCGCTTCTCCGGTGAATTTGTAGTGCAATAAAAACTAAACTTTATCGAATATCGCCGCACGGGTTGTCAAGTGGTCAGAAGTTTGGACAGGTTTCGCGGGCAATGAAAAGAGGAAGTTATCCTTATGGTTTTGACGCCCGCCGCCGTTTTGTCTAAAGTCAAACTCCGCAGACTTCGATGAATTCTTGTACCCGCACCAAATAATCAAGTCAGCGAGCCGTAGAGCCATTGGTAACAGCAAAGTATTGGAGCAATCTGATGCCAGCCATTCCTCACATTTTGATTGCCTGCGCGAAGCGGCTTTTCGCTTTCGGGGTTTTCCTGCTTGCCATCTTTTCTTATGCGCCCAATGCTCTGGCGCAATATCAATTTGACACCTGGACGACAGAGAACGGGCTGCCGCAAAACTCTGTCAACGATATTCTGCAAACCCGCGACGGCTATTTGTGGCTGGCAACTTTCGGCGGCTTAGTTCGTTTCGACGGTGTGCGATTCGTCGTTTTCGACCGAAGCATCGAAGGCATCAAAAGCCAGCGCATCAAGGCTTTGTATGAAGATAAGAAAGGCACGCTTTGGGCTGTCACCGAAGAAGGAATGTTGATTCGCTACCGCGACGGAAAGTTCACAACCTTTGCTCCTGACGCTAGATTGCCCACCGAAGAAGCATTCAGAATTGACGAGGATGATGAAGGCAATCTGTGGATTACCGGACGCGGAATGGTCATCAAATTCGATGGCGAGCATTTCGTCAACTACCAACGCGGAGATTTCGCGCCTGACGTGAATGATTATTACAGAAGATACAAAATATGGTGGAAACAAGATTCCACAGGGTTGCATTGCTTTGTCAAAGGACGATTACAGACTTCCTCGCTTCCAGATTTATCAAACATTCAAATTATCGGAGTCAGTGCAGACATCTACGGCAACCTTTGGATTGAAACCAAAGGTGAGGGCGTAGTTAAATTGGCGAATGGGCAACTCAAACGCTACACCGTTCGAGAAGGCTTGCCGAGCAATAACCTCAGCGGCATCTTTCTCGAAGACCGCAAAGGCAATCTCTGGCTTGCCGTTCACGAAGGTAGCTCGTTATACCGCATCAGAGACGGCAAATATGAATTAACTCGCACATTCCCGCCTTTCTCGCTCGCTATGTTCTACGAAGACCGCGAGGGTGCTGTCTGGATTGGCACATCCACAGGGCTTTATCGAATACGCGAATCGGCTATAACCCTCTACACCGAACGCCAAGGGCTTTCTTTGAATTGGGCATACTCGATTTTTCAAGACCGGGCGGGCGCAATCTGGATAGGCACTTGGGGCGGCGGTTTGAACAAGTATGAAAATGGTCGCTTCACCCGCTACGGCAAGGCAGAAGGCTTGCCTTCAAACAATATCACGTGCAACTACGAAGACAAGTCCGGGAGGTTGTGGGTCGGCGCGAATGGCGGAGTCAGTTATTTCGAGAATGGTCGCTTCAAGCCCTACAATGACGAGCGTGGCTTCCTCAAACGTGATATTTGGGCGATTCACGAAGACCGCGCCAGTAATCTCTGGCTCGGCACAGACCAAGGGTTAGTGAAACTGCAAGATGGCAATTTCACCGAATACACCACGAAAGACGGTTTGCCATACAATGTGATTCGCTCCTTGTTTGAAGACCGTGCAGGTACGCTTTGGATAGGCACAGATCAAGGACTCACGCGCTTGAAAGATGGCGTGTTTACGAGTTATACGGAGCGCGACGGATTTATCGGCAATCAAGTGCGAGCTATCCATGAAGACAGCGATGGCATTTTGTGGATAGGCACTTATGACGGCGGACTCTATCGCTTCAAAGATGACCGGCTGACGCGCTACACCACCAAAGAAGGGTTGCATGACAACGGCGTGTTTCAGATTCTCGAAGATGACACGGGCAATCTCTGGATGGGCTGTAATCGCGGCGTCTATCGCGTCAGCCGTCAGGAGTTGAACGATTTTGCTGAAGGCAAGAGCCGCTCAATCACCTCAGTCGCTTACGGCACCAAAGATGGGTTGGCGACTTTGGAGTGCAACGGCGGTCGTCAACCATCAGGCTTGAAGACAAAAGACGGCAAGCTGCTGTTTCCGACAATGGGCGGCGTTGCTGTAATAGACCTGAAAGCTCTTCAAATCCAGAGCCAGCCGCCGCCCGTCATCATTGAAGAGTTCCGCCTGAACAACGAAGCGGTTGACTTTTCAGGCAGCGTAGAAATTCCGCCAGACAAAGACAACTTTGAGATTCGCTACACCGCGCCAAGCTTCAGCAAACCTGAGCAAGTCAGATTCAAATACCGGCTCGTCGGGCTTGACAAAGATTGGATTGACGCCGGCGACCGGCGAATTGCCAACTATAACCAGATTCCCTCGGGGCGCTACCAATTTGTCGTCATTGCTGCCAACAGTGATGGCGTATGGAACACCGAAGGCAAGACGATTGAAATTGTCATCATCCCGCCCTTTTATTGGCGCTGGTGGTTTGTGGCGCTTGCCGCGATTTTTCTGCTGGCAACGCCGCTCCTCCTTTACAGAAGCTATAGCAAACGTCGCTTGCAGCGCGTCGAAAATGAGAAGTCGGCGCAAGAGGCTTTTTCGAGAAAGCTGATTGAATCGCAGGAGTCGGAACGCAAGCGCATCGCCAGCGAGTTGCACGATGATTTAGGGCAGAAGTTATTGATGATTAGAAACTGGGCGCAAGTCATGTTGAGCAAGAAACTGGCGGATGAGGGAATGAGAAAGAGATTGACAGAGATTTCCGACACCAGCCTGCAATCGCTTGACGAAGTGCGCCGCATCGCCCATCATCTGCGACCTCACTTGATAGATAGTCTCGGATTGACTCAAGCCATCAACGTCATGTTGAACCAGGTCGCCGATTCGTCGGGCATCCGCTTTGATTGCGAAGTGAAGCCGATTGACAATCTCTTTTCGGAAGAAGGCGAGATCAATGTCTATCGTATTGTGCAAGAGTGTCTGAATAACATCGTCAAGCATTCCAGCGCGACAACGGTGAGGGTCACTATAAAGAAGAGCTTGCACGCGGTTGTCATCGAAATCGAAGACAACGGGCGAGGCTTTGATGTGCAAGCCAGTAGCCTAAAAGGGCTAGGTTTGAACGACATAACGGAGCGTGTGCGAATTCTTAAAGGCAGACAGCGGATTGATTCGGTTCCCGGAAGAGGGACAAAGATAACTGCAAAGTTAAATTTGCAAGGAGGGCGCGATGAACAGTGAAATACGAATTGTAATCGCCGACGATTACCCGGTGGTGCGAAGAGGCTTGCGCGAAACCATCGAAGAAGATGGCGATTTGCAAGTTATTGCCGAAGCCAGTGATGGCAAAACGGCGCTTGAGCAAATCGTCAACCTCCAGCCGCACATAGCGATTCTGGATGTAAGGATGCCGGAGATGAGCGGCTTCGAGGTCGTTCGCAAAATGCGAGAAGCCAGCTTGAAGGTAGCTGTTATCTTCCTGACGATGTACAACGACGAAGCGACCTTTCGCGCCGCCTGGGATATGAATATCGAAGGCTTCGTGAGCAAAGAGAGCGCCTTGACGGAGATTGTCGCCAGTATCAAAATGGTAGCATCCGGGCAATCCTACATCAGCCCTTCGCTGTTAAAGTACCTGAGAAAACGGTCCACAGAGGCGGCGAAACTAACAGAGCAGTTTCCTTTGCTGAAGAAGCTGACGGAAAGGGAGATTGAAATCCTGCGAATGATTGGCGAAGGCATGACGAGCAGCCAGATCGGTAAGGCGATGGGCATTCATCCACGCACGGTTGACAATCACCGCACCAACATCAGCCAAAAGCTCGAACTGCACGGCACCCACGCGCTCGTGAAATTCGCCATTGAACACAAAAACGACCTTCCTTGAGTTATCCTAAAAATAGCAAGGGAGAAGCGGAGCAAAAGTGAAGCAATGACTTTGCCACCAGTGCGTTCTCTTTCTTTATTTCTTCTTTCCGCTTTCGCGTATGTAAAGGCACAGAGAAAAAAGCGCGGCTTCATACTCTCCTGTGAATCCTGTAAATCCTGTCTCAATACCAGTGTGAATACACACAGAAAAAAGTGCGTATTCACACAGGCACAAACCGGAAACCCCTCTATTCAAATCCAACGCCGAATCCTGCATACTGCGGCTGGACGGAAGCAATGAAAGTTTTAGTTGTAGATGATAGCCGCGAAATGCGGCAAACCATCCGCAGCCTGCTCGATGACAGCAGCGAGATTTACGAATGCAGCGACGGCTCGGAGGTCTTGCGTGAGTACGCCAAAGTGCTGCCCGACTGGGTGTTGATGGACATTAAGATGAAGCGAATGAACGGCATCGCCGCGACCAGAGAATTGCTAGCCAAGTACCCGGATGCTCGCGTCGTGATGCTAACCCAATACGGCGACAAAGAGTTGCGAGAAGCCGCAAGACAAGCCGGGGCAAGCGATTACGTCTGCAAAGAGAATTTGCTCGACGTGCGAACTATTCTTTCTGCTGTTTCAAAATAGGGCTTTTCAGAAGGGAAATAAGAGCGGTTGAAAAAATGCCACGCCGCTTCTCACCGAGGGGTGTGATATGAATGCTAGTTTTCAAGCCCAACTGCTTTCAATGCTTATTATTTTTCCTTTCCTAATTATGCTGTTGGTTGGGACAGGGCAAAAATCGCTGACCTCAAATCCTTTGATTTTTATGGTGGCGTTCATTGTTCACTCAATGCTAGCCAATGCCATTGATAAAAGGATTAAAAGAAAGTGAGAACCTAATTATGAAGTTATTACACCGATTGATAATGAGCCTGTTTCTTCTTGTCCTTACTGCCGAAGCTCAGACGAATCGCTTTAATAGCACACAAGGTTTTTCCTTCGAGTATCCGCAAAAATGGGTTGTCGCTACAAAAGAGCAACAAATTGCAGCTTCGAGCGAACTTAAATCAGCTTTCAAGCAACTCGGCGACATAAACTTTGACCGCATCGCGGCAGTGGTTTTCAACCCTGCTGACGACGGGTTTATCGAAAGCGTCAATGTGGTGATAACGCAGGGAAGCATCCCTGTCAATGAGGATTCCAGACAGAAACATATTCAAGCCGTGACAGAGCAGTTGCGAAATGCTGGCGTAAAAGTGACCGATATAAAAAGTGAACTTACTCGATTCGGCGAGCATCAAGCACTTTCGCTGCAACAGACGCTCAATGACCCTAGTGGGAACGGTTTGATTCGCCAATGGCAAATAGCGATGCCCGGAAGGAATCAGACCTACATCATCACAGCTACAGCGAGAGTGGAGAATTTTCCGACTTACGAAGCGAGCTTTAAGAAAATATTTGAAAGTTTTGAGGTGGATGGAGGAAGTCTTGGCTTTTGGCATGGACTGCCTGGATGGGTGCAAAATGCTCTCATTGGCGCTGGGATAGGAGCGCTCATTGGTATGCTCGGTAGTCTATTCAAAAAAATGAGTCAGAGCCTAAATGAAGACTAAAGTGTGATGCCAGGTAGTCCGTCATATTAAATCGGCATTTCCAAAATCCAGAATCGTGATTAGCACAAACTCTAATCAACGTCAGGCTAACAAGTAGATGCCGTTTACTTATGGGAGGAACAATATGTGGGAATGTCAAGAATGTGGGAAGGAGAATCGAGACGACCGAATAGATTGTTTCCACTGTGGCACGGCAAAGTCTGGGGTTCCGCTTTCTGTTAATAACGCACTTGATGATGTTAGACAAGTGACTGAACAGCCAATGCTGCCTGTCAGCCCACCATCTCATTTTCAAGATGCATCTTCTATTTCCATCGTTAATAACAATATGCCGCTGAGTAAGATTCTGTTTTCGTTCAAGGGGCGAATTTCCCGAGGAACATATTGGGTTGTGCAGGTCAGCATGATAATGCTGGGGTTTATCCTCGGAATGGTCATCGGCTCTCTGATGACCATCGGTAAAGGCAATCAAGATGGTGAAACGGCAGGCATAATAGGAATCATCTTCTTTATTCTGATTGCTATCATCAGCTTTTGGGTTGGACTTGCCGTTGGGGTGAAGCGATGGCATGACCTCGATGTTTCGGGTTGGGCGGTTTTGACAATGATACCTTACATTGGACCAATTGCCCTTGGTTGTATTAAGGGTACAACGGGACCCAACAAATACGGTCCAGATCCGTTATAGATAGGGGGATAAGTATGTTACGCAGACTAATATCATCCTTGTTTGTGCTTTTTATTTCAGCAACTGTTTCTACAGCGGATGATGCTAAGGATTTGCGAAAAGCTGCTGAGAAGTGCGACAAGGCGAAAGTAGATCGCCTTTTGGATAAGGGAGTTAAGATGAATGCCGCAAATGACCAAGGTGTGAACGCCCTCATGCTGGCGGCGGGAAAAGGTTGCGCTGAAGTTGTGCAAGCCTTGTTGGATACGGGTGCTGATGTGGCAGTTAAAGACAAGAATGGTTTGACTGCGGCAATGCTGGCGGAACGGAATGGTTTTGCTGATATTGTTAAGCTCCTCAACAACCCAAGGTCTAGTCCGACGGAAGAGAATGCTAGTGAGCTTCCTTGTTCAAGTATAAAAATGGAGTCGGGTGAAAAGAGCAAGCAGGAACGCTTTTTCTCTGCCTCAGAAAAGCGTGTTAAGGAAGTTGTTATAGATGCAATGTCAGCAATTGGATTCATTGTCAAAAAAGATGAGGGACAAAAACTGGAAGCGTACCGCAAGTATCCTGAGTTAGGCGGCGGTGGCGCAGGCGGCGAAACGCTTAAACTCAATATTGAAACTGTCGAGCAATCCGGTTCGCGTGTCGTTCGTGTGACTGGTGAAACGAAAAAGGGATTTGTCGGGCGGCTTCGCAAACACAATTGGACGGACACGGTGCTAGACCAGGCGGAATGTTTGCTTGCTCTTTTCGGTCCTCGTACCGATGAAGAAATTCTTGCCGAAACCTCATCCCCGTCCATTAACATCACAGAGCAATCTGTACAACAAGTTACTTTGCCCGATGCCACTGCTATCAAAATCAGACTTCGTCGTTATCTCTCGGCAAATGAGGTCAAGGAAGGAAAGCGTTTTGCATTCCAAGTCATGGAGGATGTTATGGTTGACGGGCTTACGGTAATTAGAAAAGAGGCGATTGGCTGGGGACAGGTCACTAATGCCGAAAAATCAAAAATTTTTGATCGCGCAGCGAAACTCAATTTCGCCATTGATTATGTTAAGGCTGTGAATGGACAAAATATCCCTGTGCGGGATTATCACGAAGGAATGAGTGGCACCAGCAAGGGTAAGACAGCAACAAAAACAGTCGCCGTCGGTGCCTTGCAGGGCGGTATAGGAATCTTAGGAATGGCCCTGACCAAGGGAAAGAATGTCGGCATCCGCGCTGGTACAGAATTCATCGTCTTCAGCAATAGCGACCAAAATCTGAAATTGAAAGCCGACAAATAAAGGAGTGTATAATGCCCCACGATTTGAGAAAAACAATGCAATCTCTCTTTCTGTTTGCTTTGCTAGCCATTGTTTCTTTTGAAACTGTCAATGCTCAAAGGCTAAAGCCAAAACAAAAACCTTCCCAGAGCCAGCCTAATCAAACGCCGCAGAGTGACTCCGGCAAGGCAATGGCTGAAATTATTAGCGCAAACGCAAACTTACACGAATCACCGAATGCCTCAAGCAAAATCATCCGCAAAGTTACGCTCACCGAGAAGCTTGTTCTGAGCAACAGCCAACCTGTCGGCGCGTGGTACAAAGTGCTGGATACAAAAACAGGACGAGAAGGTTGGCTACATGGAAATACGTTTAAAATTGCTTCCACTCAGAGCGAATCGGAGCGAACAAACGGCAAACAATCGCCTTCCTCTTCCCGTGTAGAGATGACTAAAATTGGTAAGCTGCCAGACAAATTTCTTGGCGAGTGGGTAGATAAGGAAGCTGAATCCCACACTCTTCTCATTACAAGTGATACCATCGAATGGAATCGAGAGTCTGAGAAGGATATCATCAAAGCTGATCGTTACCGGCTAGAAGAGGCAGGGCAAAAAATAATATTCACTTACACACACGTCTATATGAGAAGGACTATCGTTGATGAACGTCGAGCCTCAATCGAGGTTGCTATTATTCAGAGTGGTGACGACCTCATTCTTACGACTAAGGGATTCAAAGTAAATCTAGATTATGGAGTTTTTGTCTCCCCTGGGGCGACCTACACATTTCGTAAGCTGAAATGATTTTGCTGCGCGGAACGAAGCTGCCCACTTGGTCAGTACCCTCTTTGCTAAACGCAACCGCATCAATGGGGCGACTGCCAATTGATAAAAGAAGAGTGCCTGTCAAAAAACCTCTCCAGCTTACGAAACTCTCTAAACTCTCTAAACTTTGAACTAGACTCGCGGGACGCTGAACCGTTACGATTATGCCTCACTTCAACTTTGCGAGGAAAAGAGATGAAAAGAGTCGTCGTGCGTCATACTGCCCTGTTACTGATTTTGCTGTTGGTTACTGCCCCTTTTATTCCAGCACAAAATAATCGGGCAGCCAAATCAACCGCCCCTGCCTTTAACCTGACGATTGATAACATCATGCGCGGCAACGAACTGACCGGCTATGAACCGCGAGCCGTGCGCTGGTCGGGCGATAAAATCTATTTTCAATGGAAACAGTACAACGATTCCCGCGACCGCGATTTCGATACTTATGTGATTACCAGCAACGGCACGGGACTGAAAAAACTTTCGGAAACGGAAGCGAAACTTGCGCCGCCAACTTTCGGCGACGACTCGAAAAATAAACACTCGACCGTCTTTGTCGAAGATGGCGATGTCTTTATCTATGACCACACAACGGGCGAGCGGCGGCAGGTTACCAGCACCACAGATATTGAATCGAACGCCCGTTTCACCCGCGACCAGAAGAGCGTCTATTTCACTCGTGCCAGCAATCTCTATGTCCTGTCTCTGGAAAACGGTTCGCTGATGCAGATGACCAATATCCCCGCGCCCGGTGCAGCCGCTCCGAGCGCAACACCGCAACGCGGCGGCGGTGGCGCAACGGCGCAGGGCAGCGCCCAGAAAGGCGCTGATAGTCAGGAATATCTGAAAAAGGAAGAGCGCGAACTTCTCGATATTATCAAACGTCGCGCTGAACGTCGGCAAGCAGAGGAAGAACGCCGCAAACGCACCAATCCGCGCAAACCATTTCAACTTGCGCCGACGCAAACCGTAACTGCTTTGCAACTCGCGCCAGATGGCAAATCAGTGATTGCTGCGGTTAGCGAACAGGGCGCGGGAGCGCGTACCACTATCGTTCCCAACTACGTTACCGAATCGTCTTATACTGAGGACATACCGAGCCGCAATAATGTTGGCGATACGCAGTCGAAGACCCGCCTTGCCATTTTGGATGTCACGACGGGCGACGCGAAATGGGTTGAACACGGACAGAAACAGGTGACAACCGTTGCCGAAGACAAAGGCGACGAGACCACGGAACAAGGCGACGGCAAAGCCAGCGAACGGCGCGACGGCGGCGTTGAAAACCGCACCGAAGAAGGGAAATTGGCAACCCGCAACGGCAAGGCAGAAGCCCGCGACCGCGACGTTCAATTGTTACAACCAGTTTGGTCAGAAGATGGTACAAAAGCGATATTGCAAGCGCGGGCAGCGGATAATAAAGATCGCTGGATTCTGGCGCTCGATGTGGCG
>Ga0187894_10006748_pt1 | contig 11109 bp, 12 predicted proteins | sample GBC1701081metaG_FD_136650 | JGI IMG/M metagenome (GOLD analysis project Ga0187894, IMG submission 136650) | White microbial mat communities from a lava cave in the Kipuka Kanohina Cave System on the Island of Hawaii, USA - GBC170108-1 metaG ...
CGAAACGCCGAGCGTCGTCATCCCCATCTGCTTTGCGACAATCGCTTCTGGCACGGTGGACATCCCGACCGCGTCGGCGCCCAGGATGCGCATCATCCGTATCTCGGCGGGCGTTTCGTAATTCGGCCCCTGCAAGGCCATGTAGACGCCTTCGCGCAGGCTCAATCCGATCTCGGCCGCAGCCTCTTTTGCGACGCGCCGGTACTCACGCGAATAGACTTCGGTCATATCTGGAAAACGTTCGCCAAGTCGTTTGTCGTGTTTGCCCCGCAGCGGGCTGATCATCATCAGGTTGATGTGATCGCTGATGAGCATCAGGTCGCCCTGCTTGAAGTCCGGGTTGACAGCGCCGGCGGCGTTGGTCAACACGAGCTTCTTCAACCCCATCGCCCCGAACGTGCGTATCGGAAGCGTGACCTCATCCAACGAGTATCCTTCGTAATAATGAAACCTTCCCTGCATCACAGCGACATTGATTGCCGCCGAGGGAAGTTTACCGACAACCAGCCGCCCCGAATGGCCCTCGACAGTCGAACGCTCAAAATCGGGAATCTCCTCATAAGGAACGACGACCTCGTCTTCCAGCGTTTCAGCGAAGGCGCCAAGCCCGGATCCGAGCACGACCGCCACATCAATATCTCTCGTGATTCGTTCACGAATGTGCCGCGCGGATGTTTGCGCGCGGTCGAAAATAGAACCTGTCATCCTCTACTCCTTCACATACGCCACACCCAATGCTTTCGGCGGCGTCGCGCGTCCGATCAACCCAGCCAACACCACCATCGTCAGAACATACGGAATCATTTGAATGAACTGGTTGGGAATATTGACTGTGCCCTGCATGCGAATCGCAATCGCCTCGGCGAAACCGAAGAAGAGACAGGCCACGAGCGCGCCGACCGGATCCCATTTGCCGAAGATCAGCGCGGCCAATGCGATGAATCCGCGTCCGGCGGTCATGTTGCGCGTGAAGAGCGAATTCTGGCCGATGGACAGATAGGCGCCGCCGAGCGCGGCCAGCGCGCCTGAAATCAATACCCCCGCGTAACGCATCCTGTTGACGCTGACTCCCGCCGTGTCCGCCGCCTCCGGATTTTCGCCAACGGCGCGCAGCCGCAATCCGAACCGCGTCCGGTAAATCAAGTAACCCGTCACTGCGACGAGAATGAAAGCGAGGTAAACCAGCGGCTTTTGATTGAATATCGAGGCGAGCGCCGGCGAGGTTTGTGGGTCGAAGACCGGCAGGTCGGGCAATGTCTGATCGCGCGGCAATTGCGGCGTCGCCCCGGTTGATTCAAAGAACGCGCCGGACAGCAACGCAGGCGCGCCAAGAAACAGAAGGTTTATCGCAGTCCCGCTGACAACCTGATCGGCGCGGTAACTGATCGTCGCCACGGCCTGCAGCGCGGCGACCAGCAATCCCGCGATCACCGCCGCCAGGAGGCCGATCCAAGGGTTGTGAGTGAAGGCTGTGACGACCGCGGCGGTGAACGCCCCGGCCAGCATCATCCCTTCGAGCGCGATGTTGATCACGCCGCCGCGCTCGGAATAGAGTCCGCCGAGCGCCGCCAGGATCAACGGCGTCGAGAGCCTGATCGTCGAGGCGACCAGCGTGTAGTTGAAAATGTCTCTAAACATTTTTCGCCAACGCGGGAATGAACCGTGTCAACTGGCCACGAAACAGCGCCTCCATCGCGACAAACAAAATAATGGTCGCTTGAAGCACCTGCACCAAATCTTTCGAGACACGATCGGTGAAGATATCCACGAACAACCCGCCGCGATTAAGCGCGCCGAACAGCAACGCCGCCAGCACGACGCCCACGGGATGATTGCGTCCGAGCAGCGCCACCGCGATACCCGCGAAACCGTAGCCCGGCGAGAAATCGTGATAGTAACGGTAACGATAACCGAGCACCTCATTGACGCCGACCATTCCCGCCAATGCGCCCGACAACGCCATCGCCAGCACGATCTGTTTCCGCACGCTGACGCCGCCGTATTCCGCCGCCGAAGGGTTTGAACCGACGGCGCGAATCTCATACCCCCATTTCGTCCGCCACAAAAAGATCCAGACTAAAAACGCCGTGAGCAGAGCCAGCAGGAATGAGATGTTCAGAGGGATGCGCTGCGGGAAGTTGACGCCGAGCGGCGAGAGTAAAGTTGCGAAACGCGCAATCTGCGCCTGATCGGTGATGGGCACGGTCTGCATAATCGGATCGCCTTGCTCTTTGTAAAACTGCTGCGTCAAGTAACTGATCAGACCGACTGCGATGAAGTTCATCATGATCGTGTTGATCACTTCGTGCGAACCGAAACGTGCTTTGAGCGCTCCGGGAATCGCTCCCCATATCGCTCCGGCCACCATCGCGGCGATTATCGCCATCGGAATCAAAACGAATCCGGGAAATTTTCCGAAAGTTATTCCGACCCAGGCGGCGGCGAACGCGCCCACGTATAGCTGCCCTTCCGCCCCGATGTTCAGCAATCCGCATTTGAAGGTCAACGCGACAGCCAGACCAGTGAAGATCAGCGGCGTCGCCTGAAAGAGCGTATACCCCCAGTTGTCAAACGTGAAATTGCCCAACGCGTCGAACAGCCCGAATGCGCTCGAGATCAGCAGACGATAAACTTTTACGGGGCTGTCTCCTATGGCGAGAACGATTACGCCTCCGATGACGAATGCCGCCACAACGGCAATAAGCGGAAAGAGCAATTCACGTATAAGAGTTTTCATTTCCAAGCTAATCGAAGGTGGACCGCGCGCGCAGACGCGCCGACGTTACAGCTTTAATCTCCTCATTCTGTGACTGATGTTACCAGGCGAAATGGATGCGGCAGAGAAGTATCACGCGTTACAAGAAGGCGTCAAGGCTGTGGCTATCTTTCTATAGTTCGCAACGCAGATCATTGAGGCATGAAAAAAGCGAGCCGCAGATGGCTCGCCTTTCCTCAACTACCTTGTTAAAACTGTTTCAGTTGTCCTGTCCCTCTCCGGCCGCCTGCCTTGCCCTTGACGCCGGGGCTGACAGCGCCGCCCGCTTCGTCAGCATCCGGTTGTAATAGTCGAAAACATACTCTTTCATATCGCCGTACCCAAACCTCGAATAGAACTTAAAGTCCTTCATCTCATCATAGGCGCGCCTGGCATTCCATCCATCCATCTCCATTCTGTAAATCGCGAGCAGCACGCCGGTTCGGTGACGGCCTCCAGCGCAATGAACGAAGACCGGCCAGTTGCTTTCGTCATTAACCAGTTGCAGAAATTGATTCGATTCCGTCGTCGTCGGCGGGCGTTTTGCATTCAGCCGGATGTTGATGTACTGCAATCCGGCGCCTTCGGCCGAACGGCGCGCATACCTTTCCGGGTCTTCACGCAAATCTATGACTGTTTTGATTCCAATCGCGGCCAGTTCCCTATATTCATCATCATCCGGCTGCCCTCCGCGATAAATGTGATCATTCACTTTGCCGAAGTTTTTTACATCACACTCCTCAACAACGCCCCGCTTATCTTTTCTCCCATCAAACGCGGCGCTGGCAATATTAGCCAGCGAAAGAGCCAGAGCAAATACCGCGCCCGCAGCAATAGCGCGCTTGAATAGGGCATACTTTACCCTAGACGCAGAAATACCTCGCAACTTCATCGTATACCTCTTCGAGTTATAAATTCTTCGGGATGCGTTTGGGGAGCAACTAAAGCCTAAACGCTTCTTGCTCAAATACTGGAAGGCGCCCGCCGAAAGGCGTTACACCGTAATGCGCCCTTCGGGCCCTCGGGATTGGATTGTTTATTGATTAATCGAGTCAGCAATTTGATTCTCAGTCTGCCCGTTGTTCAGATCGCGATAGTAATCGAAGACAAACTGTTTCATGGCCTTATGACCCCACCGTGTGTAGAAGTCATACTCTTTCATTTCTCCGTAAGCACGGTTTATATCCCAGCCCTGAACCGTCATGCGAAAGACGGCGGTCATCGCGCCAGTTCGATGGCGTCCACCCGCGCAATGCACGTAAACCGGCCAATTCTCTTTGTCATTTACCAATATCAGGAATTTCGATGTGGCGTCGGGCGATGGATACTCCTTATCGCTCATCGGCAGGTTGATATATTTCATTCTGGCCTGTTCGGCCAATGTCTTCGCATAATCTTTCGGGTCGTGGCGCAAATCAATGATCGTTTTCACCCCGATGGCCGCAAGCTGATTGTACTCGGCCCCCTTCGGCTGCGCGCCTCGATAGTAGAATTCCGTCACTTTGCCAAAGTTATCAACTTCAACCGCGGCTTCACTCGTTCTGGAATTCGACGTGGCCCTTTCGTTTGATCGCGCGTAAGAGATTACGCCCAGAGCAAACGCCACTGAAATGGCGACAAGCGAGACGCGCACTTTCGCGTAAAAGACTTTCGTTACTGGCGAAGAAACTGGTCGAAGCTTATCGAGCTTATTATTTCCACTCATCTAGCTAGTCCCGTTGAGAACGCCTACCGCTTCGAGATCTCTGTTACGCAGTAGGGTTGAGTCTTCTATATTTTTCTTCAGCTCGTTATTGCTCGATCACGAACGTGATCGTTCTTAATTTAAGGGCGACGCTATGGATGATACGCATCAAGGGGCGGGTTGTCCAGCGGAATTCAAAATTCTGGAAAATTCATTTTTTTGGATGCGAGTTATCTAAATTTTAGAGTGCGAAGGCTTTGCCTAGGTGGTAAGAGTTAAGGATTGCGCGAATTGATGCTACTGATGGCGCTGTCGGCTGCGATGACCAGGTAGGGGTCATTCGACAGCGTGGCGTCTCGCAAAGCCTCGATTACTTTCGCATCCTGGCGCGTCGCTATTCGTCCAAGCGCCCGCGCGGCTTCGCGGCGGACTTCCTGTGATCTATCGCGGGTTAACGCCTCGATCAGCGAGTCAATCGAATCACGCCCGCCGATCCGGCCAAGCCCGCGAGCCGCCTGGCCGCGGGCAAACGCGTCTTCGTCTTTTCCGCTCCGCCGCAACACTTCGGTCAACGCCTGCGCGGACGTCGGATCGCCATTCTCAGCCAGAGCGTAAGCAGCCGCAGCTCGCAACTCATTTTTTTTGTCCTTGAGAAAGGGGATTAGCGACGTCGTGACTTGCGGTTGAGGATAACGAGCCAGCGCGTAGATGATCGCCTTACGCACCGCAACCTCTCGCTCAGTTCCGAGCGCGGCAATCAGAGCCTGGGCAGCCCTGCCAGCGCTTTGGCCGCTGCTTTGATTCCCACCCACAATTTCCAGCGCCCTGGCTGCCAGAGCGCGAACTACCGGGGATGAGTCTTGTTGAAGAGAATTGCCGAGAGCGGTTATGACAGGTGGTTCAACCGGCTCAGTCGCGGCGCCCCGGAGAGCGCCGATTCGAGTAATTGCGTCAATGCGTTGCTCTTCATCACCTGAAGCCAGCCGCGACAGCAATTCTTGCCGTAATTGATTCGCCTGCCGATCTGTTTCCTGCCCCCGGATGTCGGCAAACAGCAACGATAGAAACAGTAGGGGCACGATCAAAAACATCTGCCGGAAGAGACTCCCAGCGGATCTCTGCGGCAACCACAATCTGTTTTCGTTCATTATCTGCGTTCGTGTTATCGAAGTTGTCGGCCTCCCCCCATAAACTAGCGGTAACGTTGAGTTGGCGCTTTACCCTCCACTCTTCTACGAACAGACTCCCATTCAAACACCTGTCGCGCGCGGCGATTTTCGCGAGCCGCGCTCAGCAATATCAATAACTCGTCTTCAGATGTTTGAGCGATTATTTCAGGGATGGAATCGCTGGGTCCGCCTTTTTCTAAAGTCGTGGCGTACTTGAGGATTTCTCCGATTTCGTTCTCGGAGAAATTATTCAGTTTTGAGAGAAGTTTTTCGCGGTTGGTTAGTCGCTTGCTCATATTGCCTCCTTAAAGACAAGCGACTACTTACGGGGAGATGTTGTGATCAGCTACATCGCTTGCCGTGCTTTTTTGTCGCGCCCAAAATGCGCGCTTGCATCCTGATCATATCGAAGGAAAATCATTACCTCTTTAACCGAAATGATTGAAACTTTAACCGTCAAGAGATCACTGCAATTGGCTGATCAACAAGTGTTGAGTAATCAGCAATTGCCGCTTCGATGCAACGAAGCGGATCATATTACGGCGCCTTTGCGAAAGCAAGGCGCCATTCTTTAGATTGACGCATTGAGTACGTCGTTTTACTCTACTCACTGCGCGACACCCACTGTGCCACGAGGATATGCCCCGAAGTTGCGCTGTTCCGAGCGTAAAGACCTAAGCAATCCATAAACTAGAGGAGAACAACCTGGGTAATGAACAAACCAAACTATCTATACGGAATCATAGGCCTGCTGGCCGGATTGCTCATCGGCTATATCGGGACCAATTCTATCAACCAGAGCCACCGCCCTGCCGATAAACCTGTAGCGACATCAGACACGCTGCCGCCGGATCATCCTCCTACCGGGGCTACCGGGGCTACCGGGGCAACCGGGGCAACCGGCAATTCGTCCGGCGCCGCATCAGGCGGAGATCCGCAAGCGGATGTGATGGCCGTCATTGAGCAGGCGCGCAAGGATCCCGCCAACTTCGACGCGCAGATGCGGGCTGCGGACTTGTTCAAGCAAATCAACCGCCCCGCAGGCGCGCTGGAATTTTACGAACGCGCATTTAACGCGCGCCCAAAAGATTTCAAATTGCTTGTCGCCCTGGGTGACACCAATTTCGACCTGAAACGCTACGAGGAATCCGAACGCTGGTATCAGCTCGCGCTGAAACAGAACCCCAATGACGCGACCGTGCGGATGGATTTGGGATTGAGTTTCTATTTTCGATCCCCACGCGACCTGGACAACGCCATCGCCTCTTTCCGAGACGCGTTGAAAGTTGATCCGCGCCACGAAAAAGCGTTGCAGAATCTCACTCAGGCTTTAATTGACAAGGGCGAAAGGGCGACGGCTGGCGAGTCACTGAAGCGGCTCGAACAGATCAATCCCAACAATCAGGCAATCGCTCAACTACGTTCTCAATTGCAGTAGTGAAATTCCGAATCGTACCAAGCTCTACGGATGGTCGGGTTCAATTGCTGACCACCTATCTGATCAACGACACGCTGGCGATCGACGCCGGCGCGATCGCGATTGGCTTGAGTCATCAAGAGCAGCTTCGCATTCGCTCAATCATCGTCACACACGCGCATCTCGATCACATCTTCTCGCTCCCGCTCTACCTGACCAACTTGTTCGAGGAGATACGCGAGCCGATCAATCTTTACGCGACTCAATCGGATTTCGATGCGCTACAGCAATATATATTCAACCACCGAGTGTGGATCCCGCTGGATGCGATGAAGAACGCCGACGTCAATCTGATCACTTTTCAACCGATCAAATCGGGCGAGGGTTTCTTTACGGAAGGGCTGAACGTAACTCCGGTTCAGGTCACGCACACAGTTCTGACCCATGGGTTGATCGTGGAAGATGACAGGAGCGCGCTGCTCTTCACTTCCGACACGGGCGCGACCGAACTCATCTGGCAGGTGGCGAATGAGTCCGACAAGCTGCGCGCCATCTTCATAGACCTTTCGTTCCCCAACCGCATGACGGAGCTTGCGCGCGTGTCGCAACACCATTCGCCCGCAACGCTGCTCGAAGAGATGTCGAAGATGAAGCCTGACACCCCAATCTACGCCGTGCACGTCAAAGCGGCTTATCGCGAACAGGTCATCGAGGAGATTGAGTCGCTGAATAATCCTCGCATCGTCGTGGCCGAAGTCGGGCGCGAATACGAATTCTGAATTGGTGGTTGGTGGTTGGTGGTTGGTGGTTGGTTACGAGCGTTATTTCATCACAACCAACCGCCAGCCGCCAACCACCAACCACCAACCACCAACACCTATGCCGAGTTTTTACGTTCAGACAGGAAATAACCGGAATTACACTTTCGACATAGACAAGCCGGAGATCACCATCGGCCGTGAGCTGAAGAACGATATGATTCTTGATGATCCGCGCGTTTCGCGTTATCACTCCGTGGCGCGCAAAACCGCGGAAGGCGTCACGTTCCGCGATCTGGATAGCGGCAACGGCGTCTTCGTCAACGGCCATCGCATCTCGCCCAACATTGATTTCAAGCTCACGGACAACGATCAAATCAAGCTCGGCTCCTGCACGCTCACTTTTCAGAACGTTGACCCCCTGCGCACGCAGTTCACTCCCGATTCATTCCGCGAGGTCATGCAGAAGACTCCCAACGATCTGCTGGTGACTTCGGCGCTGTCGTCTTACACCAGGCCGGAGGACGTGCCGGCGCTCATCTATCGCCAGGAGTTGGAGAAGAAAGGACGGATTTTGCGCCTTTTTTACGATCTGAGTCTCAAACTCAGCTCCGTCTTTTCGCTCGATGAAATCTACCAGCAAGCGTTTGAGATACTCTTCTCGGTCACGCCGGTCTCGCGCTGTTTCATCTTCCGCAAAAACGAGCAGGGCGAATTCGAGCAGGTCGCCGCGCGCGTGCGCGATGTGGGCGACACCGGCAAAACGCTTCCGATCAGTCAGACGATCTTCGCCAAAGTCGCGGGCGAGCGAGTCTCGGTGCTGCTCGAAGACGCCCAGCGCAGCGGCCAGGAATTCTCTTCGAAAAGCATTGTGGCGAATCACGTCCAATCAATTATGGCCTCGCCGATCATCGGCCCGCGCGGTTTGCTCGGAATCATTTACGCCGACCGTTACGACGTGCTCGAAAGCTTCGGCGCCGATGACCTCGATCTGCTCAACACCATTTCGGTTCACGCCGGCATAGCGATCAACACCGTCATCAATTACGAACGGTTGCAGAAACAAGCGCAGGCGCGATCGAGTTTCGAACGCTTCCTGCCGCGCCAGGTTGTGGATCAAATCCTGCGCTCGCCCGACGCCGTCAGGCTGGGAGGCGTGCGGCAAAAAGTGACGGCCCTTTTCGCCGACATCCGCAACTTCACCACTCTTTCCGAAACCAGGACGCCGGAGGTGATCGTCAACCTGCTCAACCAGTATTTCTCCACGGTCAGCGAGATCATCTTCAAACACGGCGGAACGCTCGATAAATATATCGGCGATGGGCTGATGGCGCTCTTCGGCGCGCCCTACGTCGGCGAGCTTGACGCCGTAAAGGCAGTCCGCGCGGCGGTGGAAATGCAGCGCACGATCAGCGCCTTTAACGAACGGCTGCGCGCGGAAAACCTGCCGCCAATCGAGATCGGCATCGGCATCAACACCGGCCAGGCCATTGTCGGATACATCGGCTCGGAAACCAGACTCGATTACACGGCCATCGGCGACACCATCAACACCGCGTCGAGGCTCGAAAGCCTGGCCCAGCCAGGCCAGATCGTGATCAGCGAAAATACCATGCAATCTCTCGACGAGACCTTCACGCTCAGGTCGCTTGGGACTGAAAGGTTGAAAGGCAAGAATGTGAATTTGAGGATCGCTGAGGTAGTGTGGCAATAACGGGAACCGATCTCAGAACCGAGCAACCGGATCATTGCAGGTTGAACAATTGTCGAATCCAATCAATCAGCTTCCTTGCGTGTGTCGCGTCAGCATCAAGATAACGCTTTGTGATGGCCAAGCCTACGCCCGCACCCAAAGGTGATTCCCTTGAGGGACAAGAAAACCGACGAAATCTTCCAACATCCCGGGAAGCCTGTTGTCAGGCATGAGCCAGATTCCGACGACAGGCATATCCTCTTGTTGAATAATTGAGCCATCAGGCAATGGATCACGCGGAACCGCCCGATACCCGGCTGTCATAAGAATATGTCGTAGAGAATCCCAACGGCTTTTTAAATTCGTATCAGCATCTACAACTATTCCGAGTCTTTCCAATTCGCTACCGCGGAGCTCTACAGATAGTGAGTCGAGCAAATTCGCAATTCCATCTTTGCTTTTAAAGTCTATGATCCCTTTCTGAATTCCGTGGTGGTGAAATAGATGGCCGAAGACATGCTCTTCGTTTTTACCTTCGACGAGGATCAAATTTTTGCTCGCTTTGCTCATCTTCCCTCCTGTAAGCGATAGGATCCAACGTCTAGCTTGTAAGAATTCTTTTGTTGACCAATGGATGTTTTGAGGACAGGCACCGTTTCGAGTCTATTAACGCTTTCAGCCCCCAGGCCAATAGTTAATGTTCTATTTTCCACCCCTCTGGGACCAATCTGAGCCACATATTGTTGATCTATATCGCTAATACGATGAAAAAGCTGTTTGGCCGAGCCGGCGTAATCTTCAATACCTACATCCTCTCCCAACGGCAGTCTTAGCTGAGGTGTGCGTTCCGGCCCTCGTCCTTCGTCTCTTGTCTCCAAAATCTTCCAAACAATCGCCGGATGCCCATGATTTGCATAGAGCCAGATGGCCTCCAATAGAGAAGACTTCCCAACATTGTTTTTGCCGACAACGAGATTCACTCTTCCCAGTCGTTCGATGCTCAAATGGTCGAACGCTCGGAATCTATGAATTTCGAGCGACTCAAGGAATAGAGGTTGCGCCATATTCTGATCCCTCCAACAAAAAGCCAATAGGCGTGGTGATATTATAAATCACCACGCCTATTCACACAGGCCAAGCTATTCCTCCTCTTCCTTCCTGACGCGCCCTTCAGCCACCGCCTGTTGCACAATCTTCTGCGACAGATGCGCCGGCACTTCGTCGTAGTGGGAGAACTCCATCGAGTAGGAACCGCGCGCCGAGGTGATCGAATTGAGCGATTGCGGGAAAGTCAACATCTCGGCCATCGGCACGATGGCTTTGACGATCTGGTTCATTCCCTTCGAATCCATGCCCTGAATTCTGCCTCGGCGTGAATTCAGCTCGCCCATAATGTCGCCGGAGCATTCCTGCGGGGCGACGACTTCGACGTGCATCACCGGTTCGAGCAACACCGGGTTGGCTTTCTCGACCATGCCTTTGAAAGCTTTGCGGCCGGCCATCTGGAACGAATGGTCGTCGGAATCCACCGTGTGGTAGGAGCCGTCAATCAGCTCGACCTTGAAATCCACCATCGGGTAGCCGGCGAGCGCCCCACGAACGGCTGAGTCCTTGATTCCCTTCTCGACCGCCG
>Ga0187894_10006749_pt1 | contig 11108 bp, 9 predicted proteins | sample GBC1701081metaG_FD_136650 | JGI IMG/M metagenome (GOLD analysis project Ga0187894, IMG submission 136650) | White microbial mat communities from a lava cave in the Kipuka Kanohina Cave System on the Island of Hawaii, USA - GBC170108-1 metaG ...
CGATCCGGCCGTAGCGCGCCCGCTTCATCGGCTCCGCGACGGCTCGCGTGCACAGGAACACCGTCTTGACGTTCGCGTCCACGAGGGCGTCCCACGAGGCGACGTCCTCCTCCGCCAATGTCGTGGCGCTGGCCGTTTCCGATGAGCCGCCGCCCGCGTTGTTGACGAGGATGTCGATGCGCCCCTGCCAGCCGAGCGCGGCCTGCGCCATCCGGGCGACCTCGTCCTCGCGGGCGAGGTCCGCTGTCACGGCCAGGCATTTGCCCCCGGTGGCCCGCGTCGCCTCCACCGTCCGCTCGGCCCCCGCCGCGTCCCGGTCCACGGCGACCACCGCCCCGCCCTCGCGCGCCAGGGCTCCGACGTAGAGGGCGCCGAGGCCCGCTCCGGCGCCGGTCACGATGGCGACGCGGCCGGTGAAGCGCGGCGTCCGACCCGGCACGCCGCCGCTCATGCGACTCGCGCCGGTGGGGGCGGCACCGTCACCCAGCCCCGGTCTGCGGAGGCGAGCACGGTCTCGGCCACCGCGAGCGCGCGCCAGCCGTCGTAGAAGTCCGGCGTCATCCGCGGCCCGCCGGCGACGGCGATGAGCAGGTCGCGGACCTGGAGGACGATGCTCTCCGCAAACCCGACGCCGAGGCCGGGAAACGGCAGCAGGGCGCCGTCGTCCTGCGCCGGCCCCATGAGGACGCGCCGGAAGCCCGCGGTCTCCGCGTCGTCGTCCAGGCAGAGCTGCACCTCGTTGGCCCGCTCGTAGTCGTACACGATCGACCCGCGACTGCCGTGGATCTCGAGCGCCAGGTGGTTCTTCCGCCCGGGCGCGCAGCGGGAGAGCTCGAACGTGCCGATCGCGCCTCCGACGAACCGACCGAGCACGTAGGCGCTGTCGTCGACGTCGACCGGTGCGGTCTCAGTCTCGCCGCGCACCGCCTCGAAGGCGCGCGACGTCGTCGCCACCGGGCGCTCCGCGATCCAGGTCGCCGTCGTCGCCGCGACTCGCTCGAGCTCGCCCACCAGGTGCCGAGCCAGATCGATCACGTGGCTGCCCACCCCGGCGAGCGCGCCGGCCCCCGCACCCGCGGCGGCGAACTTCCACGAGCGCGGCAGTCGCGCCTCGTTCCCCCAGTCCTGGAGGAACACCCCGCGGAACTGCCGCACCTCGCCGATGCGGCCCTCGCGGAGCAGCCGGGCGATGAACCGCACCGCGGGGACCTTGCGGTAGTTGAAGTTGACGGCATGCACGACGCCAGCTGTCGCCGCGGCCCGGTACATGCGCTCGGCCTCGGCGGCGGTGGCCGCCAGCGGCTTCTCGCAGAGCACGTGCTTGCCCGCCTCCACAGCCGCGATCGCCATCGGCGCGTGCAGGAAGTTGGGCGTGACGATGCTGACGAGGTCCACGTCCGGGCTCGCCACGACCTCCTTCCAGTCGGTAGTCCACGTCTCGAAGCCCAGCCGCGCGGCGGCCGTCTTCGCGAGCGCCTCATCGACGTCGGCCAGCAGGACGAGGCGGACTGGAGGAACCTCGGGACCGCAGTAGGTCCGCGCGCTCGCGTACGCAATGGCGTGCGCCCGCGCGATGCTCCCTGCACCGATCAGGCCGACGCGGACGGGAGGGTGCGCCGACATGGGGCGTTCACAGGCGTGGCTCGTGTGTCGCGCATGGCTGTCCCGTGGAGTCGGGTCGACAGCATACCATCGCCTCGAGTCGGGAGAACGCGCGCCTCAGGACGAGGAGGTCGACTTAGCAGTTGCTGGCGGCGGGTGTCGCCGTCCCCGCGCTCAGGGCTTCTCGTCGAGCAATCCGGCCGCGCGCAGCGCCTTCTTCTTGGCGCCGTCCAGGTCGTAGTGCTTGCGCGTCACGATCCGCTGCGCGTAGAGACCGCCGCCCGCCTGGATGTTCGTGACGAACTTCCACCCGCCGTACGCGTCGGCCGTGAGATCGCGGATGGCGTGGAACAGCCGCATCCGATACGCGCCGTCGACGCCCGAGGCGCCGGCCATGTACTTGCGCACGAGCGCCCCGACCTCGCTGTTCTCGAGATCGGCGATGGCCGGCGCCGTCAGCACCGAGCCGCCCGCGATGTCGTGCAGGTGCCGCACCATCTGGTTGTAGTTCGCCGCGCCCTGGTACTTGCCGGCATTCGTGTAGAGCTCGTCCGGGTAGGCCGCGCCGTCGGCGCCGAACCCGCAGTTGCTGATCGCCGCTTCCAGGGCCGCGCGCACGAGGGTCGCGTGGATGATCATCTCGGAGATCTTCTCGCGGATGTGCCCGACTCCCGCGAGCCCGTTCGCCTCCGCGATGAGCTGGGCAAAGCCGACGAGCTGGTCCGCCTCCTCGGCGAGAAACGACAGCCCGCCGAGGCGCTCCCACAGTCCCAGGGCATGAGCGAACACCCCGGCGTGCTGCACCTCGCCGTCGAGGAAGACGCGCTCCGCCGGCACGAACACGTCGTCGAGAATCACGAAGCCCTCCGGGCAACTGTTCCGCGCCGAGATCGGAAAGTCGCGCGTGTCGGCGTGCCGGGGCGCGTAGCTCGTGTTCACGATCTTCACGCCGGGCGCGCTCACGGGCACGGCGCAGGCGATCGCGTACGGCTCCTCGCCCGGCTTCATGGACTTCGTGGGGATCACCATCAGCTCGTGGCCGAGACACGCCCCCGAGATGTGGAGCTTGGCCCCGCGGACGACGACGCCGTCCGGCCGGCGCTCGACGACCCGCGTGTACGCGTCCGGGTCCGCCTGCTTGCCGGGCGGCAGGCTCCGGTCGCCCTTCGCGTCGGTGATGCACTCGGTCACCCGCAGGTCACGCGCCTGGATTCCGGCGACGTACGCATGGACGCGCTCGGCGTAGCGCGCGTCGCCGACGCGATTGGCCGCGGTGGTCAGCGTCATGATCGACTGGTACGTCACGTGAGCCACGAGGTCCGCCTCGTGGAGCAGCGGCAGGCGCGCCTTCAGCTCCGCCGCCGACCGCGCGACGCTCATCAGCGGGCTCTCTGCGTCGGGCGCGGTGGAGTGAAACCGGTCGTAGCACCTCGCCACGACGTCCACGGCCGGGCCCAGGATCGGGTGGCCGGGCAGGTCCTTCACCCGCTCGCCTTCGAAGAAGATGGACCGGCCGTCGTCGAGCGATGCCCGGTACTGCGCGCCAGTCATCATCCTGACATTCCTCCCTGTGGATCGGCGGATCAGGCGTTCGACGCTCGTTCCCCCGACGTGCCCGACCTCACGGCGACGTTGCTCCTCGACCCGGCCCACCGCAGCCGCGGAGATGATCGAGGAGCAGGGACGCGACCTGCTCGGGCGCCTCGTCCGTTGCGAAATGACCCACGCCGGGCAGAACCTCGAAACGGTAGGTGCCGGTCACGTAGTCGGCGGTCCAGCGGGCGGCCTCGGCGCCGACGGTCGCATCGGCGTCGCCCCACACGTACAACGTGGGCACCGACACCAGTCCCGCCTCCATGCGCCCGAGGTTCCCTGCAGCCGCCCGGTACCAAGCGACGGCGGCCTCGAGGGCGGCCGGGTTGTCCAGGACCGAAAGGTACTCGTCGACCGACGCCGACGGAACGCCCTGATCGTGCAGAGTGCGGCGCAGGCGCCGAGCGCCGTCCGCCAACAGCAGAGAAACCGTCTGCGGATCAAGAAACGCCCGGTGGTGCCGGGACCGGTGCTGTTGACCGCCGGCATCCAGGCGGAGGGCTCTTCGGAACGCGTGAGGATGCGGGCGCGACAACACGGTCAGGCTGCGCAGCCGCTCGGGGTGCTGCGCGGCCACCATCCAGGCGACCGCTCCGCCCCAATCGTGCCCGACGAGGTGGAACGGGCGTGGCTGGTCGCCGTCAGGAAGTGCCGAACCGCCGCTGTTTGCTCCCGCGGCGGCGAGCGCCAGGGCGTCGGCCACGAGGACGTCGATGCCGTAGTTGGAGAGCTCGCTCGGGTCCGGGCGGGCGCCCGGCGAGTAGCCCCGCTGATCGGGCGCGACGACCCGGTAGCCGGCGGCGGCCAATGACGGCACCTGCTGGCGCCACGTGTGGCGCGTCTGGGGGAAGCCGTGCAGTAGCAGCACGACCTCGCCTTCGGTCGGGCCTTCCACCCACGCCGTGTAGGTGCCGGCTGGCCCGCGGACCTCGGTCACCGCTTGCATGGTGTCGACCGCGAGTGCCTCGCGAGCTCGCCCTGGTGCGGCGCGCTCCACCATGACGTACGTCGTGTCATCGGTCTCCTGACACGACTCGTCCAGATCTCCCTCGATCTCCCGGGAAACGCATGAGCGGCATGATACTACGCGGATGTGGCGGCGGGCTGTGCGCTGCCGCGCGCGGCCCCCGACAGCCTGCAGTTCATCGAGCGCTTCCGTCGGCGATGTGACTTCGGGCCGCACGGCCCGCGTGGTGGCGCGTTGACAGCGGGGCCGGCCGCCCCTAGGCTGCGCGTACATGGCCAGGCTCACGCGGCTCGAGCGAAGCATCGCGGGGAAGGTCGCCGTCGTCACGGGCGCTGCCAGCGGAATGGGCCGCGCCACCGCGCATCTCTTCGCCGACGAGGGGGCGCGAATTGCCGTCATCGACCGCGACGCCGACGGCGCGCGCCGCGTCGCCGACGAGATCGTCAAGGCCGGCGGTACGGCACACGCGTGGGACCTGGACGTCAGCGATGACGTGCGGCTCTCCACAACCGTAGACGCCATCGCGGATCGGTTCGGCGGAATCGACATCCTCGTGAACAACGCCGGTGTGAGCGGGCGTGTCCCCATCGATGCCGAGGGCTACGAAGCGGCGTGGGCGCGAACGCTCGCCATCAACTTGACGGCGCAGGCCAGTCTCATCCGCGCCTGCCTGCCGCATCTGCTGCGGCGCGGCGCCGGCCGCATCGTCAACATCGCCTCCACCGAAGGACTCGGCGCCACGCCCGAGATCAGCCCCTACACCGCGAGCAAGCACGGCGTGATCGGCCTCACGCGATCCCTCGCCGTCGAGCTGGGACGCCGTGGCGTCACCGTGAACTGTATCTGTCCCGGCCCCATCCACACCGGGCTCACCGCCCACATTCCCGACGACGCGAAAGCAAAGTTCGCGCGGCGGCGCGTGCCGATCGGACGATACGGCGACCCGGAAGAGGTGGCGCACATGACCCTGAGCCTGGTGCTGCCGGCCGCGTCCTACATCAACGGCGCGGTCGTCGTCGTCGACGGCGGCATGCTCGCCCAGAACACCTGAGCGCATGGAGCCAAGGCTCGTACGGTTCGAGGGATTCGGGAGCATCCACCTCGTCGCGGACGTGTGGGGCGACGATCGGGACTGGCCGGTTCTGCTGATGCACGGGGGCGGCCAGACCCGTCACGCGTGGGGCAGCACGGCGCAAGCGCTCGCGACCCAGGGCTGGCGGGCCGTCTCCCTCGATCTGCGCGGGCACGGCGATAGCGAATGGGCGCTCAACGGCGACTACTCGTTCACGGCGTATGGGGCAGATTGCGTGGCCGTGGTCGATCAGCTCGGCCGCCCGCCCGTGATGGTCGGTGCCTCGCTGGGAGGCATCACGGCAATGCTCGCCGAGGGGAACTCCGACCGCGTCGTCTCGAGCGGGCTCGTGATCGTCGACGTCACGCATCGCGCCAATCCCGCCGGCGTGCAACGGATTCGCGACTTCATGCGCTCCGGCATCGACGGCTTCGCGACGCTCGACGAGGCGGCGGATGCCATCGCGGCATACACGCCGCATCGCCCGCGACGCGTGAACCCGGCCGGGCTGATGAAGGTGCTGCGTCAGAGGCGGGACGGGCGCTGGTACTGGCACTGGGACCCGAGATTTCTCGACCACGGGCGGACGGAGATCCCCCGCCGGGAGTTCGAGCCGCTGCTCGAGGCGGCGATCCGGAACATCGCCGTTCCCACATTGCTCGTGCGCGGGAAGCTGAGCGACGTGGTCACCGAGGAGGGCGTGCAGGAGTTCCTGCGGCAGATTCCCGGCTCGAAGCTGGTCGACGTGGGCGGCGCCGCTCACATGGTGGCAGGGGACAAGAACGACGCGTTCTCCCAGGCGGTCATCGATTTCCTGGAACGCGACGTCCGCCCCACGCTACTGCGCTGAGACGGGACACGCCGGATCGACCTAGCCCAGGAGCGTGACGACGCCGGTGGCGAGGTCATAGTAGGCCGCAACCACCTTGAGCCGTCCCTGCTTGACGGCGCCGGCAACCACCGGCGAGGTGTCCTGCAGGAGGCGCGCCTGGATCCGGGCGTTGGCCCGGATGGCGGTGTCGAGATTCGGCCCCGCCTGGTCTACGGCCGGCCGGATGTGGCGATACAGCACGCTGATCTGCCCGGGCACCTCCTTGCCTGCGATCGCAGCGCTGACCGCCCCGCACGACCCGTGGCCGAGCACCATGACGACGCGGGTCCCGAGGACCGCCACGCCGTACTCGAGGCTCCCGATGATCTCGGGCGTGACGACGTTGCCCGCCACCCGCGCGACGAACACGTGCCCGATCGTCTGGTCGAAGGCGATCTCGACGGGCACCCGGGAGTCCGCGCACGAGAGCACGGCCGCGAACGGCTCCTGCTTCTCGGCCGTCTTCTGCTTGAGGATCTGGAGGTCCTCCTTGAACGAGGTCAGCTTCCCGGCCGCAAAGCGGGCGTTGCCGTCCATCAGCCGCTTCAGGGCATCGTCGGGACCGAGACTGGTCTGGGCGGTCGCGCTCGGGACCCGTCCCGTCCACGACGCGATACCCAGCGTGGTGGCGAGAGCCGCCGCCAACGAGCGTTCGAGCACGACTCGACGCGACACGTTGCCTGTGTTCTCCATGTCATTCTCCGTTGGGGCTTCCGGACCTCCCCACAGCGTTTGCGCCTTCACGGCACGAGCGCGAGGAACAGGAACGCCGCGAAGATCACCAGATGCACAGCCCCCAGCATCATGTGCGTGCGACCGGTGCCCAGCGTGACGGCAGTCACCAGGAACGTCATCGCGAGCATTGCGAGACCCTTGGGTTCCAGTCCGAGAACCAGCGGCAACCCGAACGCATGCGCCGCCAGCACCACGACCGGAACGGTGAGCCCGATGGACGCGAGCGCAGAGCCGACGGCGAGATTCATGCTCGACTGAAGGCGATTCGCCCGGGCCGCGCGCGTGGCGGCCCACGTCTCTGGCAGCAGGACCAGCATTGCGATCACGATCCCGACGACGTCCCTGGGCGCACCGGCCGCGTCGACCGTACGCTCGATCGTGGGCGAGAGCATCTTGGCAAGACCCACGACCGCCACCAGTGAGACGACGAGCAATCCGAAGCTCGCCCCTGCTTGGCGAAGGGTCGGCGGCTCGGCGTGCGCCTGCGGGTTGGCCGCGTCCGTGGCCGGAATGAAGTAGTCCCGATGGCGGACCGTTTGAATGAAGACGAAGATCATCCAGAGCGCCGCCGACGTCACCGCCACGAACGCGAGTTGCAGGCCGCTATACGTCCCGCGCGGCGTGCTCGTCGTGAACACCGGGAGGACGAGCGTGAATGCCGACATCACGATGAGCGCGGCGAGCCCCGCGCCGGCTCCTTCCACGCGGAAGGTCTGCTCGTGGTGCGCGAGACCTCCGACCAGGAGGCAGATGCCAATGACGCCGTTGCAGATGATCATCACCGCGGCGTAGATCGTCTCGCGCGGCAGGGTGGCCATCTGGTCGCCGCCCGAGAACATCATCGAGAGAATCAGCGAGGACTCGATGACGGTCACGGCCACGGCCAGGACCAGCGTCCCGAAGGGCTCGCCCACGCGATGCGCGACGACCTCGGCGTGGTGCACGGCTGCGATGACGGCCCCGACCAGGCTGATGCCGCATAGCACGGCCAGTACAGGGCCCACGCCGGCGACGATCGCCGCAACGAGGAGACCAAGCGACAACGCCGGTATGAGCCAGGCCCAGATCGGCATGCTGCATTCTAACGGGCCGCGCGCCCGCGAGGGGGCGGTTGATTACGTGTTCGTGGAGTCGACGGGGGTCCCGGAGCCGCCGGGCTTCGCGGAGCCTCACCGGGGCCGGCGGACGGTCCTCACCTTCCCGCTCGGTCCTCCTCCGCAGAAGAAGCGATCGCCGCCATCGGACTCGAGCCCCGACACGCCCACGCCGGGCGGCATCTCGACCCGTTCCAGGACGCCAGCCGGCCCCGTTTCAGGCCGATTGCCGAACGGGGCCGGCTCCCTGCGCGTCGGCTTACTGGCCGAGGAAGGACTTCACCATCGGGGCCACGACGCCCAGCTGCTCCAGCTGAGGCAGGTGCGCGGCACGGTCCACCGTCTCCACGCGCGCGCCGTTGATGCGCCGAGCGAACTCTCCGGCATAGACGGGCGGCACGAGCCCGTCCTGCTGACCCCAGACGATCAGGGTCGGCACCCGGACCCGGTGCAGTCGTTTCTTCAACCCCTTGTCGGGGATCGGCCACACGAACTTCCCCGTGCACGCGAGCGTCCAGGTGAGCTGGACGACGGCATCCACCTGTGCCTCGGGATCCTCCGGCAGCGCGAACGCCTGCTTGGCGATGGGCCCCTCCGGGTCTGCGCAGACCGCCTTCACGAGCACGTCGGGCGCCAGCGTCATCCAGTTCTGCACCGGCGTGTCGTCCCGCCAGAGGCCGATCGGGGAGATGAGCACGAGGCGGCTCACGCGCTTCCTGTGCGTCGCCGCGATCTCGGCAGCAACCATCGCGCCGAACGAGTGCCCGACCACCGCGGGCGCCTCGAGGCCGAGCTGGTCGAACAGATCGTCGTAGAAGAGGACCAGATCCCACAGGTCGTCGAGGACGTGGATCGCATCGGGATCGCCGCGCGTGGTGCCCGGGTGCTCCGGCGCGTACACCGTATGGGTCTGGGCGAGTGCGTCGAGGAACGGATCCCACGCGAGCCCGTACGCCCCGTGCAGGAACACGAGGGGCGGGCCCGCGCCGGCGGTCTTCACGTGGGCCTGGATGCGGCCGTCGACGACGCTCACCACGCGTTCGGTCGGCGGCGTCATGGCTCGACTCCCTGCGTCCGCGGCCCGCGCAGCTTGGCCGGCCACCAGTGGTTCTCCCACTTGTCGGTCCACACGTTGCGGAGATGCGGCATCACCTCGCGCGCGAACAGCTCGACGTTCTTCAGCGTCAGCTCGTGGGGCATCGAGCCGATGTGGAGCAGCACCATCAGGTTGCCGACGCGGAGCTTCTTGATCGCCTCCTCGAGCCGCTGCCGGACCGTGGTCGGGCTGCCGCCGATCACCAGCTCGTTCTCGACGAAATCCTTGTAGCCCCACTTCGCGCTCTTCTCGGTGATCTCGAGCTGCGTCTTCAGATATCCCTTCTTGAACGTGTTCTCGAGGCTCCGGTAGTCGAGGTAGCCCGGCGCGAAGAAGTACTCCGGCGCGATGTGCAGGCACTTCTTGTAGAAGTACTGGATGTGCGGGCCGTACTCCTCCTCCGCTCGCGCGTCGGTCTCCGAGACCACCACCAGCTGCAGGAACCCCGCGCGATAGGGATTCGCCTCCACGCCGCGCGCCGCGACGAAGTCCCAGAATCCGTCCATGACGCGCTTGCCGAGCGCGCTGCCCCAGTAGCTCAGATAGCAGTAGCAGTGGTCGTGCTTGGCCGAGAACTCCCAGGTGCTGAGGCTGCCGAGGCCTGGCACCCACACCGGCGGGTGCGGCTGCTGGATCGGCCGCGGCCACGGGTTCACCTTCGGCAGCTGGTAGTACTTGCCGTTCCACGCGAACACCTCGCGGGCCTGCCACGCCTTCAGCACGAGGTCGTGGCCCTCGTAGTAGCGGGGCCGCTGCTCCAGCGGCGACACCCCGTAGCAGAGGTTGCCGTCCATCGACGTGCCGAGCGGCATGCCGGCCACCAGCCGGCCCCCGCTGATGCAGTCGAGCATCGCGTACTCCTCGGCGATGCGGATCGGGGGGTTGGTGGTCGGCAGGGTCGAGCCCATCTGCACGATGGCCACGTCCATGCCGTTCGTGGCCCGGGCCAGCGCGGCGCCCATCAGATTCGGGCCCGGCATGAACCCGTACGCGTTCTGATGGTGCTCGTTCACGCAGATGCCGTCCAGGCCCATCCGGGCGGCGTGGATCAGCTCGTCCAGCGTCCAGTTGTAGTACTGGCCGACGCGCTCCGCGTCCGCCAGTTCCCACCACGGCGGATCGACCCACACCGAGTGGTAGCGCTGCTCGAAGTCGGCCGGCAGCTCGCGGTGGGGCATCAGGTGGAACATCGAGATCTTCATGGCCGGCCTCCCGTCGGCGCATCTCGGCGTCGCCCGAATGCCGTGCGGAGCGCTGCCGCCGCGTCCGCCATTCCCTGCTTGCCAGCGCTCAGCACGTTCCCCATGCTGAAGAACCCGTGGATCGTGCCGGCGTACCGAGTGAGGGCGACGTCGACGCTCGCCTCACGCAGCCCGGCCGCGTACGACTCGGCCTCGTCTCGCAGCGGATCGTACTCGGCGGTCATGACGAACGCCGCTGGCAGACTCCGGAGGCTCTTGGCGCGCAGTGGCGAGGCGAGCGATTCGTCGCCGTCGGCAGCCCGGCTCAGATAGTGGTTCCAGAACCACTCCATGCCGTCCTTCGTCAGGAAATAGCCGTCGGCGTTCTCGCGATACGAGACCGTGTCGAAGCGATGGTCGGTCACGGGGTAGATCAGCAGCTGGAAGACCAGAGACGGACCGCCGCGATCGCGGCTGAGCTGCGCCACCACCGCAGCCAGATTGCCGCCGGCGCTGTCACCACCGACCGCGATGCGCTCCGGGTCGCCGCCGATCTCCGCCGTGTGATCGGCCACCCATCGTGTGGCCGCGTAGCAGTCCTCCGGCGCGGCCGGAAACTTGTGCTCCGGGGCGAGCCGGTACTCGACCGATACGACGATGCAGCCCACCGCGTTCGTGAGTGCGCGACATGGGGCATCGTGCGTCTCCAGGGTGCCGATCACCCACCCGCCGCCGTGGAAGTACACGAGGATCGGGAACGGGCCGCGGCCGGCAGGCGTGTAGATGCGCACGCCGATCGAGCCTCCCGGGATGGTGATTCGGCGGTCCTCCACCTTCGCGACGGGCTCCCGGTCTCCCTTCGTGGTGAACAGGTCGATCATCAGCTGGCGCGCAGCG
>Ga0187894_10006750_pt1 | contig 11104 bp, 13 predicted proteins | sample GBC1701081metaG_FD_136650 | JGI IMG/M metagenome (GOLD analysis project Ga0187894, IMG submission 136650) | White microbial mat communities from a lava cave in the Kipuka Kanohina Cave System on the Island of Hawaii, USA - GBC170108-1 metaG ...
AGGATGCACGGCAGGTTATTGGCATCCGTCACCGCACCCTGTCCGAGCGCCTGCGCCGAGAGAATGATCGCCGCGACCAGGGGCAGGTTTTCAAGACAATTGATATGCGCATGGGACATGCGCGTGATGAACGGCGCGTCCTGCCAGGTTTGCGCGCCGCGCGTCCAGCTATTGGCCTTGGTCTTGCCGCTCAACACCGGGAAGGTGCGGTAATTCACCACGATAAAAACCAGCGCGATGGTCCAGGCGGTAAATCCGAGTAATGCACAAATTGACGGGCTCATGTCAGGCTCCTTTGGTTATTGGTTATGGTTTATGGGTAGCGGCACACTTTAACGAAATTACGTCTCGTTATTTACCCAGACGACGCATGCCCCTGTCCATTCCTTCAAGGGTCAAGGGGAACATGCGGTTACCCATGAGTTCCTGCGCGATCTGGATCGAGGGCGTGTATTCCCAGCGATTCTCGGGTTCCGGGTTGAGCCAGATCGCCTGCGAATAGGTATTCAGCAGGCGCCTGATCCAGACACTGCCGGCTTCTTCATTCCAGTGTTCCACGCTACCGCCCGGGTGCACGATCTCGTAGGGGCTCATGGTGGCATCGCCGACGAAAATCAGCTTGTAGTCATGCCCGTACTTGTGCATGACATCGAAAGTGGGCGTGCGCTCGCCATGCCGGCGGCGGTTATCCTTCCAGACATAGTCGTAAATGAAATTGTGGAAATAAAAATATTCCATGTGCTTGAACTCGGTCTTGGCCGCCGAGAACAGCTCTTCGCAGGTACGGATGTGGTCATCCATCGAGCCGCCGACATCGAAGAACAGCAGAACCTTCACCGCGTTGTGCCGCTCCGGCACCATCTTGATATCGAGCCAGCCGGCATTGCGCGCCGTCGAACGAATGGTGTCGTCGAGGTCGAGGATGTCCGGTGCGCCCTGGCGCGCGAACTTGCGCAGGCGGCGCAGCGCGAGCTACATGTTACGCGTCCCGAGTTCGCGCGTGTCGTCGTAATTCTGGTATTCGCGCTGGTCCCAGACTTTTACCGCACGACGGTTGCGCGAGCTTTTCTGGCCGATGCGCACACCCTCCGGGTTGTAGCCGTAGGCGCCGAACGGTGAAGTGCCGGCCGTACCGATCCACTTGTTACCGCCCTGATGGCGTTTTTGCTGTTCTTCGAGCCGCTGCTTGAGCGTCTCCATGATCTTGTCCCAACCGCCGAGCGACTCGATCAGTTTTTTTTCTTCGTCAGTCAGGTCTTTTTCCGCCATGCGGCGGATCCACTCTTCCGGAATTTCGGCGCCGCTGATGCCGAGCACCTGCTCGATGCCCTTGAAGTAAGCGCCGAACACCCGGTCGAAACGGTCAAACTGGGTTTCGTCCTTCACCAGGCAGGTGCGGGAAAGGTAATAAAAATCGTCAATGCTGGCGAACGCAACACGCGCCTTGAGCGCCTCCAGCAGGCTCAGGAATTCAGTCAAACTGACTTTGAGCCCACCGCCCCGTAACGCAAAAAAGAAGGGAATCAGCATGGCCGTGACAGCCTAGGCCTGACCCCGGCGCGCCATGAAGGCGATGCGCTCGAACAGGTGCACGTCCTGCTCGTTCTTGAGCAGCGCACCGTATAGGGGCGGCAGGCTCTTCTTGATGTCGCCCTCGCGCAGTGCTTCCGGCGGGATATCCTCGGCGAGCAACAGCTTTAACCAGTCGAGCAGTTCCGAGGTAGAAGGTTTTTTCTTCAGGCCAGGGATTTCGCGCAGCTCGAAGAACACTTGCATGGCCTCTTTCAGCAGGTCTTTCTTGAGGCCGGGGAAATGCACATCGACAATCGACGCCATCGTTTCCTTGTCGGGAAAACGAATGTAGTGGAAGAAGCAGCGGCGCAAGAAGGCGTCCGGCAATTCCTTCTCGTTGTTCGAGGTGATGATGACGATCGGGCGCACCTTGGCCTTCACGGTGCGGTCGAGCTCATAGACGTAGAACTCCATCCGATCGAGCTCCTGCAAGAGATCGTTCGGAAACTCGATGTCGGCTTTGTCGACTTCGTCGATCAGCAGCACCGGCCGCTGCGGCGCCTCGAACGCTTCCCAGAGTTTGCCGCGTTTGATGTAGTTGGCGATGTCGGTGGCGCGCTCGTCGCCGAGTTGCGAGTCGCGCAAGCGCATCACCGCGTCGTACTCGTAAAGGCCTTGCACCGCCTTGGTGGTCGACTTGATGTGCCACTCGATCAGCGGGCAGCCGAGCGATTTGGCCACTTCGATCGCCAGCATCGTCTTGCCGGTGCCGGGCTCGCCTTTGACCAGCAGCGGCCGCTCCAGCGTCACGGCCGCATTGACCGCGACCTTCAGGTCGTCAGTCGCCACATAATCCTTCGTGCCTTCAAACCGCATTCATGCCCCCGGGGAAGAGTTGCTCGCAATAAAGACGCGCGCGCCCGCCGAAGCAAGCGCGCGCGTTTCCCCGCTCCGCTCGCGGCGCAGTGGAAGCGCCGCGCCCCTAGGTCAAGCGCGTTTAGGCCACATCCGAGCGGTCGCCGAACAGGTCGCGCATCATCCGCTGCATCAGCCGCGTGCGCGCCGCCAACGCTTCGTCGTTCAGACGCTGCGGCGGCCGCCAATTGCGGGCGGCGCACAGCATCAGCAGCGCCGGATCGTCCGGTGCGATGTGCGTGTTGTGAGGCCCGCGAATATCGTCGACCTGACCTCGCGAAGGGTAGGCGACCGCGACCAGGAGGCCGCGCTCGACGCGGTTGCGCAGCACGAAGAAATGCGCCGCGCCGCTGCGCAGGTCGCGCGCGAAACCCGCCGCCTGGCTCGACGAGCGCGCCATGCAATTGTGAAACTCCGCGCCCACGTCCCACATTTCCGATACGGAGCGGATGCGCCGCCAGGCCCGCGTCGAGGTGACGTAGATGAGTTCCTCGCGGCAGATCGGCTCGTGGGCGCGGACGAAAGCGAGGCGCTCCTTGCGCTCTTGGGAGAAGTAGCGCGACTTCTCCTCCAGCGCGGCGAAATCCGGACGCTTGATCTTGGCGATGAACTCAAGCGCCATTTCGAGAACATCGAGCGCGCGCGGCGACAGGTTCTCGCGCGGCTGGCTGTCGAGGAAGATCGCTTCCGCGCATGTCGCTTCGAGTTGGCGCGCGGCGCGTCGCAAGCGTGTGAGCGAAGCTGGGCACGGCGCGAACGCGAACACCTGTTCGCCCTTGCCGAGTTTGCGCCAGACCCAGGTCGGCGCGCCAGTGAGGTCTGCCTCCTCGGCGGGCCGGAAATTGCGCGGATCGACCAGCAGTTGTTGGTGCGCGCGCCTCTGGAAGTGCGCGGCGACGGCGGGATTGCTCACGATCGCATCCGCCAACCGGCGGGCGCATTCTGCGACAGGAGCGATATCGACGACTTCGTGTCTCATGCGGCCTCCCTGCGACGCGTTTCTTCGCGCCTGCGCGTTTTGCGCGTCCGCCGTGCCGCACGAAGCCGGATGCCGTGGGAGGGCTGTGGGGAGCGGCGTTCGCCGCTTTCCAAGTGCTCCCGCGCAGGCTTGCAGCCGTTGCGGTGTAGAAGCCCCCAACCGTTCCGCTACGCTAACGGACGTGCGCGGACGAACTCAAGCGCAGATTTACTATGAACTGCGCGACGTGCGCCAAATCGCGGCGTGTGCGGCGAATGCGCAACAAGAGGATCATGGTTTACGCTGCAACATTGCATCGGCCGCCGCCGACTTATGCATTTTCGATTTCTACACGAAATCCTTTGCATGACCGAGCGCTTAACTCTCTGTTCGCAATTTCAACTTGAAAGCGCGCGCCTGCGCCATGTCTGCGTGATCACGTCCGCAGCGCCTGCAACAACTCGTTAACCAGAAGCGCGCGACTCTGCGCGCCTGATGGAATCCCAGAATTGGGGTTGGGCATGCCTTTGAAATTGTCGTTGCGTCCGGGCGAGAAGTTCGTCGTCAACGGCGCGGTCGTTCAGAATGGTGATCGGCGCGCGGCGTTGGTGTTGCAGAACAAGGCGTCGGTTCTGCGCGAGAAGGATATCATGCAGCCCGACCAGGCCGACACGCCGGCCAGGCGGATCTACTTCCCGATCATGCTGATGTACTTGGATGAGCAGGGGAGAGAGAAAGCCTATTCTGAATTCGCGTCGCGGCTGGCCGAGTTCATGGGCGCTGTAAGAGATCCGCAAATCCTCGCGGAGTGCATAGGCGTTTCCAAAGAAGTAATGGCTGGTGAATACTACCGTGCGTTAATGCGCTGCCGGAAGCTGATTTCGTATGAAGCTGAGCGCTTGGGGCTGAGGGATGTCGATCAAAGCGTACCAGCGCGCAGCCACGCAGGCTGAGAGCCCTCGGGATCTTGAATATCGCGCGTTTGGCCAGGCCACGGCTGCGCTTGTGCGCGTGAAGGAGACTGCTGAACGCACGCCAAGCATGGTGGCCGAGGCGATCGATACAAACCGCCGGCTCTGGAACGTGCTTTCCGCCGATTGCGCCGCACCAGAGAACCAACTGCCGCTGCCGCTGCGCGGCCAGATTATTTCGCTGGCGATGTGGGTGGCGCGCTATTCGCGCGAAGTGCTGCGCGATGGCGCCGATGTCGAGCCGTTGATCGACATCAACCGCACCATGATGGAAGGCCTGGCCGCGCGCTGAGGTTCGCACGGTCGCGGCGGGCATTGTTCCGCTGCATCAACATCTAATTAACCTGAAGCCGATACGGTCCACCCAAGCGGGGCAACTGCGTCTTGAAGGCGTGGCGACCACGCGAGCTTGGGCTCGCGCCCACCGGCCAAAATAGCCGGCAACTCCGTCCAGAAGGACTAAGACATGACCAGCGTGAATACCAATTACGGCGCCCTCGTTGCGCTCCAATCCCTGAACCAAACCACCAAGCAACTCGCCGAAGTCCAACAGCGCGTGAACACGGGCCTCAAGGTCTCGTCCGCGAAGGACAACGGCGCCGTGTTCGCCATCGCCGAAGGCCAGCGCGCTCGCGTCGCTTCGCTCAGCGCGGTGACGGACGGCATCGACCGCGCCACGTCGGTGATCGACGTTGGTCTGTCGGCCGGCGAAGCCATCGGCGACATTTTGAAGCAATTGAAGGAAAAGGCGGTTGCCGCGCAAGCGACCGACCTCTCGTCCGACCAGCGCGCCGCGCTGCAGGCCGACTTCGACGCGCTGCGCAACCAGATCGACCAGATCGCCAACGCCGCGACGTTCAACGGCTCGAACCTCGTCAACGGCACCAACCTCACCGGCGGCGCCGCTGAGTTCTCCGTGCTGACGACGGACAGCTCGGGCGGCGGCGGCGGTCGCTTCACGCTGCAAGGCTTGGCGTTCGACGACGGCGCGGGCAACGAGTATTCGTCTTCGGCGCAATTGGATGACGCCACCGGCCTCACCATCGGCGCCACTGACGCGCTCGAATTCTCGATCACCAACGGCAACGAAACGACGACCTTCACGATCGACGTCGAAGCCACGGACACGATCCAGACATTCGTTGACCGCGTCGCCACGGCCTCTGACGGCCGCGTGACCGCGAGCTACAACGATCAAACTGGCCGCATCAGCTACGCCGCTGCAGAAGACTTCACCGTCACCTTCACCGACGGCACCGCTGGCGCGGATGACGACGGCTTCCTCGACGGCACCGACGACGTCGTGGGCACCTCGATGACGCAAGTTGTCGCGCCGGGCTCGGGCACGAACGAACTGATCGTCCAAGGCTTCGACTTCCGCCTTGGCGCCACCGGCCAAGCTCTGGCTACGGTGACCTCGTCGCTCAGCGTCGCCACCGCGGCCAACGCGTCGACCGCCGTCACGGCGATCGACGACGCGATGACCAACCTCAACCGCGACCTCGCCTCGATGGGCGCTCAGTCGAAGGCTCTCGACGTCCAAAAGACGTTCTTGGGCAAGCTGTCTGACTCGATCGAAGCCGGTATCGGCAACCTCGTCGACGCTGACCTCGCCAAGGAATCGGCCCGCCTGCAATCGCTGCAAGTTAAGCAGCAGCTGGGCGCGCAAGCCTTGTCGATCGCCAACTCGGCGCCGTCGATCGTGCTGTCGTTCTTCCGCTAAACGGAAACGGATAGGGCGGGGAGCGCTTCACGCGCTCCCCGCTTCTCCGACTGAGCATGAGAAATGGAAAACTCCGCTCCTTCGGTTTCTTATCCTGAAACACGCCTGATCCCTGTCACGCGTGTCGAGTTCGCGCCGGCTCACGAAGCCGCGCCGCCCGCAAACAAGATGATCGACGCGCAGCGTGATGAACTCACGCCTGGCAAATTGCTGGTGCGTCTTGACGTTGAAGCCGGCCGCTTTATCCAGACCTTGACCGACGTCTCCAGCATGGAGATGGTCTGGCGCTACCCGAGCGAAGGCCAATTGGCGTTCTCGCGGGCGGTCAACGCCTACGCGAAAGCAATCTCGGGCGCGTGAGACGCCGAGTCGTAAACAAATCGTAAAAATAATTGCTGAACGGCCGTTAGCCTTAACGATCTATTAACGATTCTTGCGTTTCTCTTCGCGCGCGATGAATTGCGCCGTGCGTCTCCATTGAGGCGTGCGATCCGAAGAAGAGGCGAAGAACATGGTCTCCAGCATCCTTCCTGGTGCGACGGGCGCGGGCGCGCTCGGCGTCGATACGCGTTTTGCCCGCACGACGCCGCTGAAGCGTGAAGACGCCGCCGGCGGCGCCCAAACTGGCGATCGTGTTGAGCTCAGTGCCGCCTCGTGGTCGTCGTCGCGCGAAAGCGTGCGCACCGGGCTTGAGCAAGTGCACCTCGCGCTCGCCATTGGCCACGATGCGCAGGGCATGCTGCTCAAGGTGCAAGAGCTCGCGCGCAACGGCGGCAGCCAGGAAGAGCTCGACGCCATCCTCGACGCCTTCACTCAACGCTTGCAGAGCGCGATCGACCAAGGCGCGACTTTGGTCGCCGGCGAGGATGTGACGGTCGACGCCGAACCGGGTGGCGCGCCGGTGGTTGTGGCAGGCGTGGATTTGCGGCTGAAGGACGAGCCGGGTTGGAACGACGTCATGGCCGTGCCGGCGGAGGCTGACGCCGATAGCCCGGCCGCGCTGGCGCGCGCCGCGCAGAAATCGCTGGATACTTTGCAGGGCGCGATGGAGCGCCTGCTCGAAGCCGCGCGTGCGCTTGAGGCTCATCAGGGCTTCCTCGGCGCCCTTGAAGGCGCAGCCGGGGTTCGCAGCGATCTCGACGCCGACGCCGCGCGTCTCACCGCGTTGCAGGTGCGCCAAGGCCTGCAGGCCTCGAACGCGGCCATCGCCAACGTCGAACCGCAAGCGGTGCTGACCCTGTTCCGGACTTAAAGCGGGCGAAAGCTGCCGCCGAAGGTGTCGACAAGTTCGGCGCCTTCGGCGTCGTCGCGCAACCGCGACATCAGTCGCTGAATGGCCTGGTAGCCAACCCACAACACGCACAGCAGCAGCCCAAGCGCTGCGACGCCGGCCACGGCGATGGCGATCGCCAGTTCACGCGTCACATCAAGCTCGCCGCGCGCGACCAGCGCGAGATTGGCGTCCTGCGGCAACCGCTTGGCGGCGGCCGCGGCGCGGTCGCCGCCGGCCTGCGCGATCAGCCGCAAGCGCGGCAAGTCGCGGATCGAATGGGCGTGCGTCAGCAGCAAAGCGGCGCTTGCTTGCGATGTCGCCGCGCTCGTCGCGCCGATCTCGTCGAGCGTCGCGAGCGCCTGCGCGAGCCGTTCCTGATTGAGCGAGCTTGAAAACGCCGCTGATGCGTTCTCGAACGAACCGGAATCGCCCCCCTCGGCGCTCGCCAGCGCCGCGGCGCGAAACGCCGCTGGCGGAACCGCCGCGGCCAGGGCATCCGAGATTGATTCCGCGAAGTCCGACGGATAGTCGCGTCGCCGGCTGGCGATCGCCAGCGCCGAAGCGCCGGCGCGCTGCTGCGGCGTAAGCTCTCCAGCCAGCCCGAGCCCGAAGCCCGTCAGCGCAAGATGCGTCGGATCGGTCGTGGGGTCCGCGAGCATTGTGCGCGCCAGCAATTCGAAATCAGCCTGGTCGCCCAGCATCAAAGTTTGCCCTGGCCCGTCCGTGGCGACGCCGCTGGCGGCGCGGCGTGACAGTAGCGGCACGGTGTTTTCGTAGCGCGTGCGCGTGCTCGGTGTCACCAGTTCGAGCGCCGCAAGTTCAATGTCGGCGTCGGTGGCGTTCGGGGGCAGGCGGCGGTTAATCTGGTTGGCGTCCCGCGCCGGCAGGATCTCGCGTGCGCTCAGCAGGAAGCCGCGCGCGGCGGCGACATCGCTGGCGGTCAGCTCCATGCCGATCATGTCTTCCCACTGACGCTGCCGGTCGAAATCGAGCATGATCAGCTCGCCCAGTTCGCGTTCGATCCGCGTCCGCACGGCCGCCGCGCCGGCGTCGCTGTATTGGTACGCGTACAGATGGTCGCGCGCGGTGACGTAAAGCCCCGCCGCCGTCGCCGCCGGGAGCAGAAACAGGCAGACGTTAAAGAGAAGCGCCGTCAGCACGCCGGCGCCGCCACGCGGAGTGGTGTGCGCCCGCACGGGCCGCCACGCGCGAGAAGGCTTCGCGTGTCTCATGTCTCCCCACCGAAGCCGGTACAAAGCCGCTGGAATGAGGCGGGGGCAAGATAAATTACAGGAAAGGCGAACGCTTCGCGCAGCAGGCGGCGATTTAACCGTGCTGCAGCGGCCTCAAGCGCTGCGGTCGAGGACGGCGGGGATCGGTCCGTTCGGCGTGTCGATCAACCCGCCCGCGCCATAGACCGCGCCGCCGCCGCGCTGGCGCACCAGCTCTTGGGCCATGGCCTCGACCAGGCCCTCGGCGATCAGCTTCACTGCATTGAGTGAAAGTTCGTGCGCCGAAAGAGCGTCCTGCAATTCCACCGTGCGGCGGCGCAATTGCGTAAGCACCGCTTCGGGCGCGCCGGAGAGCAAGCTGGGCTCCTGCTTGAGCCGCGCAAGTTCGAGCCGATAGGCGTTGGCGAGGCGGTTTTTCTCGTCGGCGTCCGCGCCGGCGAGAGGCGGCTCGCGCGCTTCGATGCGACGGGTCTCTTCGGCCACGAGGGCGGCGAGCCGTTCGGTCAGCAGCAGCAATTGGTCGGCGCGGTCGGTCGCGCCGTCAGCGATCAGCGCCATCGTCGGTCTCCAGTGTGGTGGGACGTTGTTCGGCCGCCTGCATGCGGTTGAGTTCGCGAATGATGCTGTCGGCCAAGCCGACGCCGCCGGCGTTCGAGAGCGCTTCCGCGTAGCGTTCGATCAGCATCGGGCGGAACATTTCTTCGCCCATGCCGCCGCCGCCGAGGCCATCGGTTTGGATGCCCTCAAACATCGGCGCGAGCATTTCGGAAAGAAACATCGACTCGAATTGCTCGGCCGCTTGGCGCACTTCCGGCGAAGCCTCCTCGCGCGGCGGGACGACCTGCATCGGCAGCGGCGCGCCGCGAAGGGGGATGCCGTTGAACTCGGCCATCACATCACTTCGATTTCAGCTTGGATCGCGCCGGCGGCTTTCAGCGCTTGCAGGATCGAGATCATGTCGCGCGGCGTCACGCCAAGCGCGTTGAGCCCGTGCACAAGTTGGCGAAGCGGTACACCGCCCGGCACAACGACAAGACCGCCGGCTTCTTCGTCCACGTTCACGCCGGAGCTCGGCACCACTTCCGTCGTGCCGCGGCTGAACGGCGCCGGCTGGCTGACGAACGGGTCTTCTTGCACAGAGATGGTGAGATTGCCCTGGGCGATCGCGACGGTGGACACACGCACATTGTCGCCCATCACGACGATGCCGGAGCCTTCGTCGATGACGATGCGCGCCGGATTGTCGACCGCGACTTCCAAATTCTCGATCGCGCCGATCAGCGAAACCATGTCGCCAGAATAGGCCGCCGGCCGGCGCAGCACGATCGTGCCGGGGTTTGCCGCGCGCGCGGTTTCCGGGCCCACGGCGGTGTTGATTGCCGCGGCCATGCGTTGTGCGGTGGTGAAATCCGGGTTGCGCAGCGCGAGGCGCAATTCCTGCTGATTGGCGATGTCGAACGAGACTTCTTGCTCGACCAGCGCGCCCGAGGCGATGCGCCCCGCCGTCGGCACGCCGCGCGTGACGCTGCTGCCGGACGCGCCTTCCGCGGAGAAACCGCCGATCGCCAGCGGCCCTTGCGCGACGGCGTACACCTGCTGGTTCGCACCCATCAAAGGCGTTACCAGCAGCTGGCCGCCGGCCAAGCTGCGCGCGTCGCCGAGTGCCGACACGGTGACGTCGATGCGCGAGCCTTGGCTCGCGAAGGCCGGGAGGTTGGCCGTCACCATCACGGCGGCGACGTTGCGGGTGTTGAGATTGCCGTTGGTGGCGTTGACGCCGAGCCGCTCCAGCATCGCCGCCAGCGATTGGCGCGTGAACGGCGAGTTGCGCAGGCTATCGCCAGTGCCGTTGAGCCCGACGACGAGGCCGTAGCCCACGAGTTGGTTCTCGCGCACGCCTTCGAAGTCGGCGATGTCCTTGATCCGCGGCTCGGCGTGCGCCGGCAGCGCAGTGAACGGCGGCGTCAACGCCAGCACCGAAGCGACGACCATGAGCGCCCGGCGCGCCGCGCGAGGGGTGAAAACCATGCTCCCTTGGGCACTGATTACGGTTAACAGGTCGTTCAAATAGCGGCTGTAAACAGCCCCGCTCGTTAAGGTCTCGGAAACAGGCTCGGCAGAAAGTGCCGGGCATGAAGATCGACAACGCACGGGGAGTCGGTGCAGCCGGCGGTCCAAAACGGGCCGGCCAAGCCGCCGCGCCCGGCTTCATCGTCGCCGCCGAAGGGCCACAGCGCACCGCCGCAACCGCGTCGACGCAATCGGTCGCCGGCATCGACACGATTCTGGCGCTCCAGGCCGAAACCGTTGATCCCGACCGCCGCCGCCGCCAGCTTCGGCGCGGAACGGCGGCGCTCGACGCCCTGGAAGAATTGCAGCGCGGACTGGCCGTGGGCCGGGCGCCCGCCAGCCTGAAAGCTGACCTCGACCGCCTCCGCCGTGGGGGCGAAATGACCGGCGAGCCAGGCCTCGACTCGGCTCTCCTGGAGATCGACACCCGCCTCGCCGTGGAGCTCGCCA
>Ga0187894_10006751_pt1 | contig 11103 bp, 10 predicted proteins | sample GBC1701081metaG_FD_136650 | JGI IMG/M metagenome (GOLD analysis project Ga0187894, IMG submission 136650) | White microbial mat communities from a lava cave in the Kipuka Kanohina Cave System on the Island of Hawaii, USA - GBC170108-1 metaG ...
CAGGAGCGAACGGCGGCGGCTCGGTGTCGGGGACAGGACCGGCCAGGCCCGCCGAAGCGGCGCAGGCGGCGATGAACGCAACCGCCACGATGCCAGTCCCCATCAGGCGGTTGTACGCACGTTCACGGCTCACGCGAAATTTCCTGCGCGCAGGGTCTTGCGCGTGAAGCTGGATACGGCGAGGCCCGCCAGCTCGGCAGCGTCGGCCCATCGCGCGCGCTCACCCGTCGGCACCTTGCCCGTCGGGGCCACGGCGAACACGTCCGCCGTGACGTCTCGATGGGTAAATATATGGCGCACACGCCCGGCGTAGCGGACGGCGCCGTCCGGCTTGACCCCCATGCCGACGGCGGCGGCGCGCGCGGCCGCGCCGGCCACCGGTGCTGCCCCGGAACGGCGCGACACCTCCTTCGCCGGCAGCGCCCACGTACCCGCCAAGAGATCGCCGGACTCCCGCCGCACCAGCAATACACGACCGCCGCGCACCACCAAGGCGCACGCCAGATACACCGGCCGGCGCGGCGGTGGCGCGACGCGCGGCGGGATTCGGGCCGCCCGGCCCGCGGCGAGCCCCAGACAGTGGCCGCGCACGGGGCAGGTGTCACAGCGCGGCCGTCCGGGGACGCAGACCAGGGCGCCAAGCTCCATCACCGCCTGCTGAAAATCCCCCGGACGGTCGCGCGGAACCAGGCTCAGCCCCAGCGCGCGCAGGCGCTTGCGCGTGACGGTCAGCGACGTCGGCGCCGGCACGTCCGCTAGGCGCGCCATCACCCGCGCGGCGTTCCCGTCGAGGGCAAACGTCGGCTTGCCGAAGGCAATCGCGGCGACCGACGCCGCCGTGTACTCGCCCACGCCCGGAAGATCGCGCAGCGCGGATTCGTCGTCGGGCAACCGCCCGTCCCAGCGCGAAACCACCAGCTTCGCCGCGCGGTGAAGGTGGCGCGCCCGCGCGTAGTAGCCGAGTCCGGACCATGCCGCCAGCACATCGTCCTCGCGCGCCGCCGCCAACGCTCGAAAATCCGGAAAGCGCGCGATGAAACGATCGAAATAAGGGACGACGGTAGCGACCACTGTCTGCTGCAGCATCAGCTCCGAGACCAACGAGCGGTACGGGCTTGGCGCGCGCCGCCACGGTAGGTCTCGATGGTGGCGGCCGTACCAGGCCAGGAGATCCGCGGCCAGCGTGCTCCCGTGGTCCAGCAGCCGCATCTCGCGCGAGCGCGCCATCGCTCCAATGTAGTACAACGCCCCCCGTGCCAGCGCCGGGACGCAACGACGATCGCCAGGATCCGACGGCGGCCGCCGAGCGCGGCCGCATCGACCCGGTCTACTGCCTTGCCGGAAGCGAACGCTACCTGGTGGACCGCTGCCTGGCCGCCATCCGCAAAGCGGTCCTGGAACCGCGCACCGCCGGCTTCAATCACGATGTGTTCGACCTCCGAGAGACCGGCATCAACGCTGTGCTCACGGCGGCTCGCACCATGCCCATGATGGCGGCCCGCCGCTTGGTGGTCGCCAAGGGCATCGACGCTGTCAAGGCCGGCGATCTCGATCCGCTGGGGCCGTACGCGGCGGACCCCAACCCCGCCGCCTGCCTGGTATTGCTGGGCGAGAAAGTCGACACGCGGTTTCGCGCCTTTCAGGCGCTGCGCAAGGCCGGCTACTTGCACGACTTCCCAGGCCTGCGCGACCGCGAGCTGGCGGGCTTCGTTGTCCGCGAAGCGGCCGGGCGCAACACTGCCATCGATCAGGATGCGGCGGCGGCGCTGGGCGAGCTCGCCGGGCCCGACCTCGGCCGTCTGGCCCAGGCGGTCGAGCAGCTCGCGCTGTACGCCGGGGCCGGCCAGCGGATCCGCCTGGCCGACGTCGAGGCGCTGATCCCCGAGACCCGCGCGCGCGGCATTTTTGAGCTGACCAAGGCTATCGGCTCCGGCGACCGCGAGGGGGCGCTGCGGTTGTTGACCAACATGCTGCGCAACCGCGAGCCAGCGCTGCGCATCCAATTCATGCTGATCCGCCAGCTCCGCCAGATCTGGCGCGCCAAGGAGCTGGCGGCGGCGTCCGCCCCGCGCATGGAGATCGCCGCCAAGGTCGGCATCAGCCCCTACTTCCTCGACGACGTCTTGGTGCCCGCGCGCCGCATGTCAGCCCGCGCCCTCCGCCGCGGCCACCTCCGCCTGTATCAGGCCGACCGCACCCTCAAATCATCCCGCGTCGATCCCGACTTGGTCCTTTCCCGTCTGGTCCAGTCGCTCGCCGAGGACGCGCGCTAGATGGCAGCTTTGGCACGTGCGACGAGAGACTGAGCTCGACCTGATCCGCCCCGGGTCCTAAGTACAGCCGATCCGCTCGGTGTGGATGGCGATCTCGTCGAACCACACGTGGAACGGGCCGCCCGCCTGGGGCCGCGGAGCCTGTTGGCCGATGTCCAGGCGGTCCCAGCGAGGGATGACCCAGGGACCCGGCCTGGTCTGGTTGGTGATGTGCAGCTCGGGTAGCTCGGCGCCGTCGACCCAGACACGCGATTCGTTGGCATCGCCGCGAAACTCCCATTCCCAGCACGCCCAGCGCGCGGTAGGAACACGAAGAGTCGACTTCTTCGTGAAGTGATCCGGTTGATAGATCCAGCGCACCACCGGCGGCATATCGATGGAGGGCCCGAGCGCGTAACGCTTCCCCTCCCCGACGGTCCAGAAGTAGTTGAAGTTCTCCGGAAGCTGCGGCAGGTCCTGGTACACGTAGGCGCGCGCGAAGAACGAATTTTTCGGCATGGGGAAGATCTTGGTCACGCGGATGGACACTTCCCCGTCCGCGGAACCCGAGTGGATCACGTGCAGGGCTTTGCTGCCCCCGGCCGCCCGCACGCCATCCACCTTCAAGCTAGACCCACCCTGAGCGTTCGTGGTCCACACCGAACGATCGACGTCGCCGGACTCGAAGTCCTCGCAGACGCGGTAGCTCTTTCCGGCGCACGAGGGGCGGCCCATCATGCCGGGCGGCGCGTCGGGCGGCGCCACGGCGGCGTCCGGGGTTGCATCCGGTGGACTGTCCGGTAGGCCATCAACCGCCGGGGCCGAGACGTCGTTTCCGGCGGCCGCGACGTCCATCGCAGCCGCGCTGCCGTCGGCGGCGATCTCGGGTCGGGATGTCGTCTCGGGAACGGAGGTTTCGGAGCCCGACGCCGGCGTCTCAGCTCCCATCGAACCAACGTCGGTCGGGGCGGCGTCAACCCGGGAAGCGCCGCCTCCGGGCGACATCGACGATGAACAGGAGCCCAGCCAGACGACGGCGAGGGCGGCCAGGACGGTCGCGCGGCAGCTACGCACCACGCGAGGCTAACACGTTACGCGTTCAGCACTAAGTACAGCTCCCCGGGAGCCCCGGAAGACGTACTAATCGCCAAGGCGGCGCACGGCAGTCACCAGGCGGGACACGGAGCGGGCGGCGGTGCGCCGCTTGATGACTCCCCGGACGGCGGCCCGATCAATCAGGCCGATGGCCGACTTCAGCGCCGCCTCCGCCGATTTCTTGTCCTTCTCGCCGAGGGCAGCGCGCACGCGCTTGACCGCCGTCCGCATCGCGGTTTTGTGCGCGGTGTTACGCACCTGGTGCTTGATCCGCTGGCGGTTCTTCTTCTGGGACGACTTGATGTTGGCCACGTGCGGGAGATCTCCTTCGAGCGGCAGGTCGAACGGCGCATCTTGGTGAGCCGACCGCCCGGTGTCAAGGATCTGGTAGCCTGCCGAGCACCATGGGCAGCAGCCTGGGCGCCCTCTTCCGGATCACGACCTTCGGCGAGTCACACGGGCCGGCGGTCGGCGTGGTGATCGAGGGTTGCCCGCCTCGCCTGCCCATCGCCGCCGCCGACATCCAGCGCGACCTGGACCGCAGGCGGCCCGGGCAGAGCGCCATCGTCACCCAGCGCAAGGAGGCCGATCGCGTCGAGATCCTCTCCGGCGTGCACGAAGGTCAGACGCTGGGCACGCCCATCGCGCTCTTGGTGCGCAACGAGGACACGCGCAGCGGTGACTACGATGAAATGAAGACGAAGTACCGCCCCTCTCACGCCGACTACACGTACCAGGCGAAGTACGGGATTCGGGCGTGGCAGGGGGGCGGCCGCGCCAGCGCGCGCGAAACGGCCGCGCGCGTGGCGGCCGGCGCTGTGGCGCGCAAGCTGCTGGCTGCGGCCTGCGGCGTGGAGATCGTCGCCTACGTCAAGCAGGTACAACACGTCGTGGCGGCCGCCGTCGATCTCGCGACGGTGACCGCGGCGGACGTGGACGCCACCGTCGTCCGCTGTCCCGACGGCGTGCGGGCGGACGAAATGATCGCCCTCATCGAAAACGCGCGGAAGGCGGGCGATTCGCTGGGGGGCGTGGTGGAGGCGGTCGCGCGCGGCGTGCCCGCCGGCCTGGGTGACCCCGTGTTCGACAAGCTGGAGGCCGACCTGGCGAAGGCGATGCTGTCCCTGCCCGCGTCGAAGGGCTTCGAGATCGGAAGCGGATTCGCCGGCACGCGCTTGACGGGATCGCAGCACAACGACCCGTTCTACGTCGACGGGGGGACCGTGCGGACGCGCACCAACCACTCGGGCGGCATCCAGGGCGGCATCTCGAACGGCGAGCCCATCGTGCTGCGCGTCGCCTTCAAACCGACGGCGACCATCCTGCGCGAGCAGGAAACGGTGGACGTGGCGGGCCGGCCCACCACCATCAAGGCGCGCGGCCGCCACGACCCGTGCGTGCTGCCGCGGGCCGTGCCCATCGTGGAAGCCATGATCGCTCTGGTGCTGGCCGATCACTACCTGCGACACCGCGGACAATGCGGAGGAGGACGACGATGAAGATCGCCACCGGCGCGAGCGTGACCATCGAATACGAGCTCAAGGTCCAAGATGGCGCCGTCATCGAATCGTCAGCGAACAAGGGACCGCTGACCTACGTCCAGGGCGGCGGGAAAATGCTAGCGGGCCTAGAAAACCGGCTGGCGGGGATGTCCGTGGGCCAGGAAAAACGGGGAACGATCCCGGCGAAGGAAGCCTTCGGCACCGAGGACGGCCTGCCCACCAAACAGATGGCCCGGAAGAGCTTCCCGGCGAACGAAAATCTCGAGGTGGGGCGTGTATTTCAGGCCAGAGGATCGGGCGGCGGTGACTCGGTGAGCTTCAAGATCGTCGCCGTCGAGAAGGACGCGATCACGGTGCGGTTCCTTCACCCTCTGGTGGGTCGAGACATCGAGTTCAAGGTCAAGGTGCTGGCCGTCGAAGACCGCCAGGCGCGCCAGGCGCCGCCGCCCCCGCCGCCGGGCGTGGCGGAGATGGATTTGGAAGAGTTGAAGGACGCCTGAACGGCCGCCCGCAGCCCCGCACGCAATCCCGCTCGAGACTTTCAGGGCGCGCCGCGAGGTGATAAGCACGCCGCATGGCATCCGCAGCCCCCGTCATCCCCGCAGGTTCGCAGCCCATCACCGTCCAGGCGGACGGCGCCTTGCAGGTCCCCGATCGCCCCGTCATCCCCTTCATCGAAGGTGACGGCACGGGCCCCGATATATGGCGCGCATCGGTCCGCGTCCTCGACGCGGCCGTCGAGGTCGAGTTCGGCGGCAAGAAGAAGATCGCCTGGACCGAGGTCTACGCGGGTGAGAAAGCCAAGACGCTGTTCGGCACCTGGCTGCCCGACGAGACCCTGGAAGCCTTCAAGACATACAAGGTCGGCATCAAGGGGCCTCTGACCACGCCGGTCGGCGGCGGCATCCGGTCGTTGAACGTCGCCATACGGCAGATGCTCGACCTTTATGTGTGCCTGCGGCCGGTGCGCTATTTCGCGGGCGTCCCGTCTCCGGTCAAGCGTCCGGACAAGGTGGACATGGTGATCTTCCGTGAGAACACCGAGGACATCTACACCGGAATCGAGTGGGCTGCCGAGTCGCCCGAGGTCAAGAAGGTGATCGCCTTCTTGCAGGGCGAAATGGGAGTCACGAAGATCCGCTTCCCCGCCACGTCGGGACTGGGCATCAAACCGGTGTCCCGCGAAGGCAGCGAGCGCCTGATTCGCGCCGCCCTCGACTATGCCATCCGCCATCGGCGGCGCAGCGTCACCATGGTCCACAAGGGCAACATCATGAAGTTCACCGAAGGCGCCTTCCGCGACTGGGGATACGCGCTGGTCAAACGCGAGTACGCGGACCGCGCCGTCGGCTGGGACGACTGCGGCGGCAAGCCGCCCGCCGGACAGATTCTCGTCAAGGACGCCATCGCGGACATCACGCTGCAGCAGGTGTTGACCCGCCCCGACGAGTTCGACGTGGTCGCCACGCCCAACTTGAACGGCGACTACCTGTCCGACGCGCTGGCCGCCCAGGTCGGCGGCATCGGCATCGCTCCCGGCGGAAACATCAACTACCTGACCGGGCATGCGGTGTTCGAGGCCACCCACGGCACCGCCCCCAAATACGCGGGCCTGGACAAGGTGAACCCCGGCTCGGTGATCCTGTCGGGCGTCATGCTGCTGGAGCACCTCGGCTGGACCGGAGCCGCCGCCCGCATCATCAAGGCGCTGGAGGCCACCATCGCCGCGAAGACCGTCACCTACGACTTCGCCCGCTTGATGGAAGGCGCCACCGAAGTCAGCTGCTCCGACTTCGGCACGCGCATCATCAAGAATCTGTAGACTTCGTGCTGCGCGGGCGTTGCTCCTGGCTGCTGGCCGCGTTCGCAGCGGCGGGGCGGGGGCGGGTTACCCTGACGCCGTCGCGGGAGTCAATGGATGCGGCTGCCCATCGGCAGCGCCGCCAGCACCTTCGTTTCGTGCTCCGCCAGCTCGGCGAGCCGGGCGCAGAGCTCAATCTCCGAGATCAAGGGCCGCGCCAGATCGACGAAGAGCCCCGCGTGACGCTCCTCGGCGGACGCCAGCGAATGGTAGAAATCGGACAACGCCCGATCGCCGGCGGCGCCGAAGCCATCGCCCAGCAGGGAAAGGCGCTCGCGCGAACGAGCCTCGATGAAGGAGGCGATCAGAAGCTCGTCGAGCAGGTGATACGGATCGCGCGGCCGCACGGCCGCCAGAAGACCGCGCGCGTAGCGGTTCGGGGTGTCCGGACGCACGACCCACCCGCGCCGCTCGATGATGCCGGCCACCTGCGCGAGATGGCTCGTCTCCTCGTGCGCCATTCGGGTCAGCGCGGCAACCAGGCCCCGGTGGTGCGGATACCGACGCACCAGCGACAGCGCGTTCTCGGCGGCCTTCCGTTCGCAATGCAGGTGGTCTGACAGCAGGGCGCCCAGATCCGCGGACGCCTGCGCGAACCACGCCGCTCCCGTCACGGACCCCAGAGCCAGGTGCGCCAACCGATCAGGCCTCGGCGCTGTCTCTGATCAGCTGCCGCAGCACGAAGGGCAGGATGCCCCCGTGCTGGTAATAGAGGATCTCCTGGGGCGTATCGATGCGGATGCGCGCCCGCAGCTCGACGACGCCGCCGTCGGCGCGTTTGGCATGGACCGTCAGCTCGCGGCCCGCCGCGAGCCCGCTCGCCAGCAGGGCCGGCAGCCCCACGGTCTCGAACGTCTCTTCGCCGGTCAGTCCCAGCGCGGCGGCGGTCTGCCCGGGCTGAAATACGAGCGGCAAGATCCCCATCCCCACCAGGTTCGACCGATGGATCCTCTCATAGCTCTCCGCGATGACGGCTCGCACCCCCAGCAGGCGGGGCCCCTTCGCGGCCCAGTCTCGCGACGACCCGCTGCCGTACTCCTTGCCGGCCAGGATCAGCAGGGGCACGCCGTCGGCGGCATACCGCTGGGCGGCATCGAAGATGGACATCACCCCGCCGCCCGGCAGGTAGCGGGTGACGCCGCCCTCGGTGCCGGGCGCCAGCAAGTTGCGCAGGCGAGTGCTGGCGAAGGTCCCGCGCGCCATGACCTCGTGGTTGCCGCGCCGGGCCCCGTACGAGTTGAAGTCGACGGGAGCCACACCGTGCTCGATCAGGTAACGCCCCGCCGGGCTGTCCTTCTTGATGTTGCCGGCCGGCGAGATGTGATCTGTGGTGACGCTGTCGCCCAGCACCGCCAGGACCCGCGCGCCTCGAATGTCGCCCACCGGGCCGGGCACCGCCGGCATGTCGACGAAATACGGTGGATGGCGAATGTAGGTCGAGCGCGCATCCCAAGTGAAGGTCTCTCCGCGCGGGACCTCCATGGTCCGCCACAGCTCGTCGCCCTCGAACACACCGGCGTAGCTCTTGCGGAACATATCTGACGTCACCGATTTCGCCATGACCTCGGTGATCTCGGCGGTCGTGGGCCACACGTCCTTCAGGAACACCGGCGTGCCGCCCTTGCCGATCCCCAGCGGCTCGGTCGCGAGGTCGATGTCGATGCGCCCCGCCAGCGCGTAGGCCACCACCAGCGGCGGGGACATCAGATAGTTGGCGCGCACGTCGGGATTGATGCGCCCCTCGAAGTTGCGGTTTCCCGATAACACCGACGCCACCACCAGATCGCCGTCGTCGATCGCGTTCGACACGGCGGCGGAAAGCGGCCCGGAGTTTCCGATGCACGTGGTGCAACCGTAGCCCACCAGGTGAAACCGCAGATCCCCGAGCGCCGACGACAATCCAGCGCGGTCGAGGTACTCGGTGACCACCTTGGACCCCGGCGCCAGCGAGCACTTGAGCCAGTCCGGCGTCGAAAGCCCTGCTGTCACCGCCTTGCGCGCCAGAATCCCCGCCGCGATCATGACCGACGGGTTCGACGTGTTGGTGCAGCTCGTGATGGCGGCGATCACGATCGAGCCATGACGCAGGGGCCCCGGCGGCGGCGGCTCGGCTCGGGTGCGCGGCTTCGCCAGCGACGGCAGCGCGTCCGCGAACGACTTACGTGCGTCCGCCAAACGGTGCCGGTCCTGCGGGCGCCGCGGCCCGGCTACGCACGGCTCCACCGTACCAAGGTCCAGCTCCACCACCTCGCTCCATTCGGGTTCCGGCGAGGCCGGCGTTGCGAACAGGCCCTGCTCGCGCATGTACGCCTCGACCAGCGCGATCTGCTCGTCCGAACGCCCGGAGAGGCGCAGGTAACGCAGTGTCTCGTCGTCCACCGGGAAGATGCCGCAGGTGGCGCCGTACTCGGGCGCCATGTTGGCGATGGTGGCGCGGTCCGCCAGCGGGAGATCCGCGAGCCCTGGGCCGAAGAACTCCACCAGCTTTCCCACCACCCCTTTGCGGCGCAGGATCTCGGTCACGGTCAGGACCAGATCGGTGGCCGTGGCGCCCTCGCGAAGCCCGCCGCGAAGCTTGAACCCCACCACCTGCGGGATGAGCATTGACACCGGCTGGCCGAGCATGGCGGCCTCCGCCTCGATGCCGCCCACGCCCCAGCCCAAGACGCCCAGCCCGTTGACCATCGTCGTGTGCGAATCGGTTCCCACCAGAGTGTCGGGGTAGGCCGTCGGCAGCTCGCCTGCGGCCCCGGGCGGGGCTTGGAAGACCACCCGCGCCAGGTACTCCAGATTCACCTGGTGGACGATGCCGGTGTCGGGGGGCACGACGGCGAAGTTGCGCAGCGCCGACTGGCCCCAGCGCAGGAACGCGTAGCGCTCGCGGTTGCGCGCCAGCTCGAGAGCCGCATTGATGCCGAACGCCTGCGGGGTGCCCGCTTCGTCGACTTGCACCGAATGATCGATGACCAGCTCCGCCGGCAGCAGCGGATTGATGCGGGTCGGATCGCCGCCCATGCGCCTCATGGCGTCCCGCATGGCTGCCAGGTCGACCACGGCGGGCACACCGGTGAAGTCCTGCAGCAGAACGCGGCTGGGCATGAACGCGATCTCGCGCGCAGGGACGGCGCGCGGATCCCACGCCGCCAGCGCAGCGATGTCTGCCTCCTTTACGAACCGCCCATCCTCCGTGCGCAGCAGGTTCTCGAGCAGAATGCGCAGCGAGAACGGAAGCCGGGACACCGACAGACCCGCCTTCTCGAGCGCCGCCAGCCTGTGAATTCGATAGCTGCGCCCGCCGCCCGTGGTCAGCGTGGACAGCGTTCCGAAGCTGTTCCCCATGGCGGTGTTGTATCGCGCCGCGGCCCCGGCCGTCGATACGGATGGATCATAGTGACGATTCTCGGAAACGGCTGACAATTTACAGTCCCGGCGGCCGGAGGCGGCGCATCGCGCAACCAGGGACGAAAGCGGTCAGCCAGCGAATTCCGCGGGGATCGCGCAGACTTGTATCGAACGTATTTGGTAATATGAATTACGGTGTGCTTGGCACATGTGGTGCATCGGGGAGCTTCAGGATGAGTCGTAGACGGCCGGTGGTCGGCCGGCCGCCGCCTCAATCCCGTCTCACGGAAGGAGTTCAGATGTTCATGAAGTCGAGGAGAAAGTCGTCCGGTTTCACCTTGGTGGAGCTGATGATCGTCGTCGCGATCATCGGCATCCTGGCGGCCATCGCCATCCCCGCCTTCACGCGCTACATCAAGAAGTCCCGCACCGCCGAAGCGGTGGGACATCTGGGCAAGATGTGGGCCGGCTCGGTGTCCTACTACGAGACCGACCACAATGATTCCGCCGGTGTTCCCCTCGCTAGGGAGTTCCCCTTGGTTCCCACAATCGGTGGGGCAGACTGTGGCTGCCAAACTGGCGGCAAGTGCCAGCCCAGCGCGGTCAACTGGAACGATCCAGGCTGGGTCGGTCTGCAGTTCTCTCTGCCTGATCCGTTCGGCTACAAGCCCAATTACGCGAGAGCCGGCGTCGGCTCGGCGGCGAACTTTACCGCACGGGCCTATGGCGATCTCGACTGCGACAACACGGTTTCGACCTTCCAGCGCCTCGGCAGGATCGACACCGCCACGGGTGACGTCACTGGCGCCGTCGCCGCCTACATCGTGAACGAGCTCGAGTAGCTCCCCCTTCTCGCCACTTTCTAAATCTAAACGCCCCCGGTTGGCCGCTGGCCAGCCGGGGGGTTCCGCGTCTATCCCTCGACTTAAGAGCGTGAGCAGAAATCGCTCCCGTCGCCCATGCCGGCTGCGCGGCCCGTCCGCGTCGTTGCTCCTCGGTCAAATACGCTCGGTATTCTCCCTCGTCGCGCCTCGCGGCCGGGCCTGCTCGC
>Ga0187894_10006752_pt1 | contig 11102 bp, 10 predicted proteins | sample GBC1701081metaG_FD_136650 | JGI IMG/M metagenome (GOLD analysis project Ga0187894, IMG submission 136650) | White microbial mat communities from a lava cave in the Kipuka Kanohina Cave System on the Island of Hawaii, USA - GBC170108-1 metaG ...
CCTTCGTCCGCATGATGAACGCGCGGAACGTGAACCGTTTCGTGACGGCCGCCGACTTCCCGAAGGACACGTTCCGGGCGCCGAACGACCGGTTCGTCATCCACATCAAGAATGAGCTTCGGTTCAAGGACGTCGAGGCCATACCGCAGGTGACCGGTGGCGTCCGGCTGGCCCGGGTACGCAAGCTGTGGCGCCTGTTGGCGGATCCGAAGTCGCAGGCAGCCAAGCAGTTCTTTGCCGAAACACCTGGCGGAACCCCGATCTACTCCAGCATGGTCAACAAGGTGACCCTGAACTGGAAGGCCATCAAGGACTCCAAGTGGAAAGACCACGCACCCAGCGCCAAGTTGCGCGGGCTGGTCACGCTCATTGCCACCTACCTCCTGCGCGGATACTCGCCGGAGAAGCACGGCGTCGGCGCCGTGAAGTACCTGTTCGTCCTGATGTCACGCACGAAATTCAGTGCGCTCTTCAACGACCTGCCGAGCGATGAGCGCCTTCACTACAAGGCGGCCCCGGCGGACTGGGTGGATTTCATCTGCAAGGACGTCATGTCCCAGATTGCGGGGATGCCGCCGACCGGCATCGATCCCGACAAGCAGCTCGTCGAGCGCAAGATCACCGACCGTGGCAATCTCAAGGTTCCGGTCGAACTGCCGATCACGCGCAAGGCGTGGCTGACCGGAATGCTCAATGACCAGGACCTTCTCAGCGCCGCGGCCCACCCGCTGGGCGGTGCCGATGACGCGACCTGGCACGACAGCAATCCCGAACTGGGACATCGACTGCGCGGCCTCGCCGGGCTGGGCGACAAGATGGATGCCGTGCAGTACGGCGGCCGGCAGAACAAGGCGGCGATCATCGAGTTCCGCGCCCGCCAGGCCGCCCTGCCCTTCAAGGTCTGGGATGACTACGCCTCCCGCATGCACCGCTTCTTCACCGAGATCAACGAAGGCGAGCGCCACGGCCTGATCGATCTTGGCGCACCCGCTCTGGCGTAGGGTTTTTCACCTCTCCCGCAAGCGGGAGAGGTCGGCGAGCGCGTAAGCGCTCGACGGGTGAGGGCCTCAGGACTCGGCACTGAGTCCTTAGCCCCTCACCTTCCCATCGTGCTGCGCACGATGGGCCCCTTCCTCTCCCGCTTGCGGGAGAGGTGATCAGGCGACCTACTCCGCCGCTGCTTTCTTGGCTGCATTGGCCTTGGTCTGCATCGGGCCCATCAGGCCGGAGGGGTCGACCAGGGCGCCGTGCGCCAGCATGTTGTGCGCGTGCGCCAGGTGATGCAGGGCGAACGAGGTCTGCATCGCCGTGCGCCGCCCCTGCGCGTCCTGCGCCGCGTTCACTGCCTCCTTCACCAGCTTCAGGGCGAACAGCGGCTTCTTGGCGATGCGCTCGGCCATCGCCAGGGTGAACGCCTCGAGTTCGGGGCGCGGCACGACGTGGTTCACCATGCCCAGCCGGTGCGCGTCGCGTGCCTCGAGCCAGTCGGCGGTGAACAGGAACTCCTTGGCCTTGCGCACGCCCAGTTCCCAGGGGTGCATGAAGAACTCGGCGCCGCCCACGCCCATGGCCACGGTCTGATCGAGGAACTGCGTGTCCTCCGAGGCGATCACGATGTCGCACGGCCACATCAGCATCAGGCCACCGGCGATCACCTTGCCATGCACCGCCGCGATGGTCGGCTTGGGGATGTTGCGCCAGCGCTCGCAGAAGCCGATGTAAACTTCCTTCTCACGCGCGAACTGCGCCTCGGCACCAGGCTTGCCGAAACCGCTCCAGGTCTCGACCGTGCGGTGCTGGCGCATGGCGCCATGGCCGTCGCGCTCGCGCAGGTCATGGCCCGACGAGAAATGCGGCCCGTTGGCGGCGACGATGATGACCTTGATCTCGTCGTCCTGGGCCGCGCGGTCCATGGCGTCGTTGAACGCGTACAGGAACGCCGTGTCCTGCGCGTTACGCGTCTCGGGCCGGTTCAGCACCAGGCGCGCCACGTGCGGTGCCGGCATTTCGTAGAGAATCGGCGTGTCGGTCGTGCTCATCGTGTGCTTCCTCCTTGATTTGGCTTGTACTGCCGCCGCCTTCATAAGCGTGATCAGCGCGGCGACGGTGACTCGGCGCGGCCCGCCGTGGCGCCGGCGTCGACCGGCAGAATGACGCCGGTCAGCCAGCGCGCCGCATCGCTGGCGAGGTAGACCACGGCATGGCCCACGTCCCAGCCTTCACCCTCGACCTGCAGCAGCGAGCGCATCTTGCGGGCCTCGCGCCGCTCGGGCGCCATGCCCCGCGCATAGACCATGGGCGTGTACACCATCCCCGGTGCAATGCAGTTCACGCGGATATTCTCGCGGCCATGGTGGGAGGCCATGGCGCGTGTCATCTGCACAACCGCGCCTTTCGAGGTCGGATACAGCAGATGCGGATGGCCGCCCTGCAGGCCGGCCGCGGACGCGATATTGATGATCGAGCCGCCGCCCGCCTTGCGCATCTCGGGGATGGCGTATTTCGCCATCAGGACCATCGACGTAACGTTCACCCGCATCGCCTGCTCCCAGGCGGCGATGTCGACATCGACGGCGGTACCCGGCGGACCGCCGATGCCGACATTGTTCAGCAGGATATCGAGACGTCCCCACGCCGCGGCCGCCGCCGCGACGGCGGCTTCGCACGCGGCCGGGTCCGTGACGTCAGCCAACCGCGCGATGCAGGTGCCGCCGTCGTCCGCGATCATCTGCGCGGTGCGGTCGACCCAATCCTTGACCGTATCCAGCAGCATGACCCTGGCGCCGGATCGCGCCATCAGGATCGCCGCCGCGCGGCCATTGCCGATCCCGTCGGCGCGTGATCCGGCGCCGGTGACGATCGCGACCCTGCCGGCCAGGCGGCTGTCCTTCACGACGTCGTTCATGGGTCCCCTCGTGATCGTGGCGATCGTGATGGTGCATCACGCGATGCCACGACGTCACGCGGGCGATGCCACGACGTCTCACTATGCGGGTCAGGCGCTGCTGGAGCCGATCATGGCAATGGCCTCGATCTCGACCAGCGTTTCCGGCGTCGCGAGCGCCCGGATCTCGACCAGGGTGCTGGCCGGGAAGTCGCCGGTGAAGAACTCGCGCCGTGCCTGCCAGACCTTGGTGTTGTTGCGGATGTTGACCACGAAGATCGTCACCTTCACGACGTCGTTGATCTGGCCGCCGGCCGCCTCGACGAGATCCTTGATCTTGCCGAAGATGATGCGCGACTGCTCGTATTCGTCGGCACCCTCGATCTTGTCGCCGACGCGCGCGACCATACCCGAGACGAACACCATGTCGCCCACGCGCAGGCAGTTGGACCACCGCTCCGGCGGCGGCTCGGCGACTTTGGGGCTGATGACACGCGTGCGTTTTGCCATGGTTCCCTCCTCTTTGGATTGCGAGACTACACGCCGCCGGCCCGCCCCCTGTCCATAGGCAGCATGGGCGACCGGCAGCGGCCATCGGAGCAGGCGTGATGCCCAAGACCAAGGACGGCCTTCCCATCCTGGCGTTCGCGTCGGCCGCGGACTGGGAGGCGTGGCTCGCGGCCCAGCCCATGACGTCGACGGGCTTGTGGCTGAAACTGGCAAAGAAGGAAGCCAGCATCGACAGCGTGTCGCAGCCGGAGGCGGTCGAGGGCGCGCTGTGCTACGGCTGGATCGACGGCCAGGGCCAGAGTCTGGATGCGCGCTACTGGCTGGCGCGCTTCACGCCGCGCAAGGCGCGCAGCAAATGGTCGGAGAAGAACCGCGCCAAGGCCTTGGTGCTGATCGAGCAGGGGCGCATGCGCCCGTCCGGACTGGCCGAGGTCGAGCGTGCCCAAGCCGACGGGCGCTGGGAGGCCGCCTACCCGTCGCCGCGCAAGGCGACCGTTCCCGACGATCTGCAGCGTGCGCTCAACCGCGCCCCCAAGGCGCGGCGCATGTTCAACACGCTCGACGGCGCCAACCGATACGCGATCCTGCATCGCCTGCATGACGCCAAGAAACCGGAGACGCGCGCCGAGCGCGTCAAGAAGTATGTTGCCATGCTGGCGCGCGGCGAGACCATCCATCCGCCGCGGCGCACGCGGGCCAAGGAGTAGATCATGCTGACGGTGTGGGGACGACGCAGCTCGTTCAACGTCCAGAAGGTGCTGTGGCTGGTGGCCGAGCTGGGGCTGGCGCACGAGCACATCCCGGCCGGCGGCGATTTCGGCAGGCTGGACGAGCCGGCCTTCCGCGTGCTCAACCCGCACGGGCGCGTGCCGGTGATCGAGGACGGCGACCTCGCCGTCTGGGAATCGCAGGCGATCCTGCGCTATCTCGCCGCCCGCCACGGCCGTGGCCGGTTCTGGTCCGACGATCCGGCGGAGCGATCGCACGTCGACCGCTGGATGGACTGGTCGCAGACGGCGCTGCAGCCCGATTTCCTGAACGGTGTGTTCTGGGGCTACTACCGCACGCCCGAGGCGCAGCGCAACGCGCCGGCCATCGCTCAGAGCATCGCGCGCTGCGCCCAGCATTTCCGCCGGCTCGACGCGGTGCTCGCCACCCGGCCGTTCCTGTGCGGCGCCGAACTGTCGCTCGCCGACATCCCCGCCGGCACGTCGCTCTACCGTTATTTCGAGCTGGATATCGAGCGCCCCGACATTCCCCACGTCGTGGCGTGGTATCGCCGGCTCCAGGACCGCCCCGCCTTCCGCGAGCACGTCATGGTGCCCTTCGGCGAATTGCGCGGAAAGCTCGACTACTGATCGGCCCCTTCACGGCGCCCGGAACCCGAAGCAAACGCCCTGGCGTACAGTGATCGATCACGGCACGATGCGGCGCGGCGATAAAGGAGCAGACCAGCGTGCCGGATCGAAAGCCCACCACCCCCCGGAGCAAGGGACCGGCGAAGCCGGCCACGAAGGCCAAGCCGAAAGCGGCCGCGCCGGTCGACTCCGCGTCCCGGCTCATCGACCAGCGGATCCGCGATCTGGGGGGATGGCGCGGCGAGACGCTGGCCCGCATGCGGGCACTGATCCTGGATACCGACTCCGAGATGATCGAGGAGTGGAAGTGGCGCGGCACGCCGGTCTGGTCGCGCCATGGGATCGTCTGCACCGGGGAGACGTACACGAAGGTCGTGAAGCTCACATTCGCGCACGGCGCCAGCATCCCCGACCCGGCGCGTCTCTTCAATGCCAGCCTGGACGGCAACACGCGGCGGGCCATCGACATCCACGAGGGCGAGACAATCGACGCGGCCGCGTTCAAGGCGCTCGTGAAAGCGGCGGTTGCCCGCAACGGCCAGGCAAAGAAACGATAGGGCTCCGGTCGCCGCCGGCGGCAGGCGCAAAGGTCGGCCGGACTGACGAACCCCTATACCATCAGATGCTTGCGCACCTGCTCCGGCGTCAGCGACTTCGCGGGGCCTGACAGCACCACCTCGCCGCGGTCCATGACGCTGATGTGGTCGGCCAGCGCCTGCGCGAAGTCGAGATACTGCTCGACCAGCAGGATGGCCATGTCGCCGCGGTCGGCCAGCATGCGGATCACGCGCTCGATGTCCTTGATGATGGAGGGCTGGATGCCTTCGGTCGGCTCATCGAGCACCAGCAGCTTGGGCCGCGTCACCAGGGCGCGCGCGATCGCGAGCTGCTGCTGCTGGCCACCCGACAGATCGCCGCCGCGCCGGTGCAGCATGTCCTGCAGCACGGGAAAGAGCGTGAAGATCTCGTCGGGGATGTGACGCAGTTCGCGCGCCAGTGGCGCGAAGCCGGTCTGCAGGTTCTCCAGCACGGTCAGCCGCGGAAAGATCTCGCGGCCCTGCGGCACCAGCGCCAGGCCGCGGCGCGCGCGCTCATGCGGCTTCAGCGCCGCGATGTCCTGGCCCTGCCACAGGATCTTGCCGCCGCGGATCGCCTGCAGGCCGAAGATGGCGCGCAGCAGCGACGTCTTGCCCACCCCATTGCGGCCCAGCACGCAGCAGATCTTGCCCGCCTCGGCCGCGACGCTGACCGAGCGAAGTGCATGCGAGGCACCGTAGAACAGGTCGATCTTTTCGACGCTCAGCATGGTTGAGATGTGCCCTCGAAAACCATCCACCTCACCCTGAGGAGCGTCGCGCAGCGACGCGTCTCGAAGGGTGGGACATCGCACCGTGCCTGCAGCCCATCCTTCGAGACGGCCGCGCTGAAGCGCGGCCTCCTCAGGATGAGGTGCATGTTCCGGTCAGCGCCTGCGGCCCGCATCGCTCACCGTCCCAGATAGACGTCGACCACGCGCTGGTCCTTCTGCACATGATCGAGCGAACCCTCGGCCAGCACCGAGCCCTCGTGCAGCACAGTGACGCGCACACCCAGCTCGCGGACGAACTGCATGTCGTGCTCGACCACCACCAGGGTGTGGCTGCCGGCGAGTTCCTTGAACAGCTTCGCGGTCTGCTCGGTCTCGATGTCGGTCATGCCGGCGACAGGCTCGTCGAGCAGCAGCAGCTGCGGCTCGGCCAGCAGCAGCATGCCGATCTCCAGCCACTGCTTCTGGCCGTGGCTGAGCGCGCCGGCCAGCCGGGCCTTGCGATCGCCCAGGCCGACCAGCGCCAGCATGTCGTCGATCTTGTGCAGCGCCGCGCTGTTGAGCCGCGCCCGCAGCGTGGCGAAGGTGCCGCGGCTGGTGCGCAGCGCCAGCTCCAGGTTCTCGAACACAGTGAGGTTCTCGAACACCGTCGGCTTCTGGAACTTGCGGCCGATGCCGAGATTGGCCACACCCGCCTCGTCGAGCCGCGTCAGATCGATGCGATCGCCGAACTGCACGCGGCCGCTGTCCGGGCGCGTCTTGCCGGTGATCACGTCCATCATCGTGGTCTTGCCGGCGCCGTTGGGGCCGATCACGGTGCGCATCTCGCCCTTGCCGATCGCCAGCGACAGCGTGTTCAGCGCCTTGAAGCCGTCGAAGCTGACGGTGACGTCCTCGAGATAGAGCAGGGTGTCGCCCAGCGCCGTATCGGCGATGGGATCGGGCGTTGCCGTGGTCATGTCGCCTCCGCCGGCCGGGCGGCGAGCGTCGTCGCCCGCGACGCGGCACGCCGCGCCTGCCAGTCGCGCACGATGCCCAGCACGCCATGCGGCAGGAACAGGGTGACGACGATGAACAGGGCGCCGAGGAAAAACAGCCACATCTCCGGCACGGCGCCGGTCAGCCAGGTCTTGGCGGCGTTGACGATGAAGGCACCGAGGATGGCGCCGATCAGGGTGCCGCGACCGCCGACGGCGACCCAGATCGCGACCTCGATCGAATTGGCGGGCGAGAACTCGCCGGGATTGATGATGCCGACCTGCGGCACGTAGAGCGCGCCGGCCAGGCCCGAGATCATCGCCGCCACCACGAACACGAAGAGCTTGATGCCGGTGGGCGAATAGCCGAGGAAGCGCACGCGGCTTTCGGCATCGCGCAGCGCCAGGCACACGCGGCCGAGCTTCGAGGCGACGATCCAGCGGCACAGCAGGAACGAGAGGCCAAGCCCCACCGCCGAGGCGATCAGCAGGCCGACGCGGGTGGTCGGCGACTGCACGTGGAAGCCGAGCAGGTCCTTGAAGTCGGTGAGACCGTTGTTGCCGCCGAAACCCATGTTGTTGCGGAAGAAGGCCAGCATCAGCGCGAACGTCATCGCCTGCGTGATGATCGACAGATAGACGCCGGTGACGCGCGAGCGGAAGGCGAGCCAGCCCAGCACGAAGGCGAGCGCCGCCGGCACCAGCAGCACCATGACGATGGCGAACCAGAACATGTCGAAGCCCTGCCAGTACCAAGGCAGCTCCTTCCAGTTCAGGAACACCATGAAGTCGGGCAGCACGGGGTTCTTGTAGACGCCGCGATCGCCGATCTGGCGCATCAGGTACATGCCCATGCAGTAGCCGCCCAGCGCGAAGAAGGCGCCCTGCCCCAGGCTGAGAATGCCGGCGTAGCCCCAGATCAGATCCATCGCGACGGCCAGCATGGCGTAGCAGCAGTACTTGCCGATCAGCGGCACCAGATAGTCGGGCAGGTGCAGCGCCGAGCCCGCCGCCACCATCTGGTTGGCCACCGGCAGCAGCACGATCAACACGAAGCCCACGGCCAGGAACACCGCCCAGCCGCCGGGTGTCAGCAGGCTTTGACGGGTCATCGTGCCCTCCCTTCCCCACGAAGTGGGGAAGGTGCCCGAAGGGCGGATGGGGAGCCGACGTGGTCTTTGTAACTGAGACCACCGGGGCTCCCCTCCGCCCCTTCGGGGCACCTCCCCAACTGCGTTGGGGAGGACGATGTACGACCGTCACCCATGTCAGGACTCCACGAAGCGGCCTTTGAGCGCGAAGAGGCCGCGCGGGCGCCACTGGATGAAGAGGATGATGAACACCAGCACCGCGACCTTGCCCAGTACGGCGCCGGCGAACGGCTCGAGGATCTTGTTGATCACACCCAGCGACAGCGACGCCACCAGGGTGCCCAGCAGGTTGCCGACGCCGCCGAACACCACGACCAGGAAGCTGTCGACGATGTAGATCTGGCCGAGGTTGGGGCTGACGTTGCCGATCTGGCTCAGCGCCACGCCCGCCATGCCGGCAAGCCCCGAGCCCAGGCCGAAGGTGAGCGCATCGACCCTGGCCGTCGGGATGCCCATGGCGGCCGCCATGTCGCGGTTCTGGGTGACGGCACGCATGTGCAGGCCGAAGCTGGTGCGGCGCAGGATCAGCGCGATGATGCCCAGCATCAGCAGGCAGAAGACGATGATGTAGAGCCGGTTCCAGGCGACGAAGAAGCCGCCCATCAGGTCGAACCCACCCGTCATCCACGCCGGGTTGGCGACTTCCTTGTTCTGCGCGTCGAAGATCGAGCGCACCGCCTGTTGCAGCACCAGGCTGATGCCCCAGGTCGCCAGCATGGTCTCCAGCGGGCGGCCGTAGAGATGGCGGATCACACTGCGCTCCAGCAGCACACCCACGGCACCCGACGCCAGGAAGGCGATCGGCAGCGACAGCACGAGGTAGAAGCCGACCAGCTCCGCCGGCAGCAGCGCGCGACACACCTGCTGCACGACATAGGCGGTGTAGGCGCCCAGCATGATCATCTCGCCGTGCGCCATGTTGATGACGCCCATCACGCCAAACGTGATGGCGAGCCCCACAGCGGCCAGCAGCAGCACCGAGCCCAGGCTGATGCCCTGGAACACGTTCTCGAGGATGCCCACCATCGCCAGCCGGCGTTCGATCGAGGACAGTGCCGTTTCGGCTGCCTTCAGCACTTCCGGCGGCGCGCTCTTGTCGTTGCGCAGCCCGGCCAGCAGGTTGCGCACGGCCGGGTCCGCCGTGCCGGCCAGCGACTCGATCGCCTTCACCCGGTCGGCGACCGACCCGGCATTGACCTGCGTTGCCGCCAGGCTGAAGCGGATGGCGGCCAGCACCTCGGGATCCTTCTCGCTCTTTGCCGCGCGCTCCAGCGCCGCCGCCGTTTCCGGCGTCGGATTGGCGAACGCGGCCTTGGCCGCCGCCAGCCGCGTGGCGCGATCGTCGCTGAACAGCGACAGCTTGGAGAGCGACGCCGAGATCACGCCGCGCAGGCGGTTGTTGACGCGCACCTTGTCGACGTCGGCCGCCGGCAGCTCGCCCAGGCCCTTGCCGCTGGCGGCGTCGAAATAGCGATTGCCGTCGCCGATCAGCGGCGTGCCATCAGACTTGCGCACAAAGAGCGTGCCGTCCGACAGCGCCTTCAGCGCCGGCACCGCGCGGCCGTCGCCCAGATCACCAAGCTTCTCGGCCGCCTGCTGCTTCTCGCCGAATTCGTCGGCGGCCAGCTTGCGCACCCAGTCCTCGAATGTCTGGGCATGCGCGGGCAACGCAACGGCGGCCAGCACCACGAGCAGCGCGGCCGCCACAAGCTGAAGACGCGACATAACGGCTCCGAATGATCTTCCCTTCCCCGCTTCGCGGGGACTGTCCGGAGAAAAGCCTTCATGGTGAGCTTGTCGAACCATGAAGGCTCGCGCACGACGACCGGTGCGAGACGCTTCATGGTTCGACAAGCTCACCATGAAGCGTTGCAACACCTACTGCGAGAACTTCGGCTTCTCGCAGTTGCCGCAGACCCAGGGGTAGGTCCAGTCCGCGGTGAGCTTGGCGCTCTCGGGGATGTACTTCGACCAGGCGTCGGCCTTCACCGAGCCCTTGGTCTGCCAGACGATCTCGAACTGGCCGTTGGCCTGGATCTCGCCGATCAACACCGGCTTGCTGAGGTGATGGTTGGTGTTCATCACCGATTCCATGCCCGAGGGTGCCGCCACACGCTGGCCGTAGAGTGCCTGGCGCACGGCGTCGATGTTGGTGGTGCCGGCCTGCTGCACCGCCTGCGTCCACATCTTGAAGCCGATGTAGGTGGCTTCCATCGGATCGTTGGTGACGCGCTTCTCGTTCTTGATGAACGTCTTCCACTGCTTGATGAAGGCGTCGTTCACCGGCGCTTTCACCGACTGGAAGTAGTTCCACGCCGCCAGGTGACCGACGAGGTTCCGAGTGTCGATACCGGCGAGTTCTTCCTCGCCCACCGAGAACGCCACGACCGGGATGTCGGAGGCCTTGATGCCGGCGTTGGCCAGCTCCTTGTAGAAGGGCACGTTGGCGTCACCGTTGATGGTCGACACCACGGCCGTCTTCTTACCCGCCGAGGCGAACTTCTTGATGTCGGCGACGATGGTCTGCCAGTCGGAGTGACCGAACGGCGTGTAGTTGATCATGATGTCTTCCTTGGCCACGCCTTTGGCGAGCAGGAAGGCTTCCAGGATCTTGTTGGTGGTGCGCGGATAGACGTAGTCGGTGCCGGCCAGCACCCAGCGCTTCACCTCGCCGCCTTCCTTGGACATCAGGTATTCAACGGCCGGGATCGCCTGCTGGTTGGGCGCGGCGCCGGTGTAGAAGATGTTGCGCGAGCTTTCCTCGCCTTCGTACTGCACCGGGTAGAACAGCAACCCGTTCAGCTCCTCGAACACCGGCAGCACCGACTTGCGGCTGACCGAGGTCCAGCAGCCGAAGACCACGTCGACCTTCTCCTTCTGGATCAGCTCGCGCGCCTTCTCGGCGAACAGCGGCCA
>Ga0187894_10006753_pt1 | contig 11101 bp, 8 predicted proteins | sample GBC1701081metaG_FD_136650 | JGI IMG/M metagenome (GOLD analysis project Ga0187894, IMG submission 136650) | White microbial mat communities from a lava cave in the Kipuka Kanohina Cave System on the Island of Hawaii, USA - GBC170108-1 metaG ...
CAGTCCCGACCAGGTGACGATGGCCTTGGACCAAGACGCCGTGGGCCGGGCCGGCTCGATGCTCGGATCTGGTTCGGTGGTGGTCATGGATCACACCACCTGCATGGTGCAGGCCACTTGGCGTATCACCCGGTTCTTCCACCGGGAGTCCTGCGGGCAGTGCACGCCGTGTCGCGAGGGCAGCGGCTGGCTGGAGAAAATCCTCCACCGCATCCTCACAGGCGCGGGCCAGGAGTCGGACCTGGAGCTGCTGGTCGACGTGTGTGACAACATCGCCCCCGGATTGGGCTGGCCACCGCAGAAGACCACCATCTGTGTGCTGGGGCCTTCGATCCCGTCGTCGATCACGTCGGCCATCAAGATGTTCCGCGGCGAGTTTCTGGCCTACATCCAACAAGGCGGTCGCCCCGGTGCCTGATCCCGAGTCTGTGTCACCCTCCCTACAGACAGGGCCCGCCGTCGAAACGTTGTCCATCGTTGTTGACGGCCGCGAGATCGAGGCCCGTAAGGGTGAGATGGTCATCGCCGCCGCGGAGCGGGCCGGTGTCTACATTCCCCGCTTCTGTTACCACCCCCGGATGCGGCCGGTCGGAGTGTGCCGGATGTGCCTGGTGGAGGTGAAGGGTCCCCGGGGCTTTGCGCTGGCCCCTTCGTGCTACGTGCCCGTCGCCGAGGGCCAGGAAGTCGTGACCACGTCGCCCAAGGTCAAGAAGGCCCAGGACGGCGTGCTCGAGTTCCTCCTGATCAACCACCCCCTGGACTGCCCGGTCTGCGACCGGGGCGGCGAGTGTCCGCTGCAGGATCAGACCGTGGCTTTCGGCCCCGGCGAGAGCCGGTTCATCGAAGAAAAGCGCCACTGGGCCAAGCCGATTCCCATCAACCCGTTGGTGGCGTTGGATCGGGAGCGCTGCATCCAGTGCTCGCGCTGCACCCGCTTCGCCGCCGAGGTGGCGGGCGACGCCATGATCGACTTTGTCGGCCGGGGAGACAGCACCGAGGTGAATACCTTCCCCGACCGGCCTTTCACATCCAACTTCAGCGGCAACATCGTCCAGATCTGTCCCGTGGGAGCACTTACGGCCACCCCTTACCGGTTCAAGGCCCGCCCCTGGGACCTGGAAACGGTCGAGTCGACATGCACGGCGTGCTCGGTCGGCTGCCGCGTGGCCCTGCAGTCCTCGGGTGATCGCCTGATCCGCCATTTAGGAGTGGACAGCGAGCCCGTCAACCACGGTTGGCTGTGCGACAAGGGTCGGTTCTTCTACCAGGCCTTCGACAGTCCGGCCCGACTCACTCAGCCCCTGGTGCGCAAGAACGGGGAGCTGACCGAGGCGACCTGGCCCGAGGCCCTCGATGCCGCCGCAGCGGGATTGCAGCGTGCGATCGCAGCCTCGGGGCCGGAGTCGGTGGCCGTTGTGGGCGGGGCCCGGCTGGCAAACGAGGACGCCTACGCCTGGGCTCGTCTGGCCAAGGGTGTCATCGGCACCGACAACGTCGACTGCCAGATGGCCGACGGGCTGCCGGCCGAGCTCGTGCTCGGTCTGCCTCGCGCCACCATCGACGATGCCTGCCGGGCTCCTTTGGTGGTGTTGCTGGGACCGGATCTGAAAGAGGAACTGCCGGTTCTCCACCTGCGCCTGCGGGAGGCGGCGGTGGACGCCAAGGTTCCCATGATCGAAATCACCGCCCAGCCGACCGGGCTGAGCCCTCACGCAGCGGTAAGCCTGGTCCATCGACCGGGAGAGGCCGGATTCCTGGCCCGTGCCCTGGTGGCCGCCGCAGCTCCGACCGACGCCGTTGCGGGGGTAGCGGTCGCGGACATAGTTCGGGCCCGGACCTTGATCGGCGAGAAACCCGGAGCGGTCGTGGTGGTGGGCCGCCCCTCATTGGCCGAACCAGCCACTGCCACGGTCGAAGCGGCCTCCGCCCTGGCCAGCGGTCTGGCGGGCGTGCGGTCCTTGCCCGTGCTGCGGCGGGGCAATGTCAACGGGGCTCTGGACATGGGTCTCAGCCCCCGCCTTCTGCCCGGTCGGGTCTCCCTGGATGAGGGCCGGGACTGGTTCACCCAGGCCTGGGGCAAGGTTCCGGCGGGTCCGGGGCTCGATACCGAAGGATCCTTGCGGGCCGCAGCGGCCGGCAAGGTCGCTGCCCTGGTCCTGTTGGGAGCCGATCCCCTGTCCGACGTCGGGGATCGAGAAGTGGCCCGGACCGCGCTTGGCGGGGTTCGGTTCATGGTGGCCGTCGATACCTTCCTGACCGAATCGGCGGCTGCCGCCGACGTGGTCTTTCCCGCCGCCGCGTTTGGTGAACGGCCAGGTACCACCACCAATATCGAAGGCCGTTTGACCCGGATGGGCCAGAAGGTGACCGCGCCCGGTACGGCCCGGCCGGACTGGACCATTGCGGTGGAACTGGCCCGGCGCCTGGGATCGGACCTCGGCTTTGGCGTGCTGGACGACATCGCGGACGAAATCGCCGCCTACGCACCCTCGCACCGGGGGGTCGACGCCGCCTATCTGGCCCAGGCCGCTCACCGCGATGGAGTCATGGTGCCGATAGAGCCACTCGTCGGCAGTGGGGACCTACCTGCCACCGTGGTGTGGCGCTTCGAGGGATCGCCCCTGGTCGCTACTCCGGTCGACGGTTATTCCCTGCGCCTGGTGTCGGGTCGCCGCCTTTACGATTCCGGCCAGTTGGCGACTCACTCGGCTGCCCTGCGGGGCCTGGCCGCGGGAGCGGCGCTTCGGGTCAATCCCACCGAGTTGGCCGGTCTCGGCGTGGCGTCTGGCCAATCGATGAGGGTCAGTTCGCCTCGCGCCAGCTTGGTGATGCCTGTTGTTGCCGACGCCGGGGTGGCAAGGGGCTCTGCGGTACTGGCTTTCAACCAGCCCGGTCCGGGCGTGGCCGACCTGGTGGATTGGGCGGCCGCGGTGACAGACGTGCGGGCGGAAACACTGTGACCCCGGAAGTGGGTGCCTGGATGGACAGAGTGGGTTCCTGGGTGAACAGAGCGGACGCCTGATGGACCCGCTCCTCTTTGACGGCTTGGACGCCACAGTCCTGTTGATCGTGGTCATCAAGGTTCTGGTGGTTTTCGGATTCCTGCTCATCTCGGTGCTGTTGATGATCTGGGCCGAGCGCAAGGTGCTTTCGGACATGCAGAACCGGATCGGGCCCAACCGAGCAGGGCCCTGGGGCGTCCTCCAAACAATGGCGGACGGGATCAAGCTCTTCTTCAAAGAGGACCTGCTGCCCGAAAAGGCAGACCGGCGGATATTTCGCCTGGCCCCTTACCTCGCTGCAGTGCCTGCCTTCTTGACCTTCGCTGTGATTCCGGTGGGGGGCACCGTCACCTTGTTCGGGCGGCAGACCTATCTGCAGTTGGCCGATCCGCCCATCGGGATTTTGTTCCTGTTGGCCATGTCATCCATCGCCGTCTACGGGGTGATGCTGGCCGGGTGGTCGTCGGGCTCGAAGTACCCCTTGTTGGGTTCGGTCCGGGCTTCGGCTCAGATGGTTTCCTATGAGGCCTCCATGAGTCTGGCAGTGGCCACGGCGGTGCTGGCGGCCGGTTCGCTTTCCACCTACGACATCGTCGCTTCCCAGGCCGGCGGCCTCCTGCGTTGGAACGTGGTGGCGCTGGGCCTGGTGCCGTTCTTAATCTTCGTGATCTCGGCCACCGCGGAGATGAACCGGCCCCCCTTCGACCTGGTCGAGGCCGAACAGGAGTTGGTGGGCGGGTTTCACACCGAGTACAGCGGAATTCGGTTCGCGCTGTTTTTCCTAGCGGAGTTCATGAACACCATCACCATGTCGGCCATCGCAGTGACGCTGTTCCTGGGCGGACCGGCGGCGCCATTCGGGTTCCTGCCCGAGATCCCGGTGGTGTGGTTCCTCGCCAAGCTGGTGGCCTTCCTTTTCGCCTACATCTGGGTCCGGGCCACGCTGCCACGCCTGCGTTACGACCAGCTCATGGATCTGGGTTGGAAAAAACTCCTTCCCGTATCGCTGTTCTGGCTTCTCCTGGTGGCGGCTCTTCGCCTCGGCCGGGATCAAGGATGGAACGGGGTCGCCGTGCTGGGGGTGGGCATGGCGGTGTTCGTCGCGGGTTGGGCCGTTCTGGGTGCGGCCCTGGATGCCAGTGCCAGGGTGCCTCCCCCCCTCGATCCTTACCCGGGGGAGGCCGTCGGGTCCCACGGCCCGAGCGGCCCCCTGAGCGGGATCGTTGAGCCGGTCGAGTCGAGGAGGGCCACCTGATGGGTTACCTGGACGGCTTCAAGGTGACGTTGCGGGAAATGCGCCAACCGCGTGTGACCAACGAGTATCCCGACACCAAGCGCCCCAAGCCGGAGCGGTTCCACGGCCGCCACGTCCTCAACCGGTCCGAGGACGGCATGGAGAAGTGCATCGGCTGTGAGCTGTGTGCGGGCGTGTGCCCGGCTCGGTGCATCTATGTCCGTGGCGCCGACAACCCACCCGAGGAACCGGTGTCACCGGGCGAGCGCTTCGGGTTCGTCTACGAGATCAACTACCTGCGTTGTATCCACTGTGATTTGTGCGTGGAGGCGTGCCCCACCGAGGCAATCACCGAATCGAAGTTGTTCGAGTTCTCCTTCACGAACCGCAGCGACGCCATCTACACCAAGACCGAGTTGGTGGTCGACGATGCGGGATCGCCTCAGAAACTGCCCTGGGAAGACTGGCGACCGGGTGACGACACTGTTATCTCGGCCTGGGTACGCGCTACGGCTCCTTCGGGCGATGTCGACCACGAAGGCCTGGTGGCGTGGTCAGGTGATTTGGGCGTGGGGGTACGCCCCGCCGAGCCCAATCAGGAGGCGGCGGCCAAGGCCGTGAGCCGGCCGGTCACCCCTGGCGCCAAGGCGCCCAAGCCCGCCAAGGCGCCCAAGCAGCCCAACCAGGCCGGCGCCCGATGATCGACTGGGCGGTGTTCTCCGTGGCCGCCGCCGCCGTTCTGGCCGGTGCGCTGGGGGTGGTGTTCTCCACGAACCCGGTTCACGCCGCGCTCATGTTGGTCATGACACTGTTCGGAGTGGCCGTGCTCTTCGTGGCTCAGGCCGCACACTTCCTGGCCGCGGTCCAGGTGATCGTCTATGCCGGTGCCATCGTGGTGCTGTTCCTGTTTGTCATCATGCTGCTCGGTATCGACAAAGCCGAGAACCTTCGGGCTGAACCTCTGCGCGGCCAGCGGCCGCTGGCCTTCTTGGCCGGCCTCGGGGTGCTCACCGCGGTGCTGATGCTGGCTCGGGGGGCGTGGGTTTCGGGAGCGCCTTCGCAGGTGGCCACTCTCAGTGGTCCGGGGAGCAACGTGACCAAATTGGCAAATGCCTTGTTCGGTCGCTATCTGCTGGCTTTCGAGGTGACGTCGGTGCTGCTGGTCATTGCCGTGGTGGGCGCGGTGGTCCTTACCGGTCAGGAACCTGCGGCCGAGCCGACAGAGCCCGAGGCCAAGTCGACTGAGCCCGGGGCCAAGTTGACTGAGCCCGGGGCTGTGGAGGTCACATCGTGAGCGTCCCGGGAGCCTGGTATTTGGCCCTGGCGGCCGTGGTTTTCGCCATTGGAGCCATCGGGCTCCTGGTTCGCCGAAACGTTTTGGTGATGTTCATGTGCATCGAGCTGATGCTCAACGCCGTGAACCTCACCTTCGTCACGTACGCCCGAATGCTCGACGACGTGGGCGGCCAAGCCCTGGTGTTTTTTGTGCTGGTAGTAGCCGCCGCAGAGGTAGTGGTCGGCCTCGGCATCATCGTGTCGATCTTCCGCCGCCGCTCCGGGGCCACCGCAGACGACCTCTCGATGTTGAAGGGCTGAGCGCATGGTGGAAGCCGTATGGCTAATTCCCGCACTGCCCTTGGCCGGCTTCTTGATTTTGGCTATCGCCGGCCGCCGCCTCGGCAACCCCCGGGCCGGCTGGCTCGCCACCGCCATGATGGTCGGCTCGTTCGGGGCCACCCTGGTGGTGTTGGCCGGCCTGCTCGGCTACGAGGGCGAGGCTCGCTCGGTCACCCAGACCCTGTTTACCTGGGTGCCTTCGGGTGCCCTCCAGGTAGAGGCCGGGTTCCTGGTGGATCCGCTGTCGGTGACCATGGCCATGTTCGTCACCGGCGTGGGTGCGCTGATCCACCTCTATTCGATCGGTTACATGCACTCCGATCCCAACTACACCAAGTTTTTCGTGTACCTCAACCTGTTCGCCTTTTCCATGCTCATGCTGGTCCTGAGCAGCAGTTTCCTAGGCACCTTCCTGGGCTGGGAGGGAGTGGGCGCCTGTTCGTACTTCCTCATCTCGTTCTGGTTCGAAAAGCCGACGGCGGCCACCGCCGGCAAGAAGGCCTTCGTTGTCAACCGGGTAGGCGACTTCGGCTTCATGGTCGCCATGTTCTTGATCTTCGCCAGCCTCGGCTCGCTTCAATACGTGACCGTGGCCGCCGGGGCCGAGACCCTGTCGACGGTCACTGCCACCGCCATCGCTCTGTTGCTGTTCGTAGGCGCCGCCGGCAAGTCGGCCCAACTGCCGCTCTACGTGTGGCTGCCCGACGCCATGGAAGGTCCCACGCCGGTGTCGGCCTTGATCCACGCCGCCACCATGGTGACCGCCGGTGTCTTCTTGATGGTGCGGATCAACCCCATCCTGGCCCTGGCCCCGGACGCCTCCATGATCATCGCAGTCGTTGGTGCGCTGACGGCTCTCTTTGCCGCCACCATCGCCTGCGCTCAGAACGACATCAAGAAGGTCCTGGCCTACTCCACGATCTCCCAGCTGGGCTACATGTTCCTGGCCGTCGGTTCGGGGGCCTACGCGGCGGCCATCTTCCACATGGTCACCCACGCTTTCTTCAAGGCCCTGATGTTCCTGGGAGCCGGTTCGGTGATCCACGGCCTACATGAAGAACAGGACATGACCCGGATGGGTGGGCTGCGAAAGTGGATGCCGGTCACCAGCGGCACCTTCCTGGTGGGCTGGCTTGCCATAGCCGGAGTTCCGCCGTTCTCGGGCTTCTGGTCCAAGGACGACATCTTGGCCAACGCGTTCGAATTGAGCCCGCTGCTTTGGGGCATCGGCCTGCTGACCGCTCTGCTCACGGCCTATTACATGAGCCGCCAGGTGTTCCTGGTGTTCTTCGGGGGCGAACGGTGGCGAAGCGAACCGGCCCGGACCTCCAAGTCCAAGGCGACGAAGACCAAGGTCGCCGCCGGCCACCACGGAGGTCGGGTCCCTCACGAGTCGCCTTGGGCAATGACCTTCCCATTGGCTTTCCTGGCTGTTTTGGCGACGTTGGGGGGTCTGCTGAATCTCCCGTTCCCGGGCTGGACGGTCTTGGAGCACTGGCTGGAGCCCGTTTTCGGTGAGAACCTCCGTCACCTCGCCCTCAGCTCCAGTACCAAATTGGGACTGATAGCGGCCGCCGTGGCTGCTGCATTGGCCGGCATCGGCGTGGCCTGGGCCACCTTCGGGCTCCGGGGAGGTCGAGTCGAGGGCTTGACCCCACCGGTGTTGGCCCGGGGTTGGTATGTCGACGACCTGTACCGCAACCTGGTGGAACGCCCTGGTCGGGCTCTGTCGAACTTCTCGGCCACCGTGGTCGACCAGAAACTGATCGACGGAGTTGTTAACGGGCTGGCCGCCTCGGTGCGGGCCGGCGGTGAGCGGTTACGGGTCGTTCAATCGGGCTATGTCCGCAACTATGCGCTGGCCATTGCCGGAGGCACGGTCGGGGTGCTGGTGTTTGTCTTGGTCCGGAGCGGCGTCTAGGTGGAATTCTCGCTGCTGAACCTGTTGATTCTGGTCCCCGTGGTTGGGGCGGTCGCCGTGGCCCTGGTTCCCAAGGACAACGACAAGGCTCTCACCGCCACCGGTTTCGGCGCTGCGCTGGCCACCGGTCTACTCACGCTCGTGGTGCTCAGCGGCTTCGACGCCTCCGACGGGGACCTCCAGTTCGTCACCGATCGGTGGTGGGTGGAGACCTTCGGCATCTCCTGGAAGCTGGGCATCGACGGCATCTCTTTGTTCCTGGTGGTGCTGGGCGGGGTCCTTTTTCCCATCGCCATGGTGGGGCCCAACATCCATCACGACCGCAAGGGCTACCTGGCCTGGATGCTCGTGCTGGAGGCGGGCTCCATGGGGGTGTTCCTGGCCCGGGATCTGTTCGTGTTCTTTTTGTTCTGGGAGCTGGTGCTGGTGCCCATGTACTTCCTCATCGGAGGTTGGGGCTATGAGCGCCGCGTCTATGCCACCCTGAAGTTCTTCCTCTACACGATGGTCGGTTCGGCCCTGATGCTGGTGGCCATCCTGGCCCTGGTCTTCCTGCACCAGAAAGCCACCGGCACGCTCACATTCGACCTGGACGAGCTGGCCGCCAATCAGTCCCTGGCGGAGGGAACGGCTCGCTGGTTGTTTTTGGCCTTCGCCGCCTCGTTCGCAATCAAGGTACCGATCTTCCCCGTCCACACCTGGCTTCCCGACGCTCACACCGAAGCCCCCACCGGCGGATCGGTGATCCTGGCCGGGATCATGCTGAAACTCGGCACCTACGGGTTCATGCGCTTCGGCCTCTACCTGTTTCCGCAGGCGGCGGTGGATCTGGCCCCGTGGTTTTTGACCCTGGGCGTCATCGGCATCATCTACGGGGCGCTGGTGGCCACGGTGCAACGCGACCTCAAGCGCCTCGTCGCGTATTCGTCGGTGGCCCACCTGGGCTTCATCGTGATCGGCATTTTCGGTCTGTCCACCCAGGGTCTCGAGGGTGGGGTGTTGCAGATGGTGAACCACGGCATCTCCACCGGAGCGCTGTTCTTGTTGGTCGGGATGATCTACGAGCGCCGCCACACCCGTCAGATCGCCGAGCTCGGAGGCCTACAGAAGGTCGCGCCGGTGTTCGCAGCCGTGTTCACCGTGGTGATGCTGTCCTCCATCGGATTGCCCGGACTCAACGGCTTCGTGGGTGAGTTCCTGGTGCTGATCGGCACCTTCGTCACCCACCGGTGGTGGGCGGTGGTGGCCACCGTGGGTGTGATCCTGGCTGCCCTTTATCTGCTGTGGGCGTATCAACGTGTGTTCCATGGCACCCCCGAGGGGGCCAACGCCAACTTCTTGGAGATGACCACCCGGGAGCGCCTCGTTATGGCCCCGCTGCTGGCGCTCATCGTCTTCATGGGTGTCTATCCAAAGCCGGTACTGGACCGGATCGCTCCGTCGGTGGCCACCCTTGTCGACCATGTGGAAGCTCGGTCGGACTATCGCGAGCCGGTGATTGTGGTAGCCGAACCGGCTGACCACAACGAGACCTCGGACACTGCCGAGGCCCACGAATGAACTCGAGCGGATTCACACCGCCCCAGGTCGAATGGGCAATTTTGGCGCCGGAGCTGATCTTGATAACCGGCGCCCTGGTCCTGCTGTTGGTGAGCACTTTCTTCCGCCACCGCCCGGTGGGCAATTCCTGGTCCATGTTCACGCTGGCTGTGACGGGGGCGGCTCTCATCAGCACCATCGGGTTGTGGCGCGACGTAACCGGACCCGAGGGCGTCCCTCGCTTGGGCCTGGCCGATGCCGTGGCCCTCGACGGTTTCGCCGTGTTAGTGACGGTGATTATCTGTGCAGCGGTCGCTCTGGCGGTTCTCGTGGCCGACGGGTTCCTCTGGAACGAGCGGCTCGACCAGCCTGCCTTTTATGTTCTCCTGCTCCTGTCGGCGGCCGGCGGCCTGCTCATGGGTAAGGCCAACGACCTGATCGTGGTCTTCCTGGGTCTGGAGATTCTGTCGATCGCCCTGTACGTGCTGGCCGCATTCCACCGAGGAAAGCCACGTTCGTCGGAGGCGGCCATCAAGTACTTCGTGCTGGGCTCGTTCTCCTCGGCCATATTTCTCTACGGCGTGGCCCTTACCTACGGCGCCACCGGCACCACCAACCTGGGCGGGATCACGGCGTTCCTGCGGTCCAACATCGTTCCCGGCGGCGTGCTCTACGGCGGCTTCGGCCTGTTGTTGGTAGGACTGGGATTCAAGGTAGCCGCCGTGCCCTTCCACATGTGGACGCCCGACGTGTACCAAGGGTCGCCCACGCCGGTCACCGGGTTCATGGCCGCTGCCGCCAAAGCGGCCGGGTTCGCAGCTTTGTTGCGGATTTTTTTCTCAGCCTTTGGTGATCAGCGCCTGGACTGGCAGCCCATCGTGTGGGCCCTGGCCGTAGCAAGCCTGGTGGTGGGCTCGGTGCTGGCCGTGGTGCAAACCGACGTGAAGCGGATGCTGGCCTACTCCTCCATCTCCCACGCCGGCTACATCCTCATCGGCCTGCAGGCGGCTACGGAGCGGGGAATCGCCGGCTCGTTGTTCTACCTGTTGGCCTACACCTTCATGGTCCTGGGGAGTTTCGCGGTGGTCACGGTGGTGGCGGGCCCGGGCGACGACTCCCACCACCTCGATAACTACCGGGGCCTGGCCAAACGGCGCCCTGGCCTGACTCTGTGCCTGACTCTGTTTCTCCTTGCCCAGGCGGGAGTGCCCTTCACGGCCGGCTTCCTGGCCAAGTTCGGAGTGATCGCCGCCGCCGTCGAATCAGGCTCCTATGCCTTGGCCGTTATCGCCATGCTGGCGGCGGTCGTGGCCACCTTCTTCTACCTGCGCCTCATCGTGGTGATGTACATGGGCGGCGAGACCGAAGCTGCGTCCCCCGACCGGGCGATTGAACTTCCGTTGGCTGGCGCGCTGGCTATCGGCCTGGCTCTCGCCTTCACCGTCGGCGCCGGCCTGCTACCCGAACCCGTCCTCAACTTCGCCCGCAACGCCACCCTCATCGGCCTCTAAAGAGGTCGCTGCTGATCTAGTCGCCCGACCACTCCACCCCCTTTCGACGGTGGGGTCGGAGGCTGGGCTATGGCAATCGGGGTTGCGGTTAAGCAGGGCCAGTTTGAGGATGCAGCACTGGTCCTGGGAGACTGGTTGGCGGCCGGGTCGGTGTATCGGCTGCTGGCCGATGAGGGCCACCGGCTTTTCCCTGACGACTACTTCGCCGATCTGTTCATGGCGACACAGCGGGGTCGGCCGACGATCGCGGCGCGCATCATGGCCACGGTGATCCTGC
>Ga0187894_10006754_pt1 | contig 11101 bp, 9 predicted proteins | sample GBC1701081metaG_FD_136650 | JGI IMG/M metagenome (GOLD analysis project Ga0187894, IMG submission 136650) | White microbial mat communities from a lava cave in the Kipuka Kanohina Cave System on the Island of Hawaii, USA - GBC170108-1 metaG ...
CGCTGCCCATGCCGTGATGGCCGCGCTCGGCCCTGAAGTGCTGCGCGTAGCGGTAGTCGATCAGCGTGTTCAGCCCGTCGACGCATTCCAGCACGACGTCGCCGCCGCGGCCGCCGTCACCGCCGTCGGGGCCGCCGAACTCGATGAACTTCTCGCGCCGGAAGCTGGCGCAGCCCGGCCCGCCCGCGCCGCTCTGCACGTACACCTTGGCCTGGTCGAGGAACTTCATCGGGTGGGGTCCGGACAAACAAAGAGGGGGAATGGCGAGCCATTCCCCCTCGGCGATTGAAGATGCGGGGAACGGCTATTCGGCCGCGAGCGGCGGCTGGGCCGGCGCCGGCTCCACGCTGACGAACACCTTGCCGCCCGACTTGGTGGCGAATTTCACGCGGCCTTCGACCTTGGCGAACAGCGTGTGGTCGCGGCCGACGCCGACATTGCGGCCGGCCGCCATCTTCGTGCCGCGCTGGCGCACCAGCACGTTGCCGGCCAGCACATGCTGGTCGCCGAAGCGCTTGACGCCCAGCCGCTTGCTCTCCGAATCGCGCCCGTTGCGCGACGAGCCGCCTGCCTTCTTGTGTGCCATGGTCCCTACTCCGACGCCGCGGGTGACTGGGCCTGCGGCTGTTCCTGGGGCGCCGCCGCGGCTGCCTCGCCGACGATGCTCTCGATCTTGACCTTCGTCATCAGCTGACGGTGGCCGTTCTTGCGCCGCGAGTTCTGCCGGCGCCGCTTCTTGAAGACCAGGATGGTGTCGCCCTTGACCTGCTCGACGATCGAGCCGGTCACCTTGGCGCCAGCCACCGTGGGGGCGCCGACCTTGACGCCGTCCTCGCCGCCAACCGCCAGCACCTCGCCGAACTCGACGGCTGCGCCGGCATCGCCGGTCAGCCGGTCGATGGTCAGCACCTGGTCGGCGGCCACCCGGTACTGCTTGCCGCCCGTGCGAATCACCGCATACATCGTCGCCACCCCGTGGAGCCGGTGGCGCCGCCGCCGCGAGAGCGGTCATGGCGCGCCGAAGGCCCGAAAATCGAAACAGCGGGCCGCCGGCCCGCCGTGCTCAAGGCGGCGCAATATACGCGCGAATGTCCGGGAGTCAACGCAAGGCGCGGGGCGGCGGACCGGGTGCGGCGATCCGGGCAGCGGAGTGGCAGCCGACCTGGGGAAAGCGGACGGATTCCCGTTTCCGTACAAGGGCTTGACCATTGAGTGTCCGACGTGCGCCGGGTTCGGGGAAAGGTTTGGCGCCGGCTGCCGCGATGCTTGCCCGGCCCCTTCCCCACCTATATAACGCCGGCCCGGTTCCCGGCCGGACCGCGGAGAGGTGCCAGAGTGGTCGATCGGGGCGGTCTCGAAAACCGTTGTGCCCGCAAGGGTACCGTGGGTTCGAATCCCACCCTCTCCGCCAGTTTTTCCAGGTACCTGATAATGCTAGGTACTAGATAGAGGAGCTTGCAGGCGGGCTGAAAGCTTCGTGCGGCGGTTGTTCGCGGCACAGAGGACATGCCCACATCGCCGCACTTCCTTCATCGCAAACCGCTCTGCTCCATCTAGTTCTTGACCGTGCTGCGGATGATGGCGCCGCCGGTGATCACGCTGGTGACGGTGCCGACCAGCACCAGCAGCTTCTGCACTTCGTTCAGCGGCGCGCTCGAGACGTAGAGGATGTCCTTGTTCTGCATCGGGAACTGCCGGGCGTGGAAGTACGAGCGGGCGTTGCGCATGCTCATCCTGTATACCACCGGCACGACCGAGGTGCCCGGCTGCAAAGCACGCGTCGGGTCGATCTCGCGCGCCAGCGATACCGGCTCGAAGCGGAACAGGAACACGCCGTCGGGATCGGCCTGCAGGTCGAGCAAGCCGCCGGCCTTGGCGATGGCTTCCTCCATGGTGATCTCGACCTGCTCGAACGGGATCACCGCGTTGCGCATCGTGGCGCCGAAGGCGGTGAAGGTCTGCGGCTGGCGGATCGCGGTGATGACGTCGCCGGGCAGGACGAAAATGTTCTCCGAGGGGTTGTTGAGGATCGCCTGCATGGGCACGGTCACCGACCGCCCGGCCCGCAACAGGTTGATGTAGGTCTCGTGCACCGCGACCCGGATGCCGCCGGCCGACGACAGCACGTCGAGGATGCGATCGCCCTTGACCGTGAGCGGGATGCGGGCGCCGGCCGTCACCTCGCCGGTCACGGTCGCCGTGTTGCTGACGTTGCGCGAGATCGTGACCAGCGCCTGAGGCTCGATCGCCTTGCCGGTAAGCTGGGCGATGACCTGTGCCTCGATCTGCGGCGGGGTCAAGCCGACGACGCGGATGCGGCCGGCGTAGGGCACGGTGATCGACCCGTCGTTGGCGACGACCTGGTCGGGAATGTTGACCGAGCGCGACCCGGTGCTCGCGCGGTCCACGATCGGCGAAGAGAACAAGCCACCGGCGGCCGCTTCCCAGATCGTGACCGCGACCCCGTCGCCGACACCGACGCGCTGATAGGGGACGGGCTTGCCGTCGCCGAAGCGGCCCTTGAACGAATCGCCGCGTCGCTTGCGCACGATCTCGGCGATCCGCTCGTCGACATCGACGACGAGATAGCGCGAAAGCTCGTCGCTGGAGACTTGCGCCACGACCTGGCTTGCCTGGGGTCCTTGCGTCGGGAGCAGGCCGCATGCCGCCACGCTGAACAGAACGCCGGCAGCGGCCACGACCTTCAATTCGCGATGCATCATGATCCCGTCTTGCGCCCCCAGGCGCGCTGAATGTACTGACTGCGGATGCCAATTGACAAGGAAATGGGACATCCGCGTGGCGCTCGGAACACGGGCAACCACACGCCAACCATCCCCGTCGCAGCCTCGTGGCTGCTGCTCTTGACACGGGGTCCAGTCCAATGGTGCGTTCGCGTACATAGCTTGGGAGGCGCCGCTCCATGAACTTTACAATCGAGCGATTGAAATTCGACGACGTGCTGCTGATCCGCTCGAGGCGCTTCGACGACCAGCGCGGCTATTTCATGGAGACGTGGTCCCATGCCGCCTTTGGCCAGCTTGGGATCAACGCCAATTTCGTGCAGGACAACCAGTCGTTGTCGGTGAAGCCGGGGACGGTCCGGGGACTTCATTTCCAGGTACCCCCGCACGCGCAAGCCAAGCTCGTCAGGGTTCTGCAAGGCTCGGTGTTCGACGTCGCCGTCGACCTGCGCGGCGGCTCGGCCACTTACGGCAAATGGTGCGGGGTCAAGCTGATGGCGGGCGGTCCGGAGCAGCTCTACATTCCGGCCGGGTTCGCCCACGGGTTCCTGACGCTGGAGCCTGACACGGTCGTATCCTACAAGGTCGACGCCCCCTACGCGCCGCAGTGCGACGCCGGCATCCGCTGGAACGATCCGGAGATCGGCGTCGATTGGCCCCTCGACCCGGCGCAAGCTGTTCTTTCGGACAAGGACGCGGCATTGCCCTTGCTCGCCACCTTTCGCAGCCCGTTCGTATGGAATAGCGCCGCGGCGGCAGGGTAGCATGTCGATCCTGGTGTTCGGTGCCGCCGGTCAGCTCGGTCGCGAGCTGGCCGGCGCGCTGTCGCAACGGGCCATGCCCGCGGTGCTGCTGTCCCGCCAGGACGCCGACATTGCCGACCGCCCGGCCGTGATGTCGGCGATCGACCGCGCGAAGCCCGCGGTGGTCGTCAATGCGGCCGCCTATACCAAGGTGGACCGCGCCGAGAGCGAGCCCGAGATGGCGTTCAGGGACAATAGCGAGGGCCCGGCGCTGCTGGCCGATGCTTGCGCCGCCCGAGGTCTGCCTTTGATCCACGTATCAACCGACTATGTCTTCGATGGCAGCAAATCGTCGCCTTATGTCGAGACGGATCCCGTGGCGCCGCTGGGCATCTACGGTGCGTCGAAGGAAGCGGGCGAGCAGGCGATTCGCCGCGCCCTCGAACGCCATGTCATCCTGCGCACGGCATGGGTCTACGGCGTCCACGGCACCAACTTCCTCAAGACCATGCTCAATCTCGCCGGCCGGAGCGAGGGCTGGGGTGTGGTCATGGACCAGCATGGCAACCCGACGGCGACCGCCGATCTCGCCGAAGCCATCGTCGCAGTGGCGGCACGGGCGGCAGCCGATACCGCCCGATGGGGGACATATCATTTCGCCGGGACCGGCGAGGCCTCCTGGTACGACTTCGCCTGCGAGATTGTCGCTGCCCAGGCGCAGTTTACCGGCCGGCAGCCGCAGGTGAGGGCCATTACGACGGCCGAGTACCCCACGAAGGCCCGCCGGCCCGCCAACTCGCGTCTTGACAGCGGACTTTTCGCCATGGCTTTTGGCATAAAGGCACATCCGTGGCAGGAGCGCACCCGCGAGGCGGTGGCCGCGCTGCTGTCGGCGGAAACGCAAAGGAACTAGATGAAGGGCATCATCCTTGCCGGCGGCTCGGGTACGCGTCTGGCGCCGATCACGACGGTGCTGTCCAAGCAGTTGCTGCCGGTCTACGACAAGCCGATGATCTACTACCCGCTGTCGACCCTCATGCTGGCGGGCATCACCGAGATTCTCATTATCACCACGCCGCGGGACCAGTCGCTGTTCCGCGACCTTCTGGGCGACGGGTCGAGGCTCGGCCTGTCGCTGTCGTATGCTGTCCAGCCCGAGCCGAGGGGCCTGGCAGACGCGTTCATCGTCGGGCGCGGGTTCGTCGGCGATGCAAATGTCGCCCTGATCCTGGGCGACAACCTCTTCTACGGCGAGGGTCTCACGGATCTCATGCGCGAAGCGGCCGGCCGACGCAGCGGCGCGACGATCTTCGCCTATCGGGTGGTGGACCCCGAGCGCTATGGCGTGGTCGAGCTGAGCAAGGATGGCCGGGCCCTGTCGATCGAGGAGAAGCCCAAGAGGCCCAAATCAAACTATGCCGTGACGGGCCTGTACTTCTACGACAACCGCGTGCTCGACATCGCCGCATCGCTCAAGCCCTCGCCGCGCGGCGAGATCGAGATCACCGACGTGAACCAGGCCTACATCGAATCGGGAAGTCTCTTTGTCGAGATGATGGGACGCGGTTTTGCCTGGCTTGACACCGGCACGTGCGATTCACTGCTCGAAGCGGCGCAGTTCGTCCAGGTGTTCGAGCACCGACAGGGGACGCGGATCGGCTGCATCGAGGAGGTAGCGTTCCGAAGCGGGTTGATCGGGGTGGAGCAGTTGCGCGCGCTGGCGCAGGACTGCGGCAAGTCCGGGTACGGGCGGTATCTGATGAACATTGCGGACTGCTTGGGGTAGAAGGCGAGCCGTTTCATGCTGAGTGAGACAACGGCCAAGGGGCAGCCTCGTCGGGGTTGCTGCGACGCCGTCGTGGCTTGCCCACCCGTTCGCCAGGCATCTCCTGCCGACCGGAGGCGTGCCGCTGGATCGGTGTCCTGGGGCAACGGCAATGCTGTTCAACATTGAGAGGGACGACGGACATCTCGTCATGGGATATTTCGTCCCGGACCGGTTCACCGGCACGTCCGTCATCCGCATTATCGGCAGTGGCGTCGAGCCCGTGACTTTCGAGTGCAATGAGACACGGCAGTCACTCGTCGTCGCCGGCCGCCATGAAACGGGCTGGTGTGGCTTTTCCTTCGATCAGAACCTGATCCCCGGCCTGGCGGAGGTCCGGGACCTGGAGCTTCATGACCCGGAAACGGGCATCGTGCTCTACCGCCGCCGGCCGCCCGACGCCGTGATCAAGCAGAAGCTTTTCCGGCTGGAGACCCATCTGGGCCCGCTGGGTCATCTCGACGACGCGCTCGACGGCTCGTTCCGGTTTTTCTACAAGGCCATGGAGCAGTTCGGCCGCGAGACGACGACGCAGATTTTTCTGCTGGACCATGCCGATTCGATCTACGCCAGCGGACGTCTCCTCTACAGGCAGTACGAATACTTCGTCGAGGACCGTGGCTTCCGGATGATCTGCATCATCCGCGATCCGTACGACGAGCTGGCCGAACGCCTGCTGATCCTGAGCGCGGCGGCGGAGGGAGATGCGGCGACGCTCGGCGTGCGGGACAGCATGTCCTTCGAAGCCGCGATCGAGTTTGCGGCTTCGCTCGATCTCTCCGACGAGAAGCAACTCCGCCGCGCCTTCCGCAGCATCTCGGCGGAAGACTCCTTCATCTTCGCCGATCCTCTGGTGCGCAGCCTGGGGGCGAGGACGCCGGACGAGACGCCGCAGGATTCGACCCTCGCCGCGGCGCTGGAGGCGCTCGCCAACTGCGCCGTGGTCGGCCTGCGGCAATATCCCGACCTGTTCCTGGAGGGGTTGAGTGCGTTCCTGGGCGTCGGGCTGGCGAGCCTGCCGCCCATCCCGGAATCTCCGGCGGTGAGGCGCCTGGGACAGGTCCTGCGCGAGATCAAGCCCGTCAAGAGCCTTATCGAACGCGATCTGGAACTGTACAGTCACGTGAAGGCTGCGGTGCAAAAGTCATTGTGATTCAGAGGAGCTTCGCGCAAGTTTGCCCGGCGTGGTAACCCGAAACGGATCGTGATGGACGGCGACATCGGACAACCGCCTCGCTCGCGGCGGCGTGACCCGCGCCTGGTCACAGATGTGACACCGGCGCAGGGCATCGTGGCCCGCGCCTTCCGCACCATGCGCAGCCTGGTGCCGCTGCGTGCGCGCCAGGTCGAGATCGAGCCTGAGCCGCAGGCGGCGACGTTTCCCGCAACGCGCCGGCGGTTCCCGCTGGTGCTGATCAGCTTCATCGCCTGCGTCGTCATTCCGGCCGTGGCCGCGCAGATCTATTTCGTCTTCATTGCCACGGACCAGTACATTGCCGAGGCCCGTGCCGTGGTGCGGTCGGCGGAACAGGAGTCCGCGGTCCAGTCGGCGATGATGCAGTCCGGGTCAACGTCTGCATCGCCGGGCGCGACCTCGGCTCTATCCCTCTCGACGCTCGGCGCCAACGCGTATGTTGTCACGAACTATATCCGCAGCCGGGCAGTCCTCGATGATCTGTCGAAGACCATGGACCTGCGCGCGATCTTCCGCCGGCCGGAAGCCGACTTCTGGGCCCGGCTCGATCGCGACGCCACGATCGAGGAACTGGTCGACTACTGGAAGAAGATGGTGACGACCTACGTCGACGGCCCCTCCGGCATCGTTACGGTGAAGATCCGCGCCTTCCGGCCGGACGATGCCCTGGCACTGACCCGGGCGGTCCTCAAGCTCAGCGAACGCCTCGTCAACGAGATGTCGGAAAGGGCGCGGCGTGACGCCATACAGTTCGCCGAACGCGAGGTGCAGCGTGCCGATGGCCGTGTTCGGGCCGTGCTGGCCGACCTTCGCCGCTATCGCGATGACGAGGGCCTGATCGATCCGATCAAGACGGCCGACGAGACGGCGAAACTGTTGATGCAGCTTCTTGCGGAAAAGATACGGCTGGAAAACGATCTCTTCGTCGCGTCGCGGTCGTTGACGATGAACGCGCCGTCTGTCCAGAATTTGACGGCACGCATCGAGATCATCGACGTGCAGATCACCAGGCTGAAAGAGAAGCTTACCGGCGAGACGCCCGAGATCCGCAACGTCGCCGCCAAGCTGGCCAGGTTCGAGGAGCTGGAAGTGCAGCGGCAGTTCGCCGAACGTCTCTACACGATGGCGCAGGACGGGTTGGAGCGGGCACGGATGACAGCCGAACGGCAGGCGATGTACCTTACGGTCTTCGTGCCGCCCTCCCTGCCCGAAGAGTCGCTCTATCCCCGCCGTATCGCCTTCTCGATACTCGCGCCGCTGGCCCTGTTCGTTGTCTGGAGCATCGTTGCACTGATCTGGGCGTCCGTTGAAGATCATCGCGTCTAGGGCATGAGAAATGCTTGCCGTCTCGCCCGGGACGCTTCGGGCCAACTGTTTCTTGTCGAACGACGGCTCGCCGGGCGGCAAGCGGATATCTTCGCGGAGTTGAAGGAACCGTGAAAATCAACATTGGATGCGGCGCCTCCTGGGCAGCGGACGGCTGGGTCGGCATCGACCAAGCAGCCACGGCCGGCGTGTGGGAGCGTTCCGGTTCCCGCTTCGTGGACATCGACGTCAAGAATGGCCTGCCTTTCGATACGGACACGGTCGACGTCGTGTTCTCGTCACACGCGCTGGAGCATTTCACCCTCGAGGAGGCTACACTCCTGTTGTTCGAAATGTATCGTGTGCTGAAGGCGGAGGCGCCGCTGTGCCTGGTGGTGCCGGACATGGACCTGTACATTCGCAAATATATTGAGCGGGACGCCGTGTTTTTGAGCACGCCGGAGATAATAGGAGGCCGGCCGCGCGGAAACATGGCCGACAACTTTCTTATGAATTTTTACTCCGACCCCATGTTCAACAACACCTGCCACAAGTATGCATACAACCTCGAGAATCTGTCCAGCCTGCTGTCACAAGTCGGGTTCGACGAAGTCGAACGTGTCGATTTTCATGATTTTTCCTACTGGCCCGAACTGAGAAAGAATACGTTCAGAAGCCCGATAAAACATGTCGAGAAGTTCTCCCTGTGCGTTCAGTGCAGGAAGAAGCAGTTCAATCCGGACTACAGGCACAGCAAGATCTATCAGGAAGCAGAGAAGTTCGCGCTCGTTATGAAGAAAGAGCATGACCTTGCTCAACGCCTGAGCACCTTGCTCGTGCTTCATGACGGGCTCTCCGCCGAGAGAGACGCGCTCCGGGTCGGCAATGAGACCCTCGCCGCAGAGAGAGACGGCCTGCTGGCGGACCGTAAGGCTCTGTCCGCAGAGAGAGATGTATTGTCAGCGGCGAAGGAGACCCTGTCGACAGAGAGAGATGCTTTGTCGGCCGAGAAGGATGAATTGCGCCAGGAGCTGAGCGCCAGGAACGACGAGGTTCAGGAGCTGGAAGCACAGATGAAGCGGGTACGGGACAAGGAAGAACGGCTGGCCCTGGAATTCGAAAGCAAGGCCCAGGAAATCCTTGGCACAAGAATGGAGCTGGAGGCCGTCCAGGCCGTATCGATCAAGCGCCAGCTGCAGCTGGAGTCGAACATCGGACTTCTCCGTGCCTTCGGGCGCAATGTGGCCGGTACCTGGACCCGCCCGCGGGAGCGGCTTGTCGAGATTGCAGCCAACGTCCGGTACGGCCGAAAGCAGGCAGGCTATTCCGTTGTCTCCCGGTCGAACATCTTCGACCGGCGCTGGTACCTGGAGCAGAATCCGGACATCGCGAAAGCGGGGGTGGATCCGATTCTCCACTACCTCAGGCATGGCTGGCTCGAAGGGCGCGATCCCAATGCATTCTTCAATACGCGCTGGTACTTGTCGTCCTATCCCGACGTGGCCGCCGCGCGGATGAATCCGCTGGTGCACTTCCTGCTCCACGGGGCAGGCGAAGGGCGAAGCCCCGGTCCGAAGTTCAACGCCGGTATCTTCGCCCCGTATCAACGTGCCGGCGGCGATGTCCGGCGAAACCCGCTGTACGGTTTCATGAGGCGTGAAGCGGCCGCCCAGCAGGCTTCGCTACTCTATTCGCCGGTGATCTCGTTCGTCATGCCGGTCTACAACACGTCTCCACGCCACCTCAAGGAAGTCACGCAGTCCATTCTCAATCAGACGTACCCCCGGTGGGAACTCTGCGCTGTCGATGACGGTTCGACCAACGTCGAGACCCGCAAGGTGCTTGAGGAGTTGTCGCTTCAGGACTCGCGGGTTCGCGTCACGTTCGAGCCGGTGAACGGCGGCATAGCCCGTGCATCGCAAAGAGCATTGGAGACGGCGCGCGGCGAGTTCGTGGCCTTCGTCGACCACGACGATGCGCTGGCCACCAACGCGCTCGAGGAGATCGTGAATCTGCTGCGGGCGGAGCCGCAGCTGGACTACATCTACACCGACCACGCCGTGATCGATGACGAGTCGCGCGTCAGGGGTTACGCCCTGAAGCCGGCCTGGTCGCCGGAGTTCTTCCTGGCAACCAACTATATCGTCCATCTGAAGGTCGTTCGATCCTCGGCGGTCCGCCGAGTGGGAGGCTTCAAAGGGCTCAGCTCGGTCATCCAGGATGTCGGCCTGACATGCCGTCTGGTGGAAGCCGGCGTGCGTATCAGGCATCTCCCCAAGGTGCTCTACTACTGGCGTGAGCATCCGAAGTCGGTAGCCGCCGGTACGACCGCGAAACCGGAAATCGAAAAACTGGCGATCAAGACATACGAGGAGCATCTGGCACGCCAGGGTGTTCCTGCGCGAGTGGTGTGGCCGCGGTTTTTCCGTCAGCGGAGTATCGGCGCCTACAAGCTGGAGTTCGCGTCGGCGCAATCCACCAGTGTTGCGATCATCGCCGTGCTCAGCGGCATCCGGCCTGCGTCGGCAGGATTCGGGCGGCTGATCAGCCGGACCGAGTTCGAACCGCGGCCGCAAGTCCACTACGTCCAGGCTCCGTGGTCGCTTCCGGACAGCGAACAGCCGCAGGCCCATCCGATCCCCGATGATGCGGCGCTGCTCAGGTTTGTCGAGAGCCTTGACAGCGACATCGTCGTATTCATGCGGTCGGGCGCCAGATTGGTTTCAACCCAGTGGCTCAAGGAGCTGATCGGATATTTCAGCGTGCATCCCGAAATCGGGGCGGTGGGCGGCAAGGTGCTCGATCGCAAGCTCAACATCCGCGGTGGCGGCATCGTGCTCACCAACGGTGGCCGTGTGATTTGTGGCGGCGCGAGCGACAACAGCGATGGCCATTGGTTCAACGGGCGTCTGGCCTCCAACGTGGAGGCCGTGTCGGTGCAGCTGTTGGCCACGAGACGCAAGGCTTGCCTGGCGGCAGGCGGGCTGCCCCTGGTGGAGTTCGGAGACAGCGCGGGGATTCCGTACGGGCTCAGGCTCCGTTCGGCGGGTTATCGGATCGTCTTCAATCCCTGGGCCAAGATCGTGGATGACGAGCCTGCCAGGGAGGCGCCGGGGCTGAAAAAGGCGCTCGCACGCCAGTTCGGCGCCGGTGCCCAGCAGGATCGGTACTACAATCCCGGCTTCGATCCGGCCTCGCTCTACGTGATGAAGCAGGTGGTGCGATGAGCGATGGCGCCCGGGAGACCCTGCGGATCAACTTCGTCCTGCCGCCGATCGCGACGATCTCC
>Ga0187894_10006755_pt1 | contig 11100 bp, 7 predicted proteins | sample GBC1701081metaG_FD_136650 | JGI IMG/M metagenome (GOLD analysis project Ga0187894, IMG submission 136650) | White microbial mat communities from a lava cave in the Kipuka Kanohina Cave System on the Island of Hawaii, USA - GBC170108-1 metaG ...
AAACTTCAGTTTGTCGGTTGCTCGATAAGACGTTGCCTCCGGGAGCCTCCGACAAACTGAAGTTTGTCGGACATCGGCGCGCAGCGCTTTTCATCGTTTCAGGGCGCCGCAACGCGGCATGAAAGCTCCTCGGAAAACGCGCATGGAGTTCAGGCTTTAGCCTGTCGGCTTACGACAATGAGCGAATACCGCGGTCATGCAGCCTAAAGGCTGAACTCCATGCTCTTTTCTTTGTTTCAAGGCGTCGTCCGTAGCGACATAAACGACTCCTTGGTTACCCTCTCGGTTAAAACTGGAAATTTCGCGTCGGCGAGGAGAGTAAGAAAGTTGCGACGCGGAAGTCTTCTCCGGCTGTGAAATGATGTAAAAAGTTGTCCTTGCAAGGCGCGAGTCAGCGGCGCCGTTACAACTTATTACAACTTTAGCGGGCTTAGCCCGCGCCGTTCCGGTGTATAGTCGGCCGCGTATGTTAAGGCCGCCGAAGAACAAAACTCTGTCAGGGAACAGGCTCATGACGCTGGCGTTCGTCGCGGCGCTCGCGCCGACCCTCGCTTTATCGTTCATCCAGTACCGGTCGCTGGTTGAGCTTGAGGCGAAGACGAAGGGGGCGACACAAGAGAGTCTGCGCAGAGCGCTGGACGGCGTTGCGCGCCGGACTGAAGAGCATTTCAGAGGCATGGCTGAAGAGGCGCTGAAGCCAGTAGCCGCGCAGGACCTATCGCCGCCTGACTCCGATCGGATCGCGCGCCACTTCGCGGCGGTCAGGCAAGCGCGCCCGGAGATTGACCGGCTCTTCGTCGTCACTCATTGTCCTTCCCGCGCCGACAATTTTGCGCTGCTCGATGCGGCGGGCGCGATGCGCCGCGTCGAATACAATCAGTTTCAAAAGGACGACGATGTGGCGCATGCGCTCAATGCGTTTCAAAAAGCCAACACGCTGCGCGGAGCGACAGGGCGGAGAAAGGATGTGATCTTCTGGCAGGACGCATGCGATTGCGACTCCGCGTCCGGACACGAACCTCTGTCTTATGTCTTCATTCCTTTGGGCGCCGCGAACGGCCGAGAGCGACCGGGCTTTGCGGGACTGACTATCAGTTCGAGTTACCTGAAGGACCGATTCTTTCCGCGATTTCTCCCCACTCTCCTCTCTTCATTGGACGGCGGCGCCGAGACCGCTGATGTCGCGTTAGCGGTGCTGGATGAGAAGAAGTCCGAGCTTTACGCGACCCCTTCAAAGTTGGATGGCTATGAAGTGAAGCTGCCATTCTCGCCTGTCTTTCCCAAGATGGAGTTGGCGATCGGTTACAGAGGGACGACGCTTGAGTCACTGGCAAGGAAAAATTTCTACCAGGGCTTGCTGCTGACCGCCTGTGTGCTGTCGCTGCTGGTGATCGGCGTCGTATTGACGCTGCGCGCCGCCTCCCGCGAAGTGAAGCTCGCGCAGGCGAAATCGGCTTTCGTCTCGAATGTTTCGCACGAGTTGAAGACTCCGCTCGCGTTGATCCGGCTCTTCGCCGAAACGCTGGAACTGGGCCGGGTGAAGAATACGGAGAAGGCGCGGGAGTATTACCGGATCATCAATCAGGAGAGCCGCCGCCTGACGCGGCTTATCAACAACATCCTCGACTTCGCCCGCATCGAGGAGGGGCGCAGGGAATACCGGTTCGCCTCGGCCAATGTCGCGGAAGTGGTTGACGAGGTGTTGAGAAGCTACGAATACCAGATCACCAGCGCCGGCTTCGATCTGAGGACGGAAATCATGAGCGCGCCGCCGCCCGTCATGCTCGATCGTGACGCGCTCGCGCAGGCCGTGCTTAATCTGCTCAACAACGCGGTCAAGTATTCAACCGAAGTGAAGCGGATCACCGTGCGCGTGTCCGCGCGCGAAGGCGGCGTCGCCATCGAAGTGGCCGACTGCGGCGTCGGCATTCCGCGCGCGGAACAGGAGAAGATTTTCGAGAAGTTCTATCGCGTCGGCGCGGAGCTGACGAACAACACGAAGGGCAGCGGTTTGGGGCTGGCGCTGGTTAAGCATATCGTTGAAGCTCACCGCGGACGGATCGTCGTCGAAAGCGCGCCGGGCAAAGGCAGCAAATTCACGATCCTGCTGCCGGCGGGCGGCGCGGAAACGACTTCATCGGATTTGAGCTATGGAAATGGAGAATACCAGGTTGCAACGCATCCTTATCATTGAAGACGAGCCGGACATGGCGCTCGGCCTGCGTGACAACTTCGAGTTCGAAGGCTACGCCGTCTCGGTCGCGCGCGATGGTGAAGAAGGATTGAATCAGGCGCTTGTGGAGAAACCTGACCTGATCATTCTGGACGTGATGATGCCACGAATGAGCGGCCTTGATGTCTGCCGCCAGTTGAGAGGCAGGAGCGTGGCGGCGCCGATCATCATGCTTACGGCGCGCGGCCAGGAGATGGACAAGGTCATCGGTCTGGAAACCGGAGCTGACGATTATGTAACCAAGCCCTTCAGTCTTCAGGAGCTGCTGGCCCGCGTGCGCGCGCACCTGCGGCGGCAGGCCAGGCGGTCAACCGAGACGTACCGCTTCGGCGACATTGAACTGGACTTCAGACGCTATCAGGCAAGCAGAGACGGCCATCCGCTCGACCTCTCTCCCCGGGAGTATGAAATCCTGAAGTATCTGGTCGAACACCGCGGCGAGACGGTAACGCGCGAGCAATTGCTGGACGAAGTCTGGGGCTACGACAATTACCCGCTCACTCGCACCATCGACAACCACATCGCCAAACTGCGCCACAAAATCGAGCCCGCGCCGACGGAGCCGCGCTACATCATCACCGTTCACCGCATCGGATACAGATTCCTCGGCTGATATTTTGAAGCTCGTTTCCAGTGAAACTTACTTCAGCAATATCTCTTTGAAGAAATCCACCGCTCTTTCGTCGCCGGTCTGCCCGAGCCAGAAGATCGCTTGTTTGCGGACGGCGGCATTGGAATGGGTCTTGGCGATTTTGATGAGCAACGGGACGGACTCGTCTTTCGATCTTTGACTGATGGCGAAGACGGCCTGCTTTTGTATTTCGGTGTCGGCGTCCGAACTGTCAACTGTGTCTTTAAGCGCGCCCAGGCTGCGTTCGCCCGCCTTCTGGCCGAGCCAGAAGATAGCCTGCTTGCGGGACTCGCGGTCGGCGTCTTTACCGGCGACGTCGATCAGAAAATTGACCGAGGCGTCCTTATCCTCGTTGATCGAAACGGCGAAGATGATCTGATTTTTGACGTCACGCTGGGTGATTGAAGGATAGAGGCTTTGGAGCGTGGAGATCGCCGCGCTGTCCTTGCTTATGCCGATGGCGAAGGCCGCCTGTTTGCGCACTTCCCTGCTCTCGCTCTCATTGCGCACAAGATCGGCCAGGAATGGCGTCTCGCCCCCGATCTGGCCGAGCCAGAAGACGGCGCTCGTCCGCGCCTTTTCAACCGAGGATTGCCGGACGAAATTCTTCAGCATTCCAGCCACGCGCGAGTCGTCGTGCAAGGCGATGGCCATCGTCGCGTGTTCGCTGACTTTGGGCGTCTGCTGGCCTTCGACCAGCGCGCGCAATAGATTCAAGCTCTCTTCATTGCTCGCGCGCGCCAGCCAGTAGACGCGATAGCCGCTGTATTCGCGGGCGCGGTCGAGATTGTAGACCTCCACTCGCGTGACCGCCGCGTCATTCGGTTCGCGCAGCAGGAAGACGCCCAGGTTGCGCGTCTCGCGCGCCCCTGTGTTTATTGGATCGAATGAAATGTTGACTCCGTCCACCGAGGTCCTTTTGCCATTCCAGTCAACGTCAACCGATACGCCGGGCCGCACGTCGAACGCGTAGGCCGTCCAATATCGAGCCGAAGCGGCGCGGCCAAACTTGACCGCCGCGTCCATGCGGCTGCTCAGATTCGTCCCCTCGACCACGGTGAATCCGGGCCGCTGAATCGGCTCAGGGCGCGGAGGAGTGGGGAGTGGGGAGTGGGGAGTGGGGAGTGGGGTCTTTTCCCCTACCTCCCATTCCCTACTCCCCATTCCCCCGCGGGCCGTTGCCTTGATCGAGTTGTCTTGCACACAGGCCAGCGTTACCAGCCCGATCAGGAAAAATGCTCTGATGATCATTTCGGATACCTCCTTCGAAGACGTACAGCAAACTTTCCAGTTTGCTGACGCTCTCTTAATGCGCGCATTGATCAGTCATCAGCAAACTGGAAAGTTTGCTGTACATTTTCATTTGAGAATGTCTTCGATGAATTTCACAGCTTTGGGATTACTGCTCTGCCCGAGCCAGAAGATCGCTTTCTTCCTCATCTCCACGGAAGCGTCGCTCTTTGCGATCTGCATCAATTTCTGCAACGCGGCCTCCTTATTTGACTGACCGAACGCGAAGATGAGCTGCTCCTTGACGCTATTGTCTCTCTCGGAGCCGTACAACTGCGCCAGGGTATCAATCGCCTGGTCCCCGCCCTGCTGGCCGAGCCAGAAGATGGCCTGCTTCCGCGCTTCGACATCGGCGTCCGCGCGGGCGACGTCGAGAAGCTTCGCGCGCGCGCGCTGGCTGTTGGTTTGCGTCAGCGCGAAGAGAACCTGCTTGCGGATTTCGATATTGGAATCGGCGTCGTAAATTCTGATCAATTCCTCCACGCTCGCCTCGTCGCTGTTCTGGCTCAAACCGAAGATCGCCTGCTTGCGCAACTCGACGTCGCCGCCGGAGCGCGCAATCTCGCCCAATTTGGCGCGAGCGCGCTGGCTGTGGTGCTGCGAGAGCGAGAAGAGGATATGCTTTTTAAGCTCCGTGTTCTGTTCAGCCTCGTAGATCTTCATCAAATCATCCGCCGCCGATTCATTGCCGCGCTGGCCGATCCAGAAGATCGCTTCACGCCGCAGTTGCGTCGAAGAGGCGCCGCGGGCCAGTTCGACCAGCAACTCGTAAGCGCGCGGGCTGGAATGCTGCGAGAGCGCGAAGAGAGCGGCTTTGGCGACTTCCGTATCGGTTGATTGCTTGGCGATATCCTTGAGTAGATCGAAGGCGCTTTCGTCGCCGCTCTGTCCCAACCAGAAAATCGCGGTCTTGCGCAGCTTCGGATCGGTTTGATTGCGCGCCAGATCCAACAGCAGCGGCGTCGTCTTCGGCCCGCCGTGTTGCCCCAACAGTTGAACGGCGTTCTCTTTCAATCTCCTGTCCGCCGTGGAGCCCGGCTTGAGAAGGTCGGCCACAAACGCGGCCGCGCGTTCCGGGTTGGACTGAAAGAGGCTCTGCAGCGCAATCGCTTTGATCTCCAGGTCGTTCTTGTCCAGCTCTCTCTCGACCGTCTGGCTGTCGCCGGTCTGGCCCGCGATCTCAACGCGCATCGCGCGGGCGTCGTCCAGCCAGTTCGAGCGCGGATGTTCGCGGATCAACCGCTCCAACTGCTTGTCCGCCTCGGCGTACTTTCCCTGCTTCTTCAGGGCAAAGGCCGTCCAATAAAGCGCGGCGTCAACGTCCTTGTGTTTCGGGTAGCCGGTGACGAAAGAGATGAACGTCGCCGCCGCGCTGTTCCAATTTTCGTCTTCGATCTGGTCGCGGCCATGCCGGAAGATTTTCATCGCCTCGTCTTTCGCGTTCGAATTCTGGAGGAAGCGATTGAGCTTGCCCAATTCCTGGGCGGAAGCGCCGGCCCCGGCCTTTCCGGGACTCAAGCCGAGCAGGGCGCCCGCGGCCAGTGTCAGCAATAAAGTCAGGCTTCCCCAAAAAAGCAGGCGTGGCCGCCGATGGTGATTGCGAATGTCGTATCGCATAACTGATCTCCTTGTCCTCGCTTTGATCGTTTTATGGATTTTGATAAGTGGGCGTCGAAGGCCGCGCCGAAGAGATTTGAAGCGCGGCGATCAGTTCCTTCCGCTGCAAGCGTTCCCTGATTCCGCCGAGCTCATTCCCTGATGGTTTGTCCGGCAAGTTGGCGATGTCGAGCAGAAACGGCTCCAGACTGCTGAGCGCCTCTTCCGCCGGCAGGTTGCCTTTCATCTCCGCGTCGCGCCGCAACAGGATGTTTTGGTAAAGCAGCCGCCGGGACAATTGCTTCTCGTAAGCCACATCCGCCGCCGACGGACTTTTCGCGGCGCTGGCGTTGCGGAACGAGCGCAGCATCAATTGCGCCTTCTCGAAATGCTTGATCGTTTCCGGCGTGAAGAGCGAGGCGGCGATCAACGATTGATCATATACCCTCGAAACAACATCATCATTTTCGACTATTCCTCCGCCCCGCTCTTCGCGCCGAACTATGTTTGTAGTTCCGGCTTCAGCCGGTCTTTGCGGCTCGCCAACCCGGCCGCCTGAAGGCGGAACTACAAACTTCTTTCCCTTCCCAAGGGCGCCGCCCGGAGGCGGAAATTCAGACTTCTTTGCAATGTCTTCGTCGCGCAAATCAACCTTTGACCGCGGCGCCGGAGTCGGATTGGCGATGTTGTTGGCGATTGGAGGAGTACCAACGGCTTGCCCGTGTCGCCAATTCCACCAGCCAATCGCCAGCAAGACCAGCGCCAGCCCAACCGCCAACTGGAGCGGCCTCGCCGTCAACGGTCTAAAGCCGCCGAGCCAGTTCGCCAGACGCAGCTTCCAATTCGGAGGCTCATGCCGTAATCGGTCGCGCAACCTGGCCTCATAGCCCAGCCAATAACTTTCCTCGGGCATAGCGGTTTCCGCCGCCTGATCGAACACGCGCAGCGTCTCCGCCATTGACCGATATTCCGCCAGGCAATCGTGACAGCCCTCAATCTCCATGAGCGCGAGCCGCCTGGCTTCAGGCCCCAGTTCATCGAAGACCAGATCGACCATCCGCTCTCTTGTCTTCATGCAGTCATGCATACTCATTAACTCACCTCGGCTCGTTCAACGCCGTTCACGCGCCGCGTATGAAACCTCATCCAATGCGCTATTCGGCGGGCTCAATTTAACGCCCAGGAATTCACGCAGCCTGTTGACCGCGCGGAACAACGCTTTTTTGACCGTCCCTGTCGAGACCGCGCAGGACTGGGCGATCTCTTCATAGGTCATCCCCTCGCGATGTTTGAGCAAAAAGATCAGCCGCTGCTGCGCCGTTAGCTCGCTCAAGCCCTCCATCACCTTCTCGACCATCATCTGCTGCTGCAATCTCTCTTCGGGCGCCTGCCGCGGCTCCGCGGGCGTCATCCCCAACTCATCGAGAGAGACCAGCTCGCCTAATCTGAACGCTTTTTTTCCACTGCTGTACATTGTCTTCATCTCCCGTTGATGATTCAGAAAAGTGTTGACCGTAATCCGGCGCAGCCAGGTATAGAATCCCGCCTCGCCGCGGAAGCCGCCGATGGCCCGATAAGCCTTCAGCCAAACCTCCTGCGACAAGTCTTCGGCCTCGTGCGGGTCGCGGGTGTAATGCAGCGCCAACGCATAAATGCGCCGCTGGTAAGAGCGGGCCAGCAAACAGAAAGCTTCATGATCACCTTCCTGCGCTCGCTCGATCAGTTTGTGTTCCTGGATCACCGATTATCGTCCTTATTCTGAAGTCGCCAACATAGACACGGAGTATGTAATTTGGTTGGCGCGGGAGCGAAAAAATTCCACGCGGACCTGCCGCATCCGCGTTATCCGCATTCCACTAACCCGTATGTCGTTTTCGCAGACAAACATCGGATTAGCGTCCGAGAGATGAGTCGGATGGAAAATTTCAACAACTTTTGGAGCGGAGATCGTCCTGGCGCTTCATTTTCTAAGTTCCTAAGTATAGAATCTCGCGCGAGCATACAAGTCAATTTGGCCCAACAGCGAGGAAAGTTGCGGGCAGGCTTAACATATGATGACTTTCCAAAACATGAGCCCCGCTTAGTCGGTCCGACAACTTCCGTTTCAGTATTTTGCTCTGGCGGTTCTTTGCCAGATTCGACAGCATAAGCGCCCGAATGGCTCTTTGTTGGGGATGAAAGTTTCAGTCCCGGTGGAAATCTTCATTCTGCCGGGTCTGCATGGGCCAGAGTTCGCTAATCACCACACTTGAATTTAATTCGTATCAAAGCCAAGAGAGGGCCGAGCTCTACTCTTCTATGGGGGTGTATCGTGATTGTCAGTCCAGCATCTTTACCGATTCAACTGGTTACTGAGCAGGCTCCTAATAAGGCAGAGTCGAAGATAGTATCGTTTGGAAACTCTCGCCTTGACCTGTCGGAAGGAGTGCTCTCTGTTATTCAGATCTCCGGGCAGATCTTCAGAGCCGATGTAGCCGCCGTCGAAGAACTCCAAGAAAAATCTATAAACAAAAAGTCGGAGAATCTTCCTCCCCAACAAAAGCTTTCCGATCAGGAGGCTCAAGCGTCTACCAAAGGGGATCAAGGCGAACCTGCGCCGCAGCAGACCGAACAGCAGGAGCGAAGGGGATTCTGGGAGCGGGTATTCAAGCTCCCTCCGCTAAGAAAGCGGATCGAAAAAGCATTAACAGAAGACTGGAAATTTTCCGAGGTCCGGCCGCGTCATATAGAAACGCTGCTTTCGGAAGATGCGGAAGAGGAGCGGCGATTCTTCCTCAGCGGCGCAAATGCGCGCCAGTACCAGAGACTGGTTAAGGAATTCGGGTGTGGTTTCGAAACCAGGAATGAAAAGATCGTCGATGATTCTTTCGACAGTCTCAATGAGTATGGTCCGGAACTGATCCAGAAATATCCCGTCATCATGGAGAATCGGGAGATCATCAAGCGCTACTTTGCCGGAGTATTTCGGGACGGGAGGATCGGGTCTCAGACCCTCATCAGAATCAGCAATATCATGTGGTTCAGCCCGTTCTCGGCTCCAAAATTCAAGATGTCCGCGAATATCCTGAACACCCGGTTCCAGGTCCCGAATCACGTCATTGGCCCAATGCTGGCGAGTGTCGGAGACACCTTTTGGCTCCGGCAGGTTCTCTTTCGCAAAACGGCGCCGCAGGAATTCCAGCAACTTCTCAATCGAATCTCTTCTCCATCGAGTGAGGAATCAGGAAACGCTTTCGCTCCGGCCTTGCAACTGTTGGTTCTCGGCGCGGAGCATAAGCTCTCTTTCCAGGCTCTCGACTCTTTTGTGGAGCAGCTCAAACTGAACCCGAAGGATTTCGTCCCCTTCAGCGCCGCCGTCTACAACCTCGCGGCGCACCGGCTCGCGGACGAGATCAAATGCCCGACGTTCGCCCAGTTTCTCCGGCGAATGCTTGATGAGTTCGGGCCCGAGATCAATCAAGAGTCCGCGCGGTACTTTCTACTCTCATTCAGGGAGTTCAAGGATGACGCGGATGCGCTTTCGTCGTTGCTGTCTCCGCAGTACCGCGAGACCAAAGCGTTCCTGAGGAGTATCGGAACTCCGGTCCCTTCGACCGTTTGGAATATGGAGCGGATCGCGGTCCTGACGCAAACGCTCACGCCGGAAAAACGGGCGAAGGTTTCGCAACTGGTCCGGGAACTAGCCGAGGAAGTAAAAGTGGCCGACATCATGTTTCTCGCCGAGATCTCCGGCAACGAGGAAGAGTGTAAGCTGCTGCTCAATCGCCAGGCCCTTATTACGGCCGTCAAAGAGATCAAAATCGATCGCATTGTCGAGCGAAGCCACAACGACCTTGTGAAAGAATTGGAGCGAGAGATCGATAACGCGAACCGGAACGGCTTCCATCGCACCGTGCGGCGGCTCCTGACTCTTATGAAAGAGGAAAAGCGCGCCTACACGGAGCGGGTCGATCCAAGCAAATTGACCAATATCCAGCTCAGCCGCCTCCTCATCTTCCACCGCTCCATCGATATGCCGGGGTTCCTCGATACGGTCGGATGGAACGTCTCGATGGACCTTCAGAATGAGCGGAGTGAAGGCGGAGGATACCTGGGCTACGACAAGGATATGGCGATGGTCACCATGGTGGCCGGACAGCCCGGAGACAACAAAGCGTATCGGCCGATAAACCTCACGCGCGCGCCTGCGTCCTTGGCGCTGTTCCACAACCATGCGTTCAAAGACACATTCGCGCAACGCTACCTCGGATTCTTCCGATACCTTTTCCCTTCAAACAAAAACAAGGATAAATACGCGGGCCCGAGCGGCTGGTTCGGAGCCAATAAAGGCGACATCACAGCCGCCGCCGATTCTGAACTTCCGTCTTTCATTATTACCAAGATCGGATACCCGCAGAATCCGGACGGAACCAAGGATGCGAGTTCTCTCCTGGTCAATTTCGATTGGGTCGTTGTCGACCGGCAGTCAGGAGAGGCGCTGCGATCCGACAGAGGAGTCTTCTCCGTTCCCTATTATGGAGACGCGGAGCTTGGCAAGCTCAAGTGGCCATCGAAAAAAGAGGTGAGGCGACGCGAGCGAGAAAAGAGAGAGAAATGCCCGCCAGGAACGAGCCAGGCGACGGCGCTTCAATGACGATTATTCTAAGGGGCCTAAGCCGGCAAACGGTTTAGGCTCCTATTCTGGCTTTGTTCTCCCGCACAATAGTCCTTGCGCATCACACACCCAGTCACTTTCCCTTGTCACCCCACTGCCATGACTTCATAGACTATAGATCGGTTTGCGATTGCGTGTACGGATCAGTGCCGTCGCTTATTGAAGCGGCCGCTTGACCACAGCCACGCTCGCTACCGCTCGCGGTACTGAGTTCTATTGCGCGAGTCACTGGAGCGACGGCGAAATCCATCGGCGCCGTTGGCATTGAACGATTCAAAATGAGATCATCGCGTTGAAATTGCGATCACGGCGAAATGGCGCGTTTTCACTGGTTTTTTTAAGGGGAATATCTTCTATGAGCGAGGAACAAATCTACACATTGACAGTCAACGGTAAGCAGGTTCAGGCGCGCGTCTCCCCACAAACCATGCTGATGGATGTGCTCCGCGACAATCTGCGGCTGACGGGCACGAAAGACGGCTGCGCTACGGGCCACTGTGGCAGTTGCATGGTGATCAGAGACGGCGAGGCCGTGCGCTCCTGCATTGTGCCAATGAAACGCGCGGATGGCGCGAACGTTACCACTATTGAAGCCGTCGCAAACGCCGACGGCGGTCTGCATCCGGTCCAGCAAGCCTACATTGAGCAAGGCGCGACGCAGTGCGGGTTCTGCACGCCCGGCTTCATCATGGCCAC
>Ga0187894_10006756_pt1 | contig 11098 bp, 6 predicted proteins | sample GBC1701081metaG_FD_136650 | JGI IMG/M metagenome (GOLD analysis project Ga0187894, IMG submission 136650) | White microbial mat communities from a lava cave in the Kipuka Kanohina Cave System on the Island of Hawaii, USA - GBC170108-1 metaG ...
CGGAAGAACCGCGCCTCGAGGGCGTCCTCGACCGCCTTGACGCCGCTCGCCGCGATCGCCGCCGCGTCGCCCGCCTGACGGCCGCGCAGAGCGTCCCGGGCGGACAGCGGCACCACCGCCTCGACCAAATCCCCCAGCTCGGCCTGGACCCGGCGGCGCACCTCGTCGATCTCGGACGGCGTCGCCCGGTCCGCCTTGTTGAGGACGCCCAGGACCCGCTTGCCGGCGTCGCGCGCGCGCAACAACGCCGCCTTCTCGGTTGCCTTGGCGGCCTGCCCGACCGCGAACAGCCAGACGATGGCGTCGGCTTCAACCAGAAAACCATGCGCCACCGCGTCGTGCTCCGCGCGCAGCGAGTTGAGGCCGGGCGTATCGATGATCTCCACGCGGCGCAGGGACTCGAGCGGCGAAAACACCTCGACGATGCGGACCGCGGCAGCCCCGCCGCCCAGCGCGCGCAGGAAGACGCCCACCTCGGCGGCGCCCAGGTCGCGCGTGGTGCCATCGTGGTACAGCACCCGCCCGCCGGGCGGCCCGTGGCGAAGGACGTTGATGGTGGCGGTGGTCGGGGTCACGCCGACCGGCGCCGTCTCCGCCCCGCACAGCGCGTTGACGAAGGACGATTTGCCGGCGTTGAACTCGCCCATCACCGCGATCAGCAGCGCCCGGTCGAACGCTTCCGCCGCGCGCGCCGCGGACAGCGCCAGGGACACGAGCTCGGGGTTGCGGGCGGCGAGATCGCGCGCGTACGTCAGCAGCGCGTACAGGTCCCCGGTGGGCGGGGCTGGCGGCGCGAGCGCCCGCAGCACCCGCCGGCGTGACGTCTCGTCGGGCGCGGCCGTCGCCACCTTGCGCAGGTCCTCTTCGCGCCAGGCTTCGGGGCCGCCGTCGAGGTAGGCCGTGACCGCGCGCGCGCGATCGCTTTCCGGCGGCAAGCGCTCCCGTGCTTGCCGGACCGCCTCCTCGGATCCGACGCCGAGCGCCAGGCTCAGCCACACCTCGGGCGCGGGGCCCGCCCCCAAAAGCTCCTCCTGGCGCGCCGCCTCGAGCGCTTCCGCCCACGCGCCCGCGCTGGCGTGCACCTCGCGCAGGGCGGTGAACGCGACCGCGCGCGGCGGCTGCGCGACCGCGCGCGGCGGCTGCGCGGCCGCGTGGGCCGCCAGGACGATCGGCAAGGCCTCGGCCGCCCGGCCCGCGGCGGCCAGCCGGCGGGCCAGCGCGGCTTGGATCGAAACGTCGCCGGGCAGGCGCGCGAGCGCGTCGCGAAGCAGGCGCTCGGCGGCCTCCGCGTCGTCACATGCGGCGGCCGCATCGACCAGCACGGCGGCGTCGGCCGCAGAGTAGGCGGCGGCTTCCCGGAGCAAGTCCGCGCCCTCGGGATCGCCGGCGCGCTTGAGCGCGCGACCCAGCGCCGCCGCCACTTGAGGATCCTGCGGAAGCAGCGACCGAGCCTTGCGCAGCTCGCGGATCGCCTTGGCGTTCGCGCCCTGGTCGGAGTAGACGCCGCCGGCCGCCGCGTGCGCCCGACCTCGCTGCGCGTCGTCGGTGGCATGCGACAGCGCCCGCCGCAACGCATCGGCGGCCGGCTGGGTGCGCCGCAGCCGCGCCAGCGCCTGGCCCAGCTCCAGCCAGGCTTCGCCGTCGTCGGCGTCCAGGTCCACCGTCCGTCCGAACGCCTGCACCGCGCCCTCGTCGTCGCCGCGCCGGGCCCGCACCATCCCCAGATGAAAGAACGCCGCCGGCAGCCGCGGGAAACGCGCCGTCAGCTCCTCCAGACGATGCAGGGCGGAGGCGAGATCGCCGCGGTCCGCAAACGCCATGGCCAGCGCGATCTCGTCGTGGGCTTCGGGCGGCGCCGCCGAGTCTCGAGTCAGCTCATCCAGCCGACCCGCGATGCGATCCAGGATGCCCACGGCGGATTGAGGTTATAACGAGGCCATGCGGAAAAGGCTCGTCGTCTACTTCACCGGCGGGACCATTTGCATGCGGTTCGATCCGGCGGCGGGCGGCGCGGTGCCGGCCCTGTCGGGGCGCGAGATCCTGGAAAGCGTTCCCGGCCTATCGGATGTGGCCGACCTGGAAGTGATCGACTTCGGACGTTACCCCGGCCCTCACATGACGGCGCCGCTGATGCTGGATCTCGCCGCCCAAGTGCGGGCTTCCTTGTCGCGCGCCGAGGTCGACGGCGTGGTCGTCACCCACGGTACCGACACGCTGGAAGAAACCGCGTATCTCCTCGATCTCACGATCCCCGGGCCCAAGCCGGTGGTCGTCGTCGGGGCGATGCGTAACGCCTCCGAGCTCGGCTGGGACGGCCCGCCCAACCTGCTGGCCGGCGCGCGCGTGGCGGCGTCCCCGGCGGCGCACGGGCTGGGGGTGCTGGTGGTCCTCAACGACACCATCCTGGCGGCGGCCGAAGCGACCAAGACGCACACCGAGGCCTTCGATACCTTCCAGAGCCCGGACTTCGGGCCGGTGGGCGTGGTCGACAAGGGCGAGGTCATCGTGCGACGCGCTCCGTCCCGCCACGCGCCCCATCATCTAGAAGCGACCGCCATGGCGGAGCCGGTGTGGCTCATCAAGACGACGGCTGCGATGGACGCGACGATCATCGACGCGGCGGCGGCGGCCGGGGCGCGGGGCGTGGTGGTGGAAGGCCTGGGGCGCGGCAACGTCCCGCCCGCGTGCGTCCCCGGTATCGCCCGCGCCATCGACCGCGGCGTTCCCGTGGTGCTGACGTCGCGGTGTATGCGCGGGCGCGTGCTGCCGAGCTACGGGTACCCCGGCGCGGGCCGGCCGCTCAAAGACCTGGGCGTGATCTTCGCGCCCTTCCTCAGCGGGCAGAAGGCGCGCGTCAAGCTCGCGCTGGCGCTGAGCCTGACCACCAGCCCGGCGGCCCTGCGCGCTTTGTTCGAAGGCAACGACCGGTGATCGCTGCCCGGCTCCCGATCCGGGCGCTATCGCTGATGATGGTCCTTTCGACCGCAGGCTGCAATGGGGGCGGTCCGTCGAAGCCCGACGCGAAGGATGCCGCCTCCGGAGTGGACGGGGTGGACGACGCGCGCGACGAAGGGCCCGGTGACGATCGTCTGGTGGATGTCCTGGCCGCTCCCGACGACGCCGTCGACGGGCCCGGTGACATTCCGGTCTTCCGCGACGGCGATGTAGACGCCGACGCCAACGCAGACGCCGGGGACGACATCGACGACAGAGACCAGGGCCACGACCCGGACACGTCGTCCGATGTCGGGGCCGACGCCGTCGAGGCGGCGCCGCCGGTGGCCTGCAGCGACAGCGGCGACTGCGCGGCGGGGGCGTGCGTGGACGGTTACTGCTGCGATCAGCCCTGCGCCGGCCCGTGTGTAGCGTGCGACCGCCCCGGCCGCGAAGGTGTGTGCACGTTCGTTCCCGGCGGGACCGATCCGGAGGCCGACTGCAACGGCGCCGGGCCGTGCGGCGGCGTCTGCAACGGCCGCGGCGCCTGCCGCTATCCCGACAACGCCACCCCCTGCGGCGCCGTGACCTGCGAGGCTTCGATGCTGGTCGGCGATCTGTGCGACGGCAGCGGCGCCTGTTTGCCCGCGTCCGTGCGGAGCTGCGTGCCGTTCGAGTGCGCATCCGACGGCAGATCCTGCGCCACCTCCTGCCAAGGAGACCCCGACTGTCCGCCGGACTTCTACTGCAAGGCGGCCACGTGCACCGCCTGCACCCCCACCATCGACGAGGACCGCGATGGCGCAACCGCGCGGCGCTGCGGAGGCCCCGACTGCAACGACCGCGATCCCGCGATCAAGCCCGGCGCCCTGGATCTGGCCGACGTCGTCGTCGAGATCCACGAAGTCGTGCACGCCGGCGCGACCCCGCCCGTTCCCCCCACCACCATGGTGTCCCTCGCCTTGGTCCGCGGCGGCGGCAGCGCCAGCGGCGAGGTGGATGTCGGCATCGCGTTCACCGACGGAGAAGTGGTCCGCCTGGGCCGCCGGACGGCCGCCACGGGAACCTGGGCCATCACCGTCGCGCACGCCGCACCGGACGTGCGCGGGTCGCCCGCGCTCTCCTACGATGGCGCGGGGGTGGCGCATCTGCTCTTCGACGGGGGCGCGCTCGCTTACTTGACCGATGCCGGCGGAAGTTGGACACGCGCCGCGGCCGCGACCGATGGCGGCAGACACCCGGCGCTGCTCGTCGATCGAGAAGGGAATCTGCACGCGGCCGACTTCCGCGCTGCCAGCCGCGAGCTGCGCGTCTTGCAGAAGCCGCCCAGCGGGCCGTGGACAGCGCCCGAGATCGTGGACGCACGGACCGCGAGCACGTCCGCCTACCCGTCGCTGGCGGCGGACGACAGCGGAGCGATCCACCTCGCTTTCTATGACGACGCCGCGGATCTGGTCTATGCGCGGCGGCCTTCAGGCGGGGCCTGGACCTTCGTGCCGGTGGACTTCTTCGGGAACACCGGGCTTTGGTCCAGCCTGGCGGTCGACGCGACGGGCAAGGCGCGCGTCACGTACGTCGACGTGACCGGTGCGCGCATCCGATACGCGACCAACGCGTCGGGGATGTGGACCATAGAGACCGTGGAGGATGCAGGGGCCGGGCTCGCCCAGACCTCGCTGGCGGTCGACGATCAAGGACCGCACGTCGCCTACCATTCGGGCGCGCCCGGGCGGGACCTGCACCTGGCCACGCGCCTGACCGGCGTCTGGTCGGTGCACCGGATAGACACCGCCGGAATCACCGGAAGGCACGTCTCGATGAAGGCCGGCCCCGACGGCCGCCTCCACATCGGCTATTTCACCGACGAAAGCGCCGCCGTGAAGTATGCCCGCGTCGCGGTCACAAACCGCATCGACGAGAACTGCGACGCGAAATGAAGCGTCGTCGTCGTAGGAGTCAGCACGTGCAGACCATGACACCCGCCGGACAGCGGCACTCGACGGTGATGCCGGCCATGGTGTTTCGGCAGTAGGCGCCGGTGGAGCAGGCCTTTCCGGAGGGCCCGCAGCTGCCGACCTGGGGACATCCGCCGCCCCCGTCGCTGCCACCGCCTCCGGTCTCGGGGCCGGCGTCGGCGCAGGCCCGGGTGGAGCAGCCCCACACCACGCTGCAGTTGCACACGATCTCCGTGGCGCTGGTGGGGCTGCACGCCTGCTGAACGCACATGGCTCCCATGGTCGAGCAGGCCGTACCGCCCGGACCGCAGCCACTGGCGGGGACTTCGCCACCGGGGGCGTCCGCGGCGGCCGGGGCGTCGGCGGCCGCCGGGGCGTCGACCGCCAGATCGGCCGCGGCCGCGTCCCGGTCTCCCGCGCTGGCGTCCGGCCCGCCCCGGACGGGGACGTCGGGGCTACTCGGGGCGCTGTCGCGCGGCGCCTCGGGCTGGGGATCGGAGGCCGCATCCACAGAGCCGCGATCGCCCGCGGTGCCGCTGTCTCGAGGAACGCCGCCGCCTCCGCCGCCCTGTCCGCCGCCCCCGGGCCCGGGCTGACCACCGCTGCCCCCAGTCCCCTGCCCACCGTCCTCCGGCGCCACCAGCCGGCCCGCCGCACATCCGAAGCACACGAACCAACCGGCCACGACGAAGCAAAGAGCGGTGGGGAGGTTCTTCATATCTGCCGAGCGCGGCAGACCCCCTGCGGCGCTCCTCTATTTAAGCACCTCGCGTCCGGATGCCACAACCGCCGGAAGCCACGCCACCGCGCACGACGCTGCCGCGCATCGCGCAATAGCGGCGGCCTCGCCCCAAGGTGTTGCGTCTCGCGGCCCGATGCGCATGTTGTACGCGGAGGCATGCCGTGAAGCGAGATGTTCGAAACGACCGTCGAGTTCAGGAGGCGTCCGAAGAGTCTTTCCCGGCCAGCGATCCGCCAGGGTGGACGGGCGGGCTGGCAGGCGGCGGCCACGACGGCAATCAAGGCGGCGCGACATCGCCGGGAGCCGCCCTTCGCGGGAGCCCGACCCCCATCGCCGCCGACGTCAGGGTCAGGTTAGTGGCCTCGCTCAACGCGCAGCTCGGGGACGGCATCGACCTGGCAACGCACATCAAGCTGGCGCACTGGAACGTCAAGGGACCTCACTTCGCGGCGTTGCACCCTCTGTTCGATGACCTGGCGGCTCGGATGGGAAAGCACAACGACCTGGTGGCCGAGCGCGCCGTGACGCTGGGCGGACGCGCGCTGGGCACCGCCCGGCAGGTGGCCGCGTGCTCGCGCTTGCCCGAGTACCCGCCGGACGCGAGCCAGGGCATCGAGCACGTCAGGTTGCTTTCCGAGCGCTACGACCGGTACCTGGAGGGCGCGCGCGAAGCCCGGCGCCTGGCCGAGGACGAGCGCGACGCGGAGACCGCCACGGTGGTGAGCGATCTCATCGCCGCCGTCGAGAAAGACGCCTGGTTCTTGCGCGCGACCCTGGACCGCTGACCGACATAACAAGTCTTACACCGTCCACACCGCCTGGCGGATGTCGGCGATGGCCTCGTCGATGGACTTGAGGTCGGCGAGCGCGCGGTCGATGGCGGCGGCTCCCGCACCTGACGCGACGGCCGACTCCTGCGATCGACGCTCGGCCAGGGCGCGGTCGAGCACCTCCGAGATGCCTCGGTCGAGCTCATCGCCCGCCTGGGCGATGAATTCCTTGAGCCGCGCGGCGAAGCCGTCGATCAGCTCGTCCAGCTTGGGTCCGATGACGGCGGCCACGCGATCCACGGCCTCGGGCGCGCGCTGCTTGGCTTCGGCCTTGATTTCCAGCGCCACCCGACCGCGCAGGATGACCGCGAGGATGGGCGTGGCCAGCGCCAGAAGGCCGCCCGCCATGGTATTGACGAACAGGAACACTGTCGTCCCCAGCGCGCCCACCGCGAACACCGACGCGTCGTACCTGAACGTGTCGACCTGGATTTCGACCCGGGCCTCGCTCGGGGCCAGCTCGCCGAACACACCCTTCGCGACGTCCCGCGCGTTCTCGCTCGCGACCTCGACCACCGCCTCGGCCAGGCGCTCCAGCTCCTCCGCGACCCGCTGGCCCTCCGCCTCCACCCACGCCCGCCAGGTGTCTTCGACGAACGACGCCAGGTAGCGCTTGACGTCGTCCGCGTCGGCATCGTCGATCTCGGCGGCCAGGGCCGCGCGGAAGTCGCGGGTGAAGTCGGCAAGGTCCTGGCGCACGCGGGCGCGCAGGCCCGCGGTTTCCGCGCGGATGGTGTCTGCGGCCGCATCCAGAGCCTGGCGACCGCGGGCCAGGCGCTGCTTCGCGCGGGCGATGCGCTGGGTCAGCTCGTCGTCGGGCAGCTCCAGCGATCGGCGCCGCATCCCCAGGCTCTGGCGCACGAAGCCCACCAGACGCCCCGCGTCCGCCAGCGCGTGATCCAGCAGCAGCCGGCGGCGGTCGGCGCCCAGCGTGGCGCCAAGGTGCGCGTCGAGGGCGTCGAAACCCGACGCCGCGCGATCGCCGTGCAGCGCGCGCTTGGCCGAGACCGGAAACACGTCCGGCGCGGGGACGATGCGCGCCAGATGCTCGCGGGCAAAGCGCAAAGTCTCTTCCAGCTCGCCTTCGTCGAGCAGGTCGGTCTTGGCGACGACGAAGATCAGGCGGTCGCGCGACGAACGTAAAATCCGCTCTTCCAGGAACTCGCGTTCGGAAGCCGTGAGGATCTGGGTAGCGTCCAGCAGGAAGACGGCGGCGTCGGCGCGCGGCACGTAGCCGTACGTGATCTCGGCGCGTTGCTGGTTGATGTCGTTGACTCCGGGCGTGTCGACGATCGTGACGCCGTCCTTCAAGAGCGCCGCGGGAACACGGATTTCCACGTGATGAAGTGCCGCCCGCTGTCCGCTCGACGCCGCCTCACCCTCCACCGTCAACCAAGCGCCCAGCTTGGCGATGTCGATGGGCCGCCTTTCCCCGGTCTCGAAGACCGCGTGCGCGGCGGGCACGTCGCCGTAGCTGACGTGGGACAGCACCGCGGTCGTGGGCGTAATGCCGGTGGGCAGCAGCGCCTGACCGATCAGCGCGTTCACGAAGGTGGACTTGCCGTGGTTGAACTCGCCCAGCACCACCAGGGAGAACCGCTCGTCGTCGAGCTTGGGCAGCCGCGTCGTCCGGATGTCGCGCGCCGTCGAGGTTAGCCCCGCCTCGTCCGCCGCCGCCGCCAGACGTTGCAACACCGCCCGGATGGCAGCCTTGCGCTGATCCAGGCTGGCCGAGACGCCGCCCGCGCTCACCCGAGCACCCCGAAGAGATCGCTCACCCGGGCGTCGCACTCCTCTTTCGTGATGCCCGCCGTCGCTGGCGCCGCGCCCTCCGACGCGGCCATCATGCTGCGAAAGTACGTGGTCTCGGCAAAGATCCGGAGAGCCTGCGCGCGCTTCGACGCGTCCGGATGGGGATGGTCGGTCTCGAGCTGGGCGACGGCCCGCAGCGCCGCATCGAGATCCCGCGCGCACAGCAGGCCGGCTCGGTCGCCGGTGACGTCGGCGCGACGGACCCACGCCTGCAGCGCGAGCGTCGCCGGTTTCGCCGTCCAGCGCACGAAGAGGCTGTCCGCGTGTCGCAAGAAATGAAGCGCCGTCAGGTAACGGGTGTGATCGTTCTGGATCTGGCCGCACGCCCGCCCGAGGACGGTCGCCAGCAGATCGGCGTCATGGAGCCGATCCACGGCGGAGCCGCCCAGGACGATCGCCGGATCGTCGGTGGTCCCCAGGACGTGCGCCCCGACATCGGGGACGAAAGCAGGAGCCGACGACACATAAACAGCCGGCACCGGAACCCGCAGGGTCTCGGCACAGCGCGCCGCCAGGGCGAAGACCCGCGCGAACTGCGCCTGGCTCACCTTGACCGCGGACGCCAGCATCAGGGGCTTTTCCACCGCTTGCCATCGCCGGAGGGTCGCTTCCACGGCCAGCGTCACCGGACGGATCGCGTCGAGGCGCGCCCGCACCTTGGCGTCGCCCGCATAAGCGTAGGCTGCGCCTTCGCGCGCTCGGGCGGCGGCGGCGCCCGTGCGCCCGGCCACGTAGCGGCGAAACGAGAAATCGATCTCGGGAGCGGCCAAGGCGGGCGACGGCCTCGCTATTCGAACCGCAAGTCGTCGATCGAAATGTCGCCGTTGGCGGCCGAAAAGCGCAGCTCGATGCTGGCGAGCTGCGACGTGTCGGCGCCGGCGCCCTTGATGATCGGCACGGGGACGATGACGTCGCTAAAGCGCGTGGCGACCGCGTTGGCGCCCACGTGCTCGACGCCCGAGATGGTCGCCGTGCCCCCCGCTGTGTCGGTGAACCGTACGGAGAACCCGGTGCCCGGAAGCGAGGCGGCCGTGTTGGAGCGCATGCGGACCACGAACGAGCCGCGCAGGCTCACGTCGGCGCCGCCCAGCTCGGTCTGAAAGGCCGCGCCCGCGCTCGACCAGGCGAGAGTGTGCGCCCGCGAGAAGGCGAGGTTCTGGTTGTAAATGTTGCGCAGTCCCCCCGCCATCATCGGGATCTCGCTGATGGCCTTGGTCATGGACGGCTCGTCGATCGACCTAGCGAACCCGGTTGCGCTGACCGCCAGCCCGAGCTTGTTCTTCGCCGCGTCCATATCCTGGAAGTCGTCGACCACCAGCGGCGACGCGAAGCGGTCACCCCGCACCACCGTCCCCAGGGGCGAGAGGGTCGTCGAGAGGCCCGGGCGGTCGAACAACAACGGCGCATAGCCGAGGTCACCGTCCACCACGTACTTGAGGAACGCCACGGTATGAACGTTGGTGATGGCCTGATCCTGCTCGCGGGTGATCTGCGCTGTCGCGCCCGGCTCCGCGGGGCACAGGCCGCCGGATGCTTCCTTCGTGTAATTGTGGACGGTGCCCCGCATGTGATACGCGGTCATCACCGACGCGCGCCGTTCGTAGAGAAAGTCGCAGATCGGGTAGATGACGTCGCGATCCCCCGAGGCGATGTTCAGGGAGAACGGGCGGGCGGGCAGCGCCCGATTCCAGACTGTTTCGCCGCCCGGCGCCATGAGAGGGTCGACGGGCTTGAGCAGGATCGCCGCCAGCACACCGGGCTCGGCGCGCGTGGTGATCAGCGACGCGCCGCCGCCGCGCGAGTGGCCTGCCACTACGATCCGATCGCCGTCCACGTGGCCCCGGAACACGGATCCCATCTCGGCGTCCTTCGCCTTCATGTGCCCGATGGTGGCGCGCTGATTTTCCGACATGTTGGTCAGGTTCGCCAGCGAAAGGCCGATGCCCTGCGGCGGAGAGCCCTGAAAGATGAGGTCCGCGCCGTCGATGGTGACCACGATGTAGCCGTAAGTCGCCCAGCGCTGCAGCAGCGGGTCGTAGCGATCGTAGATGACCTGCGAAGCGCCTCCGATGTTGGCGGCGCCGTGGTGAAACACGATCAACGGAAAACGCCCGGCGGCGAACGTGGTCGGCGCGCTCGGATCGGTGGGGTAGTAGACGCGGATCTTTTCGGTCTTGGCGCGGGCGGTGACGGTGACGACGTCGTCGACCGTGCCGAACTTGAAGGGGCCGTCCTTGTCGAGCGCGGCCAGGGTCGGGACGGCCGGCGTCTCGGTCTGGGGGAAGATCGATAGATGCGTCACGTACACGACCTGGCCGCTGGCGGCCGTCGCCAGGACGTCCGTGCGGGCGTGGCGGCTCTCGGTGGGCGTTCCCGCGATGGCGCCGGTGGCGGCATCCAGCACCAGGCCCGCCGGCAGCGCGCCACCCGCCACTTCGTAGCGTGTCCCGCCCGTGGGCAGACCGGCGGTGTATGCGATGCCCACGCGGCCGCCCGGCAGCCAGGCTTGCTCGACGCGCATGACGTCGAACACATTCACCGCCTGCATCAACGTGTCCAGCCCGTTCGATCTCCAGATCAAGGTCTGCGGACCCGTGGCGGCGAAGCTGACCGAATCGAAGGTGACCGCGCTGCCGGTGAACGTCCGGCTGGCGCCGCCGGCGATCACGGCGCCCGGGTCGGTGGTCTCCAGGGTCACGATCTGATTCGCGGGCGGCGCGGCGTAGGGCGCCCCCATCCCGTCGGCCAGCTCGATGCCGATGGGCCCCACGGCATTTCCGCGACGCACCTGGGACGAGGGCGCCGGGCTCTTGATGCGCAGGACG
>Ga0187894_10006757_pt1 | contig 11097 bp, 14 predicted proteins | sample GBC1701081metaG_FD_136650 | JGI IMG/M metagenome (GOLD analysis project Ga0187894, IMG submission 136650) | White microbial mat communities from a lava cave in the Kipuka Kanohina Cave System on the Island of Hawaii, USA - GBC170108-1 metaG ...
AGAGGCTTTAGCCATCTTTCGCCCCCTAAACGGGGCTGAAAATTGGATTAGACCATCAGTTCCCAACCGTGAACGGTTGGGCTAATGGAAAAAAAGTAAGATTCCTATCCTTGATTGACATTAATGACGGGCTAGGGACTTGAGACTTGGGACTATCTCTTATAAACATGCTTTTCCGAATCAATTATCCCGATGATTGTGCAATCGGTTGGAGTATCTTCGCGTTTGAACGGAAAGCTTGCTTCTTTTCCTCTGCACCAAAAGACCAATTCGCCAACGCCCGCCCCGACCGAATCAATCGCAATCATCGGACTTCCCTTTGGCTGTAAATCTGCGTCGAGCGTTTGGACTATCATAAGCTTTCGTCCGTGAAGCGAATCGTTCTTCACAGTTGAAACCACGGTTCCAATGACGCGGGCGAGTTGCATTTTAATTTCTCGAAAACAGATTTCTTAAACCGTTGAAATGCGAATAAGCAAGCGCAAGCATTATTGTAATCAGAAGCACACTGTACTCCATTCCGTTTCGACCCAAACCGACAACAAACCAGCCTGCTTTTGAATGAACAAGCACAATCCCCATCAGCAATTCAAAAGCGAAAATCATTGCAATCGGAGTAACGAACAAACCAATGCTCAACAGAACGCTTCCGATGAGTTCAAAAATCGTAATGCCCCAAGCTATTGCAACCCCGAACGGAAAACTTACGGAAGAAAGAAACCCGCCAAACGGGCTGACCCCGCCGTAATAAACACGAACAAAGCCGTGAATAAACATCAACACGGAAACAACGATTCGTAAAATTACAATTGCGTGTTGTTGTTTGCTTGTTAAGAGAATGCTCATGAGTTTTTCAGCTTTCATTTATGCCTGAGAGACATCAATCGTATCAACAACGCCAATGATGGCAGAATCAACAGGCATATCTTTCATGCCTTCCGCGAGCCGCGCAGAAGAACCGCCAACTACAATAACCCGTTCGTGAAAGCCTGCACCGACAGTATCAACCGCGACCAGGTAACCGCTCTGGTCTGTCCCGTCGAGATTAACGGGGCGAACTATCAGCAATTTCTTCCCTTTCAATCGCTGGTCTTTATGCGTCGAAACGACTGTGCCAAGTATGCGTGCGATTATCATCTCATTCTTGAGATTGAGGGATTGAGGGATTGGGTGATTGGGTGATTGAGGGATTGGGTGATTGGGTGATTGATGAATTAAAAAAATCTTTCAATCACCCAATCACCCAATCTTTCAATCACCCAATCTCTTAGGCTTTCAATCACCCAATCACCCAATCCCTCAATCCCTCAATCTCTTAGGCTTTCAATCACCCAATCACCCAATCCCTCAATCACCCAATCACCCAATCTCTCAATCACCCAATCTCTTAGGCTTTCAAACCAATCGGTAATGTTTCATCAACGGAACTGTGTGGACGCGGAATAACATGGACGCTGACTAATTCGCCAACGCGACGAGCCGCCGCCGCGCCCGCATCCGTAGCCGCTTTTACAGCCGCAACATCGCCGCGCACAATCGCAGTCACAAACCCCGCGCCGATTTTTTCATAACCGACCAGTGTTACATTCGCGGCTTTCACCATTGCATCCGCCGCTTCAATCATCGCAACGAGACCTTTCGTCTCAACCATTCCCAATGCTTCTTGCATTCAATTGCCTCTCAATAAGAATTAAATTTAGACCATTCAACTGCTTTATTAGAATTTTCAAACTCACGAATTTCAATTACCTGCTCAACCCTCACATCTCTGATGAAATACTTCGGTCCCCAACAACCCCGCCCAATACTTTCATCCATATACCCTCTAATTACAGCATCCATTTTATAAACCCGCTTGGGCTTTTCGTCCTCGGGGTAAATATTTTCAGGCAAAGGGAAATTAGCAACTTCGTTTGGGACAAGTTCAATAAACGCCCAACCCATCACATCTTCACTGCAATGAGACGATGCGTAAATCCCATACTCCCATTTATCGAAAAGTGCGCGAAGTCTTATTTCTTTTCCGGCATACATTTGAGGATTCTTCTCTATATCACAAAGCGAATTTATTTTTTTGCCATGTTGAACGGAATACTCGCTCGCCTCTGCCAAAATAGTGGGTGAGTTTCCGTTCCGGTTGTATTTGTTCCAAACCGAATACGCACTTACACCGATGACAAAGGTCAACAAAGCAATAATCAATTTGTGAAATATGCTTTTCATTTCGTTATGCGTTTAAGATTACTTTTTCTTTTTAGCCGACTTTTGTTTTTGAGGCAATCTGAAAGACTTACCTTTTGGCACAATCCAAAACTCTAATTTGTCTATAACACAGTAACCACCTTACCAAGTCTTTACTGAAACTCAAGGAATTCCATAATTTTTATTCTGCAAACAAAACTTTTTAGGCTTTTGTTTCTTATTCAAAGTTAATGCCCTGATAAAGAGCGTCAATGCTCAGTTCACAATCGAGCAATTCGATTTCTAAAACTTCGCCGTCCATGTATTCGCTTTGAAGCCAGAATTTTTCGGATTGTTTGACGTATTTTGTGACCAGCCTTTTGTCCTGAGAAATCAAAAGATAGACATTGAAACTTGGGATTGATTTGTAGCCTCTGAATTTTTCGCCTCTGTCAAAGGCTTCGGTTGAAGACGATAAAATCTCGACAATTAAAGAAGGGTTAGTCAAACACTGAACACCATTGACTTCTTCAAAGACGGGCGTGCCGCAAAGTGCGGTCAAATCTGCATAACGAAACGGTGGTAACTCAGGAACGAAGATTCGCAAATCTGCTGTGTAAATTTTGCAACCACGCGGCGCGAGTATAGGCTTCAACAACGTAATAGCATTGCCTTCAAGTTCGGCGTGATTCGGGCTTACGCCGCTCATCTCAAAAACTTCACCATCAAAATACTCAAATCGCTCTTCGGATGAATTGTCTAGTTCAAAGTATTCTTCAAGCGTATATCGTTTTTGCGGAACCGCACCCATTTGTTTTACCTCGTGTTTGCAACTTGGCTAAGCAGTTCAATTAGCTCTTCTCTGCTCAGAGAAATTTTTGCGCCGTTGCTTGTTGAATGTGCATTTGTGTCAATCGAACAGGTTATGTTGGTTTCATTCAAATAACCGCAAGCCTGACAGCGTGCTTCTTCGGTTAAGTATCCCGCTTTTTCGCGTATGTTGATTAGTTTCCCGATATATTCGGCGGGGAGATTTTTCGGACCACCAAGGGCGCGTGAAAGAATTGCTATCTTTGCAGTGTGTTCCAATGTTTCCAATCTATCGAACGCCTGCCATAAATCCGCGCCGTAAGCCACAGCCCCGTGATTAGCCATAAGCAGAGCGTTGTGAAATTTGACGAAAGGCTTCATCGCGTCCGTGAGTTCGTTTGTCGAAGGCGTTCCGTAATCCGCAAGAGGGACACAGCCCAGAGTTAAAATCACTTCGGACAAAATCGGCTGGTCAATCGCTAATCCTGCGACTGCGAAAGCTGACCCGTGCGGCGGATGTGCGTGACAGACAGCCATCACATCATCGCGTTCGTGATAAATCAAAAGGTGCATTGCGAGTTCGCTTGAAGGGCGTTTATCCGTGAGAGGTTTTCCGTTTATGTCTGTAACAGCCAATGCATCTTCGGTCATGCGCCCTTTGCACATCATCGTCGGCGTTGCCACAATTCGCCCGTCATCAAGACGTATGCTCACATTGCCGTCCGACGAAACAACATAACTGCGTTCGTACATAAGACGACCAACTTCAACGATTAACTTTCGCGCTTCTTTTTCGTTCATCTTTTAGTTAATGACCACATTCGTTCTCGCGTTCCTTTTCACAGGCATCAATTCCCAACGTGTTAAAAACATGATGAGTATGAGAGGAGTGTAAGGAACATTCACCCCAAAATAAGTCTTTGCCCAACCACAAAGCCAAACCAAGACAAAAGGCTAATATGAAAGCAAATGACCTTGCAAAAATTGCCTTATTTGTAAGTTGAGTTTTCAGTGTTTGACGACTCATAGCTAATTTACATTGTTTACCTAATGTGTGACTCTTTTTTTGAAAGTGTTTTTGTGCCATAGGGACATACTGACAATAGCCCACCGATGAATCGGTGGGTGCGCGATAAACAAACGATTTCAGTCCCCTAGGGACGGCTGAAATAGTGTTGGACATCAAAGTCCAATCGTTTTTTTTCAGTCGTCCCTACAGGACTAGAATTACTTTTCAAACTTGTCCCCACCGATGAATCGGTGAGCTATTCTCGAATGCTTCTACGGAGCAAAAATCGTAGATTAGGCACAACGCCCGCGTTCCCGGCAATAAATTAAATCTAAAATGCTGCGGATGCCGGAAATCTATACTCTACAATTTCCTTAGATGTTACGGGCATTCTGTTTTCCGTAGCGGGTGTGAAACGAATCTGCTCTGCGGCTTTTATGGCTTCTCGTGTCAGACCAAAGGGCTGACCTTCTAAAACTTTGATTTCGCCTATTTCTCCGTTGGAAAGAAATTCTACTTCGAGTCTTACAACTCCTTTAACCCCTCTTTCACGAGCCGCTTCGGGATAATCGGGTGCAGGGCTGAAATGAGGTTGGTAAGGAATTTTTTGCGTATATGAGCGATTTTCGACTTGTCCGCATTTGCGTTTGTAATGCGAATAAGAGTGTGCGTTTTCACTCTTTGTAAAAGTGTACTTAAACGGTGATGAAACCGGTCTGAAAAGACTTCCCAGGAAAACGCCCAAGATTAAAGCCAATAAAAACGGTAATGCTCTTTTTACAAATTCCAACATAGCTCTTTACTCCTTGCTCCTATTTCAAAGTTTCTGTTCTTCCCGTTGTGCGATTTCTTCATATGGAAGAATGCTTCGCGGGTTTGTTACACAAGTTATCTGCGGACGTGCTAAGAAATACGATAAACTTTCAAGCGATATAGTCAAATCAACGGACTTAATCTTAACCCCCAGTCGCGCATGAAGGCGAACGGGCGCGAAGTTCAAAACGGCTTTTATGCCTGCCGACATAGCCTGATTCAAAACACTCTGAGCGACGCGGGCAGGAACAGCTATTACAACAACATCAATCTTTTCATCTTTGATAACACGCGCCATTTTCTTTACATCATGAATTATAATTTCGTTTTGCCCGACGTGCTGATTGATTTTTGTTTTGTCATTATCAAACAAAGCCACGACATCAAAGCCCGATTCTTTGAAGCCGGTATATTTCGCCAGGGCAGTTCCCAAATTCCCTGCCCCGATTATTCCGACCTGATGCGATACATCAAGCCCGAGAATCCCTTTTATGTAATTTCGCAAGTCTTCGACAAAATAACCTACACCACGTTTTCCGAACTCGCCAAAATAAGCAAGGTCTTTGCGAATCTGCGCCGAATTCAGATTAAATTGGTCAGCCAAAGCCTGCGATGAAATAGTCTTTATCCCCGCCGCCGCTAACAGATTCAAACAGCGAAGATAAACACTCAAACGGTTGGTTGTCAGTTCTGAAATTTTTTCCGATTTCATTTTTCGTTTATGTAGTATAGCTCCAAATAAGTTCAAAGTTCCAAGTTCAAAGTTCAAAGTTATTTTTTCTACGGTCTTTGTGCCTTGTACGTTAATTTTGGTCGTTTGAGTTTCGTTTTTAATCTCCCGTTGTCCAAACAAATTTGTAAAACAAAAGACTGAAAGCCAAACATCTATCTTTTGTTTCACACATGCAACAAACCATTTGCACTTGAAACAAACTTAAAAGATAATAGCTCTGTGATTTTTAATCTTGAATCGGCGAATTTTTAGAGAATGATTGCTTATCTTTCAGGCAAACTTTTAACAAAACAGGCGAACACCGTAATCATTGATGTGGGCGGCATCGGTTACGAAGTAACAATTCCGCTTTCGACCTTTTACGATTTGGAGGAGACAGATTCCGCCGTCTCGCTTCGCATTTACACACATGTACGCGAAGACACTTTGCAGTTATTCGGTTTCAAAACTGCAAGAGAAAGAGAGTTGTTTTTGCAACTCATAACGGTTTCGGGTATAGGACCGAAACTCGGGATAACGCTTTTGTCCGGCATGAGCGCAAATGATTTAATCGGCGCGATTCGCACCAATAATTTAGCCAGATTAAATTCAGTTCCGGGTATCGGGAAAAAAACTGCCGAAAGATTGGTCATTGAGTTAAGAGACAAAATCATAAAACTTTCGTCGCCCGAACTCGAAGAAGATTTTGTGTCGAAACAAGAAGACCTACCTTCGTCAGACACGGTTTACAACGATGCCCTTTCGGCTCTGGTAAATCTCGGTTATCAAAAAGCAATCGCAGAAAAAGCACTGAAATCAGCGGTTCAGGAAGAAACAGCAAACACTGTTCAGGCATTGCTTAGAAAAAGTTTGCAGTTGCTGGCGAAAGGGTAATAAAAGTCTTGCTTCATCATGAACGGATTGCATAGCCGTTTGAGTTGATATAAAAATTTTCAAATCAAATCAAACTAAAGAGGAAAACCGATGAGCGAAGATAAAGACAATATAAATGCTACGGATGAGCCGAACAAGGTGCAGTTGATTTTGACACAGGTTCTAATCACAGGTGTTTTGACGATACTTGCTTTTTTGCTAGGGCTTACCTTGATGGGCTGGAAATGGTGGGGCGCGGCTTCTGCACGCGATGAGGCACAAAAGCAACTCGTTATAAGCCAACTGCAAAATAATCTTGCTTCGGCGGCGGTTGACGCGAGACGCGGAGATTATGAATCAGCAAGGCTATCGGTAAGCAAATTCTTTACAAGTGCCACTGCCGAACTTAACAAGACAAGTGCAAATGTACTTACAAAAGATCAGCAAGCAGAACTCAGTAACTTATTGCTACCGCGTGACGAGGTAATAACACTGCTTTCACGCAATGACCCTGCAAGCGCGGAAAAACTTGCAGAGATGTACGTTTTATATCGCAAGGCTATAAACGGCGAAACTGTAAAAACACAAGAACCGCCAAAACCTGCGCCATCAAATTAAAAGATTATGATTGAAGAAATTGAAGTAGAAACAAACGACCAAGAGATTGAAGCCGCAGATAATCGAAACGCAAATCCGCTTGATGACGAGAGGCAGTTAGAACTTTCGCTGCGCCCTACGAAACTTGCCGAGTACATCGGGCAACCAAAAATGAAAGATAATCTAAAGGTCTTCATCAAAGCGGCACTGCGTAGGCGCGAGGCTTTAGACCATATTTTGCTCACAGGACCACCCGGAACAGGCAAAACAACAATGGCAATTGTTGTGGCAACTGAAATGGGAGCGGAATTAAAATCAACAGCCGCGCCCGTGATTGAAAAGAGCGGCGACCTTGCGGCACTACTTACAAATCTTCAAGAGGGTGACGTGCTTTTCATTGATGAAATTCACAGACTGAATCCGGCGATTGAAGAAGTTCTCTATCCGGCAATGGAAGACTACAATCTTGATTTGATGATTGGACAAGGAACGGCGGCGCGTTCGATTAAATTGGAACTTCCGAAATTTACATTGGTCGGTGCGACGACAAGACCCGGTTTGATAACTGCACCGCTTCGCGGGCGTTTCGGGATTGTCTTTCATCTGGATTTTTACCCTGTGAAAGATTTGGAAACAATTGTCAAACGCTCTGCACAAATTCTTAACATTGAAATTGACGAAGGCGGGGCGCGTGAGATTGCGCGGCGTGCTCGCGGGACTCCGCGAATTGCAAATCGTCTTCTTCGTCGTGTGCGCGATTTTGCCGAAGTGGTTTTTGATAGCGGTATTACACAAGAAGTAGCAAACGATGCTCTCAACAGAATGGAAGTTGATACTTACGGGTTGGACGAAATTGACCGCAAGATGCTGACGACGATAATCGAAAAATTTGACGGTGGTCCTGTAGGGCTTGGAACGCTTTCAGCTTCGATTCACGAAGAGAAGGATTCAATAGAAGAAATCATTGAGCCTTATTTAATTCAAACGGGATTCTTAAACCGGACTCCGCGAGGACGTGTTGCCACGCGCCTTGCTTACGAGCATTTCGGGCTAAATCCTCCAAAAGCTGAAAGCTTGGGTTTGTTTGATTGATCAACCTTAAAACTTACAAAAATAAAAAAGTAGCCGCGTTAATTCGCGGCTACTTTTTTCGTTAAGTCCGCAAAAACAACTACGGAAGTTGGTTATATGCCGCAGGAACGAGTTTATCGGTTGCATTGCCAAACTGAATCGCCTGGAATCCTGCCGTACTTCGCAGGATATACCAAATCCCCTGCGTCGGTCTGTAAACTGCTACGTCAGCCTTATCATCACCATCATAATCGGCTGCTACGGGAATATCCCCGTTTGTACCGAAAAATGCAACGGTGAATCCGGCTGTGCTTTGATTGATATACCAACGCCCTTCGGATGGACGGAAGACAGCAATATCTGTTACACCGTCAGCATCATAATCTGCCGGAGCGACTCTGTCGCCTGACAAACCGAATTGCGTAGCAGTAAATGAACTGTCGTTCAAATTCAATGTGTACCAGACATTTGTTGATGGTCTGAATACTGCGACCTCTTCTTTACCGTCACCCGTATAATCTCCGAGAATCGGAATATCTCCGGTTGCGCCGAATTGAACTGCCGTAAATCCGGCACTGCTACGTTGTAAATACCAGATATTTTGCGAAGGTCTGAAGACTGCAATATCTGCCCTTCCATCACCGTCGTAATCACCCGGACGCGGAACGTCTCCGTTTGAACCGAAAAAGAATGTAGAGAAAGAAGTGTTCGTGCTGTTCAGAACATACCAGACTCCGGTTGATGGTCTCCATACTGCTATGTCCGTCTTTTCATCGCCGTCATAATCACTCGGAACATAGATGTCCGTTGATACACCAAAGTTCAATTGATATGCCGTACTATTTGCGCTTCTCAAAACAAACCACTCGCCCGTTGTCGGTCTGAATACAGCCTCATCAGCCTTTCCGTCACCATCGAAATCCCAACGTCTGCGTTGTGTGTTGGTAACTTTCGCCGTCCAGATTTCTTCGCGTGCGCCACCACGTCTGTCTGTCCAAATGGGGAACAATACACCGCCAAAACCTGACAAACCGTTGTAATCGCCATACTGGTTGCCGCTGTCATGACCGCCTTGTGTTTCGTCTGTTTGTGCTGTTGTGACTTTCACAGCCGAAGACCAAGTTGCACCATCATCCGAAGACCGCTGAACCCAGATGTCCGATTTTCTGCGTCCCGAATCGCCTACTGTATCGTTGTACATGATTGCGATGTTGCCCGTTGCTTCATCAACATAAAGCCATTGGCTAAATTGGTCATTCAACCCTGTCTGATTGTTGATTTTGACGGGTGTTGACCAGGTCGTTCCGCCGTTTGTCGAACGCGAAAACCAAACACGCATTTTACAGGTTGACGCTACATTGCTACCGGGTTCATTTGCCGCAGCAGTACAACCTGCATCGCCCGATAAATCCGTCCATGAAGCATAGACATTATTTTTTGTTGCACTCTTAAATGCGCCACCGGCAACATAGATAAATGCACGTCGGCTGTTGAAAGAAGGGACACCTATATCGAAACCATCAAACGTGGTTGCAATTTCAACAGGTGCGCCCGTGAAGGTTTCGCCGCCATCTATAGATTTGCGAACGAAAATTTTACGATTGCCTGTCGTTGGCCAAAAGTAAAAGACTTCGCCGTCTCTGTTGGTTTTAACATCGCACCCGATAGCCGTGCCCGTGCTTTCGACACCTGTAATCTGGTCTGGCGCAGCCTTCCAAGTTCCCGCATCGCCCGCTGTTCGACGATTTACAAAACCCGGTGTGCCGTTGTGCCAAAATTGATATTGCCTGTCCTTAAACGGAGATGTGGGGCTCTTATCAACCCAGGTCATTTGCTTATCAACACTGGTTTGCGTTCCTGACGGAGTTGCATCGAGCGTCCATGTCGCTCCGTTGTCTGTTGAAAAATAATGACGAAGTCTGAGCGCACCACCGACAATTCCCAATGTAGAAGTCCAAGCTTTGCCGTTAGATGTCCAATCCGCTGTCGGGTCGGAATGCGAAGTGTCGCCTGTTGCAAAAGGCAGTAAGCCTTGACTCCAAGTATTGCCGCCATCGGTTGAACGATACATTCCCTGCTGACCGCCCGATGTAATATTGTTTGAACCGGCGAGAATCTTTTGTGAGTCAAAATAATTGACGCTGATAGATGATTCGCTACGGGCTACTGTTTGTGCTCCTGAAATTCGTAGGTTGTTGACAACAGCTTCACTCAAAATCGGGTTATCAATTTTTGCTCCGCCCAGACCGCCCGATACGCCCGGACCACGCTGAAGGTCCTGGTGCGTTACCATCCACTCAAGTATTTCTTTCAGCACAAGCGGGTAACCACCTGTCGGGTCGTCGCCTGAATAAATAAGTTCAGGATGTTGTTTGCGCCACCAAACCCGAATCCACGGAGGCAAATTGCGTCTGTCGTTCATTTCATCCGCTCTCAACATAGAGAACTCTTGATTTTCTTTAATAAGATTTTCAAGAACAGTATTTTTCCCAACCTTGAAACCTTTATAAGTTTTGTTCAGTTGCTGTTCCAGGGTGGGCCATTCCGTGATGACTTGTTCGTATTCGGCAAGCTGTCTCTCCGTTGTTTCAGCAGTTACATTCGCAGGACTTTCAGCGTTTGATATACGGCTTCCGATTAAAACCGCGGCTACAATTCCAAGTCCTAAAACGAGCAAGCTGATTAAAAACTTTTTCATACTATCCCTCCTAACTACCATTAGTAGTATTTGTTTCGTTCAAACCAGAAATAACTCTATTCAACCTAGAAAATCCTCAGGCGTCTAAGCCAAGCAGTGTTATCTAATAAAGACTTTTGCTTAATCGGGTGGAAAACTTCTAACAGTTATTTCCCGTACTTAAAGCACAAAAAATGATGAATTAATTAAGAACAAGTTAAAAGGTAAGAACTTGACGCTCTCCATCTAAACCTAAGCGGTTATAGATGTAGATTCTAAAGACACGCTTTGTGCAGCCACATACGTTATGTCTTTACGGGTTTGCCCAGCCCGTTTCAAGATTACTTGAGCAGA
>Ga0187894_10006758_pt1 | contig 11097 bp, 15 predicted proteins | sample GBC1701081metaG_FD_136650 | JGI IMG/M metagenome (GOLD analysis project Ga0187894, IMG submission 136650) | White microbial mat communities from a lava cave in the Kipuka Kanohina Cave System on the Island of Hawaii, USA - GBC170108-1 metaG ...
AGATTGTATCGGATAATCAGATCAATATGTAATCTATGTTACAATTCAAATTACAAAAATTGAAACTAATATTTCCTTATTGCTCTTATTATGCCAAGCCCCATGATGACATAACCAATAATTATTATGCCTATAAATGAACCAGAAATTGTTGCTAGTCCACCTTCTGCCATTGCAGAAGCGCCTAACACAGATGTTCCTATTATGGCACCTCCAGCTATAATCAAGATCGTTGTTATTTTTGATTTTACTTTAAATCCAGTTCCAAGAGATGCAAAAAACAATGCCATTGAAGATGTGCCAAATATTATTCCTCTCGCTGCTGCACTTAATGGCAAGAATCCTGTTTTACCTTGTCCCACTGCGGCATCAGCAATATAGGTCAATAACAGAATCATTGCAACTATAGAAGTTACTTCTGCCACTTTCTGTCTTCTACTTTTTACCTGGCTCATATTCTGAAAAGTCTTTCATAATAATATTAAACCTTTGTACTAACTTGAAATAATTTTCAAGACTTTACAGATACATGTGTTGAAACTTCCTTATGGCGCATTCCACAAATAAGATACCAGTTATGCCCAAGAGTTCTTATCTTTTCCTTAGAAAGTGGGTAATTTCAGGGAAAAAAGAGTTATTTCTGAAACAAAAAGAAGAGATTCTAATTTTTGCTTAAATTATAGTTCTCTGCATTTTCAATTATCTAATGCATGCTAAACAACATATCAACTACATCAACGATCTTCCAAGATATGGATTGGGAATCGTTTTCTTATGGTTTGGCATAGACAAATTTCTTATCCACGAATTTTATGTATCATGGTTTTCGGCAACACAAAGGGTAACGATGCTACTGCCTTCTCCAGATCTCAGTTTATCAATTTACGTAATTGGTGTCGTGGAGCTTGCGATTGCAGCATTCTTATTTTCTGGAATAAAGATACGGTTGGTCTCTATTGTTGTTATTATCTGGCTTGTTGTCATATTATCTACTGCACAATATCCATCAAGCTTTCCGCAAGACATAGGTCTCGCAGGTATAGCTGTTATGCTTGCCTTAACTAATGTCACTTGGAAGAATGCACATGTTGACAAATTTTTGAATTACTCAAGGATTGCTAGGTATTCGATATCTGCTGTTCTTATCCTGTGGGCAATAGATCATGGTGTAAATTATGAGAGGCATATAGGATGGATGCAACTTGCAAGTCCAATGATTAGAGATCTTGGTGCAAATGATCTTATGATATTAATAGCATCTGTTGCTTTTGTGGAATTTGTTCTTGCAGTAATGATCTCTATAGGCAAGGTTCCTGCAACGAAATATCTGATTGCTACTACCGTATTTTTTGTATTTGCAATATTAATACTAGGACCTCCTGCCAACAACCATCAAACAATAGGTTTAGCTTTTGTAACTGCGTGGCTTGCATTTGTAGCATTTAATAAAAATCTGAAATAATTTAGACACAAGCTGATGCTTTACGGGACTGCCTCACAAAGTTCCCTTATTGGATTCTCTGTGCCTGAAGATTCTCTTTGTCTTGTATTATTATTGTCATTGTCTGTAACAAATTTGCAGACAACGTCTGGGAAAATATAGAATGCAAATATGAGAATAGATGCAATCAATACGCCAAGAAATATTGCAAGACCCATTAATGCCATGATGATTTATTATTACAAAAAAGTTAGAGTAATTTCGTTCTCAGTTTAAAAAAAGCTACTAAAGCTCCTATCGCCAGAAAAGTTGGAAACAAAGCTGTAGATGGAAATTCTGGGATAACCTGCATGTTAAAATCATCTACAAGTGGAGGTATTGGATTGAATTCTATTCCAACTATCTTGCCAGTTATAACGTAATTCCCGTTTTCCATAAAGATGGGCCCTTTGATCACATAAGGGCTGGTAGTCCCTTGCTGCTGATTCTCTTTTCCACCTGTAACTGACACAGGCTCAGAAGAAGGCGTAACCTGAAGCTCCAGAGTGCCATCATGATCATGGAATTGTTTGCTCCAAACCTCTTTACCCTCTTGGGCAATCACAACTTCATAGTCCAGATGATCTATCTTTCCTGGAGTAATGCTAGAACCTTCTAGCTCCTTTGCTGTTGGTTCAAAAGAGAGAGTTATGACATTACTTGTTGTAAGATCAAATGGTAATGCGGGAACAAAAAATAGATTCAGGTTTGTTCCACTCATCAATACGCCTTCTCTATTTGCCGGTGTCTCCTGTTGAGCTGTTTCCTCACTTCCTGTTTCTTCCTGTCCTTGCGTTGTACCACCTGTATGATAGGGAGCAAACACTGTACCAGAATTAAGAATCAATGTAAACGGAACTAGCAGCAGACTGATGATTATCAATTTTGTGCTATTCATCACTATCAATTCAAAACCATTACTCTAAAAGTTTATGTCTCTTGTTGCTCGTGATTTCATCATTCACACCTTATCGTTTGATTGAGTGATGAAATTTAAGAATAATATTTTACAAATGTAAGGTACCATCGATATATATCCATACTCTATAGATAAATTGAAGAATTGTCAACAGTTACGACCCAAAACCAAGTAAAACCAACGGTAAGTATACAAAATGTCGTGGCTTCTGCATCGATTGATCAAAGAATTGATCTCGATCTTATTACAAAAAGATTTCCAGACACAGAGTATCATCGTGAACAATTTCCAGGATTAGTATTTAGATTAAAATCACCAAGGACTGCAACACTAATCTTTAGTTCTGGTAAGATGGTTTGTACTGGAGCAAAATCTGAAGAACTTGCCATCCGTGCAGTAAAAACTGTAGTACAAAAACTTCGAAAGGGTAGAATAAAAATAAAAAAAGATGCGGTCATCATAATTCAAAACATGGTTGCTTCCGTAGATCTTGGTGGAAAAATTCACTTGGAGATGGCAGCTAGGACCTTACCAAGATCCATGTATGAGCCAGAGCAGTTTCCTGGATTGATACACAGAATGTTTGATCCAAAAACAGTAACTTTGATTTTCGCGTCAGGAAAGCTAGTATGTACAGGAGCGAAAAAGGAGGCCGACGTATACAAAGCAGTACACAACTTGCATTCTTTGCTTGAAGAAAAAAAACTAATGAACTACGAAATCTAACTCTGCAAAAATGTGTTTCTCTTGGTGCCACAATCCCTGTAACTGTTGTGTTTAATATTGTTCTTGTACAAATATTGCCTTTTTCCTTTTCTAATTATACCTGAGACTTGAAAAAATTGTACTTTCGTAGATCTTTTAATCTCCTATATGCAGTACTAAGGGGAATTTTTAATTCAACACTCAATTCTAATGGCGATTTTGGCGAGTCAGTAGATTCTAGTATGGACTGTGCATATTGATCTGCAAATATTTCTCCATATGGGACAATTCTTTTTCCACCTACATTCATAGGTTTCCATTTCACTTGGCCTAGGATCATCGAATAATTATTACAAATCAAGAAATTTAAGGATGGTAACTTACAATTGTAAAGTACTATTCTTATACATGTGTTTTTACAACAACTAATTGGTGCAATGTGGATGGAGGTAAACAAAAATCTGACCATTGGAATTGCAATTGGTGTATTTCTTGCGGGAATAGGTATTGGGTATGGAATTTTCATGAATTCGAATAGTGCCACGATAAACTCCGAATTGATAGACCAGATGATGCAAAATCCACAGTTAAGTTCTCAAATGATGAGTGCCATGTTCAAGGATCCTAAATTCATGGAGCAACTGGTGCAAAATATGAAAACGAATCATGATTTCTCACAGAACGTTATAACATCAATGATAAATGACCCTAATCTAAGATTGCAGATGATGGGACACATGACTGAAAACCAAGAAACAATGACGCAGATGAGAACTCTTATGGCTCAAGATATTATGTCGGGTGGAAAAGGAATGATGGAAAACTCAATGAATGATTCTACGAATAGCATGAAAATGATGACAGAAGGTAAAGACACGGTAGATTTTAGCGATATACGTGTAACCAATATAACACCAACAAGTGTTACAATAATTCATACAACTGACAGGGCAGTTAACTGTCAGGTGGAGTATGGACTTGTAGGTTCTTTTACTGATTTCGCAACTGACTCTATGAATAAAATGGATATGCCTCACAAAGAACATGAGATAACAATAACTGGGCTAGTCCCTAACACTACCTATAATTATAAATTAAAGGCTACACTTGACGGCAATGCTTTCTATTCTCAAACAGAAACATTCACAACAACAACTTAATTCCATCTGATACATATGAAAAATAAAAACGTCACAGAAACGCATTATGAACAAAGACAATGAATTCATTCCATCTTTTAAATACGATTGGCTAACTCCTCTTTATGATCCACTTATAGGGTTGATTCTTCCAGAACGTAGTTTCAAAAACAGATTAGTGAACCAAGCATTAATCAATTCTGGCGAGAAGGTGCTAGACATAGGATGTGGCACTGCTACACTTACACTTCTTATAAAAAGAAAACATCGCGACGCTACAGTCATGGGATTGGATGCCGATGGCAAAGTTCTCGAAATTGCAAAAACAAAATCTGCCACATCGAACTTAGACATTGTATTTGATCACGCAATGGCATTTGAATTACCTTATTCAAACAATTATTTTGATCATGTTTTTTCAAGCATGGTCTTTCATCATCTAACTCGTGAAAAGAAAATTCTGACCATTAAGGAAGTTTTACGTGTCCTCCGACTGGGTGGATGGTTCCATGTAGCTGATTGGGGCAAGCCACACAATCTTCTTTCTAGGATAAGTTTTTTGGTGATTCAGTTATTTGATGGATTTGAAAATACATCAGATAACATAAATGGTTTATTGCCCCAAATGTTTCGCGATTGTGGCTTTGAAGAAGTAAGAGAAACGACCACATACAAAACTGTTTTTGGCACAATCTCTATGTACAAGGTCAGAAAATCTGTTTAATACAAAATATGTGACATGTCATAATGCAAGTGGCTATTTGTTTTTGTACTTAGGCACCGAATTTCCATTCATTGTAGAGTCTTTTCCACCAAGGTGGCAGTTCTCTCTTATCATGTTCCATTTTTTCAACATAATCAGCTATTTTTTTAGCAAGCAACCTGTGTTTCACATTTAGGTGAAAAATCAAAAATTCCAAAGTATCTGAAAACCTACATCCTTCTACTGTACACATTCGCTCTTTGATTAATTCATCTCTAGAAAATCCATATTTTTCTAATACATTACCGATAAAATGCAAACGAAGCCTCCAATTTGATATTCCTTTTTTCCTTGCCAAAAATCCCATGGCACAATAACACATTTCCCCATCTCTTTTTTCTACCAATTTCCACCCAGCATAATAAGGAAAGTCTTCGTTTCTTAGAAGAGATACTATTTCTTGAAAGCACGAATGCTCCTGGTTTGCAATCTGGTTTGCCATTGCTGTTCATTTCCTTTCAAAAAATATAAGATTTGCTTCCCATGATTGGGCAAACACGTCTATCAGAAATATCAAAATCCCAAGAGCGAACGCGTTGAGGAATCCTGCTTTCTTTTACATTTTTGAAGCCAAGTGCAAATTCTTTCCTTTCTTTAATTCCAGCGCCTTCTAAAAAATGATCAGCTGATTGGAAGTATGAATAATTTTTACTATTGTAAGGTACCATCGATAAATATCCAGATTTCATAGGTAAGTTGAAGAATTGACGTCAATTACTAAAAACCATAGAGAATCAAACACCTTCAAATTTTTCCTGCGCGTTCTGATAACGCTTCAATTCTGCCTTTGTATTTTTCCTTGTACAAAGCTTTGCATGACGTGCAGCAAAAATATCTTTCAGAAGTCGGTAACTTAACAACATGCGGTTTGTCGCCTATCGGGCCTTTGCAGTATTCGCATGAGATCTTTACGTTTATCGGTTTGCCCAGATTTATTTTTGAAGCTTTGGTCTTGAGTTGATTCTGATCAAGCTTGCTAGCAGTGGCTCTATCAATCTTACTTGTGTCAAAAATTGGAGATATTGACTTTATCAATCCTGTATTGAACAGTCGTTCATATCTTACCTTAACGGTCGGAGTACTTACATTAATTTCCCTTGCCATCTGACGAAGTGATTTCCTCCCATCCTCGGCAAGTGACTTTAAGATTGCAATGTCAATAGCATCTAACTTAAGGGGCAACGATTTGATTGACTGCATTATGATATATAATTATAGATTTTACAAATGTAAAGTTTGATGTTTGATTTAAAAAATCAAGTAACGATTAATTTTCATGAAAGGATCCTGGTTTTTATACGTACTTGGCAGGATTTTTGTCAAACATTCCTTTGCAGGAGGGACAACAAAAATGGTAAACCTTTCCATGATATTTTGTAGCAGGAGCGTTTTTTCATCCACCTGCATTTTACATACAGGATCTATAGCCATAATCAAACAACTATTTAGATGTAGATAAATTAGATACTTTACAACTGTAAAGATCTGATATTAAGTAACCCAAAATGTAATACCATAATTGTGACCATGGTATGGAAACGGAGAAAATCCAGACAAAAAGAACCGCAATAAAGATAGGTGGAATGCACTGCGCCGGATGCGTCAATTCCATACAAAAATATGTATCGGATCTGAATGGTGTTAAAAAATGCGAGGTCAATTTAGCATCTGAAAAAGCCATACTGGAATTCGATCCATCATCAGTAGATCTTCCAACTATAGAAAAGGCGATACAAGAAGCTGGCTACAGAGTCGTATATGAAAAACTAACTATCAAGATAGGCGGTATAACAGATTCAAGCGATGCAGACAGCTTAGAAAAAAAAATAAAAGAGCTTGAAGGGGTTAGATATTCTTCAGTAAATTATGGAAACGGACAGGTCATAGTTGAGTATAATCAAGCTCTACTTTCTCTTTCAGACATACGGAAAATCATAGATAAGAGCGGATACCAAATCTTAAGCGAGGATCTCTCTGCGTCTGCTGAGGAAGTTGAGGCAAAAAAGCTAAAGAAATTGTTTGTAGTCGGGCTTGTTTTCACTATTCCAATCATGATCTTTGGTTATCCAGAATATCTCTCATTTGTTCCATTTGCAGGAACGGCAACTGCGGCTTACATAATCTTTGTCTGTGCCAGCATAGTCCAATTTGTAACTGGAAGCAGGTTCTATGTTGGAGCATACAGAATTGGAAAGATGAGATCAGCAAACATGGATACACTTGTTGTAACAGGAACAACTGCAGCATACTTGTTTAGCGTGTTTAACACATTTCTAACACCAGTATGGCATAACATCTACTACGATGCATCTGCAGTTGTTATAACTTTCATAATTTTAGGGAAATATCTTGAAAATAAAACCAAGGGTAAGGCATCATCAATAATTAGAAAGATGCTTGAGCTTCAACCAAAGATTGCAAGAATTAAAAAAGATGGAGAAGAGATTGAAGTCTCAATTGAACTCATCAAACTAGGAGATGTTATTGTTGTCAGACCTGGAGAAAAAATCCCAATTGATAGCATGGTTCTTGAGGGACACTCTGCAGTAGACGAATCCATGGTTACTGGGGAATCAGTACCTCTTGAAAAAAAAGTTGGAGATGAGGTTATCGGCGGTACAGTAAACAAGGAAGGGGTTCTTGTAATCAAGGCCACAAAAGTAGGAAGCGATACCATGCTTGCACAGGTAGTTAGGCTTGTCGAAGCTGCAATGGGCAGAAAGCCTCCGATGCAGAGAATGGTTGACAAGATTGCAGGACATTTTGCCTTCATAGTGATTGGAGTTGCATTTGCTACATTCTTGGCATGGTATTTTGGAACAACACACGGCGAGCATCATCTTGCAGCTTCGCTCATACCAGCTGTTGCAATACTTGTCGTTGCCTGTCCCTGTGCACTAGGATTGGCTACACCAACTGCAGTTATGGTTGGAATGAGCAAGGCCGCACAAAATGGAGTGATATTCAAAGGTGGTGATGCACTAGAAAGGCTTGGTAAGATCAAAGTAGCAGTATTTGACAAGACAGGTACGCTAACTCTAGGTAAACCTCAGGTTACGGATGTAATAACCATCAGACAGATGGTATCATCTGGAGAAACTTCCGATAATGTAAATGACAAACTACTTCAAATCGCTGCCATTGCTGAAAAAAATTCCGAGCATCCACTTGCCAAATCCATAGTGCAAAGAGCAAAAGAATTGAACCTGACTTTGGGAGACACGTCAGAATTTTTTGCAATTCCTGGCAAAGGTGTTAATGCTGTTTACAATGGCAACAATATATTGGTAGGAAGTCCAAGCTTGATAAAAAATGAAGGGATTGACATAAAATCAGCTGAAGAATTTATTTCTAAGTTCCAGCAAGAGGGCAAGACCGTGATATTTGTCGCGTTAGACAAAGATCTCATTGGCATCATTGCTCTGCTTGATACGCCAAAACCAAGTGCACAAAATGCTTTAGAGTTATTAAAAAACATGGGAACGGAAGTTATGATGCTAACAGGAGACAATGAAAGAACTGCTGCAACTATTGCAAGAGATCTTTCAATAGACCGAGTCATTGCAAATGTTATGCCGTCTGAAAAAGTCGATGTAATAAACAAATTACAACAGGGAGGAAAGAAGGTTGTAATGGTAGGAGACGGTGTAAACGATGCTGCTGCTTTGACTCAGGCAGATGTTGGAATTGCAATAGGTTCTGGTACAGACATAGCGTTGGAAGCTGGAAACGTCGTCCTTATCAGAGATGACTTGAAAGATGTTATTGCAGCCATTGAGATAAGCAAAAAAACTGTTAGTAAAATAAGACAAAATCTCTTTTACGCATTTGTGTATAATGCAGCATTAATTCCCATAGCTGGACTGGGATTGCTTTACCCAGCTCTAGCGGGATTGGCCATGGCTGCAAGTTCCGTCTCTGTAACAAGCAGTTCCTTGTTGCTTAAGAGATGGTCACCACCTAGCAAAAAGACCAAAACTTTCTAGGTGAATATGCAATAGGCAAACTTGAGATAATTATAATTAAATTTAAAAAACAAATAAAAAATTTCGAAAGTTTTAACTTAATAGAACTATAAAAAGATGCATGGGTATACAAAGCCTCATGCCTGTCGTAATATACGATGATAGATGCTATCTTTGTGACAAATTTGCAAATATTGTGAGTCTTTTTGCAAAAGGAAAGATCTTGATTGTAGGCCATTATACTGATCTTGGTATGAAAATCAAATCTCAGATCTTCTCAAAAGATTATGATTCCACCAAGATGTTCTGGTTTATTGACGGCAAAACAGCATATGGTGGAAGGGCAGCACTGATCCCATTGATTTTTTCTATCATTAATTCTAAACCAAAATCATTCACTCAATATGATATACAGACGTCATGTGATGTAAATTGTAAAACACCAAAAGCAGTATTTCTTAGAACAAAAAGCCTGTTTTCAAACAGCGAAAAAATCCAGCTAAAATAATTCCGACATTGATTAAACGGATGTAAAATCTATTGCAGATATGTTTCTATGACTTGCTTGAATACGGAATATGGTTGTGCACCTGTGATCTTGGTATAGCCCATTTCAGAGTTACCAACAAACATTGTAGGTGTACCAGTAAGACCGATTTGTTGGCTAAATGTTGTTAGCTGCTGATTCCGTGATTCGTATTTTTTACTGTCCAGACACTGACTAAATTCCTCTACGCCTAGTCCCTGGATGTTTTCTACGAGACTCTTTACTTTATCCGGTGTGCCCCACCCAGAATTTTCCTGTCCTTGGTTGGAATACATCTGATCGTGATATTCATAATATTTCCCTTGTTCGTCAGCACACCAAGAACCCTGTCCAAGTATTATAGAGTCAGCACCTACAATTGAAACATCAAGAAAGTAAAATTTGACTTTTCCAGCATCTATGTACTCTTTGTAAAGTTGAGGTTCTGTCTGATCAAAAAATCTTTTACAAAATGGACACTGATAATCACCAAACTCCACAAGATTTATTGTTGCTGAATCTGAACCTTTGAATTTTGCAAAGGATGGTATGTCAAAATTCACGCTGCCAGCAATTTTTTGTTTAGAAAGACTTGTTTGTTCTATCGTACTGAATGTATCCTTGGATTGTAATTTAGTATCAATACTTGTAACTGGTAGCGTGTTGCCTATAAAATAGCCTAGAGAAAGAAGTACAAGACCAACAATTATAGTCGTCTTTGTGATTTCAAAAGTAATTTTACGTGAGTTTTCGCTGGTAATACTTTTCGCCCTCTCTTGTCATATTTTTACGTACCTATATTCCACATGCTAGCAACATCCGCCACGTCTTGGACGATTTCGTCTTTCCTCTTCCATTCTTTTTTCTTCTTCTGTTTTTTTCTCTACATATTGCTGTGCGTGTTCTTCAGAACAAAGATACCTCCCAAATCTTTTGATGTTTGAGTCCTTTACATCCATACCACAAACAGGGCAGTGTTTTGATAACCCAAACATGATTCGATATGCAACTTGTGGATATATTAATATGGAACTTTACAAATGTAAAATTCACACCACCAACGAAAGGAATCTATACAATGCATACACATGTCATACCTGCAGGCAAGTCAATGATGTCAATGATGAATAATCACATGGATATTGGAATTATAGTAAAATATTGGAAATTACATTAATTTAAAGAACCAAAAACTAGATCTTGTATGAAACAACACCATCTGATTGAGATATTTTCTGCAAACTGTCCTTTATGCAAACATGTCATAGATAACATTGAGATAGGAAAATGTCAAGGATGTACGCAAATTGTTTACGATATAAACAACATGACTGAGGAAATAAAGACAAAGATGAGAAATTATGGTGTAAAGTCTGTTCCAACAACCATAATTGATAGCGAAATCAAAGTTGTGGGGATTCCTGATTTTCCTTGGATATGTGGAGACGATCTGTACAAGAAGCTAAAAAGTCAATACTCAATGAAGCAGAACTGAAATTAGAACAATATTGTTTAGCTTCCTTGCGGGTTCAAACTTATTTTACGTACAAGTGGGTCCAAAATAAGACCATGATGGTACCCTAGTCCCTTCGGGTCCGCT
>Ga0187894_10006759_pt1 | contig 11097 bp, 11 predicted proteins | sample GBC1701081metaG_FD_136650 | JGI IMG/M metagenome (GOLD analysis project Ga0187894, IMG submission 136650) | White microbial mat communities from a lava cave in the Kipuka Kanohina Cave System on the Island of Hawaii, USA - GBC170108-1 metaG ...
GCAGACGATGCAGGTGCACGATGAAATAGCGCATCTGGGCATTGTCGATCGTCTCGCGCGCCTTGGCGAGCCAGGCCTTCTCAGCCAACGCGAAATTCGGATAGATGCCGACGATGTCGAGCTTGGCGACATCCTTGAAGGTGACACCGTCGAGGTCGGTGAGTTCACCGCCGAAGACCAGATGGAGAAGCTGCTCCGGTTGTTTCTTGGGTGCCTTGCTCATGAGGTTGCGAGGTGCTCCAGAAGTGCCGCATGCAACGCATGCGACGATGCCACGTAATCCGCCTGCCGCGTCTCGCGGCGGTTATAGGTAAACATCTTGCCGTTGAGTCCGGTGACGGTGCCGCCCGCTTCGTGCACCAGAAGGTCGCCGGCCGCAAGGTCCCAGTCATGCTTGGGGCTGGTCGACAGCGCCGCATCGAGCTCACCTTGGGCGACGCGGGCGAGCCGCATGGCGAGCGGCGTGCTGCCGGAGGCTACAGCCTCGACCGGCGCCTTGGACTGGAGCTGCTTGAGGGCCGAGGCATTGCCGAGGATGCGGGCGCCGGCGAGGCCGCGGGAATTCGCCAGGCGAAGCGGCTTGCCATTGAGGCTCGCGCCATGGCCGCGCCGGGCTTGATAGAGGTCATCGGTCATCGGCCTGTAGATGGCGGCGAGCACGGGGCGCCCGTCGGTGAGGAGGGCGGCCACCACGCACCATTCATCGCCCCCATGGGTGAAGGCGCGCGTGCCGTCGATCGGATCGACGATCCATACATGCCGGTGTGCGAGGCGCGCTTCGCTGTCGGGCGTTTCTTCCGAGAGCCAGCCATAATCGGGCCGCGCTTCATGGAGGCGGGCCTTGAGCGCCTTGTCCACCGCGAGATCGGCCTCGGTCACGGGCGAGCCGTCGTTCTTCGTCCAGCCTTTCACCGACTGTTGAAACAGCGAGCGGGCGAGAGCGCCCGCTTCACGCACGGCCGCTTCGAGAAGTTCAGCGTCCGCCAAGGGTCATTCCTTCGACCAGGCAGGAGGGCGCATTGATTGCGGTGCGGAAAGTGAGATCATTCGCCGGCGTCAGCTTCGCGAATATGTCGGCGAGCTTGCCGGCCAGCGTCACCTCGCTCACCGGATAGGCGATCTCGCCATTCTCGATCCAGTAACCCGATGCCCCGCGGCTGTAATCGCCGGTCACGACATTGGGGCCATGGCCGATGAGCTCGGTGACATAGAAACCTTCGCCGATCGCTTTCATCATGTCGGCGAGCGAGGCTTCACCCGGCTTGAGATGGACATTGGAGGACGAGGGGCCGGGCGGACCGGCGAGGCCGCGCGCTGCATGTCCCGTCGTCTTGAGGCCGAGCTGGCGCGCCGAGCCCAGATCGAGGATCCAGCTCTTGAGCACGCCGTCCTCGATGAGCGCTAGCGGCCTGGTGGCGATGCCCTCCGCATCGAAGGGACGCGAGGCGAGGCCGAGCGGCCGGCGCGGATCGGCGAGGATTTCGAGCCCCTTGGCGAAGAGCTGGGTCCCGAGCCTGTCGCGCAGGAAGCTGGTGCCGCGCGCGATCGCCGATCCCATGATGGCGGAGAGGAAATGGCCGACGAGGCTCGCGGCGATCCGGTTGTCATAGATGACGGGAACGGTCTGCGACCTGACCTTGCGCGCGCCGAGGCGGCGCGCGGCGCGCAAGCCTGCCTCATGCCCGATGTCCTCCGCCTTGCGCAGATCTTCCGGATGGATGACGGAAGAGAAATCGTAATCGCGCTCCATGACGGTGCCTTCGCCGGCAATCGCCGTGGCGCTGAGCGAGACGCCGGTGCGGCGGTAGCTGCCGGCAAAACCGTTAGAGGCGGCGAGGAGGATGGTGCGGTCCGAGGAGGAGGCGCCCGCCCCTCCCGACTTGCTCACCCCTTTGACCTTGAGTGCCGAGGCCTCGGCGGTGAGCGCCATGTCGCGCAAGAGGGTGGCGTCGGGCAATGCATCGCCCGCGATGTCGAGAGGCGCCCAGTCCTTGGCGATCTCGTTTGCCGCGGCGATGCCGGCATAGGGATCGGCCGGTGCCGCTTTCGCCATGGCGACCGCCTGCTCGGCGATGCGCTCGATGCTGGCAGCATCGACCTTGGATGTCGCGATGGCGGCGGAAGACTGGCCGACGAGGACCCTGAGGCCGATCTCGCAGGCTTCCGATTGCTCGAGATTTTCGATCGAACCCTCGCGCACGCCGATCTCGAGACTATGTCCGTCGATGACCAGCGCATCGGCGGCGGTGGCGCCGAACTGCTTGGCGCACGAAAGGGCGGTCTCGGCAAGTTTGAGGAGGTCTTTGGTCATGGGATCAGCGTGTCAATGTGTCGAGGAGAAAGCCAAGGAGGATCAGGAGTCCGAATTCGCGATTGGACCGGAACAGCTTGAGGCAGCGTTGCGGGTCGTTGATGTCGAGGCGTGAAATCTGCCACGCCGCATGGAGGGCGGCCGCGGCAACCCCCATATGGGCGAGAAGGCGCGCCTGCGCAAGCCAGAGGCTCGCCTCGATGAGGAGGAGGGCGAGGACGAAGAAGCCGCCGATCCACCACGCCGAAGCCGCGCCGAATTTGAGCGCCGTCGATTTGACCCCGATCAGCACGTCGTCTTCCTTGTCCTGATGGGCGTAGATCGTGTCATAGGCGAGCGTCCAGGCGATGCCGCCGAGATAGAGAAGGACAGCCGGCCAGGCGAGGCCGTCATGGATGGCGCTCCAGCCGACGAGCGCGCCCCAATTGAAGGCGAGCCCCAGAAAGACCTGCGGCCAATAGGTGAAGCGCTTCATGAAGGGATAGATGGCGACGATGACGAGCGATGCCGCGCCGATGACGACCGTCGTCCAGTTGAACTGGAGCAGGATGAGAAGGCCCAGGAGGCATTGCAAAGCGAGGAAGATGAAGGCTCCTCCGACACTCACCTGGCCCGAGGGAATGGGCCGCGAGCGGGTGCGCGCGACCTTGGCGTCGAAATCCCTGTCGGCAATGTCGTTGAGGGTGCAGCCGGCGCCCCGCATGATGATGGCGCCCAGGAGGAAGAGCAGCCCATACCAGAGATTGGGCATGCCACCCTGGCCCGCGATCTGCGCCAGCGTCAGGCCCCACCAGCAGGGCAGGAGCAGGAGCCACCAGCCGATCGGCCGGTCGAGCCGCATGAGCCTTGCATAGGGCCGCAAGGCCTCCGGCATGAACCGGTCGACCCAATTGTCGGCAGGGGCATCGGCGACATGATCGATCATGGGGCGTCTGTTAGCCCGGCTTGGCAGGGCTGGCAAATGGGGCCATTGCGCGCGGCCAGAGCAAATCCCGCCAAAGTTGAAGACTTTGGCGATAAGGATTTGCTCCAATAATATTGATTTGGCGCGAATCCTTTCCGGCGAAGTGATTTTCACTTCGCCGGAATGCGCGCCGGGAGAAGGTTACGAGGAAGAAATGCGCGATACCCCCCGCCTCTATGTCGCCCGAAAGCTTGCCGGGCGCGCCGAGCATGCGCTGGAGCAGGACCAGGCGCATTATGTCCGCGACGTCATGCGGCTCAAGCCGGGCGATCCCTTGCGCCTCTTCAATGAGGGGGATGGCGAGTGGCTCGGCTTCTTGACCCAGGCGACACGCAAGATGGTGACCTTGCGCGTCGAGAAGAAGCTCGCCGAGGTGGTACCACCGCCTGACATCGATTTCGTCTTCGCGCCCTTGAAGCATGCCCGCCTCGATTATCTGGTGCAGAAGGCGACCGAGCTCGGCGCCCGCCGCCTGCGCCCCGTCATCACCCAGCGCACCATTGTCGAGCGGGTCAATCTCGAGCGCATGCGCGCCAATGCGGTCGAGGCCGCCGAGCAATGCAATCTCGTCTTCGTGCCGGAGGTGGCGGAACCCTTGAAGCTCGACCGTCTTCTGGCGGGTTGGGACGAGGGGCGCGCCTTGATCTATTGCGATGAGGGGGCGGAAGGCCACGACACGCTCGCGATTCTGAAAGGCCTGCGGCTGCCGGCTGCCCTGCTGGTCGGTCCCGAGGGCGGCTTCACGCCCGAGGAGCGGGCGGCGCTCAGGCGGCTCCCCTTCGTGACCGCGATCTCCTTAGGCCCCCGGATCATGCGGGCGGATACGGCCGGCACGGCGGCATTGGCCCTCGTCCAGGCCACGCTGGGCGACTGGCAGCCATGAGCTTCCATCACAATCTTTGACTTGCCGTAAGCGAAGCCCCCGCCTAAATCGCCTCCCAGAGAAGAGGGATCTGATCTTGAGCGTACCCACACCCGACACGCCTGAGGCGCGCGCGCCCATCACCAGCAAGCGCCAATTGATCGACTATATCGCCGCGGGCGAGAAGCCCGAGAGCCAATGGCGGATCGGCACCGAGCATGAGAAATTCCCTTTCCTGACCGATAGTTTGGCCCCGGTGCCCTATGACGGCCCGCGTTCGATCAGGGCGCTTCTCGATGGCCTCAAGGGCCGCTTCGGCTGGACCGGTCTCTATGAGGGCTCGAACATCATCGGCCTCACCGATCCCCATGGCATGGGCTCGATCTCGCTCGAGCCGGGCGGCCAGTTCGAATTGTCGGGGGCCCCGCTGGCGACGGTGCACGAGACCTGCGATGAGGTGCACAACCACCTGGCCCAGGTGCGCGAAGTCGGCGATGCGCTGGGCATCGGCTTCCTCGGCCTCGGTGCCTCGCCAATATGGACTCGGGCCGAAACGCCGGTCATGCCCAAGGGCCGCTACCAGATCATGGCGCCCTATATGGACAAGAAGGGCAAGCATGGCCGCGACATGATGTTCCGCACCTCGACGGTGCAGGTCAATCTCGACTTCTCCTCCGAAGCCGACATGGTGAAGAAGCTGAAGGTATCGCTGGCGCTGCAGCCGGTGGCGACGGCGCTCTTCGCCAATTCTCCGTTCACGGAAGGAAAGCCCAACGACTATAAGAGCTTCCGCTCCGCCGTCTGGCTCGACACCGATCCCGACCGCTCCGGCATGCTGCCTTTCGCCTTCGAGGCGGGCATGGGCTACGAGCGCTATGTCGACTATGCGCTCGATGTGCCGATGTATTTCGTCTACCGCGACGGCCACTATCACAATGTCGCGGGCGAGAGCTTCCGCGCCTTTCTCGACGGCAAGCTGCCGCAATTGCCGGGCGAGCGGCCGACGCTGCATGACTGGTCGGATCATCTCACGACGATCTTCCCCGAGGTGCGGCTCAAGAAGTTCCTGGAGATGCGCGGCGCCGATACCGGTCCGTGGCGTACGCTCTGCGCCCTCCCGGCTTTGTGGGTCGGCATTCTCTATCACCAGGCATCGCTTGCTGGCGCCTGGGAGCTGGTCAAGGACTGGTCGGCCGAGGACCGGCAGAAGCTGCGCGGGGCGGTGCCGCGCGAGGCGCTGCAGGCCAAGGTGAAGGGCCGCCTGGTCCAGGATGTGGCGAAGGACATGCTAGCTCTGTCGCGCCAGGGCCTCGGCGAGCGCCGCATCGTCGGCTGCAAGGGCAAGACGGAGACGCGTTTCCTCGATGAGCTTGACGGCATTGCCGCATCGGGCCGCACCCGTGCCGATGAATTGCTGCAGCTCTATGACACGCGCTGGAACCACGACGTCAGGCCGGTGTTCAGGGATTTCGCCTACTGATACTGTCGTTGCCCTTGCTGATCAGACCAGAATGCGCAGGCGATGAAGAGGCGATTCATCGCCTCACCATCGCGGCGTTCGAGCCGATGGAATTCAGCAATGGATCGGAAGCACCGATCATCGACGGCTTACGCCGCTCCGGCGATTTGATCTTGTCCCTGGTGGCGGAAGAGAACGTGACGATCATAGGACATATCGCGTTCTCTCCGGTGTCGATTGAGGGTGTTGCGGACAACTGGTTCGGTCTGGGGCCGATTTCGGTTGAACCGGAACGCCAGCGGCAGGGGATCGGGAAGGCGCTGATCCTGAAGGGGATGGAATTGCTCAAGGCGCGCGGCGCAAAAGGCTGCGCGCTGATCGGCGATCCCGATTTCTACGGCCGCTTCGGCTTTCACAGCGACGGTCTATTGTCATATGGCGGCCTGGACAGACGCTATGTCCAGCGGATCGTCTTCTGTGGTCCGCCACCTCGAGGCGCGCTCAAATTCGCTCCGGCATTTGATGTCGGAGGCGCTTGAGCGAGGAGATCGGTCAGCTGATTTCCACACCGCCGCGCGTCTTGAGCAGTCTTTCCGCTTCACCCGCGATCGCATGTACGATCTCACCCGCCGGCTTGATGTCATGGATGAGATCGAGACCTTCGCCGGCGAAGACGACCGCTTTGCTCGTGTCGCCGGCCTTGGCAGCCTTCCAATAACCTTCCGTCTCGTGCCTCAGATTTTTCTCGAGCTCGCTCTCGCGCCCGTGCCATTGGCGGCTGAAATCATTGACGATGGCGCGGCCCGAATAGCCTTCCGGCCAATCGAGCTCGCGCACGATGTCGAAGACGCGGGTGCGCAGGGTGTCGTCGCTACGCGCGGTGGTGAGGAGCTGTTTCGCCGTGTCGCTGCCGAGCGCCTCGGGCGTCGCCCAGAAGCGCGTGCCGACGAGAATGCCGGATGCGCCGAGCATCAGCGCCGCCGCGAGGCCGCGGCCGTCCGACAAGCCGCCCGCCGCGACCACCGGCACCTTGCCGGCAATGTCGGCGATCGCCGGTGTCAGCGTCAAGGTGGTGCGTCCCGATTTGCCATGGCCGCCGGCCTCGGTGCCTTGCGCCACGATGATGTCGGCGCCGGCATCGAGGGCGCGCTTGGCGCCGTCGAGATCCTGCACCTGACAGAGAAGCGTGACGCCGGCTGCCTTGATGCGCGGCGCGAAGCGCGTCTCATCGCCGAAGGCGAGGCCGAAGACTTTTGGCGCATGCTCCAGCGCCTGGTCGAAAAGCTCGGGAAAGCGTTCGAGCGACCAGGTGATATAGCCGACCCCGATCCGGGCATTGCCGGAGGCGCGGAACTGGTCGTCCATCCAGGCCTTGCCGCCATAGCCGGCTTTCGGATCGCCATATCCGCCGCCGATCATGCCGAAGCCGCCGGCCTGGCTCACCGCCGCCGCGAGCTTCCCGCCGGCGACGCCGCCCATGGGGGCGAGGATGATCGGATGAGTGATGCCGAGGAGGCGAGTCAGCGCCGTGGTGATGGCCATGATGTGAGGATCTCGCGCAATTGAGGACGCATGATTATGGACGCAAGCCGGCGCCGAGCGTCATGCAACTTTGCGAGGGAGACCATGCCTTATTCGGCGGCCATCAGCGGACGCGGAATATTGGAGATGCTCTCCGAAATATGCCGGCTCAAGGCTTCGGCCGCCGAGCTGCGCCGGCCCGGACGGTGCACGATGCCGAGCCTGAACGATCCCAATTTCGGGAAGCCGTCCTTCTCGGTGAGGATGCGCATGCCGGGACGCACGCAGATTTCGGGCACCGAGCCGACCGCGAGTCCGGCCAGCACCGCGGCATTCACCGCGTTGGAATTGGGCGAGGAATAGGCGATGCGGTATTTGCGGCCCTCGCGCTCCAGCGCATTGATCGTCAAGGTGCGCCATTCGCAGCCGGTATGGGAAATGGCGATCGGCATCGTGTCGAGCAGATGGACGCTGTGGCGCATCGAGGTGACCCAGACGAGCTGCTCGGTGCGCACGATTTCATCGACGATGACTTCGGAGCAGGCGGTGACGATGGCGAGGTCGAGCTCGCCCTGCCGAGCGCGCTCGACCAGCTGCGGGCTCAGCGCGCAATCGACATTGACCGTCACCAGGGGATGGGTGCGCGAGAAGCGGGCGAGGAATTCGGGGAGGAAGCGGTCGGCATAGTCGTCGGGCGTACCGAAGCGCAAGGTGCCGGTGAGCTCGGGCTTGGTGAAGGCCGAGACCGCCTCGTCATTGAGCTTCACGATGCGGCGGGCATATTCGATGAGGCGGTCGCCGTCCGAGGTGAAGCGGCTGTGGCGCCCGTCGCGCACGAAAAGCGGCCGGCCGACCAGGTCCTCGAGCCGCTTCATCTGCATGGAGACGGCCGACTGGGTCTTGTTCACTTCGTCCGCGGCGCGGGTGAAATTGCCGGTATCGGCAATGGCCAGGAATGTTTTCAAGAGATCGACATCGAGATTGGGGATCATGGCCGTTCTTCCATCAAGACTGTTGATGGATAGTATAAGACATATTCGTTGGATTTATCAATGGCGGAGGCGCATATTCTGATCATCCAAGAGAAAAGCTCGATCCGCTTTCGGGTGGCGGGCACCGCAAGAAGAATGGTCTTCTTGCGGCATGGAGGATCGTGTCATGAGAGACTATGTCCTGAGCCGCGCGATTTTCGACGACAGAATTGGCAACCGGTCGCTGTTTTCGAGGCTTTTCCATAATTGGAAGGCCCGCCGTGAAGTGGCCCAGCTTGCCGGATTTGACGACTTCATGCTGGCCGATATCGGCGTCAGCCGGGCTGACGTAGAGTGGGCGGCACGTCTACCCTTGACCACCGATGCGACCGAAGCCCTGGAAGAGAAGATCACACTCCGCCAGCGCCACGCGCCGCTGAAGCGTGCCGGCTGGGGCGCTTACTGACCCTAATTGGTTCCCGCGTGATCGGACGGTAGCTGCCGCCCCATTTCCCGATCATGCCTCAAGCGGGCGGCCTTGCCGATCACTCCCCTGTCGCGCAAGGCCGCCCGTATTCGTTAACGCCGCCGCGTCATCCGTTCGACCGAATTGAGCAGATCATCGGCCGCGTTGCCGCTGCTGGTGCCGCTGCCCAGCACATCGTCGATGCGCTGGCGGCTGCGATCGGCGACATCGCGATTGACACCGCCGCCCTGGCCGCCGCCCATCATCTCGCGCAGCAGGTCCTCGATGCTGACCGAGCCCGGCTGGGGCCGGGGCGCGTTGGTGGCACCGCCGCCGGCTTGTCCGCCGGGGCCCCGGCCACCGCCAAGAATATCGCCCAATATGTCTTCGAGGCCGCCCGTGCCGCCGCCTCTGGGCGCGGGGGCACCTTGGCCCTGCCGGCCGCCGCCCAGTATGTCACCCAATATGTCGCCGAGACCGCCACTGCCGGATCCCCCGCCAGGGGTTGGCGCGCCGCCCGGACCGGCTTGGGGAGCGGTTTGTTTGCCGCCGCCCAGTATGTCGCCCAATATGTCACCAAGGCCACCGCCGCCGGAGCCGCCGCCAGGGGTTGGCGCGCCCGTCGGACCGCCTTGCGGCGCGCTCTGTTTGCCGCCGCCGAGGATGTCGCCCAATATGTCGCCGAGACCGCCACCGCCCGGGCCGCCGCCAGGGGTTGGCGCGCCCGCCGGACCGCCTTGCGGCGCGGTCTGTTTGCCGCCGCCGAGGATGTCGCCCAATATGTCGCCGAGGCCGCCACCGCCCGGGCCGCCTGCCGAGCCGCCTTGTGGCGCACGCGCCGCGCCGCCGCCGCCCATCTTCTTGGCGAGCTGGCCCATGATGATCGCCGCGATGACGGGCAGCATCTTCTTCAGGACCGCCGAGCCTACCCCCGACAGGTCGGCTGCCTGGTTGGCGACGCCGCGGCTCACGTCCTTCGATCCGAAGACATGGCCCAATATGGCATTGCCGTCATCGGCGACTTGGTCGAACTCGAGCGATCGAGGATCATCGGCATAGCGGCTGTGATTGCCGCCCTGGAGCGCCTTGAGCAGGCCCTCGAGCCCGTTGTCGGTCTGGTTGTTGCGCCGGATGCCGGCGGCGACGACGGGTGCCAGCTGCTCGAAAGCGGCGCGCGTCTGTGCTTCATTGAGGCCGAATTGCCGGCCGAGTTCCGCGTAATCCATCTTGTGCCTCCACTTACAGTTAACGCCCTTACTTAACGCCGAGCAGTTCGCCGAAGATCTGCTCGAGCGACGGTGTCGTGCTCCGCCGCCTTTTCGTCCGCTTGCGGCCGGTGCCGAAATAGCTGGAAATGCTGCGCCGGCGCCGCCGCTTCGGCATGATCTGGCGTGTAGCACCTTGCGCCGCACCCTTTATGACAGCCTCCACGATCGTCGAGAGGATGCCGCCTTGCTCTTCTCCGCCGCCTGAGGCTTGTTGCGCGCCGACGAGACCCAGGGGCTGATTATAGCTGCGCGCCAGAGCGGCGAGGACGGCGCTCGCCCCGATAGCGGCGAGCCGCTGTGCCGGGGTGTCATCGGGCCGGATGGCGAGCGCTTTTTGCGCCGCCGCGGCCGATCCATAGATATCGGCGAGCACCGCCGTGCCGTCGCTCACGAGCTCGGGGTCGTCCAACAGGCTTTCATCGTCGAGGAAGGCATCGCCATTGCCGTCCTCGAGGAGGTCGAGAAGGCCTTCGAAGGCTTGCGGCTCCTCCGCGCGCTTGCGCAACTGCAGCACGATGGCGGGCGCCAGCACGCCTAAGCTGCGCTCGGCGGTCGCCGCATCGACGCCCGCCGCGCGCCCGGCATTGGCGAAGAACTCGCCATTCTGGGCGCCGCGCAGAATATCCATCACCGCCATCTCAGGCCGCCTGCTGTTCGACTTTGGCTACGATCCTATAGGCCCAGGCAACGGAGGCAACACCGAAGATGACCGAGCCCAGCGCCATGCCCGCCAGGACGCCTTCCGGTCCCGCAATATGGGCGCCATAGATGGCGAAAGGAATGGTGCCGAGCGTGGCCTTGCCCCAGTTGAACAGCGTCGACGTATTGGGGTGGCCGAGATTGTTGAAGGCGGCCGAGGCCACGAATTGCGCGCCGGCGAAGGCCCAGCTCCCGGCGATGAAGCTGCAGAAGAACAGGACGAGATCGGTCGTGCGGCCGGTGGCGCTGAACAGCGCCGCGATCTCGTGGCGGAACAGGAACAAGAGAAGCGACGTCATGAGCGTGTAGAGGGTGGCGAAGATGAGGCCGTCGGTCAGCGTGCGGCGTACCCGGCCATAGGCGTCGGCGCCGAAATTCTGGCCGATGATCGGGCCGACCGAGCCCGACAGCGAGAAGATGATGCCGAAGGCGACCGGCACGATGCGCCCGACGATGGCGGCCGCAGCGACGACCTCATTGCCGAATTGGGCGACGGCGCGGGTCGCATAGGCATTGGCGAAGGGCATGGCGAGCTGGGTGAGCATGGCGGGGGCGGCGATCTCGGTGATCTCGCGC
>Ga0187894_10006760_pt1 | contig 11095 bp, 6 predicted proteins | sample GBC1701081metaG_FD_136650 | JGI IMG/M metagenome (GOLD analysis project Ga0187894, IMG submission 136650) | White microbial mat communities from a lava cave in the Kipuka Kanohina Cave System on the Island of Hawaii, USA - GBC170108-1 metaG ...
AAAGGTATTTCCGCCGAAGAAGGTAAACTGGCGCTTGCGCTGCTGACTTCCATTGTGACGGGTTTGGTTGGTTATGTAACCGGTCGGGCATCGAAATGAAGGTAGCGAGGCAGCAGCAGAGCCGACAGCATTGTTGTTCCGGTTCATCGTCTAACCTTGCTGCCGTTCCCAGTCTTCCAACTGTTGTCTGGAACGATTGAGCGCAATGCGGTCGCGTCCGATTCTGGCCACCCAATCTGCGGGCACGCGCATCGGGTGTTTCAACACAAAGCCGCGCGTGATGATGATTCCGCTCAATCGCCAGTCAGGTTCGCTGAGCAACACCTCATGAATTTCGCCGACCTTGTGTCCGTCGCTCGATTCGACCGGGAGACCACGGTTAACCGCGCTTTCGGCGGGCGAAAGCAGTTGATCGGTGACGACCACGCCGGGCGGGTGGTATGGCTCGCCGAACGCGTTGGCGACGAATGGAACGACGTAGTTGATCCAATCGGAGGGCCTGATCGAGGATCGTGGGTGTTCCACCTCCTCCTCGCCCAACTGATCCAGCCTCACGTAATGCTGCATTTCGAAGTTGGGCAGCGCCGCTATCTCGTCATCCGTCCGGTCAATCCGAACACGCTCGTGTTCCGACCCAACCACCCAATCGAACGGCATCAGCAAATGCCTAGGATGAAGCAACCCGCCGTGTTTGACCACTAAATGAGTGGCCTCATAAGAATCGCGGTTCAACACCACACGCTCAATGCGCCCGATTTCACGGCCCCGGCTCTCGATAGTAGCTCCGATATTAATTTCCAACATGACCTTGCCTCCCGTTACAGCAGAACAAGAACTTTTATTGCCGATGTCAGCGGCGCTTGTCAAACCGGGAGCTGGGGAGACAAGGAGACAAGGAGACAGGGGGAGAGGGAGAAGGGGAGAGGGGGAGACAGGAAGAATCCGATCTCTCCCTGTCTCCTTGTCTCCTTGTCTCCTTATCTCCTTGTCTCCCTGTCTCCTTGTCTCCCTGTCTCCTTGTCTCTCCGTCTTTTCCGCTCGCGGTCTTTGTCTCCTTCGTCGTCATCGTCATCTTCGATGGCGCGCACGAATGCGCTGCGCACGGGCGCGGGCATTCGCGAATTCGCCCCATGCACCGACATCCAGATGACCTCGTTGAATTCGATATCGGGCAGCGTGTCTTCCTTGCTGAAATCCCACGAAGCCGATTGTTGCGCGCCTGGCGCGTTTTCAGCGTTCCTTTCGGTCAGATCATATTTCGCGGGACGATGTTTGAACTGCGTCAGGTCGGCTTTGTTCGTGAAGCTGTTGAACATCGGCGTGGCGGCGGCGTCATACTGGCTCATTGGCGGAATCCCCAGTATCAACTCCATCGTGCGCAGCATTCCCGAAGTCGTGTACATCGTCGAATCAACATAGCCTCGTTTGGTGTAGGGGCTGGCGACAAAGGCGATGGAACGATGCGCGTCAACGTGGTCGGGGCCGTTCTGCGCGTCGTCTTCGAGGACGAAGATCGCCGTCGTCGCCCAGTATTTGCTGGCGCTGACGGCTTCGACCAGACGGCCCAGCGCCAGGTCGTTATCGGCCACGTGCGCGCGCGGCGTGAGCGCGCCGGGTCGCGTGCCCTGCGTGTGATTGTTGCCGATGCGGACGATCTGGAACTGGGGCAGCTTGCCGTTCTTCTCGTATTCGCGGAACTCTTCCAGCCAACGGTCAATCCGGGTGTTGTCGGAGATCTCCAGATTGTAGGGCGGGAAGGTCGGGCTGAAATGGCCTATGAGCGCGTCTTCGGAAGTGTAGTTTTCGCGTTGCGCTTTCATCGCCGATTCGGTCGCCGCTTGCCCTCCTCCTCCTTCGCTCTTCACATCGCGCACGCCGACGAATTCGCCATAGCTGCGATAGCTGACGCCGGAGGCTTTGCAATGATCCCAGATGTAGCCTTTCGTCGGGCGCGCTATCTTCTTGCTGCCTTCATAATCGTAAGTGCGCCCGCGGTTGGAATAATTTGTCGGCCAGGTCTTTTCGGTGTAATCGGTGGCGTAAGCCGCCATTGACCAGTTGTGGCCGTCCGCGGAAACCTCGGCGTCAACGTAGAAATTATCAAGCAGCACGAATTCACGAGCCAGCGCGTGTTGATTCGGCGTCACGTCTTCGCCAAACAGGCACAAACTCGGATCGCCGTTGCCTTCTTTCATATCACCCAGCACCTGGTCGTAGGTGCGGTTCTCTTTGATCACGTAGATCACGTGTTTAATGGGCGACGGAGCGCCGACGCGAACGGGGATCGCGGTCTTTTCACGTGACGGACGCGCGGCTTTCAACATCGCGTCGGTGTAGGGCGAATTGGCGTAAACGCGGCGCGTGAGCCCGGCGAGTTTCGCCTTCGCCGGCAGATTGATCAGCGAGACCGTGCCTTTCAGCATGCTGCCGATGTATTGCGGCGTGCGCCCTTTCAACGGGCTTGGGCCTTGCGGGTTGGCCGCCGAGGCCACGCCTTTGCCGTTGGCGACGAAAATTCGCTTGCCGTCCTTGCTTACTCTCACCGAGGTCGGATACCAGCCGGTCGGAATGAAGCCTTCGACTTCGCTATTGCCGCGTTTGGCGACATCAATGATGGCCACGTTGTTGTTGTCGGCGTTTGCGATGTAGAGCGTTTTTTCATCAGGGGAGAGCGCGACGGCGTTCGGCGTGCTTCCGATGGGCGATTTAGGATGCAGCGCGGTCGAGATCGCCTCGATCTCTTTCATCCGCGCGGTGTCGACGACCGAGACGGTGTTGCTGTTGGCGTTGGCGACATAAAGAGTTTTGCCGTCGCGCGTCAACTCCAGATCGTTCGGATGGTCGCCGACCGGAATGTTGTTGAGTACCTGGTGGCTCGACGTGTCAATCACGGCGATGCTCCGTGATCCCCAATTACTGACGTAAACGCGTTTGCCATCGCCGGAGATTTCGCAATCGTAGGGATAATCGCCGACCGCGATTTTGGTAATCACCTGCTGGGTCGCCAGATCAACGACCGCGACTTTGTGCGTCAGGTTTTCAGCTACGTACAACCGTTTGCCGTCCGGCGTCACGGCGAGGCCGGCGGGGAATGCGAATTCGCCGAGGCCTTTGCGGCGGGCTTCGGCGCGCTCCCTGTCATTGAGTTTGTGATAATCCGCGGCGCCCAGGATGATCTTGCCCGCTTGCTCGGCTTTGCCGGCGGCGAAATCGAAGATCATCACTTCGTTGTCATCGCCGCCTGAAACGAAGAATCGTTTGCCGTCGGGCGCGAAGGCCAGGCCGAGCCAGGATTTTTTCACGCTTACGGTTTGCGCGTTCTGGCCGGTTTGCAGGTCAATCACGTTGATCGTTTGATCTCCATTGCCGTTGGTCGTCACGAGCAGGTAACGGCCATCATTGCTCAAAATCATATTGAGCGGCAGGTCGCTTACGGGAACCTGCGTCCCTTCGGGCGTCAGCGTCCAGCCGTTAGGCAGCAGCGTGCCGGTTGCGGTCTTGCCGGGAATCTTGCGCGGCGAATTTGTCGCCTTCGATTGCGCGCTCGCGGAGTCGAATTGAAAGGGCGGCAGCAACGAAAGGCAGAGCAGGCAGACGACAACTTTTGAGAGTCGAGCGAGCATATCTTCTCCTTAGGTAAGCTTGACGAGTTGTAATGAAAAGGTTTGACCGGACAGGGACAAGGAGAATACGGAACGGACGGAATAAACGGAACAAACGGAAATCATCTCTGATTCTTTTCCGTTATTTCCGTTTGTTCCGTATTCTCTTCGACTTGCTGCAAAAATCAGCGCGCTATCGAAACCAGCGCGGGCGTGGCGATCTCTTCTTCGTGAGATGCGACCGCCAGATCGAGTTCAGCCGCGACATCACCCACGGCCTCCGACAGTGACTTGAAATCGAAAAGGTTGTGATCGAGCAGATGTGTGTTCACGACGCTGCCCATCGCCGTCAGCATTGATTGGCGGACGTGTGGAATCTCTTTCTGCAGTTCGTCAATCAGCCGTTTGACACGTTTGCGTTTCAAATTTTCCTGCGAGCCGCACAGGTTGCACGGAATGATCGGGAAGTCCTGCATCGCGGCGTATTCGGCGATCTGTTTCTCCCAGATGTAAGCCATCGGGCGGATCACGGTGTTGCGGCCGTCGTCCGAACGCAGCACCGGCGGCATAGCCTTCATCGCGCCTATGTAGAACAGGTTGAGCAGGAATGTTTGGAGGATGTCATCCGCGTGATGTCCGAGCGCGATCTTCGTGCAACCTTCTTCGACCGCCACGTTGTAGAGAATGCCTCGGCGCATGCGCGAACAGACCGAACAATAGGTCTTCGGCGCCAGGCGCTTGACGACCGAGTATGTGTCCTGCTCGACGATCCGGAAGGGAATCCCGAGGCTCGAAAGATATTCGGGCAGCACGTGTTCGGGGAAGTCCGGTTGTTTCTGATCCAGGTTGACCGCCAGCAGATCGAAGTTAACCGGGGCGCGGCGCCTGATCTCCATCAACATGTGGAGCAGCGTGTAGCTGTCTTTGCCGCCGCTCAGGCAAACCATGACGCGGTCGCCTTCACTGATCATTCCGAAATCTTTGATGGCTTCGCCCATTCGGCGCATCAGTATCTTTTGCAATTGTTCGTTTCTATCTATCAATGTGTTTGCTCCAGTGTGTCCCGGTCGAAGCGGAAGCTTAGGGCAGGCCGCCGCGCGCGTCAAACGAGTAAGTGATCGAATCCGCGAATTGATAGAGGTTTAACCCCGCCGCCACGGCGCAGTAGGAGTGGCGCCTGGCGATCCTGATCCGCCGGAATGATTTCGCCGATGCGCGAAAGCTTCAGTCCGCAATCAGCCGCGATTTCAAACAGGTTGGTTTCGTTGTCACGGCTCGCCGTCAGCAACAGCTCGAAATCCTCCCCGCCGCTGATTGCAAAGTCAAAGGCCGCTTCGGATTTCTCGTGAACAAGGCTGACTTCATCGGCCACCGGCGCGGAATCGAAATCAATAATCGCCGCGACCCTGCTCTCTTCGCAGATGCGCGCGAGGTCCTGGGCCAGGCCGTCGCTGACGTCAATCATCGAATGAGCCAGGCCGTCTTGACCAATTCGCCGTCCGAATGCGACGCGGGGTTCCGGTCTCAGATGCGCTCGCAAAGCCGATTGCGCCAGACCGTTTTCGCTCTCGTTCACGCGAGCGCCGTCCAGCAACAGTTTCAGCCCGGCTGCCGACGCGCCAACCGAGCCTGTCACGTAGATTGCGTCTCCGATCTTGGCGCCTCCACGGCGAACGGCCTTTCCGGCCTGGCAATGCCCGATCACAATCGAATCAATCGTCACACGGTCGGGCGTTGATGAGATGTCGCCGCCGATCAAGGCCGCGGAATATTTTTCGGCCAGCGCGAAATAGCCGGCGAAAAATTCTTCAAAGAAGATTTGAGATTCGGGATTTGAGATTTGAGATTGTTTTGGAATGCCGAGCGTGAGCAATGAAAACGCCGGCACGCCGCCCATCGCCGCAATATCGCTCAAACTCACAGCCAGAGCCTTATGGCCCAGCCATTGTGGCGGGGCATATTCGAGCTTGAAATCCACGTCTTCGATCAGCAGGTCAACGGTGACGAGCGTTTCGCGATCTTCCCTCTCGCGCAAGACCGCGGCGTCGTCGCCGATTCCGAAGACCAGGTCCGGCGCGCTCGCTTTCGCCGCCTGATCGCGAATGCGTTTTATGAAGTCGAACTCGCTTTGCATTTAAAGGGCAAGCTGCCTGCTCATTTCATCTTCTCTGGTCATATTTCACCATTGGGCATTGGCTATTGGGTATTGGGTATTGTTTGCAGCGGGAAAGCTTTCAGTCGCCGGTCCTTTGCAAACAATATCCAATATCCAATGGTCAATCCGATCTCTCGTTAAAACTCAGTTCCGAGTTGATTGCGCCGCCGCGCCGCGCACTATGCCTTGCCCGGACTGGTTGGATTTCATCACGCTTTCGGCGACGCGTTTGATGTCGGTCTTTTTGACTGCGCGGATCAGGTCGGGTTGCGATTCGACGTCGGCGGGCTTGCGTCCGAAGATGACGGCGCGCGCGTATTCCAGCGTTCTCGCCGTGTGATCCTGCAACGCAATGGCGTAACGTCCGATCTCGGCGTTCCGCCCCTGCTCGAACTCCTCGTCGGAAAGCTGCGCCGTGACCAGGTTCTGCAACGCGGCCTGCAACGCCTCGCGCGCGCGTTGTTCATTTTCGGGCAACGTCGCAATCCGGGCGAAGAATGCGCCTGAGGCCAGGCGCTGGTCGTATACTAAAAGCGCGTTATCCGTCAGGCTCTGTTTGTCGCGCAATTCTTCGGTCAATTTGCCTGAAGACGCCATCGTCCCCACCATCGCCAACGCGAACAGGTCGTTCTGCTTCTCCGGCGTTATTCCGGGCGTGCGAAATCCTATCGCCAGCGCCGAAGATTGGCGCGACCGTTGTTCGGCTTTATCCTCGGGCGACGCGTAGGAATCGGGTAGATTGGCTTTGATCGTCTTATCGAGTTCGTTGCGCTTCAACCCTTCGGAGAAGATTCTGGAAACCAGCGCCGATCCGTCGGTGTCGCCGACGATGAGCGCGAGCGGGAACTGCTTCTTGACCGTTTTCGCGTACCACGCTTCCAGCTTCTCTTCGTTGGCCGCCTTCACGACTTCGGCCAATCCGAATCGCGGCAGCCCGTAGGGATGACTCGGGTAAAGCGACGCCCACATCAGTTCGATTGAACGTTGGTCGTTGTCGTCGCGCCGCCGCGCCTGATCCGCGATCAGCGCGTCGCGTTCGCGCGCCACTTCCACTTTGTCGAAGAAAGGGTTTTCGATGACGTCCAACAGCAGCTTGACTGCGTTCTCGGCGTTGCGCGACATCACGTCGAGCGTGAAGCCGAAGAAATCCGGCTCGTTGACGATGTGAATCCGGCCTCCATAACTTTCCAGTTCGTGCGCGATCAGGTCGAATTTGCGAGTCGCCGTGCTCTTCATCATCGAACGCAGCGTCAACTCCGTCATTCCGCTCGTCGTCTGATCTTCAATCAAACGCCCGCCCTGAAAATAGACGCCGACCGAAAGCTTCGGGTACGCCTTGTCTTCACGCACGTAGGCGCGCGGCCCGCGCAGCACCGAAAAATCTTTGATCGGCAAAGGCGCGCTGGCGATGATCACGTTCTGCCCTTCACTGGCCTGCCCGCGTTCTTCGCCCTGTTTGAAGCTTTTCAAGGCGACCGCGGGTTTGACTTCTGCCGGTTTGATCGGCTGCGCCACTTTCGATTCGAAGGTCAGGATCAGTTCGGCGAATTTTTCCGGCGTGAACGTGCGCGCCGGGACCTTTGCCGCCTCATATTCGTGAATCGAGGTGTTGGCCAGCGTCAGATATTTCGCCGCCGCCTGCTGAACGTCCTGCGCGGTGACGGCGCGGAGGCGCGTGAGGTTTGAGTCGAACGACCGGTAATCACCGGATTGAATTTGATAGCGCGCCAGCGTCTCGGCCTCGTTTTCGTAGCGCGAAACGGTGTCGAAATAATCTTTTTCCAGCATCGCGAGCGCGCGCTGAAGCTCGGCCTCGCTGATCAACTCGCGACGGAAACGCTCGATCTCGCGGAAGTATTCAGCTTCGGCGCGGTCAATCCGGTCAGGATCAACACGCATTTGCGCCACGAACATTCCGGCGCCGGGCAGCGACAGATGGTTCGCGTTGATGTCGAAAACGACGCTTGCTTTGTCGCGCGACGCCTGCCCCTCGCGCAACCCCTGCCACAAACGCGAACCCTGACCCGATCCCAAAACCGCCGCCATCATTTGCAATGTCGCCGCCTCTCAAACCCTCTTTATCGGCCTTGAGCGCGGGCGCGTGATAACCGATTGTGACCATGCTCTCGCTCATATCGGCCCGCGAATTGCCGTAACGCAATTTGTCCTGAGGAGGCTCTTCGACGATTGCGGATTGGCCAGAGAGTTGATTGTCGGGTTGATTGACAGGTTGATTGCCAGATTGATTTATGGATTTGTTGTTGGCGGGCCCGGCGCCTGTCGGGGCCGGTTTGGAATTGGCGGCGGTTGTTTTAGGCGCGCCTGGCGCTGGCGCCGGCTGTTGCTGTTGATTGCTCGCGGCTTTCTTGAAATTGCCGAAATTCAGTTGAACCAGTCCGAGAGCCTTGAGTGAAAAGATGTCGCCAACGACAGTGATCACTGTGTTGGCGGGATGGTAAAAGTTTTTATAAAAGGCCATCGCCTGATCGCGCGACGCCGAGGCGAGAAAAGCATCGGGCGCCGCGCCGCCGCGCTTCAGCCGGTTCGCGGTGAAGGCCGTCGCGAAGAGTTTTTCAATCGCCGCTCTGTCAGCCGCATCCCGCTCGCGTTTGCTTTCAAGCAGCGCCAATTTCGCCGCTCCCTTTACGTCTTCAGGTTTAAAGGCCGGATTCTGGATCAGATCGGCGAGCAATTCGATCATCGCCTGATAACTCTCCGAAGGCGCGACGAGGCTGTACGAGGTCAGATCGTAGCCGATTCCGGAATTCAAAGCGGCGCCGAGCCTGGCCACTTCGCGATCAATCGCCGCGCCCGAACGCGCCGCCGCGCCTTTCAAAACCAAATACCTGGTCAGCCTGGCCAGCCCCGCCATATCATCAGGGTCGTTTACCAGCCCCGCTTTCACGCTGACGTTAACAGCCACCAGCGGCGATGAATGGCGTTCGCGTATGATCACGGTCAACCCGTTTTTCAACACGGCTCGCGAAATCGCGCCGTCAACTTCATGGCGCGTCAGCTTGCCGTCTTCCGGTATGCCGAGCACAGTTGTCGCCGGCATATTCAGTCTCGGCGTGGGTTTCGGCGCCGGCGCCGGTTGTCGCCCGCGCCCGCTTTGCGCCAGGGCGATTGCTGAAATCAAAGAGAACAGCGCAATGATTGAAACAATTGTCTTCCCGCTACGATACATCTTCTCCCCCTCAAGGTTGGTGCGGTATCGCGCGCATGAGTACAGCGTGTCATGAATTCTTTGAGGTATGAAGGGAAGCAAAAAGGGCAAAAAGGACAAAAAAGGCAAAAAATCTTTTTGTTATTTTTGTCCTTTTTGCCTTTTTTGCTTCCCTTGCTGGTCGTCAAAAAACGAAGCCCAAAGGGTTATTCCGAACTGTACTAACAAGCGATTGACCTTGTATGTGGCCGCTTGCTTACGCGCGCGGCGCCGTACCAGCGTCCCAATTTGGTGAAACGATTCAGACTTTAGCACGAACAAAACGAATTACAACCTGATCTTCGTGTGAGCTTCCTCTCAGCGTTTGAACGGTCGCGGCGTCAGAAGTTGCCGAATCAGTACCGCGAGCGGTAGCGAGCGTAGCTCCATCAATAACGCGGCTCAGCCGCCGCCGCTCGCTATCGCTCGCGGTACCGATTGTCTGACCAGAATGCCGCATCGTCTGACGCGCGAAAGGCCTGTAAATTCGAGATTTTACGACTTTGCAACTTAATTCACTTTGTCTATAATCCGCGACTTGTTGTACCGTCAAAAATCCAAATCGAACAAGGAAGCGCCAGCTATGTTGCTATTTAGCCTATTTATCAGGGGCATCAGCCTCATTACGTTGCTCCACATGAAGAAAGACATTTTTCGCTCAATCACCCGTCTTCGCCGCGTCGTCACGACAGTTACGGCGGGCCTGGCTCTTGTCGCCATCAATGCCGCGTCGGCATTGGCGCGGCAGCCGCACGGTGAAGGCGCCGCGCATAAACCCGGCGGCGAAGCCAATCTGATTCTGCCCGATCTTTCCCAGGTCTCGTTTATGGGTGGTACCAATGGGCGCTCGCTGCTATTGATCGGCTTGCTCGTTTCGTTTCTGGGGATGGTCTTCGGCCTGATCATATACATGCAGTTGAAAAAATTGCCTGTGCACCGGACGATGCTCGAAATCTCCGAGTTGATCTATGAGACCTGCAAGACTTATCTCATCACGCAGGGCAAGTTCATCCTCATCCTTGAGGCCTTCATCGCCGCTATCATTATTCTCTATTTCGGTTTTCTTGTCGGCTTCCCGCCAGTGAAGGTCGCAATCATCCTGCTGTTCAGTCTGGTGGGCATCGCGGGCAGTTACGGCGTGGCATGGTTCGGCATCCGCGTCAACACCTTCGCCAACTCCCGCACGGCGTTCGCCTCGCTCGAAGGCCGGCCCTACCCGATTTATGCGATTCCGCTCAAGGCGGGGATGAGCATCGGGATGCTGCTGATCTCGGTCGAGTTGCTGATCATGCTCTTCATCCTGCTCTACGTGCCGGGCGATTACGCCGGCCCATGCTTCATCGGCTTCGCGATCGGTGAATCGTTGGGAGCGGCGGCGCTGCGCATCGCGGGTGGCATCTTCACCAAGATCGCCGACATCGGCTCCGACCTGATGAAGATCGTCTTCAAGATCAAAGAGGACGACGCGCGCAACCCGGGCGTGATCGCCGATTGCACGGGTGACAACGCGGGCGATTCGGTGGGACCGAGCGCGGACGGATTTGAGACCTACGGCGTGACCGGCGTGGCGCTGATTTCCTTCATCCTGCTGGCCGTCAACGCGCAGACGGCCGGCCCGAACTTCCAGGTGGTTCAGGTGCAACTGCTGGTCTGGATCTTCGTGATGCGCATCATGATGGTCGTCGCCTCGGCGGGGTCCTATTTCATCAACGAAGCCCTCGCCAAGGCGCGTTACAGCCGCGCCAGCGAAATGAATTTCGAGCGTCCGCTGACCAACCTGGTCATCATCACCTCGGCGGTCTCGATCGTTCTGACCTTCATCGTCTCCAAGCTGATGATCCCCGACCTGGGCGGCAACACCGAACTGTGGTGGCAGCTTTCGATCATCATTTCGTGCGGCACGGGGGCGGGCGCGATCATCCCCGAACTGGTCAAAGTCTTCACCTCGACCGAATCGCGCCACGTCGGCGAAGTCGTCACATCGTCGCGCGAAGGCGGACCGTCGCTCAACATCTTGTCGGGGCTGGTCGCCGGCAACTTCTCCGGCTTCTGGTTGGGGATGAGCATTACCGTGTTGATGGCCATCGCATATCTTTTCAGCCCCGGTCTGGGAGCGCTGATGGTGGCCCCGGC
>Ga0187894_10006761_pt1 | contig 11095 bp, 10 predicted proteins | sample GBC1701081metaG_FD_136650 | JGI IMG/M metagenome (GOLD analysis project Ga0187894, IMG submission 136650) | White microbial mat communities from a lava cave in the Kipuka Kanohina Cave System on the Island of Hawaii, USA - GBC170108-1 metaG ...
GAAACCGAAAAGAACCTCAGCGCGATCTTTCAGGAAGCCGAAACCAGCAACGCCCTGCTCTTCTTTGACGAAGCCGATTCACTCTTCGGCAAGCGGTCGGAAGTAAAAGACGCACATGACCGCTATGCCAACATAGAGATCAACTATCTGCTACAGCGAATGGACGAGTTTGAAGGACTCGTTATTCTGGCCACCAATCTGCGAAAGAATATTGACGAGGCCTTCTTCCGGCGAATGCATTTCGCCATTGAGTTTCCGTTTCCCGACGAAACAAATCGTTATTACATCTGGAAACAACATATTCCGCAGGCCGCGCCGGTGGCCGCCGACATTGATTTCGATTTCCTGGCGAACCGTTTGAACATCACGGGCGGAAGCATCAAGAACATCGTCGTCAACGCCGCCTTCCTCGCGGCAGAAAACTCCGGCGTCATCAACATGAAACACCTGTTGCGGGCGACGAGACGCGAGTACGAAAAGATGGGACGTTTGTGTACGGAAGCAGAGTTTACTCCGTATCACGCGCTGATAAAGGACAACTGAGCAAGTAAGCAAGCGCGGTTCAGTGGACCAGGAGAATGATGGCCCAAAAAGAGTTGAGTATTGGCGAAGTAAGAATGTCCTTCGCGGGTGGAGAGACGCAGGCCGAGCGCGCCGAACGCATCGCGCAACTGACTTTCGGCCACGTGCACAGACTGATGGACAGCCGCCTGCGCAAAATGAATGAGAACGTTGAGATCAACTATTTGAACGTTGGGCCAATCCACGTTTCATTCGATTCGATGGACGACGAAACGATCGCGGTGGAGAGCGCGACCGAGATTTATCGCTCGGTTTTACAGTCAATCTGAGCCACAAAAAGCACAAAAGGCACAAAGCTGGGAGAAATAAACATGGCCAGTGGCTTTTCAAATCAACCGAAGATCCTGCGGGGCGCTTTTGTCGAATATGGTCTCAGCCTGCCGCCGCTCTTCGTGGTTTTTCAGTTTAACCCGGTGACGATCACGCGGACGCGCTCGATCACTGCGGGCTCCTCCGACTCGAGCGGGCAAAGGTGCGAAGTCGCCCGCCAGCAGATGCTGCAACACATGAGCTTTATTCAGCAGGTCAAAGGCGACCCCGGAAAACTCTTCACCGATTTCCGCGCCGGCCAGGCACTGACCGTCAAACAGGAAACCATCACTTTCGACATTCGTCTCGACGCAACGGACAAGTTGAACAGAGGCGACGCGATCACGGAGCAATTCGGCATCGCCCCGCAGCTCTCAACGCTCGAGCTGATGGTAACTCCAAAGAACCAGAGCGTGCTGGGCGGACTGGCGACCGCGTTGCTCGGTGGACCAACCGGCAGCTTCGCCTTCTTCAGTGAAGACAAGAATCCGCCGATCATCCTGTTTATCTGGGGACGCAAGAAGGTGTTGCCGGTGAACTTCACGAACATGCAGATCAAGGAGGAAGAGTTCAGTACCGATCTGAACCCGACGCGCGCAACCATCACCGTAAGCCTCGAAGTGTTAGAAGGACCGAATCTGCCGTTCCTCTACACCAAGACGCTGAAGGAAGTGATGTCGGTGCTCAATCTTGCAAACATCGCAGACATCGCCAACACGATTGTTCCGGCTTGATTATGTTCAGCAAGGGCTCACGCTACCGAAATTTAAGTGAATCCGTTTTCCTGACCGCGAACGGTGAACGGGCTATAGGGAAACATCTGCGCTTGATCCGCCTGCCCGAAAGTGTCGTCCTCCACACGGTCGCGGGCGGCGATCGTCTCGATCTGCTCGCTTACAAGTATTACGGCGACACGACCAAGTGGTGGCAGATTAGCGACGCCAATCCGGATCGGCCGTTCCCCACAGACTTACTCGATACTGGTCCAATCGTCGAGGAGCTGTTCGCGCTCACGCACGCGGGTTTTGAGGTCCGTTACGCAAACCTGATAACGGCGCTGAAGAACATCGCGACGGTGACAAACGATCGGATCAGCTATTTCGATCTTCAGGAGAATTCGAATTCATCCGTCGCTTTCGAGTTTCTCGAACCCGTCGCCCCAAGTTTTCTGGAAGACACCGTTCTGGTTATTTTTCCTCCTGCGGATCGACCGCTGGTCCTGACCGCAATCCAGTCACATGGCTTTCATCGGCTCAGCTCATTCAGCTTTCTGCAGGGAGTAAATCTTGCGGAAGCGTTCACGATCGACGACGTGGCGGCGAAACAAAGCTGGAATGAACTGGTCGCCGCGTTGAGAGAAACTCCCGGCGTGCTGCAGGTGGACTCGATTCCACTCGAGACGACACTCAGCATCTCCTACAACCGCAGCATGCTCGACCCGGAATCTTTGGCAAGTCTCATTAAAACGAAGGGCTTCATTTTTGAACGCACGCAGTTTGACCGTGTGGGCCGGAAGATTCACGTTCCGCCCAACCAGATAGTTTAGTTGTCGCGAAAGCAACAATGGCGGATATCACAGCCAGGATCGAGATCAACGATACCGATGCGTCGGACATCATCTCTTCGCTCCTCGAGCTGGAGATTGAAGACGACCACCGGTTGACCTCTGTCTTCAAGCTGAAGCTGGCTATCAACCGCACCGGCGGCGGCGACTGGCTCTACCTCGACGATACGCGGCTCAAGCTGTGGAACAAGATCTCGATCAAGCTCAACATCAAGGGTGCTGAAACTGAATTGATCAAAGGCTATATCACGCACATCAAACCGCACATCGAGATCGAAGAGAACAACTGCTGCTTGATCGTAATGGGGATGGACAGCTCATGCCTGATGAGTGTGGAAGAGATGATCAAAGACTGGCCCAACAAGACAGACAGCGACATCGCCACCGAGATCTTGCAGAGCTACGGCCTCACGCCGCAGGTCGACACGGTGGACGTAGTACATGACGAAGCCGTTTCGACGATCATCCAGCGCGAAACCGACATTCGCTTTCTCAAGCGACTCGCACGACGTAACGGGTTTGAGTGCTTTGTTAAAGGCGATCAGGGATTCTTTCGCAAGCCGGTCTTCACCGACCCGCCCCAGGCGGTGTTGGCCGCACACTTTGGCGCAGACACCAACCTCATGTCGTTCGAAGGCACTTTGAATGCTCTGCGTCCGACCAAAGTGGAGATGCACCAGATCGACACCATCGCCAAGGAAGTCGTTGACGTCAGCGTTGAGGCGGGTGACCAACCGCAACTCGGACGTGATGGCGCACTCTCTCTAGCGATCCCCAATGGGAAGACCTCGAAGATGATTGTGAAGCATGCGGTGGCTACGGGTCTGCCGGAAATGCAAGCCCTTTGTACCGCATTGCTCGACGAGGCGGAATGGTTCATGCAGGGCCGCGGCGAGATCAATACGGTGGTCTATGGGTCGGTTTTGGAAACCAGAAAGCTCGTGCCCATCAAAGGCGTAGGCGAGCCGTTCAGCGGCGTGTATTACGTGACGAACGTCAAACACAGCTTGTCGGTTGGTAACTACGTCCAGAAATTCACTGCCAGGCGAAATGCAATAGCCCCGACCGGACCGAGCGACTTTGGTGATTCCTCGCTCCTTGGGGGTCTCATTTAATGGACGAGTTGTTGGCGCGATTGGTTGAGAAGGTTGAGAACCGGTATTACGGAAAGTATGCGGCGCTCGTTGTTGACAATGCGGATCCGGAAGACCGGGGCCGATTGAGATTAAGAGTGCCGAGCGTGCTCGGCGACGAGGTGACGTCCGGTTGGGCGGAACCATGCGCGCCTTACGGCGGTTCGGCCGATTTGGGGTTCTTCTTTATTCCCGAGGTGGACGCCGGTGTTTGGGTCGAGTTTGCGGAGGGCAATCTCGATTATCCGGTTTGGGTCGGCACGTATTGGGCCAAATCGGGCGGTGAATCCGAGGTGCCGAAGCCAAATGCAGTCGATGGAGCGGAGGAAGGCAGCGTTCAGAATCCGCCGACGCGAAAGATCATCAAGACCCTGAAGGGTCACACGATCCAATTGGAGGATGCCGACGGCGACGAGATGTTGATGCTGCTCGAAGCAACAAACGGCAACGTGGTCGTGCTCAACAAGGACGGGATCAAGATCACGGATGCCAAGCAGAACATAGTGACGATGGACGACAACGGCATCAAGGTCGAAGACAAGAATGGAAACGTGGTCACGATGGAGGCGGCCGGAGTGACGATAAAGAGTACGGCAATCAACATCGGCGACAGCGCCACCGACCCGTTGGTCCTGGGCCAGAAGCTCTCGCTTGCGTTGACAAACTGGTACACCGCTTTTGCGGCGCACACACATGTCGGCAACCTCGGGGCGCCGACGTCTCCGCCGACGCCGCCCGTGGCGCCGATCGACATCAGCTCGGCGTTGTCGCCAACCAACAAGGTGAAGTGAAAACGATGGCCCTCGTTATTGGAGATCAAAGTGCGACCAGTGGTTTGACGAAGGAGATCTTCGATCAGTTCGATGCCGTTCTGATGTCGGACGAAGACAAGTCGAAGTTGAAACCTCCGGATCTGGAGAAGGTACGCGAGGGCTGGCGCAAACTCGCCTTTGCCATTGCGACCGGCGTCGTCAACCACCTGAAGACAAGCATGGAGGTCAAGGGGATTCAGGCGTCGGGAACGATCAACGTCGATGTCAAAAACGGCGGCGCAACTATCGGCACGGCTAATGGTCCAGTTTCGGTGACGCAAAGTGGGCCCATTACCGGACATATCAATTGAGGCGAATCGATGGATACCACGGGAGTCAGTTTTCCACTGCGAATCGACAATCTGGGGAAAGTGGCCTCGCAGACGGGCGACGAGAACATCCACGTCAAGATCATGGAAGTCTTGCTGACTGCGCCGGGCGAGCGCCTGCATCTTCCGGAGTTTGGCTGTGGGCTCCGCGACCTGGTGTTCGATCCAAACAACGACATTCTGGCGGCGACAACGGAGTTCTCCATCAACGCCGCGCTACAGCGCTGGCTCGGTAACGAAATACTCGTGGAGAGCGTGGACGTTGCCCCAGCCGGTGAATCCGAAATCACGATCGAAGTCGCTTACATCAGGCGCGATCAACTCGAGCGCAGCAAAGTGAAGATAGCAATCTGAAGTTTCAACTGAGGGTTCAACGCATGACCACGATCAATCTCAAGGACAACCGGCAAGTCGTTGATTACCTGTCGCGCGACTACGACAGCTTTCGTCAGGCCGTGGTCGATCTCATTCCCTCGAAGCTTCCGGAGTGGACCGATCGTTCCGAGGCGGATTTCGGCATCGTGCTGGTCGAGCTGTTTGCCTACATGGCCGACATCCTCAGCTACTACCAGGATCGCATGGCCAACGAGGCTTTCCTGCACTCGGCCCAGGAACGCCGCAGCGTGATCGATCACTTGCGTTTGATTGGATACGAGCTGGCCCCCGCAGCCGCAGCCGCCGGCAGGCTAAGCGTGATTGTCGCCAACAACGTAAACAGCGTCGTCGAGGTACGCAAGGGCGATCAATTTGCCACGCAGAGTGGAAAAGACCGGCGCAGCGTGACCTTCGAATACACCGGCAACGAACCACTCATAATCGACTTCAGCAAGGCGGTTCTCGACTCCGCGAAAAAACCTGACGGCTCGTCGCTCAAGGCGTTCAAAGAAATTGCCGACCTGATTCCCGTTCGCGAGGGCAAGAGCATTTTCAATGAGCTGATCGGAACCTCCAACGGCGCACCCAATCAACGTTTCCGCCTCGCGCAACCAAAGCTGCTGCGCGACACGTTGGAGATTACCGTCGATACCGGAGTGCCTTCGGCGCCCTGGCGTTTACGAAAGAACCTGGTTTTCAGTGGCGCTGCCTTCACACCTGAACAACTCAAGGCCCTCATGCATCAGGAACGCATCAGCTCGACTCTCGCGTTCAGCCGCGGACCGGATCGCGACTACATGATCGAGACCGATGAGAATGAAATAACTACCGTCATCTTCGGCGATGGCCAATACGGACAAATTCCTTCGACCGGCGCGCGCATCATTGCGAACTATCGCGTCGGAGGAGGCGCGGTCGGCAACGTCGGAGCCGGTCAGATCAAAGGAATTGCGAAGGCGCCACAACTACAACTGTTGGGCGCCAAAGTAGTGAATCGAAATCCGGCCAGCGGTGGCGCTGAACGAGAGACGATCGATCAGGCGATCAAGTTTGGGCCGACGGTGTTCAGCTCGATGCAGCGCGCCGTTACTGCTGATGACTACGTCGCGCAAGCGAAGCTTTTTCCAGGTGTTTCGAAGGCCCGCGCCGAAGCTCCAAACTGGAACATCATCAAGCTCTACATCGCGCCTAACGGACGCGGCGAGCCTCCGACCGATCTCTTGAAGCAAGACCTGCTCACCTATTTTGAAGACAAGCGAATGCTGACCAGTTTTGTGCAGATAGAGAATCCTGATTACGTCCAGATCCAGATCAGAGCGGAGATCAACGTCGTGCCCTACTTCATCCGCGAAAAAGTGGTCGCCGATGCTTCAAACGCGCTCAAACAGTTATTCGATTTCGACAAAGTCGATTTCAAGCAGGTGCTCTATCTGAGCAAGGTCTATGAGGCGCTGGAAGCTCTGGATGGTGTTGACAGCGTCTTCATTCCCAGGTTCCGGCGCGCCGGAGCCAGCGAAGCCATTCCTTCCGAGGGCCGCATCGCCCTGAAGGTAAATGAAATCCCGGTCCTGAATCCGGAAGACATCGTGATCGAGGCGACCGGGGGAGCGTAAATCAACGTGCAGGTGAGTAACCTTAAAGCCGAGCCAAACCCAAGCGGAGGCCGCATCGATCTGTCGTGGACCAACCCGACTGATAGTGCGTTCGGCGGCGTGAAGGTGCTGCGCCGCGAATCGACTTTCCCCGAAATCTCCGACGTCGGTACCGCTCGAGAAGTTGTCGACATACCGGTTGCGACTTCGGCCGGCGGCACACTGGTCCAATTCACCGACACCAACCTGAAGAGCGAGCGCGTCTATTACTACGCGCTCGTTCCTTACGATCTCGCCGTCGTTCCCTCTTCACTGTCGTTCGCTTCGGCGATGACAACCGCGCCGTATCAAACCGCCGCGCATCTATACCGGAATCTGCCATCGATCTATCGCCGTTACGACCTGAGCCGGCCGCCGGACGTTACGGCACTCGAGGCGTCTGACAGAGAGAAAGGACAACTCCAGAGATTCGTCGACCTGTTCGGAACGCAGTTCGATCTGTTACGCAGCTTCGCGAGCGCGATGAACACTTTTTCCGATCGCGAACGAATCGACGGCGTGTTGTTACCGCTGCTTGCATCGTGGATCGGCTGGGAGACCAACCACGCTCTCGACTTCGACAAGCAACGTAACGAGATCCAGTATGCGCCTCACTTCTACCGCACCACCGGTATTCCTGCGAGTTTGCGCGCGACCGTTAACCGCCTTGTCAGTTGGGACACGCGCATCAAGGAATTCGTCCACAACGTCTTCATGTCAACCGGACCAGAGCAACTGACGATCTGGGAAAAGCAGAACAAGAATAACGTCTGGCAGGATCCGACACTCGTTTCCCTCGACGTCGCGTACGAGGGAAGGCCGGCGACTTTGCTCGGCGCAGACAAGCGGCAGTGGCTCTTCCATCATGCGCGGCAAAGTGCGCCAGAGTCTTCCGAACCGGCACTCCGGAAACTGACGCACGATCACTGGCACGTTTGGTACAAGCTTCACGATCAGGACGACTGGTTGGCGGCGCGGCGCGTTTCCTTCAAAGGCGAGATCAATAAGTATCCGACAGCGGTAGAGGACAACGATGGTCGGGTCTGGACTTTCTGGACGCATTACCAGACGGTCGGTACGACAAGTATTCCGGAGATCCGTTTGAGTTTACTTTCCGCCGGTCAGCCCGCGCGACCCGCGCGCTTGCTCGGAACAGTCAAAGGTCCATTCAACTTCACAGATGGATTCAAGTTCAGGATCAAGGTGACGACTGCTGTTCGCAGTTTCACCCGAGAAATCACTCTTCGTACCGAACACTTTCAGAACATCGCCAGCGCCACGGCCAAAGAAACCGCCGCGTTTCTCGACCGTGAGATACCGGACGTCAACGTCACGGCTACTGACGATCAGCTTCTGTTCAAGTCCACCGCCACCGGTCTCGCCAGCGAACTCGAATTCCCTGCCTCGGACGTGGCGCCATTGATTGGCGTAACCGGCATCGTGAAAGGTACCGACGCAGTTGCCGCAGAGCTGTCCAGCAAGCTCGCCGCGCCGACCTTCGCGCTCGCGGATGGCGACAATCTGTCGATCAGAATCGACGACCGCATCGGCCGCGTTGTTACTTTTAGCAACTCCGATTTTGCCGACATCACTCAGGCCACGCCGGCAGAAGTTGCGGCCGCGATCAATCGAACCCTTCCCGGCATTGCTCAGGTGGTTGGCAATCGCGTGAAGCTGTTATCAACCGCTCCCGGCGAGTCGTCGTCAGTCGTCGTGGAGGTATTTCCGAATCTGTTATTTAGCCTGGGATTGAGTTTCATTTCCGGGTTGAACAGCGCCACTATTTCCACAGCTCTGCGAGATGAATTTGTCGCCGCGGGAATTTCACTTTCTTCCGCTGCCACGCTTGCGGTCCAAACACCAGGAGTTCGGTGGCTGATAACCGACGGCTCGCGAAACTACCTGATCAATCTCACGCAGGAAAAGCTCGACGTTTACAATCCGTCGCTCGCCGCACCCAAGCTTGGCTTCGGTGCGCCGCTACCCGCGCCCGTTCCGATCGTCTTCGAGAGTGAACCGGCGGTGGTGAAGGACAATGCCGGTCGACTCTGGTTGTTCTGGAGCTCTCGTAGAAATGGGACCTGGAAGATCTGGTACAGCCGCTTCGATGGAAACGTCTGGGGCGCACCAAAGGTCTTGACCACCGGACTGAATTCCGATCGCGAGCCGGCGGTGTTGTTCGTACCTACCGGCAACAGGTTGTGGGTTTTCTGGAGCCGAAAGAAGAACAACGGGTTATGGAATATTTTCTTTCGCCATACGACCAACCTGAATTTCAACACGATCGTCGATGCCGATTGGACCGAGGCCGAACTCACACCTGTACCGCCGAATTATGACAATCGCGAAGCAAACGCCATTGTCCAGGTTGATGGCGCGGACGCCGTGGAGTTGTTCTTCAGTTCCAACCGTGCGAATGGCTGGCACGTCTGGTCCAAGATCGTCACTACGGCGGCGCAGGGTGCCGATACGCAACTCGGCTCGGGCCACTTCACCCATCGTGCCCCGGCAGTTCTGAAAGTAAGCGACCAACTCAAGAAACTCTATTTTCGCAGCAACGAGAGCCAGATATATTCCAGCAAGCTTTATCCCGCCGCTGAAACCATCGACGCGCGCTATGCAGGTTCGACCACAGTCGACACTCGTAACCTGGCGAAGATCTCTCTTCGCAAGAACATTAAGGACGTGCAGTGCTACACCTACGACACGCTCAAGACAAACGAGAACTGGTACGCGCGAGACACGATCGGGATTTATCTCGTGCCCGACACAATCGATCAGGCACTGATCATTCGTCGCCGCAATCAGATCGACAAGGTGCTGCGAAGCTTTCTGCCGATTCAAGTGCGCACCGTTTTCATCGTCGATCAGGTGTTTACCGAATTCGTCTTCGACTTCGACGCGCCCGAGCCCGTTGAGTCGCCCATCCTTATCGATGAGGACATGATCGACACGATTCTTGGTGAAGCGCTCTGGCGCCCATTGAGCGATCCCAATCGTGGCCCATCGGATACCAGATTTGACAGCGCAGACTTCCGCTGGCTGCGCACTTTTGATGCAGAGAATAAAGCCGGTCTGTTGCCGGACTTGAGTGTTCAACCGCCGGCTTCTCCGTTCCGCCTGTTCCTGCGCGATGTAGCTGAACCAGGAGAAGAATGATGACTTCCAGAAAAGTTATCGAAGGGATCTACAGGGATAAATTGATCGCGTCTGACGGACAAGTAGTTTTCGACTCCGACTGGAAGTCGAATGTGGTCGTCCTGCGCTGTCGTGTGCTCCTGGCGGGATTCATGAGAAACGAAGCAACCGCGAAGGGGATCCAGTCGATGAAAGTAGGCCGAGGCGATCCCGCCTGGGACAATCTGGTCCAGTTGCCGAAACCGGACCCGAATGTGACTGACAAACTGGTCGACAACGCTCCGTTTGTTATCCCGCTGGCAAAACTGAAACTCGAGTATCTCAATCCGCAAACTGACGATCTGAGCGTGACGCCAACCAATCGCATACAGGTCACAGCCGTTCTCGGTCCAAACGAGCCGCCGGGAGCGGATCCGTTTCCACTGCGTGAGTTTGGTCTGTTTGGCCAGATGAATGCGACTGAATTCATGATTGATTACGTCCGTCATCCGCTGATCGAAAAAGACGCTTTGATGACCCTCGAACGCAAGCTGCGGTTGGCGTTCTGAAAGGAGAGCAGGACCGATGGCTAATTTCTCGCAGAAACCGGATGAGGCCTTAGCGATTGCGGCGAAGAAGGGCTATAACCGCGTTCTCTTCCAACAGGGAAAACCCGTGCTCGATCGGGAACTCAACCTGTTAGGTGATCTTGCAAACCCGCGGCGAATCGCCGAGCAGTACATTGGCAACGGCGTGCCCGCGGGGAGCGACGCCTTCGCGATAAGCGGGCTTAACGTCGCCGCCAGCAACTTCACGATCTCCGGTGGACGTTGCCTCGTCCGTGGCAGCGAGGTTCTGGCGGGAAATACAACCTACAGGACGCAAGCACACCAGGACAAAGTCATTAACTTTCCGCCCGGCGTACTCAACGTCTACCTGCGCGTGTTTCCCACCGAGATAACAGAAGTAGAAGACCCCGATTTGAAAAACGGAGGCGACGTCGGCTTCGCCACGGCCATTCGCGAGAAGGTCGATTGGGAGGTGCTGATAAGCGTGCCCGCGATCAATCAGCCCGATCACTTTCTGCTCGCGACTATTGATACGGCCGCTAACACGGTTACAGATCGACGGCGCCGGGATCTTTCAGTGTCGGCGTTGCGCGATGAGCTCAATACAGCGAGCGGGACCGGGCCGAAGTTGAGCAACCGTCTCGACACGAGCCTTGCACCCAATGGATCGATCA
>Ga0187894_10006762_pt1 | contig 11092 bp, 12 predicted proteins | sample GBC1701081metaG_FD_136650 | JGI IMG/M metagenome (GOLD analysis project Ga0187894, IMG submission 136650) | White microbial mat communities from a lava cave in the Kipuka Kanohina Cave System on the Island of Hawaii, USA - GBC170108-1 metaG ...
GGAAGCTTCGGGAGGCAAACCCCCAAGCATCCTCCGGGGTTTCCAAGAATTGATGCCTGGGCATTCTCTGGAGGTTGGATGGTGGTGCTTGGAGCTTTGGCCTACTCGAGCGCGCGCAGGAAGTAGAAGGTCCCGGCCGGTTTGAAGGCCGCGCCATACCACGCCTGTGTGACCCTGCGGATTTCCACGGTGAGCAGCTCGTTGCGCTCCCCGAGCCGCAGCAGGAACAACACGCCGGGCTCCTCCCGGGTCGGATAGCGCAGGAGCAGGCGGACCTGTTCCTTGTCGAAATCGTAGCCCTTATGGAGCTTCCACTCGTGCTGCCAGGTGGCGCTGCCTTCGCCGTCGAGGCATTTGATGCGGAAGCTGCGCGCCGCCTGCTCGAGCGTCACCCGGACAGTGGCCTCGTGGATGACCGCGGCGCGCTCGTGGTCGAACTCCAGGACGAGCAACGCGCGGAGCGAGACCGGACCGCCCGCCGGCCCGTCGGGCAGCGACAGCACCTTGCCCGCAGCCTCGTAGGTGCCGGAGAGGTCGAGGGCGCGGAGACCGGGGATGGCGAGTGCGAGGAGGAGCGCAGCAAGAACGAGCGGGCGCATGACGGGAGGTTTTTTTCCCGTCTAAAATTGCCCGCCCCGGTCAAACTTCAACCTCCAACGTCCAAGCTCCGGAGAATATCCAGGCTGGGAAGCTACGAAATATGCGCTGCGAGGCTGATGATTGATGCTTGGGCTTTCTTTGGGGCGTGGCGGTTGGCGTTTGGAGCTTTCCTCGTTCACACCACGGCCACGAAGCCGCCGGAAAACTCCACGGCGGGTTTGCCATTGGCGCCCGCGACGACGGCGGCGAGCTCCATCCGGGCTTTCTTGTGGCGGTCGAGGTCGCGCATGAATTCCTCCACGCGGGCCGCGGCCGGTCGTTCGCACACCGCGCGCAGCGCACCCTCGACCGGCTGGCGGTAATACGCCTGGCTGCGTTTCACGACCACATGGCCGTCCACGCCGGCCTCGCGCAGGAGCGTCCAGAGCGCGGCGTAGCAGGCGAGGGTGGGGAGCGCGTGCAGCGAGCCGCCGAAAGCGGTGCCGAGGTGGTTCTTGTTCGGCGCGAGCGGCGCCTCGAGCACGAGCCGTTCCGCGCTGCTCTCGGCCACGCGCAGGCCCATGGCTTTCGTCAGCGGAATCTTGTCGTGCAGAAACGCCTCGAGGTGTTTCTCGGACAGGCTGTCGGGGACAAGGTCGCTCATGGGGCGGGCAGACAGTGATGGCCCACCGCCGTCCCGGCAAGCCCGCCCTGCGCTGCGTCCGCGCGGGCCGATTTTGTTGTCCTCATCCGGCCGGTCCGTTCGTCATCATGGTCGAACCCCCCTCCAACCCATGCCTACACAAACTGCCAAGTCCTCCTTCCTTCTCCTCTTCCGTCATCCGCAGGACAATCCCGACCCCACGCCCGAGGAGATGGAAAAGATCTTCGGCCGCTGGATGGACTGGATGAAAGGCATGAACGCCAAGGGCGTCTTCGCCGGCGCCAACCGCCTGCAGGACACCGGCCGTCTGCTCCGCGGTCCGCGCGGCGCCACCCTTACCGACGGTCCGTTCGCCGAATCGAAGGAAGTGGTCGGTGGCTACATCATCGTGAAGGCCGACAACTACGCGCAGGCGGTCGAGATCGCCCGCGGCTGCCCCGGCCTGGATCGCGGCGCCACGGTGGAGATCCGCGAGGTCGAGCCGCTGCCCGAGATCTGAGAAGAGGTTGGCTCCGGCACCGTGGAGGTGCTTGAGTGCCGCATCGTGCAGGCTCCCGACCCCAACGCCGATGTCCCCCGCCTCGTCGATCATCTGTTCCGGCGCGAGGCGGGCCGTCTGGTCGCCATCCTGACGCGGCACTTCGGCATCGAGCACCTGCATCTGGCCGAGGATGTCGTGCAGGATGCGCTGCTCAAGGCGATGGAAACATGGCCGTTCACCGGCGTGCCGCGGAATCCCTCCGCATGGCTGCTGCAGACGGCGAAGAACCGCGCGCTCGACCAGGCGCGCCGGGGCACCCTGTGGCGGGGCAAGCAACAGATGCTCTCCCCGCTCGTCGAAGACTGCCTGCACGCCGCGCTGACCGTGCCGCCGCCGCAGTTCGAGGACGAGATCCGCGACAGCCAGCTCCGCATGATGTTCGTCTGCTGCCATCCGGGGCTGCCGGCCGAGGCGCAGGTGGCGCTCGTCCTGAAGACGCTATGCGGCTTCGGCGAAGGAGAGATCGCCGCGGCGTTCCTTTCCACCGAGGCGGCCGTCACGAAGCGGCTCGTGCGCGCCCGGCAGTATCTGCGCGAGCAGCAGGTCGCCATAGAGCTGCCATCCGCCGCCGAGCTGGCGCCGCGCGCCGGCGCCGTGCTGCAGGCGCTCTATCTCCTGTTCAACGAGGGCTACAAGGCCTCGCAGGGCGACACGCTGTTGCGCGCCGGGCTGTGCACCGAGGCCATCCGGCTGGGCGGACTGCTCGTGCTGCACCCGGCGGGCGACCGGCCGGAAACGCACGCCCTGCTGGCCTTGATGCATCTCGATTCGGCCCGGCTGCCGGCTCGTGTCGACGACGGCGGCAGCCTGCTGCTGCTGGCCGAGCAGGATCGCGGCAAGTGGGACCAGGCGGCCGTCCGGCGCGGACTCGCGCATCTCGAGGCTTCGGGCACCGGGCCGGCGGTGACGCGTTATCATCTCGAGGCGGGCATCGCGGCGTGCCACTGCCTCGCGCCGTCGTTCGAGCAGACCGAATGGAATCAGATCCTCGCGCTCTACGACCGGTTGTGGAAGCTGGACCGTTCTCCCGTGGTGGCGCTCAATCGCGCCGTCGCGCTGGCGCAGCTCGAGGGCCCGGCAGCGGGGTTGCGGGCGCTCGAAGAGATCGAGGGCCGCGCCGCGCTGGAGAACTACCACCTGTTCCATGCCGTCGCCGGCCAGTTGCGGCTCGACGCGGGCGAGCCAGCCGCCGCGCGCGACTCCTTCCGGCGCAGCCTCGAACTCGCCGCGCTGCCCGCCGAGCGCGCGCTGCTTGAAAGGCGGCTCGCGCAGTGCGGGGGATGAGAAGCTCCAACATCCAAGCGCCAGGCTCCAGAGAATATCCAAGCTGCAATTTTTGTAGGCATTTGCTTAACGCTACTGCGTCAAGTTTCCGGTCGAACCCGCTCCGTTTCCCAGAGGAGATGTCACCTAATAGGTGACATTCTGGCGGTGGTGTCCGGACGGGGTAAATGTAACGGAGTGGGGTTAAGTGCTGCCTGGTATTGGGAAATTCTCTGGAGGTTGGATGTTGGCGTTTGGGGCATTCTATTCCCCGATGATCTTGATCAGCACGCGCTTCTTCCGGCGGCCGTCGAACTCGCCGTAGAAAATCTGCTCCCACGGGCCGAAGTCGAGCCGGCCGCCGGTGATGGCGACGACGACCTCGCGGCCCATGACCTGGCGCTTGAGGTGCGCGTCGGCGTTGTCCTCGCCGGTGCGGTTGTGGTCGTATTGCGAGTGCGGCTTCTCGGGGGCGAGTTTTTCGAGCCACCGCTCGTAATCGGCATGCAGGCCGGACTCGTCGTCGTTGATGAAGACCGAGGCGGAGATGTGCATGGCGTTCACGAGCACGAGACCCTCCTTCACGCCGCTTTTGGCGACGGCCGCCTCGACCTGCGGGGTGATGTTGAGGAAGGCGCGCCGCGCCGGGACCTCGAACCACAGTTCCTGCCGGTGGGATTTCATCGGGTTTTATTCACCACGGATGCCGCGGGGAGGCACGGATAAAAACACGGTCAACAGGGGTTCAGGCGCGGCCATCAGGGCAATTTGTGGCGGGCGGGCCGGGAGGGATGACCGCCGGGGTCGGGGGCCAAGGAGAGGACAGGGAGGATCGGGTTCATGAGGGAGAAGCGGGGCCGAAGGCGGAGCGCAGGCGGCGGACACCGAGCACTACGCCGAGCACGGAGAGCGAGAGGCCGCCGAGGCAGAAGGTGATGACCGTGAGGTCCCAGAGCGGCCGGCGCGACCAGAGCCACCACCAGTCGAAGGAGTGCAGGCCGTTGTAGAGGTGGCGGAAGAGGCGGTTGGTGGAGGTGGATTGGTTGAGAATGCGGCCGGTGGCGGGATCGAGGTGAAACCATGTCGCGGCGGCATCGCCGAAGCGGGCGCGCACGATGGGCAGCGGCGCGGTGCCGTTCTCAGGGTGACGGGAATAGTAGTAGTTGTCGTAAGCCGCGAGGACGCTCGCCGCGACGAGCGGTGCGCCGGGCAGGAGCGCCGGAGCGCGGGCGATGAGCGCCTCGGTCGTCGGAGGCCGGATCGCGGGGTCGGCGCGGGCGGGCACCAGCGAGGTGGAGCCGTCGCGCGCGGTGGCGAGGAGGAGCGGCTGGCCGTCGTAGTGCATCAACTCGGCCTCGACGGTGCCGGGCGGCAACACGGGCAGAGCGTTGAAAGCGGTCAGGGTGAACGGCGAGCCGGCGAGCACGGCGGCACGGGCGGCGGAGGGGGCACGCGGCGGGTTGAGCTTGCCGGGGTTCATGGACATCCAGCCGCTGAAAACCCAGGTGAGGGTGACGACGCCGAAGACACCGCCGGTGAGGTAGTGCCAGCGCACGAGGCGCTGTTGCGTGGATTGAGGTGCGAGGGCGCGGCGGCGGACGCGGAGGACACCGACCCAGAGACCGCTCAGCGCGAGCACGACACCGCTCGCCGCGACGATGTCCACGACCCAGGCCCAGGCGTCGGGAAACTGACGGAGCACGTGCGGATAAAGATAGTGCGTGACCGCGCCGAAATAGTTGAGCACGCGCTCGCGCCGCGTGCTGTCGCGGACGACTTCACCCGTCGTGGAGGAGACGTAGAGCTCGGTGCCGGCGGCATCGTCGAGCGCGAAGTGATGCAGCGGGCGGTGCGGATTGAGGGCCGCCGAGACGGCCCACTGGTCGGATTGCACCGTGGCGAGGAAACGCGGCGTCTGCCCCGGGGCGAGGGCGCGGGCGGCACGCTCGGCTTGCGCGGGGGTGACGCGGGCGAGTTTTTCGCCGGTATCGGCGAAGACCACGACGGGTTGGGCCGGGCCGCTCGTGGCGACATACGCGGGGCGACCGAATATCTGCGCGAGGCGCACACTGTCGATTTTTGCGGGTGCGGTGGGAGCAGCGAGGGCGAGCGGCTCGTTTTTTGTGGGCGTGCCGCGGGTGGAGAAATCGCTGGCTGGCCGAGAGCCGAGGGCGAGGGCGGGGCTCTGGCGGGCGTTGGCAAACGCGAGCTGCGGCGCCGCCGCGAGCCGCTCGGGGCGCGTGAGCGTGGGATACTCGACATACATCATGAAGAGACCGCTGAAAAACCAGGCGGCAAAAAACGCGCAGAGCACGATGCCGGCCCAGCGGTGAAAGAGATGGAGGCGACGGAGCATGGGAGGAAATTGTCGATTCGCGATGGGCGATCGGGAATTGTCGATCGGTTGATGCGTTGAAAGAACGGGGTTACTGCGGCCGGAGTTCCGACGGGGCGCGGGAGTCGGTGCCGGCGGTCTTCACGTAGCGGCCCTGGCCGTCGCGGACGTATTTGGTGAAGCCGTGGCGGGCGACGTTGGCATCGGAGAGTTTCGCTTTCTCGGCGCTGGAGCCGTGCTGGAGCGGGAGGTTGGGCGCGGTGATGAGCTTGCGGAGCGGCGCGCCGGAGTCGGGGTGGCGCGTGAGCGGAGGCGCATCGAGGGGCTGGAAAATCTCGATGACGGCACCGTCGCCCGCCGACGTGATGATCTGGTAGGTGTAGATCGGCATCAGACGGAGGGCGCGGGCGGCGCGCCGTAGGCTTTGACGGGGTCGAAGACTTTTTCGGTCTCGAGGAAGCGCAGCGAGAAATCGGTGGCCGCGGTGCGCTGCTGGAGTTCGCGAAAGAAACACGAGCGGTAGCCGACGTGGCAGGAGGCGCCGCCATCGACCTGCACTTTGATGAGCACCGCGTCTTGATCGTCGTCGATGACGAGCGAGACGATGTGCTGGCAGAGGCCGGACTGCTCGCCCTTCTTCCAAAGTTTCTGGCGCGAGCGGGAGTAGTAGTGGGCGAGACCGGTCTCGATGGTGAGCGCGAGCGCGGCGGCGTTCATCCAGCCGAGCATGAGGACCTCGCCGGTGGCGTGATCCTGGGTGATGCAGGGAATGAGGCCGCGCTCGTCGAACTTGGGGCGCAGGTGATGGCCTTCTTCGATTTCGAACAGGGTGGTTTGCGGGAGGAATTTCATGGTTGGGTGGTGGCAGAAGGAAAATTCGTGGAATGGTTCAGCCGGGCGGCGCGGCGACTGTCGGGGCGTCCGCGGCGGGGGCGCGGTGAGGAAGTGGCGAGGACATGGCGAGAATGGCGACGATGGGGCGGGTTCATTCCCACTGCGGAAACGGGTCGGTGAACGCGGCCCATTTGCTCGGTTTGCGCGCCATTTCGTCTGCGGTGAGCAGGCAGGCGTCGAGGGCGGCGGTGATCGCGGATGGGTCCATGCTCGCGGTGCCGATGAAGACGAGTTCCTGCCGGCGGTCGCCCAACGGCTCCGCCCAGTTTTTCTCGATGAGGGCGCGGGACTCGGGCGCGGTGGGCCAGCGCTCGGACTCCATCGCGGCCCACCAATAACCGGCGGACTCCACGCGGCGGATGCCGCCGGCGTGCGACCATTCGCCGACGTGCCGCATCCGCGTGGCGAGGAAGAAGAAGCCTTTCGAGCGGATGACGTCGGGCAGCGGACGGGAACCCCACGCATGGAAACGCTCCGGGTGAAAGGGGCGGCGCGCGCGATAGACGAAGCTGTGGATGCCGTATTCGTCGGTTTCGGAGAGTTCTTCGCCGCGCAGGGTGCGGAGCCAGAGGGGAGATTTGCTGGCGTCTTCCATCGAGAAGCGCCGCGTGTTGAGGATTTCCCGGAGCGGAATGCGGCCTTCGCTGGCGGTGAGGAAGTGCGCGTCGGGGTTGAGGGAGCGCACCATGATGGTCACGACCTCGCGCTCCTCGTCGCTGAGGAGGTCGCACTTGTTGAGGACGATCACATCGGCGAACTCGATCTGCTCGGCGAGGAGGTCGGCGAGGCTGCGTTCGTCTTTTTCGTCGGCGATCTGGCCGCGGGCGCGGAGGGAATCGTCGGAGCCGTAGTCGCGCAGGAAATTAAAGCCGTCCACCACGGTGACCATGGTGTCGAGGCGCGCGACGTCGCCGAGGCTGACCCCGTCTTCGGCGGCAAAGGTGAAGGTCTCGGCGACGGGCAGCGGTTCGCTGATGCTGGTGGACTCGATGACGAGGTAGTCGAAGCGGCCGGCTTGGGCGAGGCGGGCGACCTCGACGAGCAGGTCTTCGCGGAGCGTGCAGCAGATGCAGCCGTTGGAGAGCTCGACGATTTTCTCGTCGGTGCGCGCGATGGCGGCGGCGCCCTGGCCGACGAGGGCGGCGTCGATATTGACCTCCGACAAGTCGTTGACGATGACGGCGACGCGGAGGCCCTCGCGGTTGGCGAGGAGGTGGTTGAGGAGCGTGGTCTTGCCGGCGCCGAGGAAGCCGGAAAGCACGGTGACGGGGAGGCGGGCGTCGCGCGCGACGAGGTCGATCGCGGCGGTGAGCGGAGCGGTGGGAACGGGCATGGGCATGGAGATCGCGATTAGTTGCGGGCGAGGGCTTCGGCTTGGGCGCGCTCGAACCAGCCGATGGTGGCGCGGAGGTGGGGCTCGCCGTAAATGCGGCGGAACTCGCGCGTATGGGCGTCGCGTGCGTCGCGGAGCGCGGCGAGGCGGGTGGCGATGGTGTCGGGCGTGAGCGCGAGGCGGCACTTCTGCTCGATGCAGTGGCGCCACTCGGCGTAGGTGGCGGGAATGAAGGAATCGGTCATGGCGGGTGAAGCGGGGTGGTTGGGCGGGGCGCAGGCGCGCGCCGGAAAGTGTTACGTAATACGTGACACTTTCGGGCAGGGACGGGCGCGGCGCGGAGGATTTTAGAACCGCGCGCGGGCGCTGAGCTCGAAGCTGCGCGGATCGGCGAGGCGCTGGAGGACGCCGCCGTAGATGGCGGTGTCGGTGTAGGTCTGGTCGAGAAGGTTGCGGCCGCGGAGGGTGTAGCTCCACGCGCCGTGCCGGTAGCCGAGGGCGGCTTCGAGCTCCGTGTAGGGTTTGATGAAGATGGAATTGTTGTTGTTGGCCATGCGCTCGCTCACGTGGCGCGGTCCGCCGGAGACGAACCAGCCGCCGCCGAAATCGTAGCTGGCCCACAGGCTGGTGATGACGCGGGGGACATCCACCGGGCGGTTGCCGGCGCGCGAGATGCGGCCGGCGTCGCCGATTGTCGCGAGGCCGGTGTTTTCGATGAAGACATCGAACTCGGCCTCGGTGTAGGCGAAGGTCGCCTCGACGCGGAGGGCCTTGGACGGCGCGACGGAGGCGGCGAGCTCCACGCCTTGCGAGTGTTGCTTACCGATGGACTGCGTGCTGAACGCTCCCGTGACGGAATCGCGATTCGTGGTGGCGACATCGCGGCGGTCGATGCGGTAAAGGGCGGCGGTGAGATCGGCGCGGCCGTCCCAGAAGGTGGTTTTCACGCCGGCTTCCCACTGGAGGCCTTTTTGCAGCGGGAGGGCGAGGTTGGCGGCGGCGGTGGGGAGCGAGACAAGCTGGGAGGCGGGCTCCTGCGCGTAGCTGTAGCTGGCGTAGAGGGCGGTGCGCGGCGTGAGGGCCTCGACCAGACCGGCGCGCCAAGTGACAGGTTTATATTTTCTCGCGGCACGGAGCTCGGCCTGCGCGCGCGTGGGGTCGGCGCGCGTGGTGCGTTGCGCGTCAATCACGTCGTAACGAAAGCCGGTGACGAACGAGAGCGAGCGCGTGAGCTTGAGCGCGTTTTCGGCGAAGAGGGCCGTGGTCTCGACCACGACATCGCGGTCGCGGGTGATGGTGTAGCTGCGGAGCCGGCCGGGGTCGAAGTTGGTGAGCGGAATGTTGGGCGTGGTGGGCGAATCGGGGAAGCCGCCGGGATTGATGCCGCGGAAATAGCGGACGCGGGAGACATCGATGCCGACGAGGAATTTGTTTTCGAGGGAACCGAGCGGACGATCCACGATGAGTTCGGCGCGGTTGCCGAGCATCCAGTCGTCGCGGTAGGCCTGCCAGATGAAGTCGCGCTGCACGAGCTGGGTGGCGGAGTTCCAGCGGTAGCGCTCGAAGTTTTCGCTCTGAAGGAAGTGGTGGACGCCGTAGAGCTGGTTGCGCAGGCGGAGGCCCGGAGCGAGCGTGGCCTCGGCGAGGAGGCGCAGGCGGAGGTTGACGGAGGCGGCGGAGGCATCGGCGATGTTGTAGTTTTGCCGGCGCGACTCGGGGGCGAAGCGCGGGTTGATGAGGCGGTCGTAGTTGGGGTTGGCGACATCCTGCCGGATGGGCGAACCGGCGATGAGGGTGTTTTGCACGCCGTCGTGAATCACGGGCGTGCCGTAGTAGGGCTCGAAATTATCCTCGGTGTAGGCGCCGTAAAAGGTGAGGTTGAGTGCATCCGTGGCGCGCCAGCCGAGGGCGACAGTGCCGGAGAAGAGATCGGTGCGGTTGCGGTCCACGTAGCCGCGGGCGGTGGAGGTGGAGACATCGGCGCGGTAGGTGAGCTTGCCCGAGGTGCCGAGCGGGCCGCCGTGGCCGAGGCCAACGCGGTAAGTGTCCCACGAGCTGGTGGCGAAGAAGAGATCGGTGCGTAGCTGGGCGGAGGGATTCTTCGACACGTAGTTGATTGAGCCGCCGATGGCGCCCTCGCCGAAGAGGACGGACGACGGGCCCTTCAGGACTTCGACGCGGTCGAGGTTGAACGCATCTACGGGGCGCTCGCTTTGCGACTGGGTGTTCATGCGCACGCCATCGAATAGGATGGTGATCTGGTTGCCGAACAGGCCGCGGATCGTGTAGCGCGGGATCGAGCCGACGGAGAGACCACCTTGCACGCCCACGATGGAGTTAACGGTCTCGACGGTGGTGCGCAGGCCGCGTGCGGCGATGACCTCCTGCGTCATGACGTTGAGGCTGGCGGGCACCTCGCGGAGCGAGAGGCCGAGACGCGTGCCGGTGCCGCTCTCGGCATCGAGCGGCAGCGTGAACGCAGCGGCTTTTTCGGCGGTGGTGATGAAGGCGTCGAGCTTGACGGCTTCGTCAGTGGGCTTGGCGGCCGGCGGAGCGGATGAAGCGGTTTGGGCGCGCATCGCCGGGGCGAGCGCAAGCAGGAACAGAGCGAGACGAGGGAATGAAAAACGGGAGGACATGGCAAAGGCCCGGCCGGGTATGCGCGGCCGAGAAACGGGAGCTGAGGGATGGGAGGGGATGCGCGAAACCGGACAGGTGCGCTCGCGCAGGAGAACGTCACGCGGGCATGGGTCTGCCCGGACGAAGGGAAACGGATCGCGCTAGGAGCCTGTCGGACTTAGGCGTCTGAAGGCGTCTATGGATGAATATTTGACCTCGCGTGAATTTTTTTGGGCGAATAATCAACGCCAGTGGGCCTTCATTTTCTAAGTCCGACAGGCTGCTAGGCGCGATGAAACTTCAGGCGCAGACCGGAGGCCCGCAACTCGGCGCGTGGCGGAGGAAAGGCGTGTCGCCCGCGACCCGCATGATCGCCGGGATGAACCGCACGATTCTCCGCAGACCCGAGAAAACAAACAATGCGACGACCAGCAGGTCGGTCGCACCCGCCGCGAAGGCGGTGATGACGCACTGGTGATCGCCGGGGGCATCGCCCGCGCCGGAGCCGCCGGCGGCCGCGTCGCGATCGTGCGCACACGCGGCGTGGCCGCGGCCGCAGGCGGCGTGGCCGGCCGCCTCGGGGTGAAAAAATTCGTGCGCGGCGGGATCGGCCGCGAGCCAGGCGAGCAGCCCCACGAGCGCCACCGCGAGCCAAGCGACGGCCGACCCGAGGAGAGTCGGACGGGCGGCGGAGCCGGGGTGTTGAAAGCGGACGAAGGCCATTGCGGGGGACAGCATACAGAAGTCGTCAAGCCCCCCCCCCCCCGCCGCCCGTTCTCTCCCCCTCCCCCCCACCCCCCCCCCACCACCCTCCCCCTACGCCGTCACCCCCCCCCCCCCCACCCCCCACCCCCCCCCCCACAC
>Ga0187894_10006763_pt1 | contig 11092 bp, 12 predicted proteins | sample GBC1701081metaG_FD_136650 | JGI IMG/M metagenome (GOLD analysis project Ga0187894, IMG submission 136650) | White microbial mat communities from a lava cave in the Kipuka Kanohina Cave System on the Island of Hawaii, USA - GBC170108-1 metaG ...
TCGAGCTGCGCCCCTCGGGCGAGCTGCGCGCGGGGAAGCGCGAGGGCTTCGTGGAGGAGGTGGAGGAGCCTCGCCGGCTCTCCTTCTGGTGGGCCGAGCCCGGCGAGGACGCCACCCGGGTCGAGCTCGAGCTGGAGGAGCTGGACACGGGGACACGCGTGCGGGTGGTGGAGTCGCGGCCGCTGGCGCAGCTCGACCTGCGCGGCGTGGACGCGATCGTCTCGGCGCCGCGCCCGTCGGCCCCGGAGCTGGCCGTCCGCTGATGGACTCGGCGGACGCCGTGTTCGGCGCGCTAGCCGATCCCACCCGCCGCCGGCTGCTCACGTTGCTCGGTCAGCGCGGGGAGGCGAGCGCCACCGATCTCGCGCGCGAGCTGCCCGTGAGCCGCCAAGCCGTGCGGAAGCACCTCGGCACGCTGTCGGGCGCGGGTCTGGTGGCGCCCCGCCGCGCCGGACGCGAGGTGCTGTACCGCTCGACCCCGGCCCCGATGTCCGAGGCCGTAGCGTGGATGGCCGACGCGGGCGCCCAGTGGGACGAGCGGTTCGCCGCGCTGGAGCGCAGGGTCGCCGAGCGACGCGCGCCTAGTCCTAACTGATTTCACTGTTAGGATGTTGAGCTGTGCCCGACCCTCAGGGGCTGGCACAGCTGTGGCACTTCTACAGCGCCGAAGGAGACCACAGCCTCCGCAAGACGCTCCAGATCGCCCACACGGCCGTTAACGACGCCGCGGTGGCCGAGCTTGACCAGGTGGGGGTTGCGCTTACGGACTCCGCGATCGCGGCTTGGGCGCCGCCAGAGCAGCACTGACCGGCAGCATCCTCGCACTGTGCCTCGGCAGCACTCCCGGTTCGAACTTCATGCCCGAGCTGGGATGGTGAGCACCGAAGCGGCGGCGGAAGCGGTTACGTCGACCTCGTCGCGGCCTCGGCCTCGGTCCGCCGCCCGTCCGTCTGTGCCACGCCTTCGGCCTCGGCCGTCTGGCGCATCGACTCGGAGCGCTCCTCGCGTTTGCGCTCGGCGTCCGGGTCGCGTCGGTCGGCGCGCACGGAGAGCAGGATGCCGATCAGGAAGGCCACGGCGATCACCACCAGGCTGACCACCGGCCCGATCTTCACCAGATCCTCGATCAGCAGCTTCACGGCCACCAGCCCAAGCACGATCGCGATCGTCTCGTCGAGGTAGCGGAAGCGCGCGATCAGGCTTTCCACCAGCACGAACAGCGCGCGCAGGCCGAGCAGGGCGAACACGTTGCCCATCCAGATCAGCAGCGGGTCGCGCGTGATCGCGAAGGCCGCCGGGATGGAGTCGATCGCGAAGGCGATGTCCGCGAACACGATCGCGGTCAGGCACAGGAAGAGCGGCGTGACGTAACGGCGCCCGTCCTGCTTGACGAACCAGTGGCGTCCGTGGAACTCGCCGGTGACCGGGTAGAGGCGGCGCACCAGCCGCACCATCAGGTTGCGGTCCGGGTCGACGTTCTCGTCGACCCCCTTGAAGATCCGGTAGGCCAGCACGAGCAGGGCCGCGCCGAGTAGGTAGATCACCACGTGGAACCGCTCGATCAACGCCGTGCCGCCGAGGATGAACCCGCCGCGCAGCGCCAGCGCGGCGACGATGCCCCAGAACAGCAGCCGCGGCCGGCGCTCGTAGGGCACGCCGAAGTACGCGAACAGGAGCAGGAAGACGAACAGGTTGTCGAGCGACAGCGAGCGCTCGATCAGGTAGACGGTGGTGTACAGCACCGCGTCGTCGCCGCCCTCGAACAGCAGGACGGGGACGGCCACCAGCAGCGACAGGACGAGCCAGCCGATCGACCAGAGCCCCGCCTCCTTGAAGCTCGGCTCGCGGCCGCGGGCGAAGAAGTGGAGGTCGAGCCAAAGAAAGACGAAGAGGGCCGCGATCAGCGCGGCCCAGGGGGCGAGGGCTCCTACGTCCACCTCCTGCACCTTAGGGCCTGGGGGCCCTAGAGTCCCCGACATGCTCGGCCACGTCGCCGTGGGGACCTGGAGCGGCGGGCGCTTCATGCGCTTCGGTCAGGCGATCGACGACGAACGGCTCGAGGCCCTGCTTCGCCCCGGCGACGGCATCCGCACCGTGATGACCGCCGACGCCTACGGCGCGGGCGAGGCGGACGCGCTGCTCGGCCGTGCGCTGGCCGGCGTGCCGCGCGGCGACTACGCGATCGTCGGCGCGATCGGGCACGACTTCTACGAGGGCGAGCGCGACGGACCGAGGGGCTTTCCGCGCTTCACCGATCCCGCGCTGCGCGGTCCGGACGGCTACCGCGACTACCTGCGCATGGCCACCGATCGCAGCCTGACCCGCTGCGGGGTGGACAGCTTCGACCTCCTGCTGCTGCACAACCCCGACCGGCGGGGCTTCGAGTCGCCCGCCGTGTGGGACGCGCTGGGCGAGCTGCGCGAGGAGGGGCTCGCCGCCGCGCTGGGCGTAGCGCCGGGCCCGGCCAACGGCTTCACGCTCGACCTGATCGGCTGCTTCGAGCGCTTCGGCGAGCGGATCGACTGGGCGATGCTGATCCTCAATCCACTCGAGCCCTGGCCCGGCCGGCTGGCGCTGGAGGCCGCCGAGCATTACGGCGTGAAGGTGATCTCGCGGGTGGTGGATTATGGCGGGCTGTTCCACGACGACGTCCTGCCCGGGCACGAGTTCCCGCCGGGGGACCATCGCGGCTTCCGGCCCGAGGGCTGGGTCGACGCGGGCCGCGAGCGGCTCGACCGGATGCGGCCGTTCGCCGAGCGCCACGGCCTGACCGCGCTCCAGCTCGCCTGCTGCTGGAACCTCGGCCACGGACCGGTCGAGTGCGCGGCCCCGACGCTCATCGAGGAGCCCGGCGCCGCCAAGCCGATCGAACGCAAGCGCGAGGAGCTGGCGGGGGTGCCCGAACGTTCTCCCCTCTCCGCCGACGAGCTGGAGGCGATCCGCGCGATCGGCGACAACACCGGCTCCATGACGCTCAAGGGCGCCGCCCCGGACCACGAGGGCGAGGAGCGCCCCGACCGCTGGCCCGTACGCCCCGAGCAGGCGGAGCTGGCCGCGCGCTGGGGCATCGAGCCGGACCGCGACCTGCGGCGCGCGATCGCCGGGAGCCAAGCGGGATAGACGCTACGGCCGTTCCAGGAGCTCGGCGCAGCGTTGCAGGGCGGCGGTGTCCTCCGGCTGCGCCTTGTCGAGGCAGTCGGCGTAGAGGCGAAAGTCCCCGGTCTCGGGCGAGGGGGCGTCGTCCGGCCCGGCGCCATCGTCGGGGTTGGGCGCCTCGAGCGGGTTCTGGCCCCGGCCCAGCTCGCCCAGTGCGGCGCCGCCCAGCGAGCGCGTCAGCTCGGACAGCGGACGGGCTTTCGCGGGCGCCTCGATCCGCTGGTCGCCGTTCACGTCGGTGAGCTCGACGGAGAACTCGATCGCGCCGCTCTTGATACCGCCCATGCTCTCGCGGCGCTCCTCCGGCACGTCGAACTCCACGCGTCCGGACACCCGCCTGACGACGTCGTCCTCCACGCCCACGTAGACGTCGAAGCTGGGGTCTCTCACCACCTCCTCGACCACGCGGATGTCCCGCGCGCTGAGCGGCCGGGGCACCGGCTGACCGGTGGCGCCGCCGATCGTGGCGCTGGACTTGCGCACGAACTCGTTCAGGTTGCGCATCACGGCTTCCACGTCGAGCGTGCCGGAGACGTGGCGGGTCTGGACGCCGCCGATCTCCTCCTCGCCCTCGTCCCTAGCCCGGCCCAGCCACGAGCGCGGGTCGAGCCCCAGCGCGCGCAGCGAGCCACGCCGATTCTCGTTGCGCTGGATCGCCTCGTTGGCACGGCGCACGTCGGCCGCGGGTTGCTCGAAGTAGACGTCCTGGAACTTGACGAAGGCGCGGCCGCCGGTCGACAGGAAGCCGGTCTGGATGGTCTGACCGCCGCCGTCCGTGCCCACACGGAGCTCGATGTCGGCCGCGGGAAGCCCGCCCTCGTTGGCGCGGAACGGACCGCTCGCCTGGACCTTCAGGGGACCGTCGAACGAGGGGCTGCCCTCGAGCTGCAGGCTGGCGTCCACCGCGAGATCGGCGCTCTGGATCTCCTGCTGAAAGGCGCGGTCGAGCAGGTCCTCGACGTCCTCCCGGTCGTCCCCTCCGCCGCAGGAAGCGAGCACCAAGGCGGCGAACAGCAGGACAAACGCGGTGCGTAGCACGCGGGGCAGCATAGTGGGCAGCACCGCAACTCCCGACCATCATTTCCGTTGGAGAACGAGATGCGGAACGCCCATCGCGCGATCGTCGCCGCCGCCGCCATGGCGTGCTTCCTGTGCGCCGCCCCGGCGCGCGCTGGGGAGGTGATCGTGGTCGACGGCGACCACGCCGAGCGGGTGAACGACCCCGCGGTGCCCACGCGCGAGGAGGTCCGGCTGGGCCGCACGCTGCGCCCGCCGCGCGCGCGGGCCGCGGCCGCCGCGCGGCGAGCGCATCGTCCGCGCCGTACATCGCGGCCGCGGCGCGTCCGGGCCAAAGCCGCCGCCCGGCGCGCCGATCGCCGCGCCGTCTACCGCGCCCTGAAGCGCGCCAACCGCGGCCGGCGCGCCGCGCGGATCGGCGCGCGCGCACAGCGTCGTTGGCGGCACGGGTACGTGCGCTCGCTGCGCACCTACCGCCGCCTGAGCGGCGCTCGCCGCGACCAGCTCGGCTACGTCATCGACTCGGTCGAGGCGCTGGCGCTGTCCGGCCGCCTCACCCGCACCCGCATGCCGGTGGCGTTCCTCCAGCTCGAGCGCAACCGCCGCTACTGGCGTGCGCTGCCCTATCCGGCCTCGGGCGACCAGGTCAGCTTCCGCGGCAGCGAGATCCTGTTCCAGTACTTCCCCGGCCGCGGCCTCCAGCTTCATCCGCTCTCCACCTTCAAGAAGGCCAACAACATGCACGGCGCCTGCGAGCGCCGTGAGCGGGCGTGCGACCCCGCCGGCCTGCGCCGGCTGCTCGACGAGATGGTCGGCCTGGCCGTGCGCCGCTCCTCCCGCTTCATCGCCTGGGAGTACATGTTCGAGTTCGGCGGCGGCGCGCCGCCGTGGATGAGCGGGATGGCCCAGGCGACCGGGATCCAGGCGTTCGGTCGCGCCGCCGGGCTGCTGGACGAGCCCCGCTACCTCGACGTGGCCCGTGGGGCGCTCGGCGCGTTCACGACGCGGCCGCCGACCGGCGTGCGTACGGTCGGCCCGCGCGGCGGCGTGCACTACCTCCAGTACTCGTTCGCGCCGCGCCTATACATCTTCAACGCGTTCCTGCAGTCGCTGATCGGACTGTACGACTTCGGCCGGCTGGCCGGCGACGAGCGCGCCCAAGAGCTGTACCGCGAAGGCGAGCCCGAGGCGCGCCGGGAGGTCCCGCTCAGCGACGTCGGCGACTGGTCGCTCTACTCCTACGCCGGGGCGGAGTCGAACCACGACTACCACGAGCTGCTGCGCGAGCTGCTCCAGTCGATGTGCGCGCGGCGACTCGGCGCCCTCTACTGCGACTACGCGGCGCGCTACCGGAGCTACCAGGTCGATCCGCCCGAGCTGGTGTACGCCGGCCCGGCGCTGGGGGCGGCGAGGGAGTGGCTGTCGCTGCGCTTCCGGGTGTCGAAGCTGTCCGCCGTCGAGGTGAAGGTCTACCGGGGCTCGAAGCTCGTCTTCGCGCGGCTCGCGACCTTCCGCCGCGGGGTCGGCGCCTTCGCCTGGCGCCCGCCCGCGCCCGGCCGCTTCACCGTGCGCCTGGCCGCCAAGGAGCTGCGCACCGGGCTGGGCAAGAAGGACCGCGCGTCGGCTCAGATCGAGGTCGAGCCGGCGCTCTAGCCCCGCCTGAGACCGGCCAGCTGTCGCGGGGGTCCCGGGGGCGTGAGCCCCCGGTCCCTACTCGGCGAAGCGCGGCAGGCCCTTCGGCCCGGCGTCCTTCAGCACGTAGCCCCACAGGCGACGCACCTGCCCCGGGTGGCGCGCCGACACGTCGACGCCCTCCCTGTCCAGCGCGTAGAGGCGCTTGTCGCGACCGCGGTTGTCCGCGATCAGGAGCCAGCGGCCGTCGCTGGCGGCCACGTGGTCGTTGTACGAGGCGGTGTGGTAGGTCCGCCTCGTATGCGGCCGCCGGCCGTCGAACAACGGCGAGAGGTCCGCGCCGTTCATCCCGCGTGGCGTGTCCTGACCGAGCGTGGACAACACGGTCGGCCCGACGTCGTGGGTGGAGGCGTAGTAGTTGCTCACCCGGCCCTTCGCCCTGCCCTCGGGATGGCGGATCAGGAACGGGATGTGGCTCAACTGCGTGTGGATCTCCGAGTAGCGCTTGCCCACCCAGCCGTATTCGCCGAGCAGCACGCCGTGGTCGCTCAGCAGCACGACCAGCGTGTTCTCCGCCAGGCCCAGGTCGGCCAGCCGGTCGAGGAAGCGCCCCAGCCAGGCGTCCACCAGGCTCACCTCGGCCGCGTATAGCTGGCGCATCCGGCGCAGGATCGAGGGGCCCAGATCGAGCGAGCGGTACTTCGCGGCCGGCGTCGGGAACGGCTGGATCGGCTCGACGCCGCGCGCGTCGGCCGGGCCGTAGAGGCGCTTGAGCCGGCGCGGGGCGTCCCATGGCTCGTGAGCGTCGAAGGTGTCCACCACGAGCGCGAAGGGCTGGCGCGCGCTGGCCCACTCGATCCAGCCCATGCCCTCGCGGAACACGCGCGCGGCGAGGTATTCGTCCTCGTCGCGATCGCGCGGGTTGACGGAGAGGTACGCGGCCATGCGCGGCTCCGCGCGCGAGCCGCGCAGCGCGGGCGGCAGGTGCCGCCTGACCTGGGCCGCCGACGCCCTGCGCTTCGGCTTGCGGCGCAGGGGGACCTGGCCGTCGATCAGCTCGACCCGGTCGAACCGCGAGCGAAACCGCTTGTGCACGGGCAGCAGCAGGTGAGGGTTGTCGGTGACGTAGCCCGTGGTCCAGCCGCGCGCGCGCAGGACCTCGGTCCACATCTCGCCGTCCACCCCGACCGGCTCCCAGCCGGGCTGAGGCGGCAGATCGCGGTAGGGGCGCCAGCCGCGGAACGGAAACGTGCGGCGCCCGGCCATGATCGCCCGGCGCGCCGGGATCGTGGGCATGCCCTCGGGGAAGGCGCGCGCGAACCGCAGGCCCTCCTGGGCCACCTTGTTCAGCGTCGGCGTGCGCGCCCGCGACCCGTACACATGGTCAACGCGCAGGCTGTCCATCACCACGACGACGACGTTCATCGCGCCGGGCGGCGCTTGCGCCGGCGCCGATGCGCTCGTGCCCCTCGCCTCGTCCTCCCTGTCGCACGCCGCGGTGCCCAGCAGCGTCAGGCCGGCGGCTCCCGCGCCGCCGGCCCGGATCAGGTCCCGGCGTGTTAGTTCGTCCCCCAAGCCCGGGGCAATCTAGCGACGCCGTGGGACCGGACGCCCCGGGCGCTGCGGCCAACGCGCGGGATCCGGCGGCTATCGCGCCCGGCGCGTGATGTCGATGGAGCGGACCGCGTGCTCGTCGGGCAGCTTGTCCAGCACTTGGCGCACGATCTCGTGGACGTCGCGCTCGTCGTGGCCGAAGTCGTCGAGGAACGCCTTGAGCGCGGTGAAGGTGATCTTGAGCTGGGCCGGCGTTAGGTCGAGCCGGTAGGCGATCTCGTCCGGTCCGATCAGATGGATGTCCTCGTCCGCCATCGCAGCGAAACAGTACAGCGGCTCTCGCGGTCATCTAGCCTTGGGTGCGTGGCCAAGACCTGGGTCCTGACCGGATCGCTCGACAACTTCCGCGCCACCCGCGAACGGGGTTTCCGAGTCATCGGCGCGAAGGAGCGGCGCCGTGGGCTCGCCGAGCGGATCGAGCGCGGCGATCGGATCGTCTTCTACGTCACCGGCGTCCAGGCGTTCGGCGGCATCGTGCGCGTGACCGGCGACATGTACGAGGACCGGGAGAAGATCTGGCCCGGCAAGCCCGGCAAGGTCGATCCCTACCCCTGGCGTCTCCGGACCGAGCCCGAGCTGGCGCTCGAAGAGGCCGACTTCGTGCCCGCCGCCGAGCTCGTCGGCGAGCTCGAGCACGCGCGCAAGTGGCCGGCCGAGCACTGGCAGCTCGCCTTCCAGGGCCAGCTTCGCACGGTCTCCGCCGCCGACGCCGAGCTGCTCGAGCGCCGGATGCGCGCGGCGGCGCCCACGGCGGCGTGAGCGGCGCCGCGCCGGCGGACGCGTTCGGCTAATGCCCCACGCTCGCCACTACACGCTCGCGGAGGCCTCCGCGCTGCTGCCACGGGTGGCCGAGCTGCTCGTCCGGATGCGCGCCGCCCGAGACCGCCTGGGCGACCGGGACGCACGCGCGGCGCTCGCCGCCGCGGGCGGCGCCAACGGTGGCGGCGCGCCCGGCCGGGTGGTCTCGGAGGGCTTCCTCGAGCTGCGCGAGTCGATGCTCGAGCTGCGCGAGCTGGATGTGGTCCTGCGTGACCTCGACCGCGGCCTGGTCGACTTCCCGTCGCTGCGGGAAGGCCGCGAGGTCTACCTCTGCTGGGAGGAGGGCGAGGAGGAGATCGGCTTCTGGCACGAGCCGGAGGCGGGCTTCGGCGGTCGGCGCCCACTCTACGATGGCTGATCTGATCCGGACGTTCCGGCTGCTCAGCGCCGAGCAGAAGGCCGCCGCGGTGGGAGCGGTCCTGCTCGCGGTGAGCACGTTCGGCCCTTTCTCGTTCGTGGAGGCGGCCGAGATACTGGTGGCGCTGGGAGTGCTCGCCCTGCTGCGCGCTCGCGCGCTGGGCAAGCGCTTCCACCTGCCCTTCGGCGACGGCACCGTGATCGCCGCCGCCGGATTCTGGGCCGCGGCGCTGATCGTGGTGCGCCTGCTCGACCGCTCGCTGGGCCAGAACCTGCTGGCGCTCGCGTGCGCGGCGATCCTGGTCGCCGCCGGAGCACGAGAGCGGGCCAAGCGCCCGGCGGACGATCTGCCGGCCTCGGAGCACGACCCGCCGCCGATCAGGCGAAAGCCGGACCCCGGCGGCGCCGCCGCGCGCCGGCCCCGGCCGGCCGACTCCGAGACGTCTGTGCTCCGGCCCGAGGACGAGCGGACCGAGCCGCTCGCGCCGCCCGAGTTCGAGCCGTACCGACCCGGCGCGGGCGAGCAGCTCCATCTCGGCGGAGAGGCGCCCCGGCGCCCGCCGCCGGATGACGCCTGACGGCGGGCCGGACGTGGGTGAGGCGTGCCACGGTCAGCCGGCTCGAGACAGCGCTCGCGCGGGCGATCGCGCGAGCGTCAGGCCCACCAGCGCGGCGGCTATCTGCGCGCCCGCGGCCACCAGTATCGCCTCGGCTGAGCCGAGCACGGTGGCCACGGGTCCGGCGAGCGCGGCGCCGAGCGCGAACGCGCCGACCTTAAGCGCGGCCGCGGTGGTGAACACCTGCCCGTACAGCGAGGGCGGCACGGTCTGCTGGCGCACCGCGAACTGCGCGGCGAGGGCGGGACCGTCCACGCACGCGGTCAGCCCGATCAGCGCCAGCAGCACCCCGAGCGAGTCGGCGGCCGGCCAGGGCAACATCAACACGCCGAAGATCCCGTAACCGGCCAGCACGATCCGGTCGGGCGCAAAGCGGCGCTGGATCCGCACGAGGGTGAGCGCGCCGAGCGTCGAGCCGACCGCGAAGGCGGCCCACATGTAGCCCGCGGCGCTGCCCTCGGCGCCAAGGTGCTCGACGGCGAACAGCGGGAAGGCGACCGTCAACAGCCCGAAGCCGCCGAGCGCGATCGTCCCGGCGGCCGTGATCCCGCGCAGCTCGGGCACCACGACGACGTGGCGCAGGCCGGCCGCCGCCACGCCGATCAGGGTGCGGTCGCCGCGGTGCTCGGGGCCACGATCGAGGCCGGGGATGCGCAGGATCAGCGGGAGCGCGGCCAGCGCCAGGCCGGCCTCCACCAGCAGCGCCGACGCCGGGCCGAACGCCGCGGCCAGCGTGCCGGCCAGCGCCGGTCCGACGACCAGCCCGGCGTTGAAGCTGGTCGTCTCGAGCGCGTTGGCCGGCGGGAGCAGCTCGTCGGGCACGATCGCGGGGATCAGGCTGGTGAACCCTCCGAACGAGAGCGGATAGGTCAATCCGCCCGCCATCGCGATCAGCGGCACGATCCAAGCGGGCGCCTGGCCGACGGCTACCACCAGCCCGACCAGCACGGCGGCGATCACGAGCTGGTCGGCCGCCATCAGCCCGCGTCGGCGGCCGGTGAGATCGAACCAGGCGCCGAGCAGCGGTCCGGTGATCAGGCTGGGCAGCGTGACGGCGGCGACCGTCAGGCCGGCGAGCCCGGCGCTGTCCGTCCGGTCGAGCACGAGCAGCACCACGCCGACCGAGAACATCTCGTCCGAGACCCGCGCGAGCGTGGCCGCGGCCACGAACCGCGGGTAGCCGGGTTGGGCGCGCAGGCGCCTGAGCGAGTCGCGATCCACGGAACGAGGGTCTCAGGCCGGCGGAATCGCCTGGCGGAAGCGGAAGACGAAGTCCGGGTCGTACCTCGCCTTGACCTCCCGCAGCCGCCCCAGGTTGCCGGCGTAGTAGGCGCGCCTCCAGCTCCGCAGTTGAGGATCGATGTAGTTCTGGTACGCCTGGCCCGAGGCGTACGGTCGCAGCGCGCGCCAGACGCCGTTGATCCACGCGTCCGAGGCCCGTCCCGCCGCCCCGCCGGTGAAGGAGGCGAAGTACTGGAGCGAGAAGAGCATGTCGCGGTGCGCGAAGGCGGTGGCGTCCGGCGCCGGTCGGTTGTAGGCGCCCCCGTAGGCGTCGAGCAGCAGGGCGCCGGAGCCGAGCGACGGGTTGCGCTGGCGGCGCTCGATCCAGTCGATCATCCGCCGGCGCCCGCGGGCCGGCAGCGGTCGATCGAAGTAGTCGGACTTCGCGTAGAACCCGGCGCGCGGCAGTTGGCCGCCCGGGCGCGTCCCGCGCGTGTGGCAGGCGCGGTAGCCCTCGTCGAGGCACCCGGCCCAGCGCAGGGCGAGCTCGAACATCGAGGCGCTGCCGCTGGATACCCTCGCCCCGTCCACTCGGGTCAAGGGGCGGATCAGGGCGCGCAGCGCCCGCTCGCCGCCGAAGTACTGGCCGAGGGCGGTCA
>Ga0187894_10006764_pt1 | contig 11091 bp, 7 predicted proteins | sample GBC1701081metaG_FD_136650 | JGI IMG/M metagenome (GOLD analysis project Ga0187894, IMG submission 136650) | White microbial mat communities from a lava cave in the Kipuka Kanohina Cave System on the Island of Hawaii, USA - GBC170108-1 metaG ...
CGCATTGCCAAGCTCAACGTCGACGACAATCCGCAAACAGCTTCCCGCTACCAGGTCGCCAGCATACCCACGATGTTGATCTTCAAGAACGGCGCGGTAATCGATCGCATCGTCGGCGCGCAACCAAAACAGGCAATTGTCGAACGCTTGAAACAAGCCCTCAGTTGAACTGGTTAATCCACAGATTTCACAGATTTTTCTGCGTAATCCGTGGATGGTTTCTCGCTTTCCAAATTGGCTGTTACTATCGTGCGGCTCTGTGAAAAAAAGTCTTCGATCGATAAAGGCTTGAGCGGAGGACGTAGATTTCAAAGTTCAAAAATGAACCGCTCGCCGCTCATCATCATCTTCACCACCGTGTTCATCGATCTCGTGGGCTTCGGGATCGTTATTCCGGTGCTGCCGTTTTACGCGGAAGGCACGATCTTCAACGCCACGCCGCGCACGGTAGGCATACTCTTCGCCTCCTACTCAGTGATGCAATTGATCTTCTCACCGATTCTCGGAGGCTTGTCAGACAAATACGGTCGCCGTCCGGTGCTCTTTCTTTCCATCATCGGCACCGGCATCGGTTTTCTCATCCTCGGCTTCGCCGACTCAATCTGGATGCTCTTTGCGGGCCGGATTCTCGACGGCATCACCGGTGGCAACATATCCACCGCTCAAGCCTACATCGCCGACATCACTACGAACGAGAATCGCGCGAAAGGAATGGGTTTGATCGGCGCGGCATTCGGTCTCGGCTTCATTTTCGGACCAGCCATCGGCGGCATCCTGAGCCGCTGGGGAATAAACATTCCGTTTCTTTTTGCGGCCGGCCTCTGCTTTGTCAACGCGGTGCTGCTCTATTTCCGTTTGCCCGAGACGATAACTCCCGATCATCCGGCGCGGCATCAGGCCGCCACCGGACGCGGGCTGAAGCAACTGATCAATTCACTCAAACAACCGCGGCTCGCGTTTGTCTTGACGATCTACTTTCTCTTCATCGTCGCATTTTCGATCATGACCTCGACGTTCTCCTTCTACACGATGTTTCGCTTTGGTTATGACGCGCAACACACCGGATATTTATTCGCGTACGTCGGCGTGATCGCGGTGATCATTCAGGGCGGGTTGATTGGTCGCCTGGTGAAGCGGTTTGGCGAGTTGCCGCTGGTGATCGTCGGCGCTCTTTGTTTCGCGCTCAGCTTGTTTGCCGTACCGTTTGTCGGTCCGGCGGCGGGAGGATTGGCAGCTTTATTGCTCGGCGGCGGCGTGTTTTCGATGGGAAACTCACTGGCTACGCCGGCGCTCAATAGCCTGGCTTCCAAGAGCGTCGGTCCGGCTGAACAGGGAATCGTTTTGGGCGTGATGCAATCGGTGGCGAGTTTGGCGCGCGCTGTCGGTCCGGTGCTCCAGGCAATACTGATCGGTACTGCCGTGGCCCATCTCGGCGCCGACGGCTTAGCACATTACATGAGCGACCACTCGCTGTTCGTCACTTTCTGGACCGGCGCCGCAGTCATGTTCCTCGCATTCTTTCTCGCGTTCTACTTCTCGCTACAAAGCCACAAAGAGGCACAACACGCACAAGAAAGTCATCTCAGAAGCAGTTAGCTGTTTTAGTGCTTCTTGTGCTTCTTTGTGGCTCTACTTCGCAAACTGCGCAATCGGTCCTTCAGGATTGATCACGTCTTTTACTACCGAATACGGCACCATCACAAACTGTGGACCGGCCGCGTATGGCCCAACCTGGTACGCGTCGAAGTTGATCCCCAAGCCCCTCTTCGTGATCGTCCAGCTCTGATAATTCTTCGCTGCTGGCGCGGCGCCGGTATCGATTTCACTGTCGGTCAGCGCTTTGCCTTTTTCCGTTGCCTGTTGCTTCTTCAGATCCGCGATGCAGTAGGTGGCGATCGGCTGCAAGTACTTCGCGCCCGGTTTGAACAGATCGCTCAGCTTCAGTTGCTTGCCGTTTTTCAGATCGTAATTGATGACTTCAGTGTAGGAGTTCGGATGCGCCGCGCCCTGGTAGTAACTGCCGACATCGAATTGAATGCTAATCAGATCGTCCTGCGCCAGCGCGACTGTGTACCCGATGCTCAAGTCGCTGCCCATCGATCCTTCCGGCCGCGGTTCTTCGCCTTCCTCCGGCGCCATGTCCTTCTTGAACTCGTTCACCTTCTTCATCACTGAGCCGCGCACAAGCTGATTAAACTTCTCGAAGTTTGGATTATTACCGCCGTTCAACTGCGGATACTGCGCGGCAATCTCATACATCAACTTCTTGTTGCTTTCCTTAACCTGCTTCGAGACCAACTCGGCTTCACCGCTCAAAGAGATCGGTTCTTCGTGAACAGAAAACGGCGTCTTCTTCTCAAACGATTTTTCATTCGGCTTGGACCAAAACCCGGCCAGCGAGGCGAGACCGTCTTGAGCGTCAATTCCCCAGACGCCCTGAAAGGTTCCGGTTTGTTTTCCGGCTTGGTCAAATTCATCAAGAGTGAAGTTGCCGTCCGCCGCGATCTTGCCGCGCAGGTTTATGCGGGTGCCGACGCGCTGGTAGAAGTAACTGCCGGTGAGTTGATCGCCCGCGCGAACGAGCTTCATCTGCAAGTCGAGCGAGGCGCCGATCGAGCCTTTGAAATATTTCGTTTCCGGAGCCGGCGTGTTGCCGCCCTGAACATCAGTGAGCTGCGGCGTTGCCGCTGGTCCGGATGGCGCCGCCGGCGCCGGTGTAGAACTCCGCCGGCAGCCAGCGGCCACAATCCCTATAACTAACACCAACGCTAGCGAACCAATTCTCATCCGTCTTTCTTTACCAATCCGAGTTCGAAAATATGCTTCCGAACCTCATCAAACCCCAACTCACAGAGGCGGCCGCCGCTAAAAACCGGATCATTCGTCACCTCCGCCAACGCAAACGCAGGCTTGCTAAACCGATCCAACTCTTCATCCGTGTCGAAACCAACCTCCGCCAATACCAACCCAAACAAATCCCCGAGAAACATATCGACCGAAAACCTGCGGCCCTCAAAATCAAAGTAATACCGATTCTTGCGAATCTCGTTTGTGTTGAAGACCGAAAGCGTTTCCGCTTCGAGCGCGTTGAGATATGTATTGGTAATGATCGTGCGTGACAAGTCCTCCGGGTCAGGCGCAAACTTCTGCGTAAACTTCACGGTCCACTTGTTCGTCCGCGGCTCGCGCACTTTGCGCAACCGCAGACGCGTGCCGGTAATGTAGTTGTCGGTAATCTGGAGGTGTGGATCGGCGCGGGTCAAACCTTCGGGCAGATCCGATAACAGATAACGCCGTTCGCGTTCAACCCGCGCGTACTTGCTCTCAGGGACGATCGTGTTTTCGTCTGTGAGTTTTGCTACGCCCATCCGTTCAAATTTATTCGTTTCTGTGTCTGTGTCTCGGTGGTTTGGTTTTCCTAAGCAATGACTAGCCACAGAGGCACTGAGACGCAGAGAAGAAGTTCAGAAAGAAACTTTTCGCGCAAAGCGCAGCCAACTAAATCTTTCCGGCTTTCATGTCGGCCAGGCGCTTTTCAAAGTTCGTCGTGTCGACCTTGTCAGCCTTGCCGCGCTGAATCGCCTGGTCGGCCAGCGCGAACGCCTCTTCTTTCTTGCCGAATTTGTACAAAGCGTTTGCCTTTTGCGAAAGATTCTGGAAAGTCTCTTTCACCTTGATCGACTGATCGAGCCACGCGAGACCCTGCGCATCGTCAGCCGGGTTGTTGTTGTTGACCAGATAAACGCCTGCCTGCATCGGCGTGCGCCAGTCGTCAGCCTTTGCTTCAGCCACGGTGGTTTTCAGTTTCGCCAACGTGAGTGCTCCGACGTCGGGCACTTTGATCGTGAACGGAACGCTGATCTTCTCCCAACGGATGTTGACCTGCGCTGAATCCTCACCGACCGGATCGAAGCTGTACGACAACCACTCCTGGCTGGTCTGCACCCACTCGGGTTTCGCTTTCACGCGCAACGTGTCCTTCGCGGGATCGTAGTTGAAACTGCCCCACTGATTTGCGGTGCCGTTGAAGACGATGGTCCACTCATCCTTCTTCGGGATCGTGTGCAGACTGTAACTGCCCGCGGCGAGTTTCTGACCATTGATCAAGACGTCGTCAGTCACGACGAACTGCGTCGCCTCATTCGCGCCGGTGCGCCACACGTGGCCCCACGGAACGATGGGCGCACCCTTCGGGCGTTCGTTCTGGTTGTCGAGCGTGGCCTCGCCCTGGGCGGTCTGTCCGGGCAGTGGATCGCCCCAAATCTGCCGGGATTTCACGCCGGGACGGCTGTAAGTAATCGTCACGTCAGTGACGCCGATTCTCTGCATCACACTCGCTTTTTGGCTCGGACGCGGCGTCTGAATCTGCGCGAACGCAGCACCGGTGAAGCACAAAACACAGAGGGCGGCGAAAAGACTGCAACTGCGCTGATGGAAAATCATGGTCTTTCTCCTCGTGGATGGGTTTTGCGAATAATACAATGTGGTATTCTTTGCGCCAAATTTCGGCACACCTTTGTTCGGAGGACAACCCAATGGCTCGGTCTCGCCCCTTTATTCCGTTTCTCTGTCTTCTTGTCTGTGCTCTTGCCGTCGAGACGCACGCGCAAAACGGCCACGGCGGCCAAACGCGTCTGTTGCGCACGCCAACCGTCAGTGCGACGCAGATCGGTTTCGCTTACGCAAACAACATCTGGGTGGCGCCGCGCGCCGGTGGCAGCGCGCGCCGGCTGACGAGTTTTCAGGGACTAACCGTGAATCCACACTTCTCGCCTGACGGGCGCTGGATCGCCTTTAGCGGCGAGTACGCCGGAAATTTCGACGTCTACGTCGTGTCGTCAGAAGGCGGCGAGCCAAAACGATTGACGTGGCACCCGGGCGCGGATCTGGTTCAAGGCTGGTCGCCGGACGGCCGCACGATTCTCTTTTCATCGGGCCGGGCGACGTGGTCGCCGGGCGGCACGCCGAGATTCTGGACCGTTTCAGTCGCAGGCGGCGTTGAAGAACCGATGGCCTTGCCGCGCGGGTTTCAAGGCAAGATTTCTCCTGACGGCTCACGCATCGCCTATCGCATGAATAATTCGTGGGACGACGAGCGGCGCAATTATCGCGGTGGACAGAACCGGCCGATCTGGATCGTCGATCTCAAGACTTACGATCTCGTTTCACCGCCGTGGACCGATTCGAAAGACATCGATCCCGTGTGGGTTGAAGACTCCGTGTTCTTCATTTCTGACCGCGACGGCGTCGCCAACGTCTGGGAGTACCAAACGAAGAGCAAGAAGCTCACGCAGCTTACAAAGTTCACTGACTTCGACGTGAAGTCGCTCGACTCCGGCGCCGGCTCGATCGTGTTTGAACAGGCCGGCTACGTCCACGAGCTCGATCCGAAGAACGGCAAGACGAGGATCGTTAACATCTCCGCTACGGGCGATTTCCCGTGGATGATGCCAAACTGGGAAGACGTCACCAACCGGCTTACCAGTATTGCTCTATCGCCAACGGGAAAGCGCGTGGTCGTTGAAGCGCGCGGCGAGATCTTCACGATACCAGCCGAAAAGGGCGACATCCGCAACCTGACGAACTCCAGCGGTTCAGCCGAGCGCGACCCGGCGTGGTCGCCTGACGGCAAGTTTGTCTCTTACTTCAGCGACAAGTCGGGCGAGTACAAACTCGTCATCGAAGCGCAGGATGGACTGACGCCGCCGCGCGAAATCACGCTCAAGAATCCGACGCATTACTACACGCCTTCATGGTCGCCCGATTCGAAGAAGATAATGTTCACCGACACGAACCTGAAAGTTTGGGTGCTCGACGTCGCCACTGAACAAGCGAAGATCGTGGGCGAAGATCCGTGGATGGTGCCGGCGCGCACGTTGAATCCGACGTGGAGTCCGGATTCGAAGTGGGTCGCATACGCCAGCCGTTTGCGTTCGCTGCACCACGCGATCTTTATCAGCAACGTGGAGACCGGCGAAACGAAGCAGGTTACTGACGGACTGGCCGACGCGGTGTGGCCGACGTGGGATGCGAGTGGAAAGTATTTGTGGTTTCTCGCTTCGACTGACTTCGGTCTGCGTTCGCAATGGCTCGACATGACTTCCTACGATCACGTGACAAACTTCGGTCTCTACTTCGTGGTCTTGAAGAAAGGCGATGCGAGTCCGTTGTTGCCGGAGAGTGATGAAGACCGCGGCGTCGGCACTGGACGGCGCCCGCAACCGGGCGCTTGCGAACTTCCGGGAGCAGGCGGCGGTGGTGCCGCTGGTGGAGGCCCAGCAGCGGCCGGCGGTGAAGGTCCTCCAGAAGGCGCCGCACCGCAACGTGGTCCTCGTGGTCCAGTTACAGTGCAGGTTGATTTCGACGGACTGCAACAACGAATCGTTTCAGTTCCAGGTGTGCCGGAACGTCAATACTCCGATCTGCAAGCCAGCATCGACGGAACTGTCTTCTATCTCGAAGCAGGCCGCGGTGGTCAGGGTGGCGGACCCGGCGGCGGTGGCGGTGGCAATGAACTGATCCGCTACCGTCTCTGCGATCGCCGCGCGGCGACGTTTGTTAACAACGTTGCGACCTACGAGATCAGCGCCGATCGCCGCAAGCTCGTCTATCGCGCCGCGGGTGGCGGTGGTGGTGGTTTTGGTGGTGGCGGCGGCTTCGGCCAGGCGCCCGCGCCGCAGTTGTTCCTCGTCGACGCTGATCGAACGCCACCGCAGCCAGGTTCGGGAAGATTGAACGTTTCCTTGCGCATGTATCTCGAACCCAAGGAAGAGTTCAAACAGATCTTCAACGAAGGCTGGCGTAATCAACGCGACTATCTCTATGTGCCTAACCTGCACGGAACGGATTGGCCCAGGATGAAGCAGATGTACGGTCAATTGTTGCCGTACGTCATGCATCGGGCGGATTTGAATTACTTGCTCGACATGATGGGCGCCGAGATCGCCATCGGCCACTCGTACGTTCGTGGTGGCGACATGCCACAGGTGCCGCAAGCCGCGGGTGGACTGCTCGGCGCTGACTTCGTCATCGACAACGGTCGTTACAAAGTCTCGCGCATTTATGACAACGAGAGCTGGAACCCCGACCTGCGTTCGCCGCTCGCAACACCGGGAGCGACGGTCAACACGGGCGAGTACATTCTCGCGATCAACGGCATCGAGTTGCGCGCGCCCGACAACATCTACCGTTTGCTCGACGGCACAGCGAATCGGCAAACGACGCTGACTGTAAATTCAACGCCAACGATGGAAGGCGCGCGAACTGTCGTCGTCATTCCGGTTGGCAACGAACAGGGACTGCGCACGCGCGCGTGGGTTGAATCAAACCGTCGCCTGGTTGAAAAACTTTCTGACGGCCAACTCGCCTACGTTTATCTGCCAAACACCGGCCAGCCCGGCTACTCGAGCTTCAACCGCTACTACTTCTCGCAACAGGACAAGAAAGGCGTCGTCGTTGACGAGCGATTCAATGGCGGCGGCTCGGCGGCTGACTACATCATCGACGTGCTCGGACGCGATTTCGATGGCTACTTCAATAACGTTGCCGGCGATCGTTATCCGTTCACGAGTCCGTCAGCCGGAATCTGGGGACCGAAGGTGATGATCATCAACGAAATGGCCGGCTCCGGCGGCGACTTGATGCCTTACATGTTCAGGCGCCGCAAGATTGGACCACTGATCGGCAAACGCACGTGGGGCGGCCTGGTCCACACGGCCGACACGCCGCCGTTCGTCGACGGTGGATCGATGATCGCGCCCCGCGGCGGTTTCTTCACGCGCGATGGCAAGTGGGCCGTTGAGAACGAAGGTGTCGGTCCCGACATCGACGTCGAGAACTGGCCCAAGGAAGTCATCGCCGGACGCGATCCACAACTCGAACGGGCAATTCAGGAAGCGATGCGGATGCTGAGGGAACGGCCAGTCGATCGTTCGCCGAAGGAGCCACCGCCACCAACATGGGGCAAGCGACCGTAATTCATCCACAGATTACGCCGAAACGAAATCTGTGCAATCTGTTGATGTTGTTACTCGTAACGCAGGGCGTCGATGGGATTGAGGCGGGCGGCTTTCCAGGCCGGCCAGAGACCGAAGACCACGCCGAGTCCAACAGACACGACGAAGCCAACGATCGGCGCCCATAGCGGTATGTAGGTCGGCATCAATGTTTGGATCAGCAACGCGAGACCGCTGCCAACCACGATGCCGAGTATTCCTCCGAGGCCGGTGAGCGTACCGGCCTCAATGAGAAACTGCGCCACGATGTCTTTGCGACGCGCGCCCATCGCTTTGCGCACGCCAATCTCGCGCGTCCTTTCCGTCACCGACACCAGCATGATGTTCATCACGCCAATACCGCCGATGAGCAATCCCACGCTGGAGATCGCCACCATCAACGCGAAGATGCCGCCGGTGATCGCGCCAAACTGCGTCAGGATTTGATCTGACGTGGAGATACCAAAGTTATCGTTCGCGCCATAAGGAACCTTGCGCCGGCGTCGCAACAGTTCGCGAATCTCTTCCGTCGCCGCTTCCATCTTGCCGGGAAACGCCTGGGCCATCACGAAGTTGTCGTCTACGTCCGGATAAAGCTTGCGCAACGTGAGGTAAGGCATGTAGACGGCCTTGTTCTCGTTGTTCGGATCCTCAGCGCCGACGAGAAAAATGTCGCGCTCGGCGAGCACGCCGACGATGCGATAAAGCCGCCCGTTGATCGAAACGGTTTGATCGAGTGCTTTGCTGTAAGGAAAGAGCGTGTTTGCCACGTCGTTGCCGATGACGATCACGTTTGCGTGCAGCGAGTTTTCTTCGTCAGTGAAATAACGTCCCTCGGCAAGGTTCGTGACGCCCATCTTGAAGTAAGACGGCGAGGCGCCCTGCACGGCGGCGTTCTTCATCTCGATGTCGCGATGGCGGACGTAAACACGTTCGGTAAACGGTCCACCGAAGAAATCGACCGGAGACATGAAGGCCGCGGAGAAAGCGATTGACGGACAGTCAGTTCCAATCGCCACCGCATCTTCGTAACTCAACGGTTTGCGCATGCGCTCTTCGGCTGACGGGTTGAAGTTGAAACCCGGATCGAAGCGGTAGATGTAGATCGAGTTGGTGCCGAACGATTCGATCTCTTTCGCGACGCGCTGATCGATGCCGGAAACAAATGCCGCGATTACGATGACGGTCATCGTGCCGATCACGACGCCAAGCACGGTGAGAAACGAGCGCAGTTTGTGCTGCCACAGGGTGTCGAGCCCCATGCGCACATTTTCGAAAATGCTACCGCCGAAAAGTTTCATCTTAGTTACTCGGCCCCTTAGTTACTCGGCCCTAAGCGCCTCGATCGGATCGAGCCGCGCGGCGCGCCACGCGGGATAAACTCCCGAAACCAAACCCACGCTCGCCGACACCAGCAAAGCAAACGTCACCGCCAGCAGCGGCAACGCCGTAGGCACCGGCGTCAGCACCGCCACCATCTTTGCCAACAAGTAAGCGATCGTGATTCCGATCGCGCCGCCGCAGAGCGAAAGCATCGTCGACTCCGCCAGAAACTGTTTCACGATGTCGCTGCGCCGCGCGCCGATGCTCTTGCGAAGGCCGATCTCTTTTGTGCGCTCGGTGACGCTCACCAGCATGATGTTCATGATCACGATGCCACCCACGACCAGCGAAATCGACGTGACCCCAATCGCCGCGATCTGGATCGTGCCGAAAATCTTGTCGCGCAGTTCGTTGATTGCTTTCGGCGTGATGACGCCGAAATTGTCTTTTTCGCTGGGCGCCAGTTTGCGCCGCGTGCGCATCACCACGCGCGCTTCGTCGATCGCGTCCTGATAACTCTCTGGTCCGGCCGACGTAACGCTAACACCCAAACTGCGCCGCGATCCGTAGGTTGCCAGAAAGGTCCCTAACGGCACCGACACGTACATATCTCGCGGCTGACCAAAAACCGATCCGAGCGCCTTGCCAACACCGATCACTTCAAACGGTTTTCCGTCAACTCGAATAATTTTCCCGAGCGGATCGGCAGTCGGAAACAGTTTTTCCGCCACGTCTGCGCCGATAAAACAGACCGCGCGACGCGAGTCGTCCTCGCTCTGGTTGAAGTAGCGGCCGGCCTGCGCCTCGAGGCGCTCGATGTCGGCGATGTTTGCCGTGGTCGCGCCGATCTGCACGCGAAACAGATTCGTTGAGCCAAACTTCACGTCGCCAAGTGCGCCGGCTTTGGCCCCGACTTCACGAATCGCGCCACCGCGTCCACGCAACGCCTCGACATCGTCCAGCGTGATGTCTTTGTTGCGGCGGCGCGCCGCATTTAGCGCCTCAATACTGGCGAAGTCTTCCAAAGAGTACTTCTGCACCGCGAAAGCGTTGGTCCCAATGTCCGCGATCTTCTCGTCAACGTACGCATTAAAACCCTCGATCAGAGACACGACGACGATCACGGTCGCGACGCCGAAAATCACGCCGAGCAGCGTCAAAAACGATCTGAGCTTATGGCTGAGGATTGCAGAGACAGCTAGTTTGAGGGCTTCAAGAAACGGCATAACAGGGAACGTTTCCAAGAATACTACAAAGGTTATCGTGACTTTACTGTTCCTCGCGGCATAAAGTTTCAAAGAACTTCCCGACAAAAGAAAAGTAATTCCCCCATTAGCCCGGAACCGGCCAGCGAAAAGAGGAGTTTTTTCTCATGAAACATTTTCTCTGTGCCACTGCGGTCATGATCGCGCTGGCGATGCTGTTCATTCTTGGACCAAGCCAATCGCTCGCGGCCAATCAAAGTCGCTGTAAACCTCAATTTCAGTCCTGCTGTAACCGGCCATGTTCAGCCGGTTGAGGTGAAAGCCTGCAAGGGGACTTCGGTTTTGATATGGCCAACAAAAGCGGCGAGATCTCCCGTCGCCCGTTTCCTCACGTCGCTTCGGATAACGACTCACTAAATGAGAGCCGCATCCATCCGAGTATCACCAGATTTCGAATAGCACTCGCTAATGCTCGTCTCTTCGTCTCTCCGCGCCAGGTCTTTTTCCAACCAAGAATGTAGTCGTACAATTGTAGCTCTCCGATCTCCTGATGCGGATAAGCCTGTCTC